>Ga0209147_100139_pt1 | contig 116694 bp, 128 predicted proteins | sample AraplaCol_mLB_r2_FD_184278 | JGI IMG/M metagenome (GOLD analysis project Ga0209147, IMG submission 184278) | Arabidopsis root microbial communities from North Carolina, USA - plate scrape CL_Col_mLB_r2 (SPAdes) (version 2) | ecosystem: Host-associated > Plants > Roots > Endosphere | place: USA...
CCGCTTTCAATTTTTCTAAGGACGGCCAGTTTCTCTGACGCACTAAATTGTACTTTAGGCATGAAAAAGCTCCCCTTCAATAGCAGGTTTTATTATTTCACCTGTCTATTTAAAGGGGAGCATACCACTAGTGATGACAGGGTGGCCTCTTTTTGTCTGCTTAGCAGGTTCAGAACTTATTTGTAGACGTACACACTTGAGGTATTGGCATCCCAACCTACTTTATACCCAAGGTTGTCAGTGACAAAGCGCACGGGAACCATCGGCATTCCGTCTTTCAGTACGACTGGCGCTGTCAACGTGAATGTTTTGTTGCCGACAGTTGCCTTGTCAGAACCAACGGTAAACTTCACGACGTTCGTACCACTGATAACAGCTACCGTGTAGTTATTCCATTGTGTGGTCAGGTTCAATCCATCCTTGAAGAACTGTGCAGGTACCATCGTAGTATTACCGTTTGCCAGGTACGGAGCTACTTTCAGCGGGAAGGTCTTCCCTTGGAGCGTGAAGCTGTTTGTACCCAGTTTAAACAGTGCTGCGTTAGCTGGTACCCCGGCTGGTTGTTGTGCTGTAGGCGCTGGTGCCGTCGGTGTTGGTGCTGGCGCCGGTTGTGCAGGTGAAGGCATACCTACACCTACGGAGCGTGCGAACAACAATCCTTTTTCCGCTGAGGTGAACACGCTGATGCTGTATGCGTTCTTCACTTTTGGATTGATGATTTTGGCGCTTGGGCTGATCACCACATTAGCCGCGGAACCTGCTGGCAGGTCTTGCGATGGATAGATCAGCACGTTTTGTCCGCGAACGGATACAAAGTTAGATGCTACTCCATTTACAGAAACGAGATTAGGTGCGATATAAGCAGGTACGGTGTAGCCTGCAGGGAATACCATCTCGATGAAATCGCGTTGTTTTGCCAGCGGGGCGCCGAAGCTCTTGACCGAAACGGTAAGTCCGGTCGCTACTCCCATCGTATTAGTACCCAGTACAATCGTAGCGGTATTGTTGTTCGCTACGGTAGTAGGCGCAGTCGGATTAGTCGGCGTTGGTGTTGGTGATGTCGGCGTAGTTGGAACCGGAGCCGGATTCACGGAAGAACCTGAAATCGTGAAGTCCTTCGATGTAGCCGTACGGTTGTCTACTGTCGCCTTCAGATTGTAGGTTCCTGCCGTTTTTGGGCTGGTGATCCAAGCATCATAAGCAATGTTTACCTTCACCGTGCTGTCTTTGGAAAAATTGCTTGGCGCGGTGATGTATACTTTGTTCCCCAAAGCGGATACTCTCTTGGCCGTTTTGCCATTGAGTGTGAAATCCGATGCAGTCAGAATACCCGGAATCATATCTGAAGATGGGAACTCAATCAGAATTTGCTCGTCTGCCAGCAATTGCTTGTTGCCGAAGTCGACTTCAAACTGGTAGCTCGTGCGTGATCCTGGTGACGGGTCAGACAGGCTCACCGAGAAGGAAGCGGCTGTAGAAGAGGAGCTGGACCCCGAGCCTTTGATCGTAAACTTCTCGGAGGTGTAAGTAGTGCCAGCGTATTTGATTTTAAAGGTGTGGTCGCCATTGGATGGCGTCACGATGCCGGCGCCCTTCAGGAATTCAAGATTGATATAATCGTTGCCGTTCGCACCGCTTGGTACTTCGATTTCTACGGTACTGCCATCAACGCTGACATCTCTCGCGTTTTTACCATTCACTTTGACGTCACTGGTAGAGATTTTCTTAGGCAGCATGCCTTTTTCAGGGAAGGTCACGGTGATGACGTTTCCTGTTTTCAGCTTGTCGCTACCGCTCAGATCAAAATCGCCCAATTCGATTGTTGTTTTTTCATCTGCTTTTGTAGAATCCAAGTCTACTTTGAAGTTTTTGCTGCTGTTCTTACTGCCACTGCTGCTGCCAGAGCCGATCTTTACTTTTTTGTAGTCGGAATCCTCGTCCCCTGCACTAACTGTAACCTTATAGTCGCCTTTGGAATCAGGGTTGGTAATGGAATCGCTAATGACGATTTTAATATCATCGCCTTCTCTGTATTTCTTGTTGACCTCGATAATAATCTGGTTTTTCTTGGAATTGTACTCCACATTTTTCGGAGATTTTCCGTCCACCTTGACATTTTTGGTAACGCTTTTGTTAATCGTGAATTCTTCGTCAAAGGTAATGGTAATCTCTTCTCCAGAACCAAGATCTTCTTCAAGTTCAAAAGTAATCTCGTAATCGGTTTCTTTATCTGCCGAATTGGAATCCGGATCAACGCTCAGACTGGTAATTGCGAATACTTGCGGAGCTGCTACAAGCGGAGTAGCGGCAAGCACGGTTGCCACGAGTAGAGAAATAGGTTTTTTACTTTTCTTCATGTTTTTCCTCCCATAATTGCCAATAATAATCCAAATCTTTCAATGATCCATCCCAGTTTACCATATTCATCGAATAGAGGAAATCTGTACTAGAAAAAATGATAGGCAGATCATTCCTTAAGGTAAGACGGCCCAGCTAAGGAAAATGTTACACCCAAGGAAGAATTTTTTTGAAAAAAATTTGACTGAGCCGTTCTATTGACGCAGTCGATTTGCACGAAACCTTTAAGCACAAAAGAGCCGTTCCTGCCATCTTCCTGGCAAGAGCAGCTCTCATACGTTCGCTTAATACAGTTTTGTATCCGGTCCGATGCTTTCCAGACGCTGCTTGACGCTTTGCAGAAAACGTCCGCAGATAAGTCCATCGAGAACACGATGGTCAAGGGAAAGGCACAGATTCACCATCGAACGGATCGCGATCATATCGTCGATCACGACAGGACGCTTGACGATTGCCTCTACACTGAGAATCGCTGCCTGTGGAGAGTTGATGATCGGCATGGACTGAACGGAGCCGAACGAGCCGGTATTATTGACGGTGAAGGTACCGCCCGACATGTCGTCCATCGTCAATTTTCCTGCACGGCTGCGCGTAGCCAAATCTTCCACCGATTTCGCGATGCCGAGAATCGATTTTTGGTCAGCATCTTTGATCACAGGCACAAAGAGTGCGTCCTCTGTAGCAACGGCAATCGAGATATTGATATTTTTCTTGACGATAATTTTGTCGCCAGCCCATGTAGAGTTCATCATCGGATATTCCTTAAGCGACTCGACGACTGCTTTGATAAAGAACGGCAGGAAGGTTAGATTGAGTCCTTCCTTACGCTTGAACTCATCCTTCGCCTGATTGCGGAAGTTGACCAGTTTGGTCACATCGACTTCGACCATCGTCCAGGCATGTGGAGCTTCATGCTTGCTTTGCACCATGCGGTTGGCAATCGTACGACGAATGGAGCTGACCGGAATGATTTGATCCCCTGGTGCAGTCGATACCTCGGCAGTCGAAGCGGCTGCCGATACTGTCGGCGGCGCAGCTTCACGAGAGACGGCAGCAGCGGAAATCTCAGGAGCCTGTGTCGGAGTCGGTGTACTCACTGGCTGTTGTCCGCCTGCATCGATGATGGCTTGCACATCTTTTCTTGTCACGCGTCCACCCAATCCCGAGCCATTGACCCGTGACAAGTCAATGCCATGCTGCTGAGCCAACTGCATGACAGCTGGAGAATAGCGCGGTTTGCCGCGTTCTTGAGTAGCCGGCGCGGGTGCAGCCTGGACTCCTGGCTGTGCAGCTGCAATCGGTGCTGCTGCGGGAGGCGACTCCTGTTTGGTTCCAGCTGCAGTTGGTTGCTGGGACGCGGAAGATGGTGGCTCGCCGCCGTTTGCAGTTCCTGTTTCTTCTATATATAAGATCAGGGTTCCAATCGCTACTGTCTCGCCTTCTGCAACCACGATTTCCGAGACACGTCCAGCCACGGTAGAGGGGACTTCAGCATTTACCTTATCCGTGCTGACTTCTGCCAACGGATCGTATTTGTTTACCATGTCGCCCACTTTCACCAACCATTTGCTGATGGTACCCTCGGTGACACTCTCACCGAGCTGGGGCATGAGAACTTTTGTCGCCATGCTGTACGCTCCTCCTTGCCATTAAAATTGGGCCAATTCCTTCATGGCTTCATATACTTTGTCCGGATTGAGCATAAAGAATTTTTCCATCGGAGGGCTGTATGGCATGGCTGGAACATCAGGTCCGCACAGACGCTTGATCGGAGCATCCAGATCAAACAAGCACTCCTCCGCGATAATCGCGGCTACCTCTCCGCCAACGCCGCCTTCCTTGTTATCCTCGTGCACGATCAGGACCTTGCCTGTCTTGGACGCAGCTTCCGCGATTGCTTCCTTGTCCAGCGGATACAGCGTGCGCAGATCAAGCACATGAGCGCTGATTCCTTCCTGTGCAAGCTTTTCTGCAGCCTGGAGACAGAAGTGCAGGGTCATACCATAGGAAATCACGGTGATGTCACTGCCCTCCCGCTTGACGTCTGCCTTCCCGATCGGCACAGTGTAATCCGTCTCGGGCACTTCTCCTTTTATCAGGCGATAGCAGCGTTTGTGTTCAAAGAACAACACTGGGTCATTGTCACGGATTGCGGCTTTCAGAAGCCCTTTCGCGTCATACGGTGTGGAAGGAGCTACGACTTTCAGCCCCGGTACATTGGTAAACATCGCTTCTACTGATTGCGAGTGGTACAAGGCGCCATGAACTCCACCGCCATAAGGAGCGCGGATGGTAATTGGACAATCCCAGTCGTTGTTCGAGCGATAGCGCATCTTCGCAGCTTCGCTGACGATCTGGTTGACTGCCGGCATGATGAAGTCGGCAAATTGGATTTCCGCGATCGGTCGCATGCCGTATGCGGCCGCTCCGATCCCCACGCCGACGATTGCAGATTCCGCCAATGGAGTGTCGATCACACGAGCTTCTCCAAACTCCTCGATCAGGCCAACCGTAGCACGGAATACACCGCCGCGCACACCGACATCTTCCCCGAGTACAAACACATTGGAATCGCGACGCATCTCTTCCCGCATCGCCATCGTAATCGCATCAATATATGAGATGACTGCCATCCGAATTCCCCCCTATTCCTCGTATACATGTGTCAGTGTCGATTCCGGCGTCGGATACGGTGCTTGTTCCGCGTAGTCCGTCGCTTCATCTACATCCTGTTGCACACGCGCCAGCATCTCTTGTTCCTTCTCTTCGTCAAGCAATCCGCTTTCCTTCAGATAGGCGGCAAATACGATCAATGGGTCCTTTTTCTTCGCTTCCTCTACTTCTTCGCGTGTCCGGTAAACACGGTCATCGTCGTCGCTGGAGTGCGGTACAAGTCGGTACATCACCGCTTCAATTAGGGTCGGTCCTTCTCCGTTACGGGCACGCTCCACTGCTTCCTTCATTACACGATACACTTCGATTGGGTCATTGCCGTCTACACTATAGCCGGGAAACCCGTATCCAATGGCGCGATCCGCTACACTTTCGCAAGCCAATTGCTTTTTCAATGGAACCGAGATGGCGTATTTGTTGTTTTCACAGAAAAAGATCACTGGCAGCTTGTGCACACCAGCAAAGTTCGCTCCCTCGTGGAAATCCCCCTGGTTGCTGGAGCCTTCGCCGAAGGATGTATAGACGACCAGGTCTTCCTGTCTCATTCTTCCTGCCAATGCGACGCCTACCGCATGCGGCACTTGTGTCGTCACCGGGCTGGAGCCGGTCAGGATATTGTATTTTTTGCCTCCAAAATGGCCGGGCATCTGTCTGCCGCCGCTGTTGGGGTCTTCCGCTTTGGCGAAGGCGGACAACATGCAGTCACGAGCCGTCTGCCCAAATACGAGCACCAGTCCCAAATCACGGTAATACGGACAAAGGAAGTCCTTGTTTGGTTGCAAGGCAAAAGCGGCGCCTACCTGTGCGGCTTCCTGTCCCTGGCAAGAGATGACAAACGGCACCTTGCCTGCTCTATTCAGCAACCATTGGCGTTCATCGATTTTGCGCGCCAACAGCATGTAATAATACATATCCAGCACCTGCGCATCGGTAAGACCCACTTCTTCATGGCGTTTGCTAGTCATCGTCGGATACCCTCCTTCACTAAATGTGAATCGCTTTGCCGTCTACGGCCAATGCTGCTTCCATGATCGCTTCGGACAGTGTCGGGTGAGGGTGGATCGTCTGTCCGATCTCCCACGCCGTCGCGTCGAGCACGCGTGCCAGTCCTGCCTCCGAGATCATATCGGTGACATGTGGACCAATCATATGCACTCCGAGGAGATCATTGGTCTTGGCGTCGACTACCAGCTTGACGAAGCCATCGTTTTCCCCTTCGATCAATGCCTTGCCCAAAGCTTTGAAGCTGAATTTGCCGACCTTTACCTCAAATCCTTTTTCTCGTGCCTCTTTTTCCGTCCAGCCGACATTCGCCACTTGAGGACGGCTATATGTGCATTTAGGCACCTGGGAATAATCCAGCGGATGCGGCTGCAAACCTGCCATGTGCTCCACTGCCAATATTCCCTCGTGGGATGCGACGTGAGCCAATTGCAAACCACCAATTACATCGCCAATCGCATAGATATGGGACTCCGCTGTTTGAAAATGCTCATTGACCACGATTGCGCCTTTTTCCACCTTGATCTCGGTCGCTTCCAGCCCTAGATTCTCCACATTGGCCTGTCGCCCGACGGAAACGAGAATTTTGACAGCTTCAAAGGTTTGCACACCATTTGCCGTCTCAGCCTGAATCTTGACTAGTCCATCTCCCTTATCGACGGACTCCGCCAGCACCTTGGCACCCGTGACGATTTGCACCTTTCGTTTTTTGAGCAATCGCGCCATTTCTCTGCTGACTTCTTCATCCTCTGTCGGGAGGATTCGGTCTGCGTATTCGACGACCGTTACCTCCACATCGAAGTCGTTCAGCATGGATGCCCATTCGATGCCGATCACGCCACCGCCGACGATGACGACGGACTTGGGCAGCTCTTCCCACTCCAATACTTCATCGCTCGTCACGACATGAGTCCCATCAATCACCAGACCCGGCAAAGTCCGTGGTCGCGAACCTGTAGCCAGCATCAGAAAACGGGGAACGATCATCTCTTGTTCGCCGTTCTCCTTTTCGATCCTTACCGCGCCTGCCTGGGGCGAAAAGATCGATGGGCCCATCACACGCCCAAAGCCTTCAAAAATGGTAATGGAGCCTTTTTTCATCAGATACTGGACGCCCTTGTGCATTTGTTCGATAATACTCTTCTTGCGTTCCTGTACCTTGCCGAAATCGTAGCGCACCTCGCCTGCCAGCACGCCGTACTTGTCGCTCTCCTTCAAAGTTGCGAAGACTTCTGCACTGCGAAGAAAGGCCTTAGAGGGAATACATCCTCGATGCAAGCAGGTTCCACCCAGTTTTTCTTTTTCTACAATCGCGACCTTCATCCCCAATTGAGAAGCGCGAATCGCCGCAACATAGCCTCCTGTTCCCCCACCCAGGACAACCAGATCAAACTCCTGAGACATGATTGATATCCCCTTTCATCCCGGCAGCAACCAAGACCCCGGTACTCTCACGCTGTATGGAATGGCTAGTATGAATATTCGAAAGAACGTTGCTTATGTAGACCCTGACCTGACTACCAGCGGGAGATCAGGCCAGGGAATCCGTTATGCTTTGCTTCTATTAACGATGGTAAACAGTCTTGCCATTTTGCAGGAAAGTATTACGTGATTTTGCGACACTCGCAATTCTTTCTTCAGCCATACGGTCTGCCGCCTTGTAGGAAGGGACACCATCGCGCTGAGCAATCTCGAATACCCGCAGAATATTGTCGTAGACGGTCTCTACCTTTTTCAGTGCGCGCTCGCGATTGTATCCTTGGAGTTCATCGGCGACGTTGATGACACCACCCGCGTTGATCACGTAGTCTGGTGCATAGAACAGCCCCATCTCATGGATCTGATCGCCGTGTCGATCTTCTTTCAACTGATTGTTGGCTGCGCCTGCAATCACTTTTGCCTTGAGCAATGGAATCGTGTCATCATTAATCACAGCACCTAGAGCGCATGGAGAGAAGATGTCGCATTCCACGCCAAAAATTTCATTGACGCCTACCGCTTTTGCCCCGAAGTCGTTCACAGCGCGGTTTACATTCTCTTCATTAATGTCCGTTACGATCAGATGAGCGCCTTCTTCATGCAGGTGACGGCAGAGATTGTAGGCGACATTTCCCACGCCTTGCACAGCTACGACGCGCCCGGATAAATCATCAGTGCCATAAGCCATCTTGGCAGCAGCTTTCATGCCACGGTATACGCCATAAGCTGTCACTGGAGATGGATTGCCACTGGATCCGAATGCAGGAGATACACCCGTGACAAAATCCGTTTCCAGATGAATCAAGTCCATATCGTCAACTGAAGTTCCGACGTCCTCGGCTGTGATGTATCGTCCATTCAACCCCTGAATATAGCGTCCAAAGGCGCGGAACAGCTCCTCGCTCTTATGTTGGCGCGGATCTCCGATGATAACGGCTTTCCCTCCACCGATGTTCAATCCTGCAGCAGCATTTTTATAAGTCATTCCGCGCGCGAGGCGCAAGACATCAATAATTGCTTCTTCTTCCGTTTTGTACGGCCACATACGTGTACCGCCCAATGCTGGACCAAGTGTTGTATCGTGAATACAAATAATGGCTTTGAGACCGGAATTCTGATCCTGGCAAAAAACCAACTGCTCGTAATCGTACTTTTGCATGTAATCAAAAATGCTCAATGAAGAAACCTCCCTAGTATCATTCAGTCTCTGCTTCGTACGTCGATTCGCGTTCGGCCCGGATGCAGGAGAGAATACGTAATTCCATATCCACTTCTTTGCAAGTGTCGTGCCAAAAGACGAGCAACCGTGAAAGCGCTTTATTTCATTGGCTTTTGATACAAAATAGGATCGAGCTACTCTGCAAAAACTTGCACTATAGCGCAAGTTTTTGCGCGCAAATTTTTGCAGGGAAATCTTTCTGATTACGGCTCCTCTTCCTGGATCCCAAGTTTTTCTATTTTGTAATAAAGACTTCGGATGGCGATCCCCAATCGCTTGGCTGCCACTGTGCGATTGCCTTTCGCGGCTGCCAACTCTTTCAGAATATGCAGGCGTTCGGCTTCCTCTACGGCTTCTTTCAAGGTTTTGCCTGACGCTTGGACTTCTGTTGTTTTTTCCGGTTCCGCGATTCCGATCTTGCGCTCCAGCGGGGGAAGATGTTCGGGCAAAATGACACGTTCATGCAAGCGCATGTGGATCATCGCTCTTCCAAGGACATTTTCCAGCTCCCGCACGTTTCCGGGCCAGGAATAGCTGTGTAAATTCTTCAAGGTGTCCGGGGCTATCTGTTCAACATTGCGCCCGTATTCTTGGTTTTCTTTACGCAAAAGATGCATGGCCAATGGCTCGATGTCATCTTGACGCTGTCGCAGCGGCGGTATGTAGATAGGGATGACGTGCAGCCGATAATAGAGATCTTCGCGGAATCGGCCGGATTGAATGGCGGATTCCAGGTTGACGTGTGTTGCGGCGATCACGCGGACATTGATGGAAATCGATTTGGTCCCTCCGACGCGGACGATCTCACGTTCCTGCAAGACACGTAAAAGCTTGGCCTGCATCCCCATCGACAGCTCGCCGATTTCATCCAAGAATATTGTACCCTCATTTGCTTCTTCAAAAAGTCCTCGCTTGCCGCCGCGCCGTGCACCGGTAAATGCTCCTTCTTCATAACCAAACAGCTCGCTTTCCAGCAAACTTTCGGAAATGGCAGCGCAATTGACACGGATAAAGGGTTTGTATTTGCGGGCACTTTCGTTGTGAATGGCATGGGCGAAAAGCTCTTTTCCAGTCCCCGATTCTCCTCGCAGCAAGACCGTGGCCGGTGTCATAGCCGCCCGCTTCGCTTGTTCGATCGCGGCATGCATCGATTCGCTTCGTCCGATAATATCCGCAAAGGTGTATTTTGCCTCCAACGTTCGGATGATGCGATGCGCCTTTTCCAACTCCTCGGTCAAACGCTTGAACTCGGAAACGTCGTGTACGACCCCGACACTTCCCTTTAATTGTCCGTCCACGAGGACGGGAGCGACGTTGACGATCACATCTTTTCGCTTGGAGCCTACCTTCATGGGTACTCCGCGAACGGCTTTTCTCGTCTCGAGAACTTGCATATGCATGCTCTCGCCCTCCGAAATATCGACGGTTGCCGGTTTTCCGATAACGTCTTCGGGAGTGAGTCCCGTCAATCTCGTGTAAGCCGGATTGATCATCAACCCGTTGCCATTCTGGTCCACGACCGAGATCGCCTCATCGGAGCATTGGATGATCGCTTCCAGCATGCTTTGCAATTCTTTCAGATCCGTAATTTCTTCCGCCAGTGCCATCACTTCCGTACTGTCGCGGAATATGGCGACTGCCCCGACTACTGTTCCCCGCTCATTTCGCACCGGCACCCGATTGGTGATAATGCGCGTCTTGTTGGGCAGGATTTGTTTTTGATTCAGTTCGGGCTGGCCTGTCTCTAATACGATATGTAACCGGGTGTTCGGAATTCGCTCCTCTACCCTAGTATCCAGCACAAAGGCTGCATCCATCCCCATCAATCGCTCTGCTGCCTTGTTAAACAAGGTAATTACTCCATGGCGATTGACGCCGATGATCGCGTCGTGCGTGGAGTTGAGCATCGTTTCGCGTTCTCGCTGATTTTGCATCATCACTGCAATCAGCTTGTCTCGCTCGCGAATCAATCGCATCACGATACGCGTAAACGTGCCGGGGATCAGTACTGTCTTTTCCGGCTTCAGACGTCTTAGGCATTCATATTCCTGAAAATCGCCGGTCGCTTCCAAAATCACATCCAGATCATCGTCCAGGTAGTCCCGGTAATCCGTGTCTACCGTTATCCCGAAGGATCGAGCCAAGGCAAGTCCAGGTGCATCCGCACTCCGGTCCACGACCGCGACGATCTTCATCCGTTCCATCTGATTGAGCATTCGCAGCAGGGCTGTTCCGCCCCGTCCCGCTCCTACGATCAGCAGCTTGTGCATGGCATGCCCCTCACTTTACCCTTTCTCGCTATCCATTGTACTCCAATGAGACTGGGATGGACAGGCGTTCTTCCCTAACGTGCGCTCGCTCAATGCTGTGCACTTCTAGACAAGCCATAGGGCATCCGCTATGATGGGGAAAGGAATCGACAGCGGTCGTCGAAGCATCGCCGGGTGTGAGTCCGACTTTGAAGAAAGGTGTGAAACACCCTTGATTGGTCAAAAATTAGTTGCACTTCTGATCATGGTGATCCCTGCTGGAATTGCCATGTTTGGGATCAAGCTGATTCGGGATGCCTTTTTCGATTCTATGGCACCGGATATCGGCTTTTTATGGGGAAAACTCATCCTTGGGATTCTCTGCTTTGCCATCCCGATGACGTTTATAGCCGGCTTTATCTTGCACCACGAGCGCAAAAAAAATCGGGTTCAGCCGCGTTTCATGGTTCCTGAACCGGAAGACGAAGATTGAAGATTAGTCCGCCTCGGCTGATCTGCCCCATCGATCCAATCGCTCCAACCACTTGACGCGGTCAATGATCTGCGAAAAAGAGACAAATTCCGCGATCACGTGGAGTAGAACAAATACCAACAGCAGCCATGCTTGTCCTTGCCAGGGAATTCCTCGAATAAGCGCAAAGCCTGCCGCGAAACCCAGGACATTGGCTCCGGTGTCTCCGAGCATAATCGCGCCCCTGGCATCATGGCGAAAGAGCAACAGCGAGGAAAGAAAAAGCGGAAACAGCCAGATCCACACAGACGGATGACCCGATCCACCCAGAGAGAACAGAGAAACGGCAACCCCGATGAGAAGAATCAACCAAAACACTTTCATTGCCCGAGCTGGCCGCAGGTCGAACAGATTGAGCAAATTCGAGGAAACGGCGAGCAGGCTGGCTGCGAGCAGCCACATGCCGATAGAATCCGCCAATCCGTACGCGACCAACATAGCCGTACAGCCTCCTCCCCACACCTTCCACAAACCGCTCGTCATCTTGCGTTCGCGCCACAGCACCCCAAAATGACCGCGAAACCCTTTGGCCTTTTTATCTAAGGAAGCATCGTCCAGCCATCCCCAAAATGCCATCGACAAAAGTCCTGTCAAAAGCAGCCCTCCTTCGATCAGGATGTCTGCCTCTACCCGTTTCCATCCCCAGTAAGCGAGTATGGCGATCCATGCTGCTGCACTTGATCCGACAAGCACCAGCCCTCCCGCTGTCACCACCTCGTGGCCTTTGTAGTTAGTCCGAGTCATTCCCTTGTCCGACAATTTTTGCAGGACAACGGAGAAAAGCGGCCCCTGCAACAGAATGGGGATTCCCAATCCAAGCACCAAGGCCGTTATCCATTCCGCGCCCATATTTGTCCCTCCCACCACTTGCGGCATAAGGTTCGACCGATTGCCAAAAACTCTTTTCCTCTGTGTCGAAAGCCAGACCAGTCATTGCCTGTCTCCCGATGAGAAAACGCCACGGGAATTTCCATGACCCGATACCCTGCACGAAGGGCATCCACCGTCATGCCTACCTCGACGCCGAACCCTCCATCCAGCTTGCGCAAGCGATGAAGCAATTCACGACGTACGGCTCTTTGTCCAGACAGGGGGGCATTCGGTTTAAAGCCGGTCAGGTAACGGATACCGTGATACGCCAAGCCCTTCGCTAGTCCCATTCCTGCGTGTACCTTCGGTCTGGGCAGCACGGCGACGGCCAAATCACAATGATCTTCCAAGACGGGCGCCAGCAGATGAACTGCTTCTTTCGCGCTTTCCCGCAAATCGGCATCCAATAGCAGAATCACATCTCCTGTTGCTTGCTGCCAGCCGACTTGCAGAGCAGCTCCCTTTCCAAGATTGGCAGGCATGGGGATGACCAGATCCGCCCATTGCTTCGCCAATTCACGCGTATTGTCTTCGCTGCCGTCATCCACGACAATGACCTCTTCACTAATAAACCTCTCGCGGATCGCCTGCAGGGTCGCGCTGATCGTCTCCGCTTCGTTGTAAGCCGGGATCACGACGCTAACTCTTTTCATGTTCGATCCTCATTTCTGCTAGGAGTTTTTGCACTTTCTCTAATAATTCCCACTGACTGGCGGGAGTTACCGGGACTTGCTCCACCTGTAGCCAGCGGCAGTGACTAGGCAGCTGCGACAACCAATCCGGCTTCGTTTGTCCAAACAGCAATAAGGGACCATTGGACACAGTGTTGCCTCCCTCAATCTTTTCTAGCTCGATTCCCACTGATTCCATCACTTGAGAGATTCGCCCCAGCTCCAGGTCCGGAGGATGCCACAGATACACCTTGCTACCCTGCAGATCATTCGCGTAGCGCATCGCCATCAAATGGATGACATCCTGGTTGCTTTGCTCCATTTCCTTCAACAATTTTCTCATCTGCAATTTCAATTCATTATTGCTTTTCAAAGCTCGATCATATTTTTCTTCCATTCTCGTCAGCACTTCTTTTTCTCCAAGGGCAAACCAGGTCTGACCTGCTGTCCCACCTAGCAGAATCCCTACTCCCAGCGCGAAGAAAACCGCGATCAAGGAAAGGAGATGATAGCGAAAATGAATCATGCCTTACCTCCTAAAACGCCCAAATCCGCCACTGCATCCACAGCATTTGGGCAGCGTGACGTGCGACGGGATTGATGGCGAGAGCTGCCGCAATTGGTACCAGCATCGCGAACAGACACCAGCCCCACAACTTCCACGACCAACGCGGCTGATATAATTGACTTACCCCTTTGGCATCGATCAGCTTGGGTCCGATCTTGGTGCGGACCAACAGGGTACTCGCCATGCCTTTTCGTCCTTTTTCCAGGAAATCGATCATATTGGTGTGCGTACCGATTGTGACGATCAACTCTGCCTCCTGTTCAAAAGCCAAAAGCATCGCCACGTCCTCGCTTGTCCCAGGGGCTGGCAGAGTCTGATAGGGAATCCCGAGCTTCTCGACGCGCTCTTCTCCCGGGGAACGCCCGTCTGGAAATGCATGGACGACAACCTCGGCCCCACACAACAGAGCACGGTCGGAAATACTGTCCATATCCCCCACGATCAGATCCGGTTGGTAACCTGATTCGAGCAAGGCATCCGCACCCCCATCTACCCCAATCAGGACGGGACGGCATTCCCGGATATACGGAGCGAGCGTGGTCAAATCTTCTTTGTAGTGCTTTCCGCGGACGACGACGACAACATGCTTTCCAGTCATTTGGGCTTTTATTCTCAACTGACAGAGCGGTTTTAAAAACAGATCTTTTTCACGTCCTGCATACTGCAGGGTGTTATCAATAAACAAGGAAAGCGTATGATCGAGACGCGAATGGGCTTCCTTCCATTTTGCGGATATGTTTTCGTCTGTTACACGGCGAAGCGTCGTGATCGGACTCCAATTTGACGATGAATCGATATATAACACCTGATTCCGGATGCTGATGGAACGACCGTCCAATCCTTCTATCCAGTCGGTCTGGCTTTGAAACGGATCTTGCTCCCACTCAAAGAGCGGTACACCGGCGCGCAACAGCACATGGGCTCCTTCTGCGGGATAAAGACCCGTCATAAAAGGGGACAGGTTGACGACAGCCTTTACACCCGCTTCCAGCAAGGAGCGGGCTGCCATTTCATCCACATCGGCATGATCAATCAGAGCGATCTGCTGGGGGAGGATTCGCTTGCATAACTGCTTCGTTTTGCGGTCGGCAGCTACGACAGCGGTATATGATTGAATATCCGGATGTTTTCGCTTCGCCACCTGATCCACCTCCTTTTCTAGTATGCTAAATATTTCCGGTGATCATGCGTATAAAATGAAAAAGAGGCCGACCCGAAGTAGAGAAAATCTACTTGGGTCAGCCCCTTTTTACCTAGCACCTTTTACTCGCTCTATCCTTGTGTAGCGTAGTAAATGATCAGTCCATCACAGAACAGGAAAACAACCAAAGAGATGAAACCAAATGCGCTAGCGAATTTGTTCTTCGCTTTTACAGAACGCAAGAAGCCCCATGCAATAAAGAATGTGAAGACCAACATCAGAAAGTCGAAGAAAATAATCTTCATAGTTGTAACAACTCCTTTAAAGAGATGAAGCTAACCGGAATACAATGCCAATTTTCATTATATAGCTTCGCCCATTGTGTTACAAGTCGAATCCTATTTGTGACAATTTAATTCACAATTACTATTGTTTTATGCTAGTATACCTCCATCTCTTTTCCCTATCCAAATGCTCCAGCAATCCTTCTCGTGAATTTCACTTTGCTCGGAAAGCTTTTGTCCTATCACTGCGATCAGCGTATCCAGCTCCTGATCTGACAAGGCGTGCAAAATCGAACGTCCAGTGCGCGCCTGCAAATCTGCTTCCAGCTCGCGCCAAGCTGCATATCTGCGTCTCGTCTCCAGCAAATGGCGGCATTCTGGTTTCGCGAAACCATTCCTTTCCATCGCTGCGAGTACCTGCGCACGATCGGGCCGACGACCTTTTTCCTTTTCTAGCAGTTGAGGGAAGACTTCAAAGAAATACCCGCGTATATGCTCGGGAGAGCCTGGCTGCATGACGTCTTCCATCGTGCGATCCTGGACGATCGCGATGCCTCCTGGCACCAGGAGTCTGTGAACCTCGGCAAAAAAACCATTCAAGTCGTCCAAATGGTGAATCAGAGCCCGAGCAAACACGATATCTGCGCTTGCGTCTGGCAAGCCTGTCCGAAGAGCGTCGCCATGCACAAAGGCAATGGGGGCATTCGTAGGTGCCTGACTTCTTGCCGTCTCGAGCATGGTTTGGGAAAAGTCGACACCGACCACAGAGATGGCTCCAAGTGTAAACCAAGCTTGGCTGTAAATACCGCCACCACATCCGACGTCAATCACGCGTTTGCCCCTAGGATCGATGATGGTCTGCATCGCCTCAAGCCAAGTATCGTCTGCTGTTCGTCCGCTGTATGTGGTCTTGTTCTTCTCTGCGTGAAAATCTATGTTCAAGGCTATTTCGCCTCCATGAATTCAAGCCGGTTGCCAAACGGGTCCTCTGTAAAAAAGCGAATGATCCCCGGAATCTCATCATCCACCCGATATGCTACTTCATTCTCCTCAAGATGCCGCATCAAGGTTTCAATATTGCGGACGAGGAAGGCTGGGTGCGCTTTTTTGGTAGGGGAAAAATCTGCCTCTACTCCGATGTGGATCATTTGCGCGCCACAACGAAACCAGGCTCCGCCTCTCACACGCAGTTTTTCTGGCTTCTCTACTTCCTCCATGCCGAGCAATCCGGTAAAAAAGCGGCGCGCCTCTTCTTCACAGCCCGCTGGAGCCGCCAATTGCACATGATCCAGTCCCATCCATTCATACATCTTTGCCATGTTCATCATTTCCTTTCTTTTGACAGAGAACCATCCATTCGTCCAATTGATGGGTCAGAACGCGCTGGTTTTCTATTTTCACTTCCAGATACGCTTGCATATGTCCTTCTGCTTGGAGAATAAAGGTTTCCACAGCAGCTTCTTGGTCTTTTCCCTCCGACGTCCGCTTTACCCACTGCGGGAAGTCAAAACGCTTTTTGCGCTCACGCTGAACTGCGACATGCAAACTGTTGGCAGCAAACAATTCCTGCCATTGCTTTACGGAGAGGCAGCGGACGTGACTGCGATCGCGCATTTTCTCGATGCGATTGATGAAATCGGCTAGTTCTGGGTCTTCGGGGACCACATTATCGATAAACACGAACCGTCCTCCTGGCTTTACAACTCGGGAAACCTCGCGAATAAACTGCTCCGGCTGCGGGAAGTGGTGAGCAGCGATTCGGCAAGTCACTAGATCAAAGGATTCGTCTAGAAACGGCAATTGCTCCGCATCTGCCTGGACGTACAAAATATTCGCTGCGCCAGCCTGCTGATTGGCCCGGGATGCCGCCTCCAGCATAGGTCTTGTCAAATCAGTGGCAACCACCAGGTTCACATGGGGAGCCAAGGTGCGCGCAACATGCCCACCGCCGGTCGCAATATCAAGAACTGTCCACTCCGTCTGCGGAATTAGCCACTCTATGAGTAGAGCCAGGTCATCTCCCTGGGCATGACTTTGGCTGTGGACGTAGTGTTCCGCATTTTTTCCAAACTGTTCCTTCACTACTTGCTTTTGTTCGTTCGCTTTTTCTTGTGGCATTGCTACCACCTCCTGTCCCCATTGTATTCCCAATATGAACCATTTTGTTATAGAATATCGATAGCAAGATATCGAAAAAATCGATAATAGATTCACAAGGAGATCTGAAGATGGATCAGCAAAGCCTAGAGGTATTCCTCACAGTCGCTCGTCATGGCTCGATCAATCGCGCAGCCCAAGCCCTGTATTTGGCACAATCCACCGTCACCCACCGTATCCAACAGCTGGAGAAGCAACTCGGAACCGCTTTGTTTATTCGCAGTTCTTCCGGTGTGGAGCTTTCTAGCGAGGGCAGAAGATACCTTCCCATCGTCTCGGGTATCGTCGAGCAAATGCGGCTTCTGACTACGCATTCTGAGCAGCGTCAATCTCTGACCATCGTGGCAGGGAAGTCTTTTATCGCCACAGAGCTTCCGCGTCTACTCGGAAAATATCACAAATCCCATCCGCAATTTACCTGTTATGTACGCTCGACGCTTTATGAGGAGTCGCTCACTGCTCTCCTGAGCGGAACGGCAGATATTGCCTTTTTGGGAAGTGAAATCTATCATCCGCATATCCATCAGGAGTTTTTGCCATGCGATTCTGTCCTTTTGGTCACAGCACCTGGACATCCCTGGGCGAAGCATTTTCCTGGATTCCAAGACTGGGGAAATGAACCGATGATCGTATTTGGCAATCACACGGCACCCTTTCGCCAGCGTGTGGATCGTTTTTTGGCGCAGCAAGGTGTGTTTCCGAACGTCATCATGGAATTGGACAGCTTCAGCGCCGTAAAGAAAATGGTGGAGCAGCAATTAGGGATCGCCTTGCTCCCCTCTCGCATTGTTCAGGAGGAAGCCGATGCTGGACGCCTGCGTGTCCATGATATTGCCGCTGGCACCCTGACCCGCCCGACACTGCTGGCTTATTTGCAGCCAAAAAAAGAGGACGACCTCGTCGTCCAGTTCGTCCAATGGTTAAAAGCTCATTATTAGTGTTCCTTCAGATCGTCGTAGCCATTGATTACCACGTCCAACCTTCCTGTGGTCGGATCGATACACAATCCGTGCACCGGAATGTCGGGTGGTAACAGCGGGTGATTCTTGATCGTCCGTACGCTTTCCTTCACGCTGTCGTCTACACAATCGAAGCCTTGCAGCCAGCCATTCAGATCGATCCCTGCATGTTCGAGTACCGAGATCGTATCAGGTGAAATGCCCTTCTCCGTCATCTTCGTCATGACACCCTTGGCATCGATGACGCTCATGCCGCAATCGTAATGACCGATCACCATGACCTCTGCAGCATTCAATTCATAAAGCGCCACCATGATACTACGCATAATAGCGCCAAAAGGGTGGGATACGACTGCTCCTGCACTTTTTACGTGTTTGATATCGCCATTTCGCATACCCATTGCTTTCGGGAGGAGTTCCTCCAGACGTGTATCCATACAAGATAAGACTACCATTCGTCTATCTGGAAACTTAGTCGTATGGTATTTTTCATATTCTTTGTTGGTAACGAACTCGCGGTTAAATGCGAGGATTTCATCCAAATTCCGCATGGTGCACCACGTCCTCTCGTCTCGTAGGTTTTTCATTTATTTTACTTATTTTCTCTCGGGAATCAACATGTTTTGGCATTTTGAGCACATTTGAGGATTACCGCGATACTTACCGTTGTATAGCAGCAGCTCTCTCTGGCCTGCTTTTCACTACTCTTTAAACCGGGCAGGCTTGTCTACATAGCTTTCCAACACGTATCCGCAATCTGTGCAGATGTGGTGAATGATCGGTGATCCCATCGTAAAAAATTTATCGATGGGTAATACGACAGCATGTCCCGCTTGCCTTCCTCTACCTATTTCTTTGCAGCCGCATTTGGGGCATTGTTCCACTTGTTTTTCCATGGCTCTGTACCTCGTTTAATTTTTCTCTTGCTTACATTTTATCATGTTCCAAACTGCATCCAACCGTATTTGAGAAAATGTCATTTATTTTTGTGGCAAAGAAACGATTAGAATTCTACCGAACTTCTAAGATTGCTTAATACTTGAGCTTAAGAATTTCATTTCCATTCACAAAAGTTGTTGTATTGAATAATAGCAGTACATTTTTAATACCGTTGGCTTTCATGTATTCGCTGATGCTGCCATTGTAGTAGCGGATATCGATCACATCGATTTGAGACACATTCTGCGCCAGAAACGGAATCACACTATGAGCGTAAGAATCCTTGATAACCAGTAATTTATCCATTTTTTTCTGAGTTGCATCGACTTGGCTTTTAATCGTCACCAACGCATGAACACCGCCAAGAAAGTAAGAATATTTATCTTTTTTTAACAAAAATTCAGGTTTATATAAACTAGATGAAACTTCACCCGTATCAACAATCGTCATTTGCACCGGAACAAGATTCTTTGGCACATACGCTTGGATGGTATCTGGTTGTACGCCGAAAAATTGGCCGCGGGTATGGTAGCTACCTAAAAATGAATCCGAGACCGTCTTCACATCAAAATCATCCTTGGACAGAGGCTCCCATCCCATGCGTTCACAGTAAGCACGATAAGCCAAGTAGGCCCCGTAGGTGGTCCAGTGATGATCTGTCCGATAATAAATCTCTTTCGAGGCGGCTGGAGTGAGGAAATCAAAGCCATCTATATAAGTGAGGCTTTCCCCGAGGATTCCGCCAATGTAGGAATTGACCTTCGATTGTGGATAGCTGTTGGCCATCCATGGCAACCTTTCCGCATAGATCCCAATTGATGTGGGTGCCAGTAGAAACGTCATGGCAGCATCGGGATTTTTTTCCGAGAATTCCTTGATTGCCCCCGCATATTGCTGCAGCTTCTCTTTATCTGGCTCTCCGAATTTCTCTAACAAATAACCGTCTTTTCCTCTATATATACCGTTATTCTCCTGCTGTAGACGAGACTGTTCGAGAATCGATTTCGCCCATACCCATGATTCCCGGTATGGAAATTGGTCGGTGAAATAAGTTTCAGCTTGGCTGGAAAATGTTTTCGACCATATCTTGTCCCACGTCATTTGTGGTAGTTGGTGCAGCTTACGATTTTCCGTATCAGAAAATGTTCGGCTTGGGAGAATGATGAATAGGGCCAGCAGAGAGAACAGAATGGTTAAAAAACCAACCACAAGAAACCGATCAGCCCGTTTGTTCATTTCACTCATACCTCTCATTGCTAGAATCGAAAATAGAGAAACGGGTTAAATGTCGCATCCACTAAGTAAGCGATGGACATGAACCACAAAGCACCATATCCACACAACTGAAGGATCGGTCGCGCTTGCTGCAATCGCAGCTTTGCTGGCTTGCATGCAATCGTCAGGATAACCAACAAAACCGCATTGGTATACAGCAGATAAACGCTATCCTGGTTCCACAAAGGCCCGCCATTCCCCCCAACCATCGCTTGCAAATACGCGGTCACATCCGTAAGTTGTTCAAAGGCAAAGAGGACCCACCCAAATAGAACCAAAATCCCGGCATACACGTGGCGCATCCACTTTGGCAGGCGTTGTAAAAAGCGCAAGCCGATCCATTTCTCTATGATTAATAGGATTCCGAAATACAACCCCCACAAGAGGAAATTCCAGCTTGCTCCGTGCCAAATACCCGTCAGCAGCCAGACGACAAGAATATTTCGGAACTGTAGCCAAGACCCTCTACGATTACCACCTAACGGGATGTACACATAATCACGGAACCACGAGCTGAGCGAGATATGCCAGCGCCGCCAAAAATCAGTAATACTTTGGGCCATATAAGGGCTGTTGAAATTTTCGTTAAAGCGAAAGCCAAACATTAGTCCAAGACCAATTGCCATATCGGAATATCCGCTGAAATCGAAATAGATTTGAAACGCAAAGGCGATGATACCAAGCCAAGCCGTGGCGGCAGGCAAGGTTTGAATATCGCTAGCCGAAATGGTTGTCCATAGAAACCCGATATTATTGGCAAGAAGTACCTTTTTCGCCAATCCAATCGTAAACCGTCGTACCCCTTGAGCGAAAAGCTCTACGCTCACCGTACGATGCCGAATTTGCTCTGACACCGTAGAATAATGGACAATCGGCCCTGCCACAAGCTGAGGAAATAACGCCACGAACGTCGCAAAATCCAACCAGCTGCGCTGTGCCTTGGCTGTACCGCGATAGATGTCAATGATGTACGACATCGATTGGAAAGTGTAAAAAGAAATACCAATCGGCAATGGCAGATTGGTAAGCGGAATATCAGTTCCCAGTACTGCATTTATATTGCCAATGAGAAAATCAGCATATTTGAAAAACCCCAGCAAGCTGATATTAACGAAAATCGAAAAAGCAACAACCCACTTACGTTGACGATCTGGCATGCTTGGCCTGCTTAACAGCAGACCAAACCTATAATCCGTGAGCGTCGAGAAAAGCATGATCACGATATAGACCGGCTCACCCCATGCATAAAAGAAAAGGCTGGTTATGAGCAGGATCACATTTCTGATTCGCCTTGGAGAGCAGTAGTATAGCAGTAAAACAATCGGAAGAAATCCGAACAGGAACAGTAGACTACTAAAGACCATGGGAATTACTTCTTCTCAAAGAAACTGAGGAAAACTTCTTGCAGCTTATCCGCTTCTTCAGAGATCACAAAAAAGACGTAGTTTCCTTTTGTCACCATTTTATAATTCTTCGCGTTCTCATATTGGTCGGGCAAGTACGTCTCAAATTGCTTCTGCACATCTTGTGCACGTTGCTTCACTGCCGCTTCTACAGTAGCCATATCTTTGCTATCTCTTACCTTCAAAATGGCGATTTCATTCGACTTAATATTCATCAGCGGAATTCGAATCGAATAGTCTTCAAGCAGAGACGGGTCCAGGTGATACATGGTTTGCACCATATCATCCTCCAATTCGATCAGATTAGGCTGCTCAACCTGTTCCGTCATTTTCGTTGTCATTTCTGCCGCTTTGAGACCAGGATCAGCCACGTTGTTATTGCCAGAAGAACAGGCTGCGAGCATCACAGATAGAATACCAATCAGAAGTAACGGGGTTATTTTTTTCATATTCATGAAACGGCTCCTTTTGTTTAGTCGAATTTTATTTTCATGATTTTGACGTTCCATGATTAGATAACGTTCCAAAAAGCTTCCTACCAATTATCCCCCGTCGCTGGTTATGTCAAATGGAATGACTAAAAAAACCACTCCTTCATTGGCTTCTGGGAAGACCAATAAAGGAGTGGAATTTGTTGGTTCGTTACTACTCTCAGCTAATCTTCGCCTCAATCCGCAGCTTGTCCGCCACCATGGCGATAAACTCGCTATTGGTCGGTTTTGCCTTGGTATTGGAGATGGTGTATCCGAACAGGCTAGAGATGGAGTCCAGATTTCCGCGGGACCACGCCACCTCGATCGCGTGGCGGATAGCCCGCTCTACACGGCTTGCGGTGGTGTTGAACTTTTTCGCGATGTCTGGGTACAGGACTTTGGTAATGGAACCGAGCAGTTCCACATCGTTGTACACCATGGTGATCGCTTCACGTAAATACAAATATCCTTTGATATGCGCTGGCACTCCGATTTCATGAATAATGCTGGTAATGCTCGCATCCAGATTTCTTCCTCTGACTGCAAGCGAGGATGCCGGCTTACTCGCGGAGACAAAGGAGGATGCTGTCTTGGAATTGGTGATCTGGCGGATACGCTGTGCCAGGACCTCCATATCGAATGGTTTGAGGATATAGTAAGCCGCACCCAATTCAACCGCTTTTTTCGTAATTTCCTCCTGACCAAACGCTGTAAGCATAATAATTTTGGGTTGCGGGCTGAGTCTCATGGCTTGAATCTGCTCAAGGACAGCCAGTCCATCCAAATGAGGCATAATAATATCCAGGATCAGAACATCTGGGACTCGTTCTTGAAGTAATTTGACTACCTCATTGCCATTGTAAGCGACACCAATGACATCCATGTCATGCTGACCACTCATGTACTCTTCCAACAGGCTTACAAATTCACGATTATCATCTGCCAACAACACTTCGATCTTGCTCAAGGTCGTTCCCCCTAACAATGAACGGTCTTTTGGAAAGAAGATGACATTCTAAGAAGTTTTCGTTCTGGTTTCGTCCATACCATCTTTTCACTCTAAAAAAGATTCGACAAACCCAATTCCTTTCCTGCCAATGACGAAAGTTTGAATGATTTACCTGATATTTCGACAAAGAAATCTGATTCTTGCCAGATGTCGATGTCCTGTTTTTCAAATTTAGACGTTTTCTTTCCTTGTCGGGTTACTAACTGGGTTATGGGTAAAGCCGCCTCGCTGGATGCGGGACGGCTTCGTCGTACGATTATGCTGCCGAATCGGCAGGACTTTGTGAGCTTGGATTTGGCCGGACATTGATTCCTGCGTCTTGCAGCATCCATTCGATGTAGCAGCCATATCCGGATGTAGGATCGTTGACAAAAACGTGTGTAACGGCACCGACGATTTTTCCTTTTTGAATGATGGGGCTGCCGCTCATGCCTTGAACGATCCCCCCGGTCTTGTCCAAAAGGCGCTTATCCGTCACTTTGATAATCATGCCTTTTGTAGCGGGGAAGTGCTGTTTGACCACATTGGCGATTTCAATATCGAATTCTTCTACCTTCTGGCCGTTTACTACGGTCAGAATTTTGGCAGGGCCTTCCTCCACCTGTTCCGCCAATGCGATTGGCATGGGCTCATTGTAGTAGCTTCGTTTCGGTGCTTCCTTCATTTTCCCAAAGATGCCAAACTGCGTGTTCTTGGTGATATTGCCCAGTACTTCGCTCTCATTGTAAAAGCGGGCGAATTTCTCGCCTGGATTCCCGCTTTGACCTTTTTCAATCGAGGTCACGCTGGCTTGCACGATTTGCCCATCTCCAACTACGATAGCCTGTCCTGTATCCACGTCGGAGATGACGTGTCCCAAAGCACCATACGCTTTGGTGTTAGGGTCGAAAAACGTGAGGGTCCCGACTCCTGCCGCTGAATCCCGAATGTAGAGTCCCATCCGGTATTCATCATCTTTTTGGTCTCGGACCGGGTGTAGCATGAGCGTCAATTTCTCTTTGCCACGCACCACCAGCAACTGAACGGCGGTGTTCTTTTTGCCCGCTTCGTTAATCAGCTTTTTGACCTCGTTCATGTCGTTGATGTACATGTCGTTGATTTTGACGATCATGTCGCCTACATTAATACCAGCTTGCTCTCCTGGAGATACCTTTTCTTTACCGTTATTGACGAGATGATGTCCCACTACGAGTACTCCCGCCGTTTGCAATTTTACCCCGATGGACTGGCCCCCCGGGTAAAGACGCAAATCAGGCAGCACGTTTACTTTGACAGACTTCAGCGGAATGTTTCGCCATTTTACTTGCAGGTTGGCTTCACCTGCACGTCTCGGCTCTACGGACATGGGCTTGCTCAGATCAACGGACACTTCGCGCGCTTCTGTCCCATTCACGTGCAAGATGTCTGGATTACTGTTGACCAGCGTTCCCATCACTGGCATGGATACACGCAATTGTTCAAGAGACCCTTCCATGATACGCAACTCGCGGGGAAAGGAGGACAGATCGCGGAACGGGGTGGAACAGACGACAAGCGCCGTGAGGAGAAGCAGCAAAATTCCCATCCATTTTTTATTCTTCTGTCGGATCACCAGCAATCACTCCTACCGTTCCCTACCTACACCTACATGAAACACCTCCACCTTGTGTAGTTATAATGTTGCCTTGAGCTATGCGGATTATGTCAGGAAAATAAGCACCTGCACAATGGATTTTGGTAAGCAAAAGAAAAAAGACTGCCTCACTGGGCAGCCTTTCGTTCACGCCCGAGCATGATCATCTCGCGCGCGTGTTCTTCTGTTTTGGTCGTCACTTCCGCTCCTCCGAGCATTCTTGCCAGCTCGATCACCCGTTCGTCATCCGTCAATCGCTCGACGTGGGTCATCGTTTCCATTTCACTCATCTCTTTTTTGATCAGAAAATGGGCGTCTGCCATCGAAGCAACCTGCGGGAGATGTGTAATGCAGAGCACCTGACGCTTTCCTGCCACGCGTACCAGCTTCTCCGCGATGGCCTGTGCCGCCCTGCCGCTGACACCCGTATCCACCTCGTCAAAAATCAGGGTTTCCACCTGATCAGTGCCAGCCAGAATGGTTTTGATCGCCAGCATGACCCGTGACAATTCTCCACCAGAAGCGATCTTGGCGAGCGAACGCAAGGGTTCACCGGGGTTGGGAGAGATGAGGAACTCCACTTGGTCCATCCCATTGGCGTCGATTTGGCGACGTATTCCCTCAATTTCCACACCATCCTCATCTGCTGTCTGCCGTACGTCAATCGAGAAGCGGGCACGCTCCATATGCAGCTCTTTTAGCTGTTGCTCGATCTCTTGTGCCAGCTTGTCCGCACAGTCTCTGCGGATGACGGACAGCTCCAGGGCCTCGACGGCCAGATCTGCCGCCAACTCATGGAGACGGGACTGGGCCTGAAGCAGGCGATCCTCATAATGGTGCATGTCATCCAATTCGTCCTGAATAGTGGCTGCATATTCCAGGATGTCATCCACATTTTTTCCGTACTTTCGCTTCAGCGATTGGATCTGATCAAGGCGCTGCTCGACTTCAGCCAGCTGTTCAGGGTCAAATTCCATCTGATAGGAGAGGTTACGCAATTGATGGACGGCATCCTCTACTTGATAATACGCATTTTGCACTGACTCCACGACAGGAGTCAATTGCTCATCGAACGAGACGACACGTTCCAGCTCGCTCATCGCATGTCCAAGCCAGTCCATGCCCTTCTGATCGCCGTAGAGGGAACGATATGCGTCCTGGATGGAGGCGTATACCTTCTCGATGTTCATCCACTTTTTGCGCTGCTGGACCAGCTTTTCATCCTCGCCAGGCGTCAGGGAAGCGGCTTCGATCTCATTGAGCTGATATTGCAAAAGATCGATCCTCTGCGCCAGCTCCCGGTCATTGCGGGCCATATGCTCCAAATCCTGCTTAGTCCGGCGATAGGAGGCGTACAAATTACTGTACTCCTGTTTGGCTGCGCCCAGTGCTTGTTCCCCGTAAGCGTCCAGCCAGTTGATATGCTTGTCTGCCTGCATGAGCATATGAGTATCGTGCTGTCCATGGACGGTCACTAGCCATGGTCCCAATTCCCGCAGCATCGCGAGCGTGATCAACTGACCATTCAAGCGGATGATGCTCTTTCCCTGGCTGGAAATGTCTCTGCGTACGACCAGCATCCCATCCTGTTCGATCTGGACGCCGATGCTTTCGCAGACGGCGAGTGCAGGATGGCCTGCTGGAAGTTCAAACAAGCCCTCTACCTCTGCGCGTGACTGACCGTAGCGGACGAAATCTGCCGAAGCCCTTCCCCCAAGTAGCAGGCCCAAGGCATCGATGATAATGGATTTTCCTGCTCCGGTTTCACCCGTCAGGATATTCAAGCCTTTTTGAAACGAGATGGTGACTTCCTTGATAATCGCAAAATTTCGGATCGAAAGTTCCACTAACATACCTGGTACCACCCTTTACAGCATCTTTAACAAGCGCTGTGTCACTTCATCTGTCTTTTCCCTCGAGCGGCAGATAATCATGATCGTGTTGTCTCCGCTAATTGTTCCCATGATCTCTTCCCAAGGCAGGTTGTCGATGAGCTCCGCTACTGCGTTGGCGTGACCGGACAAGGTTTTCAGCACGATAAAATGGTCTGCGTTGTCGATGCTGACGAAGGAATCCACCAGCATGCGTTTTAATTTTTGTATGGGATTAAACTTTTGTTCGGTTGGCATCGAATACTTGTACCGTCCGTCGGGTAGTGGTACCTTGACGAGATGAAGCTCTTTTATGTCGCGAGAGACTGTCGCCTGCGTCACAGAGTAACCCGCTTCCCGTAAACGATCCACGAGTTCATCCTGTGTCTCCACCTCTTGGCTGTTGATAATGTCCCGAATTCGGATATGACGTTGCCCTTTGTTCATATTTTTTACTCCCATTCTCCTTGAAATTTCGTGCGAATCGCCTCAAAAAAGGTACCCTTGTTCAGCTTAATCAACGGTGTGCTGTACGGGGATTTGCGGATGTAGATCTGATCCCCTCCCTCAAGGCGATAACCAAATTGCCCATCGATGGAAAGTCCCATTTCTTGGTGAATGGCATCTACCTCTACCCGAATGGTCTCGCTGCCGCTGAAGATCATCGGCCTAGCTGTCAGTGAATGCGGCGCGACTGGGGTCAGTAGGAGCATGTCCACATTGGGTGCAACGATCGGACCGCCCGCTGACAGGGAATAGGCTGTAGAGCCCGTCGGCGTCGAAACAATCACACCATCGCCGCTAAAAGTCGCCACGTATGCGTCATTGAGATAGACGGCACACTGGATAATACGGCAAAAGGAGCCTTTCGCGATGCCAATATCATTCATCGCCGTGTACGTGCCGAGGGCATCGCCCTTGCGAATCAGTGTCGCTTCCAGCATCATGCGTTCCTCAATCTCGTATTGACCCGACAACAGATTATCTACCGCGTGAGGCAGGTTGGCCGGCTCTGCCTCCGATAAAAAGCCCAAAGTGCCCAGATTGATCCCAAGAATCGGCACAGATAAGCCGGCAAGCTTGCGGGCAATGCTGAGTAGGGTACCGTCCCCTCCAAGTACGCAGATCAAAGCTGCCCGTTTACCAAGCTCCTCCACGCTCATGCCTAATTCTGGTCTTCCTACGTCAGAGGCTACGCTTTCATCCAACAATACTTGCGCTCCTCTGATTTCGAGCAAATAGAGAAGCTCTCTGGCTACAATCCGGGCCTCAGGCTTTCCTTTATTTACGATAATTGCGATATTCTTCACATGGCCCACCCCAAACTGGTTGGAAATCCTTATACAAGTATACAACTTCACATGCATAAATAAAAAGCCTCGATTGAGACAAAAACTCGAGGCTTCTATATGTTTATTTTAGTGTTGCATGCGCATCGCGCACGACTTGGGCTACGCAATCCTGCCAGGACAGCTCATCGAAGCCTCCAGCATTCTTTTGCAAATGCATAACGAACTCGATATTCCCTTCTCCCCCGGTAATCGGCGAGAAGTCCAGTCCGCGCAGGGAAAAACCAAGGCCCAGTGCGAACCCTCCGATGTTTGCAAGAACGGCTTCGTGAATCGCTGGGTCGCGGACGATACCATTTTTGCCTACATTTTCTTTCCCCGCTTCAAACTGTGGCTTGACCAACGCGACGACATCGCCATTCTCCTGCAAAAAACGATACAGGACGGGCAAAATGATTTTCAGTGAGATAAACGAAACGTCGATGGATGCGGAATCCGGCTTTTCGTAGGCGAAAGCTTCAGGGTCCAGATGGCGAAAATTGGTCCGCTCCATGACGACGACACGCTCGTCCTGCCGCAGGCTCCAGGCAAGCTGTCCATACCCGACGTCGATGGCATACACCTGTCTTGCGCCATGCTGCAGGGCACAATCAGTAAAACCGCCTGTCGAAGCTCCGATATCCATCATGACGCGATTGTTCATGTCTATGCCGAACACCCGCAAAGCCTTTTCGAGCTTGAGTCCTCCACGGCTGACATAAGGATGCACTTCGCCTTTTACGGTAATCGAGGCATCCTCGGAAATCTTTGTCCCCGGCTTGTCGCATCGCTCTCCTGCGACTTGGACCAGCCCAGCCATGACTGCCGCTTTTGCCTTTTCACGGGTTTCATAATGTCCTCGCTCGACGAGAAGGACATCCAATCGTTCCTTCCTTACACTCATGCTTCCACGACGCCTTTCGTCACAGGCATCCAGGTACGTACGCGGGATGCGATGTTCTCTGCGGTCAGTCCTACCTCACGACGCTGCTCCTTCACACTGCCATGCTCCACAAAATAATCCGGAACGGCTACGACTTGTACAGGAACATCGTGGTAACCGGCATCGGCATAGTATTCGAGGACGGCACTTCCAAAACCGCCCATCTCCGCCCCTTCCTCGACGGTGATGATCTTGTAGCCTTCCTGCGCCAATCGCGACAAAAGCTCTTCGTCGAGCGGTTTGCAGAAGCGTGCGTTGACCAGCATCGGCTGGATGCCTTCCTTTTGCAATTGCTCGACAGCCTGCTCGGCGATTTCGAAAATATGTCCGAAAGCAAGGATGGCTACATGTTTTCCGTCTTTGACGATTTCTGCCTTCCCGATCGGCAGTGGATGCAACTCTTGAACCATCTCGACGCCGCGTACTGGCAGACGGGGATAGCGGTAGGAAATCGGCCCGTCCTCATAGACGGACGCTGTCTTCATCATCTGGCGCAGTTCATTCTCGTCCTTCGGCGCCATGATTACCATATTAGGGACGGTGCGCATAAAGGCGATATCGTACATTCCCTGATGCGTCTCGCCATCTGCACCGACCAGACCGGCGCGATCGACGGCGAACACGACATTCAGCTTTTGACGCGCCACGTCGTGAATCAATTGATCGTACGCACGCTGCAGGAAAGTCGAATAGATCGCAAGCACCGGCTTGAGTCCCTGTGTGGCAAGCGCTGCAGCAAAAGTGCAGGCGTGTTGTTCGGCAATTCCGACGTCAAAGAGGCGGTCGGGATATTTTTCCCCAAATGGGATTAGTCCGGAGCCTGCAGGCATGGCAGGTGTCACGGCCACGAGGCGATCATCCTCTTGTGCCAGGTGCATCATCGTCTCCGCAAAGACGGAGGTGTAGGTCGGAGCAGATTTCGCTGTATCACCCGATTCAATCTTGTAGGTGCCGACTCCGTGGAACTTGACGGAATCCGCTTCCGCAGGAGCATAGCCTTTTCCTTTATTGGTGATGGCGTGGATCAGTACCGGTCCTTTGTTTTGCTTGGCGATTTTCATCGTCTCGAGGAGCAGCTCCATATTGTGGCCATCGATGGGGCCGATGTAAGTGAAGCCCAGTTCTTCAAAAAGGACACCGGATACCAGCAGATATTTCATGCTGTCCTTGAAGCGCTCAGCCAGATTCATTAGCTTGCCGCCAACTGCAGGGACCGACTTGATCCAATGGCCCAATTCTCCTTTTGCCCACTGATAGTTCTGGGCAGAACGCAATTTACCCAAATAATTATGCAAAGCCCCTACGTTGGGCGCGATGGACATTTCATTGTCATTTAGGACGACGATCACATTTTTTTGTTCATGTCCGATGTGATTTAACGCCTCAAGGGCCATTCCGCCCGTCAAGGCTCCATCACCGATCACTGCGACAACATGGTTTTTTTCTTTCTTCAGATCACGGGCCGTAGCCATCCCCATCGCAGCGGACAAGGACGTGCTGCTGTGTCCAGTCTCCCAGACATCATGTGGGCTTTCGTTCATCTTGGGAAAACCGCACAAGCCTTTATACTGGCGCAAGGTCGGAAACAGCTCACGGCGGCCAGTCAATATCTTATGTACGTATGCCTGATGGCCAACATCCCAGATTAATTTATCCTTTGGGCTGTTGAACGCATAGTGCAGCGTCAAAGTAAGCTCGACCACACCAAGATTGGGCGCGAGATGTCCGCCTGTCTTGGACAGATTCTCTACGAGAAACTGACGAATCTCACCTGCGAGCGTATACAATTCTGGCAAGGTACATTTTTTCAGATCCTGGGGATCGTTTATCTTCGTAAGCAGCATTGGTATTCCTCACTTTCAACTGGTTGCTTCTCCGGTGATTGGGCATGCTGCGATCCAATTATTTATCCTGCTCATGCAAAAAGGGCTCCGCCTTTTAGGGCAATGCCTCTGGATTTTATTCTTGAATCAGCTTGATTCATTATAACGGTTTCTTATCAAAAACACCACTTTTCCTCATTTTCGGAAGAGGGGTTTCTATTATATGGTTCCCCCGTTACCTGGATGTGGTTTCATCTTGTATTACGATCAGCCGAATACCATCGTTACAGGTGATCGAGCAGCCGCAGGCTTTTCGATCCTGTCAAAAAAGCTGGCTCTCCTCAAGAAGGAAGCCAGCTTTTCTCCTGCCTGTTATTTGGTTCGATTTTTGACGTAGTCCGCCAAAGGCATCAGAGCCGAGTGCTGCAATCCCACATTGGCGAGAACTGTTTTAGCCTCAGCAATCAAGGCATCTAGCCGTTCCTTGGATTCATTCAAGCCCAACAATGCTGGGTAGGTGGCCTTTTCGCGGTCGGCATCACTACCTACAGCCTTGCCAAGCTGCTTCTCGTCACCCTCGACGTTTAAAATATCGTCCTGGATCTGAAAAGCTAAGCCGATACAGATTCCGTACTGCGTCAACGCCTCCATCTGGCGCTCGCTCGCTTCTGCCAGATACCCGCCTCCGCGAAGTGCGGCAACCAGGAGATCTCCGGTTTTATGGCGATGGATATACTCCAGCTGGGTCAAATCGAGCCTTTTCCCTTCTCCTTCGATGTCGGCCATTTGACCACCCACCATGCCGGTCGCACCAGCCCGTTTGCCCAGCTCGGCGATCAGCTTGACTGTCGTCTCCGGCTTTACACCCTCATGCGTCAGGTAAGACTCCGCGATCAGGGAAAAGGCGCGGGTCAACAGCGCATCCCCAGCCAGGATTGCGGTAGCCTCGCCAAACATTTTGTGATTCGTCGGCTTGCCGCGGCGTAGATCATCGTCATCCATCGCGGGCAAGTCATCGTGGACCAGTGAATATGTATGGATCATTTCGAGGGCGCAGGCAAACGGAACCCCGCGCTCCAATGGTTTTTCCAATGCTTCCAGCACCGCGAGGACGAGCATCGGCCGTAACCGTTTCCCGCCCGCCATCAAGGAATATTTCATGGATTCGTACAGAGAATCGGGTACGCCTTCCTTTTCCAAAGCCGGTACCAGATGCGTTTCAATATAAGCTGTTTTTTCTTCGAGGTAGGTATGGAGAGAATCGGACATCATGCTTCCCCTTCCAGGCGAAACGCTTTTTGCTTCAATTGGCCGTCTTCTTCGACCAGTTGGGTGATCTTGGCTTCAATTGCCTCCAGCTTTTGTCCACAGATTCGGGAGAGCGTGACTCCCTCCTGGTACAGATGAATGGATTCCTCCAAAGGGATGTCGCCCTCTTCCAGGCGCTGTACGACCTCTTCCAAGCGCTTCATTGCTTCTTCAAACGGCATGTCCATTTCTTCGGGGGACACGTCAGCTTTTTTGCGAGCCATTCCTCTTCTCCTCCCGCTCTATTCGTTCCACGCGCGCAGTAGCGCTGCCATCGCTTAATCGTACCATGAGCTCGTCACCAGTGGCAAATTGCTCCACGGATTTCACCAACTGATCGCCGGAGTAGACCAGAGAGTACCCGCGCTGCATCACCTTCAAGGGACTTACTGCATCTAGGTGAGCGAGGCGCGAGGCAAATTCCAGCTTCCTTTGCTTCAAGGCTGCATTCATCCGCTCATCCAGGCGCAGACGCAAGGTACGCACTTTTTCTTCTCGTTCCTTCAAGTGGTCTGCCAGGCGATAGCGACGGATCTGCTCTGCCAGACGGACGTATCGTTCCCGCCGCAGCCGCATGAGCTGGCGCATGGCTTGTCTCATCCGAGATTGAGCCTGGTCCAGGCGCTGCGACGCTTCCTCCAGCCTGCGCTGTGGCTGACGCATTGCATACGATTGGGCCAGTGACTGCAGGCGTTTTCTCTCTTGGGCAACAAGCTGGCGCATGGCACGAAGACCCCTCGTCTCCAGCTGCTGGACGCGCTGCTGCCACTCCAGATAATGAGGGACTGCCAGCTCTGCCGCAGCCGTAGGCGTGGCTGCACGAACATCTGCTACAAAATCGGCAATCGTCACATCTGTCTCGTGTCCTACCGCAGAAATCACGGGAATCGCTGAGTGGGCAATCGCGCGTGCTACCTGCTCTTCGTTGAATGCCCATAGCTCCTCGATCGATCCGCCGCCGCGTCCCACGATCATCACATCGATGTCAGCGTGGCGATTCAGATTGCGAATGCCTGTGACGATGGAGAGTGGTGCTTCCACCCCTTGGACAATCGCCGGGGCAAGGACGATGTCTGCTTGCGGATAGCGTCGTCTAATCGTGATGCAGATATCACGGATTGCAGCGCCAGTGGGAGATGTGACGACTCCGACTCTTTTCGGAAAACGCGGCAAAGGTCGTTTTCTCTCGGCAGCGAATAAGCCTTCCTGGGCCAGTTTTTCTTTTAGCTGTTCAAAAGCCAGGTACAGCGAACCCAGACCGTCCGGCTGCATCTCTCTGGCATATAATTGATACGCACCATCTCGCTCAAAAGCAGAGATAGAACCGCGTACGATCGCCTTGGTCCCGTTCTTGGGGAGGAAGCGCAAAAAACGGTTGTAGCTGGCAAACATCACAACCTTCAACCGAGACTGATCATCCTTGAGCGTAAAATACATATGCCCGCTAGAGTGATGGGTAAAATTGGAAATTTCTCCTCGCACCCAGACATCCTGCAGTTGCGGATCCCTCTCCAGCAGAAGCTTGATATTGCGATTAAGCTGACTGACAGATAGGACATCTTGAATGGCCATTTGCTCCTCCCCTTCGATTGAAAACGGGAAATGGGCTTTTGACTCCCACTTCCCGCTTCATGGATCATGTATTATCTGCTGCTAGCTTGTTGCTTCGCGGCTTCCACTGTATTTTTCAGCAGCATGGTAATGGTCATCGGGCCGACACCGCCAGGTACCGGCGTCAGATAGCTGGCTGTCTCTTGGACTTCGTCAAACTTGACGTCACCGACGAGCTTACCCGCTTCATTGCGATTGACCCCTACATCGATGACCACAGCACCCGGCTTCACATGTTCTTTTCCGATCATGTGCGCCTTTCCGGCTGCTACGACGAGAATGTCAGCCATCTTGGTATAGGATGGCAGATCCTTGGTGCGTGAGTGGCACATCGTTACGGTCGCATTTTCTCGTTGCAGCAGGAGCGAGACAGGTTTTCCGACGATGTTGCTGCGTCCGATGACGACGGCATGCTTACCGGAAATCTCAGTGCCCGTACGTTTGATCAACTCAATGACGCCATGCGGAGTACATGGCAGCAAGGTTTTCTTGCCGATCACCATATTGCCGACATTGATCGGGTGGAAACCATCCACATCCTTGCTCGGATCGATCGCATCCAAAACCGCCTCCTCCGAGATGTGGGAAGGCAATGGCAATTGGACCAAAATCCCATGAACGTTCGGATTTTGATTCAATTGCTGGATGATGTCGAGAAGTTCCGCCTGTGTCGTGTCAGCGTCCTTCAAAATCAACTCGGAGTGGATCCCGACTTCTTCACAGCCTTTTGATTTTCCGCGAACATACGAATGAGAAGCGGGGTCATCTCCCACGAGAATTACGGTCAGACCCGGCACAATTCCCTGTTGTTTTAGTCCGGCGACTTCTTCTGCCAATTCGGCCCGAATGCTTTTTGCTACTTCTTTACCTTGAAGAATGGTTGCAGGCATGGAGAAACAGCCTCCTTTATCAAATCGATACCTTTAGTGTACCGATTTGGCAATATCCTGTAAAGGCGAAATATCAATTGTTTAACTTTAAATATCGTTCGTCTTTTGCTTCATCCACCCGAGCATAGCCACGCCGTACGCATTATCTCCCGAGTAAACCGGATCACAGAAGTATAATTTTGCCTTCACAGCGGGATGCTCCAGTCGTTTGATCAAGCGCTCACGCATATACTGGTTGGCTGCTACGCCGCCGACGATCAAAATATCGCGAGGCAAGCCTTGATCGACAGCATTGCGTAAAGCCTTTTCCAAAGTATTGGCGATGCATTGCTCTGTCGCCCGCGCGATCTGTGCCTGACTCACGTCTCCCGCAGCTATAGCCCGTAAAAGAGATGCCTCAGGCCCAGAGAAGCTGAAAGTGAGACCGTCTACTGCCGACGAGACGCGAAACTCTCCTTCGGCCTGCTTCGCCAACTCCTCGATCTGCGGTCCAGCAGGAAAAGACATGCCCATCGCAACACCGACTCGATCTACCAGTTGGCCCGCATGCAGGTCGATCGTTCCTCCCAACTTCTCAATCGCATATCCGGATACTTGCCGTTCACACAGAAGGATTTCGCTCGTGCCCCCTGAGAGGTGTACAGCTAAAAATCGATCCTGGGAGGGACGCTCTTGTGCCGTGTATTCCCCTGCTGCAATATGCCCTTCTTGATGGGTCGTCAGATAAAGCGGTACCTGCAAGTAAATCGAAAGGGACTTCGCCAGCCCTTCACCGACCTTGAAGACAGGCATGTACGACTGGTCCACGGGCCGCGGCTTTTCACTGACACAAACTGCGACGATCTCATGCTGGTCCCATTTCATCTGTTCACTTAGCTCCGGCAAGTTCATCACATGTTGAAAGACGGCTTCGGATTGCTGCAGACCGCGTTTTCCCTCCTTCACCTTCAGGAGGCGTTTTGCTTCTGCGACAATCCGGCCGTCTTCCTCAGCCAAGCAGAGTGATGTCCGGTAATTGCTCGTATCGATGCCTAACAATACCTTTGTCATCCTTGGATCCCCTGCCTTATGCCTGTGCTGTTTCACGAGCTTGCAGGAAGCTGGACAAGACGCCGTTGATATAGCGGTGGGATTGCTCGTCACTGAACAGCTTGGCAATCTCGATCGCTTCATTCATGACGACCTTGTCTGGTGTTTGCTCTTCAAACATGATCTCGTAGAACGCAAGACGCAGAATTGCGCGGTCTACGTTGGCAATCCGCTCCAGCTTCCAGCCACGCAAATACTTCTTGATTTCGCTGTCAATTTCATTTTGGTTGCGGATCACGCCGTCAAGCAGATACCGTAAAAATGTGGTATCCTCCTGCGAGTCTTCCATCACCAGTGCAATTGCTTCATTCAGCGGAACTTCTGCCATGTCGAACTGAAACAGGCATTGGACTGCTTTTTCTCGTGCTGTTCTACGCTTCATTTCTTTCACCTGCTCATTAAAGTGAGTGTGGGAGCTGACCAACCCTGATCATGAACTCCCGCGCCGATGTCACCGGAATTTTCCAGGAAGAATCCGATCGAGAATTTCCCGTAGATCTTCCTTGTGATCCAGCTTGCGGCCTATGTAATACCCGGTTCCGATAAACACGACAAACACCAGTGTATCCCAAAAACCGACGATTAGGTAGATGATGCCGAAAAAAATACCGGCCAATATCCCCAATAGTTTCCCCTTATGCTCCCACAGCAACTCCCAGATCATGGTGTTCACCTTCTATTCCACACGCTTGCGTGCCGCGTAGTTTTCATGTTGGGCCACCTCAGTCACCACGATTTTCACTTCGGAAATCAGCAGACCGGTGATGGTTTCCACCTGATTTTTGACGTCAGTTTGCAGATTGTGGGTCAGTTCGGGGAACGGTGTTTCTCCATCTACCGAGACGTGCATGGTAATCATTGTGCCGCTCTCAAGAAGCTTGATTTTGGTACGCAGATCGCGTACACCTTTGACGCGTCTGGCTGCACGTTCTGCGATGGTCTGAATCGTCTGGATGGTGATGTTGATTTCCCCCAGATCGCTACGTTGGCGAATACTGCGGTCCTCTTTGGATTTTTTGAAGCTTAAGGAACTGAAAAAGAATCGGAGACTGACAATGAGGAAGATAATCGCGACGATCAGGTAGGCTAGATTGGTGCCAGACAGAATCTGTTCCACGTAGGGACGAAACACGTCCTGGGGAAACCAGCCACTGGTAACCGCAATCATCAGGCAGGATAATACGATCAACGCAAAACTGTAAATCGTGAGGATAAACCGATCAAACAAGTTCACTTGCATCACTCCTTCAGCCCTGCTTATCTTCTCTGTCCAGGGCGCGGTTCGGGTGCTTCATCGTTATTACCTATGCGGTCGTCCTCGCCACAGCTAGTGGAAAAATGCCCCCTGTAAGTAGGGGGCATCCATCCGTAGCTTGTCAGCGAACCCGCTGATAGTCTTCCACTACAGTTGTTACCGGCGCTTTTTCTTCAGCCTTCAACTCTACGTCCACGATATGTACATTTACTTCAACGACCGAAAGTCCAGTCATGCTCTCGATGCCGTTGCGCACACTATCTTGAATATTGCGAGCGACCTCCGGAATCCGGTGACCGTATTTCACGATAATCGATACATCTACAGCCGCTTCGCGGGAACCAACCTCGACACGTACTCCGCGAGCTATATTTTTACGGCCCAAACGTTCCGCTATATCCCCAACGAAACCGCCGCTCATAGACGCAACGCCTTCTACCTCTGCGGCAGCCATGCCAGCAATTACTTCCAAGACTTCAGGGGCGATCTGGACCTTGCCTAGTTCTGTTCTCTCTAGATCTGGAGTAAATTCTTCCACGCTTCGCACCTCCCTTTGGATTTGTATTCCATTATAGCAAGTAGACTGCTGTTTTACAAACGCGCTCTTTATTCGGAATCGAGCTTGAGATCATAGGTTTCGAGGAATTTGGTATCAAAATCCCCGCTTGCGAACACCTCGTGATCCAGGACTTTCAAGTGGAAAGGAATGGTTGTCGATATGCCATCCACGACGAACTCATCTAAAGCCCGCTTCATTCTCTCAATCGCTTCTTGACGATCTTTGCCCCAGACGATCAGCTTGGCAATCATCGAATCGTAGTAGGGAGGAATCGCATAGCCCGCATATGCAGCACTGTCGACGCGAACGCCGAAGCCTCCTGGCGGTAGGTATTCCGTGATGCGCCCTGGCGATGGCATGAAATTTTTCGCTGGATTCTCAGCGTTGATCCGGCACTCGATGGCCCAACCATTCAGCCGGATGTCCTCCTGGCTAAACGAGAGAGGCTCTCCTGCCGCTACGGTCAATTGCTCCTTGATCAAGTCATAACCAGTGACCAGTTCTGTCACCGGATGCTCTACCTGAATCCGCGTATTCATTTCCATAAAGTAAAATTTACCATATTTATCCAATAAAAACTCAACCGTACCAGCCCCGTGATAGGAAACCGCCTTGGCCGCTGCGACCGCAGCTTCCCCCATCTGCTTGCGCAACTCTTCACTTAGTGCAGGCGATGGCGCTTCTTCGATCAGCTTTTGGTGACGGCGTTGAATCGAGCAGTCACGCTCACCCAGATAGACTGCGTTGCCATGCTTGTCAGCCATGATCTGAATTTCGACGTGGCGCGGACCTTCTACGAATTTTTCCAGATAGACACCCGGATTGCCAAACGCTGTCTTGGCTTCATTCTGTGCCTGGCGAATGGCCTTTTCCAGATCTGCGTCATCGACGGCAACCCGCATCCCGCGTCCGCCGCCGCCTGCTGTCGCTTTGACCATGACCGGATAGCCGATTTCATTGGCTGTCTGAACAGCGCCGGCTATATCCTCGATCAAACCGTCCGTACCAGGAACAGTCGGAACTCCCGCTTCTTTCATCGTATCCTTTGCAGTGGACTTGTCGCCCATTTTCACGATCGCTTCAGGATCAGGACCGATAAACGTGATGTTGCATGCAGCGCAAATTTCCGCAAAATCAGCGTTCTCAGCCAAAAAGCCGTAACCGGGATGAATGGCATCTGCGCCTACCTTGGTCGCAACGCTCATGATGCTTGTCACATTCAGATAGCTGTCTTTGGAAGATTTGGGACCAATGCAGTAGGCTTCGTCGGCCAGTTTGACATGAAGCGCTTCACTATCCGCTTCGGAGTAGACAGCGACCGTACGAATGCCCAGCTCGCGGCATGCACGGATGACCCGTACAGCGATCTCTCCGCGATTGGCAATCAATACTTTTTGAAACATTTCGCTCTCCCCCACCTTATTCTGGCTTCACTAAAAACAAAGGTTGACCGTATTCTACCAGTTGACCGTCCTCAACCAAAACCTTGACGATCTCGCCGTTTACTTCCGCCTCGATCTCATTGAACAATTTCATTGCTTCCACGATGCAGACTACCTTGTTATTGCTTACTTTGTCCCCAGCTTTCACGTATGCCGGCTTGCCTGGTTCAGGTGAACTGTAGAAGGTACCTACCATCGGTGAGATGATCTTATGCAGATTGGCATCATCGGCTACAGGTGCTGCAGGGACCGCCTTCGGAGATTCCGCGACGACTGGCGCTGCGACCGATGCCGCTGCTGGCGCTGCTACAGGTGCCGGTGCTGCTTGCACGACTGGTGCAGGTGCTGCAGGTTGGGCGATGACGACCGTCTCCGTACCGGAAGATTTTGTCAGCTTCACTTTGGTTCCTTCTAATTCCAGCTTGAATTCTTGAATGGAAGATTGATCAATTAGCTTAATAAGTTCTCGGATTTCATGGATATTCAACGAAAAGCACTCCTTCACTTCAATAAATGTCTCAGGGAGTTCCATATGTAGCAGATGGCCAGACCATAAACCCATGGTAGCTTGTCACCAGAAACACGTCAAGAAAGGATTTCCCTGCTTTTCCTGGAGGAAAGGCGGGGAAATCCTTACCATCATGCCCGTAATAGCCACTTTCTATAAGCCTACAAATCGGCTTATGACGCCTTAAATTGAACCGTCACATGAGTGGCAGGAACGTTCATTTGTTCCTTGACATGTGCGATAATTTCGACGGCTTCACGTTCACTCAGTTCATTTTTCTGCACGATCACCGTGACTTTCTCATTTTGCATGAAGACGACCGCATCCTGATAGCCGCTTGCCTTCAGCATCTCCTCCACTGTGGTTGTCGCCGAATCCTGCGTGGACAGCTCTTCGAATTTAGCCTTTGCTTCAGCGACTGCTTGCGGCGAGGAATCTGGATTGCCCATGATGGCGAGCTGCTCATCCTTTTGTTGCTGGAATTGTGCTTCGCGTTTCATTTTATACCCTTGGAAAACCTCGCTGGTCGTCTCTGGTAAAGGCATAGTCGCCGGGGAGGGATTGGCTTGTGCTACCGGCTGGCCGCTTTTGCCGTCGACAGGCTTCGCATCAGGCGCATGATCGACTTGGTTGGATTCTACGACGACCCCTGAGATTTGTTCCTGCTTTTGCACCGCCTGCTGCTGTCCGGAAGTGGGGATCTGCTCCTGCGGACCTTTGGCGAGATAATAACCGGAGAGCACTACCATGACCGCCAGCATTGTTAACAACCAAATTGTTTGCTTTCTCAAAATCATAGACCAATACCTCCTACCCTTTTTTAGGCAAAATGGATATCTTGTAAACAGGAACATCCAACACCTTTTGCACGGCTTCCGTAATCCAGGCTTTTACCTGGATGTTGTCTGCTCCCTTCGCGACGACCAGAACGCCGCGGACGCGAGGTTTCATGGTTTTGACGATGACAGGCTGATCCTGCTTGCCGCCTTGAACGATAACCACCTCCTCTTCCCTCGACTGATCGTTTTGATTTCGAGTCGCTTTATCCTTATCCGTCTCCAAATTGGTCGAGGACCGGGTATTGCTGTTTTTCTCCACAATCAGCTCTGGCGTAGAATCCAGATTGACCATGACCTCCACGGCACCCACCCCGACGACGGTTGATAAAATCTCACGCAATTGCGTCTCGTAGATGTTCTCATACTCTGCGATGACATCCGGCACCGGAGCCTGGCCCATCGCGGGGCTCACCTGCTCGCCTGCAGGCGGGCCGGTGGAATTATTGCCGAATGATCCAAATCCAAGCGGCTGATCCTTTTCGACACGCATAAAGTCCGTCAGAATCATGATCGCAAGCCCGATGCCCAACACGATAATAAAGTAGTGGATCGGCTTTAGCCTCTTCGCCCCGCCCCCGTCGCCTTCCCACAGTCTTTTCAATTTCTCCAGCATTCTTCTCACCTCACTTTTTTGGACATCAACGTCTATTGCTTCTCACTCGAGCGGGACTCGTCCGTCACCGACACCTGGTCTGTGGCAAGTCCCCATTGCAGGGCGACGTCGGAAGCGATGCGCGCATGAGTCGGATTGCTCTCACGCGCGCTCACTTCTCGATCGGGAGGTGCGCGATCTGTTTTGACTGCTGGTGTGCTGATCTGGATGTCTACCGGTTGTATCGGTTGAATGGGTTGTACAAATGCTTGGTCCGAAGCTTGTTCCTTGCTGCCGCTGTCTCCTACGATCAGTGCGATTCGCTGCAAGACAGGCTGGTCTGGATTGGATTTGTCCATCTGAATTTCTATATGCTGGACATCCATTCCGTATACATCTTTCACTCTTGTTTTGACGGCCGCACTGATCTGGGATTGTACGTAAGCTGTCGTCTGCTCGCTCTGGTGGCTCAGCAGCTTGCTGGTAATTCGCTTCCATTCGTTGTCACCCGGCTTGTTCAGCTCCTCCTGATAGCGGTCCAGCCGCAATGCCAAGTCGTCCTGGGATAGATTGAACAGGGAAAACAGCGGCGAGATGATCGTGAGCAGCAGGATCAACCCCATCACCATTTTCACGTAGCGCTGCAGGGTCGTGTTGGGCAGAATCAAGTCAAGAAAGGCTGCAAGCAGGACGAGCAGGATGATTTTTTTCAGCCATAAAGTTAACCAGGTCATCTTCCTCACCTACCGAACCATCATAGAGATGTTGCCCGCTGCGATAATGATGGTGATCGCCAGAAAAAACATCAGGCCAACCGTCGCCAGCGCGGCGAAAACGAACAGAAGACTCTTGCCGATCGTTCCTAATGCACTGATGATCGGACTGTTGCCCAGCGGTTGCAGCACCGCCGATGAGAGATTGTAAATTAATGCCAGTACCAGAATCTTCATAGCCGGAAACGCGCAGAGGATCACCAAAATGACGACGCCAGCCAGTCCGATGGCATTTTTGACGAGCAGTGAGGCATTCAGTACGGTGTCTGCGGCGTCGGAGAATACACGGCCCACGATGGGCACGAAGTTTCCCGTGATGTACTTGGCTGTACGCAGCGTGACGCCGTCTGTCACAGCTGAGGTGGCTCCCTGAATCGAGATCACTGCCAGGAAAATGGTTAAAAACGATCCTAGTACGCCCATCGCGATATTGCGCAGAAGAGTCGCCAGTTGGGTGACCTTGTATCGTTCGGAAAACATGCTGACGATGGAAAGCATGGCTGAGAGAAAGAGCAAAGGAAACACTACATAGGTGATCATCATCCCGCTGATGTTGATCATGAAAATGATCAGCGGGTGAAACATCGTCGCTGTCACCAAATTCCCCACCGAAGCGAGCAAGGCGATCACCAGCGGGATCATGGCCAGCATGAAGTCGGACATATTGCCGATCGCGTCTTTGGCGTAGGTGATCGCCAGATGAAAGCTGTTGATCGCAAGCACCATCAGGACCAGATAGGCGATCGAGTAGGCAACTGTGGAGACCGTGTTGCGCTCAAAGGCGTTTTGCATCGTCTCCAGGATCATTGCAAAAACGGTGATAATGATGATAGAGCTGAGAAGCTTGCCGTTCATCAAGATCTCGTGGAAGGCGAATTTCATGAGCCCCTTTAAGAAGCTGGATATGCTGAATTCTCCCTCCTGCATGAGCATCTGGATGAAGCCTTTGGCTTTGATATCGGGAAGGTAGCCCTGATATTCCCGCTGCAGCTTTTTCCAATATTGCTCGACGCTGTCGACATTGAGATGACTAACCTGCTGCTGCACCAGTTCGTTGATGGGATTGACGGGAGCTGAAGAGGCAGCGAAGACAGCTTGTACAGGCGTAAGCAAAAGAAACAGGAAGAGCATGATTGCGCTGACCCAACCGTATCGCGTCATCGACATCCCCCTCCCCTCACGCTGGCAACAGGTCGATTACGGTCTCGATAATGATTTGAATGATCGGGACTGCCATGACCAAGATGAGGACTTTTCCCGCCATCTCGATTTTGGATGCAATGGCACCTTGTCCCGCATCTCGTGTAATTTGTGCGCCGAATTCTGCGATATAAGCAATTCCGATAATTTTTAAGATCGTTTCTAGAAACACAAGGTTCAGGTCTGCCTGGACTGCCAACTTTTCCAGGATTTGAATGACCTCCGCAATCTTGCCGATCAGAAAGAAAAAAATAATGACGCCGCTCGCGATGGCGATGAGGAAAGCGAACATGGGCTTTTGATCCTTGATGACCAGCGCGAGAATGGTAGCGACCAGCCCGAGGCCGACGATTTGTATGATCTCCATCTGTCTTCCCTCCCTATTTGAACAGGAAGACGCGTTTTACCTCGGTAAACAGGTCGCCGACAGAGTGGGCTACCATGTAGAGCACAATAATAAACCCGACCAGCGTCGCCCAGTGTGCGATATCTTCCTTGCCTGCCTGCTTTAAGACGGTATGCAGGATGGCTGTGATGAAGCCTACCGCCCCGATTTGGAAAACAGGTGTCAAATCAAAATCCACTTGTGAACACCTCGCCTTTAAAACATCAGGATGACTACCAGTAGCCCACCCAGAAAACCGAGACTTTTATACATTTTTTCGTATTTGTTTTGTTCAGCACGCGCCTCTTCTTCAAGTCCCCGAAGATGCGTGACAGCGAGGCGCAGATGCTTTTGCTGGTCTTCCCGGTCGGATGAACCGAGCACCTGTGAAAGGCTTGCTAGTACATCTCGCTCCTGCTTGCGCAATGCTGTCTGTGCCCCGTGGCGAAGTATAGCCTTCTGCAGGGACTCTTCTGCTGACAGCGCCCCTCCCTGCTCCAGCAGTTCCGCAGCCGACAAGAAGATATTCCCGATTTCCTTCTGGACTCGCTGCCCTACTTTGACAAAAGCCCGCTGCAGGGGGGTAAGACCGTAGACGATTTCTGTCTCAAGCATCTGCAGGGCGACCAGCAAGGCGCGGAGCTGGACGGGGCGCTTGGCGTAGGACCTGCTGATCTGCCAGCCGACCATTGAGGCGGAGACGAGTACCAACAATGCACCAATCAGCTTGACCATGCGGGCTGTTCCTTCCTTACCGGATTCAAGCTGCTGTCGTAGATCCCCTGGATCGTGCCGACGCCTCGGGCGCGACTTAATACGATGTAACGGGTAAAGGCCCCGTGGTGGATCAGCTTGCCCAACATCGGCCTTCTGGCTACCTCTCCCACATCTGAACCATGTGCGGAACAGATCACAGCGACACCAGCATGGATCGCTTCCCAGACAGCATCTCCATCCTCTGGTCTGCCGATCTCGTCCACGATCAACGCATCGGGGGACATCGAGCGGATCAGCATCATCATCCCGATCGCTTTGGGACAAGCATCCAGCACATCGGTGCGCGGGCCAACATCACGCTGGGGTACGCCCTGGAGGCAGCCCGCCAGTTCGGAGCGTTCGTCCACGATGCCGACTTTGCGGCTGGAGGACCACTCGCTGCCGTAACTGACCTGGCGGGCGATGTCTCGCAGCAATGTCGTCTTGCCGCACATCGGAGGAGAGATGACGAGCGTGTTTTGTAGATTTCCTTTTTCAAACAGATAAGGCATCACTTTTTGTGCGACTCCTTTTTTCTCGCGGGCAATCCGTACATTGAAGCTTGTCACATCGCGGATGCCTTTCACCTCGCCGCGCTCCAGCACGACTTTACCTGCGATCCCGATGCGATGGCCCCCGACCACGGTGATGTACCCCCGTTTCAATTCCTCTTCCAACGCGTACAAGGAATGCTGACTCACCTGATTTAACAGCTTGACCACATGCTCTTGCGTGAAAATCCATCCCTGTCTTGCATTGGCGGTGATTTGACCTGCCGGGGTCACATAACTGGTTTGCTGACCGTATCGAATTTCCAATGGCTGATTTTGCCGAAGACGGATTTCTTCCAATACCTCGAGGACCGCGGAGGGGAGCGTCGTCATGATGCTTCGCACGGATGCCGGCAGAATCGCCATGATCTCTTGCATGGATGAACCCTCCTTATCGACTTTGTCCATCATTGACTTACCTCCATCCTATGCGGGCGTGGACGAGGTTTATGCTTAAAAAAGCGGCTGGACGTGGACAAGTAGAAAGGAAAAAAGCCTGCCGCTGCGCTAGGTCACGCATGCAAACAGACTTTGGAATCAGAATCGCTGTGAAATCATTTTCGCGAATGAATGTTCAAGTCGGGTTGATAGGCTCGAATCCTTCTTTTGGCGTGAATGGTTCGATTACATAGTGCAGGTAGCCTTCCTCATCCTTGCCCTCGTGAAGCATAATTCCTGTCTGGCATGTGGGGCATGTAAACTCATACGAGGTTTCGAACTGGTCTTCATCCGTCGGATCGAGGGTGTACATCGTATCTGATGCATCCAGATCCATGTCATCATCCGTGCAATCGCCTACGGTCTCATAAAGCTCGTCTTCATCTTCAAACAGATACAGCTCGATGTCCTCCAGGTCTTCATCGATCGCCTCGACATAATCCTCCGTCTCTTCGATGCGCGAATGCAGCACATGAATCTCGGCGTGCATCTCATCGAGGATCTCGATCATCTCCGCGAGCATTTTTCCTTCCGCCGTCTGTGTTCCTACATCCAAACCATCTGCTAATCCCCGCAAATAGGCGATGCGATTCTCCAATGCATCCATCACTTACATTCCCCTCCTTGTCGTATGGAACTCACCACGTATCTTTCCCAAACAAGAAGGAGATTACCAACAGCTTTGCAGTCGCGTCTATTTGCGCACACCGATCAAAATGCACGAGATACCCAGCAGGATCCATGCTATTTTTGCAAAGCTGATCCGGTCTGTCATCCCGAGCAAACCGACTGCCGTGCTTGTCAACAATACCACCGGTCCCACGATGGCCAAACCTGAGTTGATCAATAAGGCCTTCTCAACCTGATTTACTTTCAGAATTAACAGGGCTGCCAGAATCTCCAGGCTCCCGGAAAAAACACGCAGTGCCGCCATACCCATAATCGCTTTTTCCCACATCGAACTCGTCCCCCCTCGTTCCCACTCTATGCTTGTACGCGAGTATTTCAGCACTTTTCTTGGGCAATCGCCTACGGGCTCGCGCTTCACTCCTTCTTTCATATGGGCATAGACTGTACGAAACGAATGAGAAATGAGGAAACCATCTATGCCAGATCGTTTTGACTATCCCGGCAGCATGATCCCCCCAACCTGGAGCGACCCATCCGGAAATAGACATGCCAGACCGCAAAACAAGGGACTCACGATGGTCATCGACAAAGGAGCGGGAATCAGCGCATTCCGTGACCTGCTTGAGCTCGCATCTCCTTATATCGACATATGCAAACTCGGTTTTGGCACTGCAGCCTTGTATCCCATTGCACATTTGCAGCAAAAGCTCCAGTTGGCCAGGGAATACGGCTTGCAGATCATGCCAGGAGGCACTTTTTTTGAGATTGCTCAGCGTAACGCACCGACGTCCCAATATATGGAAACTCTCCAACAGCTTGGTTTCACCGCTGTCGAAATATCCGACGGCACCTTCCCGCTCTCGGCAAAAGAGCGAAGAGAAGCAATATTGAACGGATTGGAATACGGCTTGACCGTGTATACGGAATTCGGAAAAAAGGATGCCCATTACCGCGCGGAAAAAGAGGAACTGCTGCAGACCCTCGCCGCTGATCTCGACGCGGGTGCCAGCCACGTCATCGTAGAGGCGAGAGAAAGCGGGACAGTCGGGGTATTCGATCAGAATGGGAACTTCGATCATCAGTTTGTCCTGGACGTCACGCAAGCAGCACAGGGAATGGGCAGCAGGCTCATATGGGAGGCTCCGAAAAAGGAGCAGCAGGTCCACTTGATTCAAGCGCTTGGCAGCAATGTTCATCTGGGCAATATCGCCTACTCCGATGTCTTGTCCGTGGAAACCCTGCGCAGGGGCTTGCGGGGGGATACAGCAGCCCATTTTGTACAAAGGAGTGCCTTGCCGTGCGAATAGAAGTCGTTCCGACGGTGGAGGAAATCCGTTCGGATCAGATTCGCAACCGCGTCGTGATCGTCATCGACGTCCTGCGAGCGTCCAGCACGATCGTGACGGCTCTGGAATCCGGTTTTACCATGGTTCTTCCCGTCGAGACGATCGGTCAGGCGCAGGCGCTGCACACCCCCGGCTGTTTACTAGCTGGGGAGCGGCACTGCCGCAAAATCCCGGAGTTTGATTTCAATAATTCACCAACACAAATAGCCAGCCTTCAACCTGCTGGCCACTCTCTCATTCTGACGACGACCAATGGCACACGAGCGATTCATAAGGCAGAGCGGGCTGCATCTCTTCTGATCGGCTGCTTCTTGAATGCGACGGCATGCATCACCTATGCTTTGGAGCAAAATCAGGACATCACCTTGTATTGCGCCGGCACTCGTTCGGAGTTCGCTCTAGAGGACGGTTTGGCTGCGGGAATGATGATTACGGTGGCAGAGAGCCAGCAGCCCAAAATCGAACTATGTGATCTGGGACACGCTTTGAAGGCGAGCTACCTGCAACTAGCTGACAGACTGGCTGAGGTGCTGCCGCATACTACCACCGGAAAAAGGCTCGTGCAGCATTTTTTTACCGACGACCTGGCTTATTGCGCCCAAGTCGACCTCTATCGGGCCGTTCCCTTTGTAAAGGAGAGGCGCATACTTCCCCACCTTGTCTCATAGAGTGAAAGGAGAAAAGGGACAGGGGTTTTGATGCCGATGATGTCTGGAGAAGTGATGCTTGTCATCCTGATCGTGATCGGGTTAATTGGACGTTCACCCATCATTGCTACTGCCGCCAGTATTCTTTTGGTTCTCAAGCTGACGGCATTAGAACGATTTTTTCCTACTGTAGAACGCCGCGGGCTGGAGTTGGGCCTGCTCTTTTTAACCATATCTGTGCTTGTACCATTCGCCAGTGAGAAAATTTCCTGGAAGGACGTAACTCCCCTCTTCACGACTGTTATTGGTTTGACCGCACTTGCTGGCGGCGCACTTGCGACCTGGATGAATGGAAAAGGACTTGATTTGCTGCGAACGGAGCCGCATATGATCGTCGGGCTGGTCATCGGTTCGATCATCGGCATCGTTTTCTTGCGGGGCATTCCGGTGGGTCCGCTGATGGCTGCTGGCATTACTGCTTTTATCCTAAAGCTTTGGGAATGGTTTGGAAGTCGATAAGAACAGATCAGACGGCAACGGCAACCGCTACGCAACAATCCCCCTCCTTGGATTGGAGGGGGATTGTCTTTTGCTGCGATTTTCAGTTCGCTACGGGGATCGGTGTTCAGTAAAAAATGTATTAGACTCGAAAAATAAAGTTTTAGACTGTGAAAGTAATGTTATAGACTGAGAAAATATAGTATTAGACTAACAATGCGTCAATAGTCACCAAAGTATAAAATTGAACAGAACCTATGTTTAGCCAGTATGTAGTTTAAATTTGTGAACCGGATAAAGCAGTTTTGTAGTAAAATATATACAGCTTTGAAAGGAGATGAAAGCTGATGATGTATACACTGCTTTTTGAAAATGATGTACCTGTAATTATTCTCCCTTAACGGAAGAATAATTACATCTCCGTTAAGGACATACACGAATGTCTATAAAACGGAGGGCAACAATGAAAAATACCTTACTTGGTTCTTTATATTTATCACTCGCCGCTAGTATTTGGGGCGGAATGTATGTTGTTGTTAAAGTTGTGGTCGATATTGTACCACCACTTGAATTAGTATGGATTCGCTATGTAATTGCTCTTTTAGCATTACTAATTGTCGGAGCCATAACAAAACAATCATGGCGTATAGCGAAACGTGACTGGCCTTTAATCATTTTGATTGGGTTCATTGGGAATACGATTTCCATCGTAACCCAAGAGGTCGGAACAATGCTTTCCTCTGCACAAATGGGAGCTATTATCACATCTACGACTCCTGCATTTATGGTCCTGTTTGCACGAATTATTCTTAAAGAAAAAATTACTGCAAAGAAAGCAATTTCTATTGTTCTAGCAACAATTGGTGTTTGTGTTATTGTCGGAACTGCCCAAATTGATACCTCAAACCAATTGGGCGGCATATCCCTGATTATCGCAGCACTAACATGGTCACTGATGTCTGTCCTTGTAAAACGTGTGCCAGGACAATATTCACAAATTGTTGTAACCACCTACAGTATCCTGGTAGCTATTGCCTTTCTCTCTCCTTTTACACTGGGCAGATTAACGAAACTTGATTTTGAAGCCATGATGCAGCCTTCTATCTGGGGTGGGCTTCTATACTTGGGGGTCATTTCTACAGCGCTTGCTTTTTTGTTGTGGAATAGAGGCTTGCAAAAGCTTAATGCTTCCAGTGGCGGATTATTTTTCTTTTTCCAGCCGATCGTTGGTACTTTTTTAGGTTGGTTATTACTCGGCGAACAGATTGGTTTGTCTTTTTGGATGGGTACAATATTAATTTTTATTGGGGTGCTATTCGTCATTCGCGAAGATAAATCCCAGGAAGAAACCGTAAGCGTGTTAAATTAATAGGAAAATTGACAGAAACAGCGACAATCTAGGACTTTATTTTCTCTTCCTAGATTGCCGCTGTTGTTTTTTGGTCGGGTTACTCTAAAACTAATTAAACTGTAGCTGAGAGTTAAATTAGCTTAAAAAATGCACGGGATTAGCAACTACAGTCTAAATCTTTGTTTTTGCAGAACAATCGGTACTTCCCAGTCTACATCGCGGTATTGCCGTTGCTGGACTGAATAAGACAAGGTCAACGTTTTTGGTTGATGATCCAGACCGCGGATATACAAGGTGCCAGTCACCTCGACCCGACCATCTTCCCCTCTTTTGTACGACTCATTTCGCGATACAGGATACTCTTTTCCCTTCTCATCCTTTGCCTTCCATTCACTTGTGTAGATAATGCCTTCAGGCAGCTTTGCCGAAAAGGGAATCATCGCCCCTTTGCCCCGATAGATATAGTCGCCAATCTTTTCTTCCTGCTCAGTTGTTTTCAAGGAAAAGCCTGTCAATGCAAAGATGTTGTCCTGGCTGGCAATCGTCACCTTTTCCTTGACCAGCGTATCGACGGGTACTGGCGCCGTGAATGTTGCCGGCTCAAACAGGTATAAGGAATGAAGTTTGAATCTCAACTTCTGGCTGTCGGCAAACGGGGCAAAGCCATTCCAAATCGTAAAGCGGTTTTCGTTCGACGCCCCTGCACCTCGTCTGGTGTGGTCAACGGTATTTATCTTGATCTGATTCACTTCGTCATACAGGGCATCATCCCATCCCGCAATCACTTTCCCATGCTCATCCAAAATCTGATAGGCCAATCCGATATCTTGAAAATATCTTGCCATCATCTCTGCTTGCGAATATTTCCCCTGTTCAGGCTCTCCCACTTCCCAGCCATTTTCCTTCATGATGGTCTGGACCTTTTCCGTCCGCTCTTTTGTCCAGTCCGTTTCCATCTCCAGCAAAGTGGCACTCGGGACCGTCATCATCTGGTTTAGCTTGAGGGAAATACCCTGCGGCGTCGTGTACTGCTGGTTAATTTCTGAAAATTTTACGACTGCCTTCGCCTTTTTCATATCCACAGGGAACTCGATTAGCCAGTTTCCTTCCGTCCCTTTCAAGCTCGTTGCATGTACTTCTACGAACATCTCGTCGGGAATGTCAGTCAGGTCTGGCATATAGCTGAACAATTCTTGACTGAGCACGAGGTATTCGCCTCTATGGCTGATCGTCCAACCTCCTCCTCCCTCATTTAACTCTACACCTTCCTTGTTTTTGTAAGAAAGACGGATGTCATCTCCCTCAATCTGAGATGTGATGCGATTGCCGTCCGAATCCAGGACGTCGCAAAAGATGGCAATCCTCATCGGATCCGCTACAACTTCCTTTACAACCAGTGTAATACCTTGATCTGTCATTTGCTTGTTAATCTCCTGGGCATAGCCATTCTCCGCTGCTTGTTTCATCCCCTTGTCAACGCCCTGAATCGATTGAATGACGCTGTTCACATAGCTTGCAAATGTAGGGGAAACCATCGACGTAAACGTGATCAATGCGGCAACACCTGCTACGGCTACTGTCGTTCTTTTCAAAATGGTCACACTCCTTTTTTTCCAATCGGGTTTCGGAACCGGAACAGGTAGATACTCCAATGCCCGCATCACCTTTTGGTTAAAATCCAGCGGCAATTCACTCGGAACCTGCAAATCCCCCAATTCCCAATCTTCTTCTATCTCCATCTGGCGTTGGCAAGAAAGGCAACCTTCTACATGCCGTTCCAGGAGTCTGCTCTCTTTGTCCGAGAGCTCTCCATTCATATAGGCGCGCAATGCATCAGCTCTAGAGCATTTCATAGATCGCAGCACCTCCTGACATTTCTTGCGCAAGGCCAATTCGCAGCTTTCTCTTGGCATGATGGATTCGCATCTGAACCGTGGTGATGGGCAATTGCAAAATGTCACCAATCTCCTTGTAACTGAGCTGTTCCATATATTTCAGCAAAAAAGCGGCGCGGTAGTCCTCCCCCAAATCCATGATGTGCGCTTGCAACACATCCTGTTTTTCCTTCTTCAGATAAACTTGCTCCGGCGTCTCCGTTTCGATTAACAGCGATTCTTCGAGCTGAACACCAGAGTAACGCTTGTTTTTGCGCCAAGCATCTACACACAGATTGGTCGCAATCCGGTAGAGCCATGCCAAAAAGGCATCTGTGGGCTTATATTTGTCCAGACTACAGTACGCCTTGAGAAAAACCTCCTGCGTAAGGTCCTGGGCATCCTGTGACTGACCTGTCATCCGATAGAGGAAGCTGTACAATCTGTCCTTGTATTTGTTTACGAGATGCGCGTAGGCGTCCCGATTTCCATCGTGCACCTGTTGAATCATCAACCAATCGTCCTGCACCAATTAGACCTCCTATCCCAAACTTCCTTCGCTGCGCAGCGTTCTTTTTGCAGGCTCATATAGGTTAACGGATGAAATCGAAATTTCTTTCCAAATTTTTATAACTTTTTCTAGAAAACACAAAAAAGCTGCACCCACTTTTGTCCGTTGGGTACAGCTTTTTTTCGCAATCTGAAACTTATGCGCGGGAAACGTATGCTTCCGAACGAGTATCGATAACCAGGGTTTCGCCTTCCTCTACAAAAAGAGGAACGTTGACGACAAAACCGGTTTCCAGCGTTGCCTTTTTCGTCACGTTGGAAGCGGTATCGCCTTTTACTCCTGGCTCACACTCGACTACTTTTAATTCTACCGTGTTCGGCAGTTGAATTCCGATGGTTTCGCCGTTGTACTGCATGATTTGCACGTTCATGTTTTCCTTGAGGAAACGAAGTTCACGCTCAATTTGGTTGCGAGTGAACGTCAATTGCTCGTATGTTTCGGTATTCATGAAAGTGTAATCGTCCCCACTTGCATACAGGTATTGCATGGTCATGGACTCGATGCGGGCAGGGTTTACTTTTTCACCGCCGCGGAAAGTCATTTCCGTCGTATTGCCGTTGCGCATGTTGCGCAGTTTGGAGCGAACAAATGCCGCGCCTTTACCTGGTTTCACGTGTTGGAATTCCAGCACCTGAAAGATATTGCCGTCTACTTCAATCGTCAAACCAGTACGAAAATCGTTTACAGAGATCATGATAGTCCTCCCAAATCAATCAGTGGGAAAACCTCTCGGCAGTGTCCTCAGGGAGGAGTCACTGCGATGTAGAGGCGTCCGCTAGAGTAACAAAAATAGTATAAATTAGACAGGCAAAATGAGCAACTCTTTCGTGGATTTGTTCAAGTTCTCATGGCCAGCCGATGTGATCCATACATCGTCCTCGATCCGCACGCCGCCAAGTCCGCTAATATAGATACCCGGCTCCATCGTCACGAGCATGCCCGGCTCCAGCACAAAGGGACTGACTGTGGACAGGTTGGGCAGCTCATGCACTTCCAGTCCGAGGCCGTGTCCAGCGCTGTGTCCGTAGGCAGCACCGTAGCCCGCCGCAGTAATAATGTCACGAGTCGCTGCATCTGCCTCTTTGCCGCTCACGCCAGGCCGCAGCGCTGCCAAACCTGCCAATTGAGCCTGTAGGACGATCTCATAGATTTCCTTCATTTTGGGATCTGGTTCCCCTACCGCTAGTGTGCGTGTGATGTCCGAATTGTATCCTTGATAGGCGGCACCGAAGTCAAGCGTCACCATTTCTCCTGCCTGAATCACTTTGTCGGAAGCCCGTCCGTGCGGCAATGCACCGCGTGGGCCAGAGGCTACGATCATGTCGAAAGCGGAGCCAGTTGCTCCCTGCTTGCGCATAAAATACTCCAGTTCGAGAGCCACATCGGACTCGCGTACACCTGGTCTGATATATCCTTGGATATGCTCAAATGCTGCTTCAGCGATCCGCACCGCTTCTCTGATGATGACCATTTCGGATTCATCCTTGAACATACGGATTTTTTCAATGAGGCCGTTGGTCGGCACCAGCTCGACTGGCTCGAATGCTTTGTTCCAATCCGAATACGTATGAAACGAGACACTGCTTCCCTCAAAGGCCAATCGCTTCACGCCGTTTTCGTTCAACACGCGTGCGATCGCTTCAACTGCCTTGCGTTCATTGTCGATGACGGTAAATCCTTGCGCCTGCTCCTGCGCCTGCTCCACATAACGGAAATCGGTTACCAAAAAAGCATCTTTCGCGGTGACGATAACCCATGCCGTCGATCCGGTGAAACCGCTTAGGTAAAAGCGGTTTTCTGCCTTTTCTGTAATGAATGCGTCCGCTCCAAGGCGAGACAGTTCTTCGCGCAATTTGTCCAATCTTTTACTCATGCTATCTTCCCCTTTCTCATCTTAACCAAGTCGGCTGTTTTTGATTTTTCGCACCAGCGCTTGCAGAGCCAAATCGTAACCATCCGAACCAAGACCTACGATCTGTCCGATCACGATTGGTGCAATGACAGAATGGTGGCGAAACTCTTCGCGTGCATGGACGTTGGACATATGTATTTCGATCGTCGGCAGCGAAACGCTTGCAAGTGCATCCCGTATCGCATAGCTATAGTGCGTAAATGCACCGGGATTGATGATGATGCCGTCATGAACTCCTTTGGCCTGATGAATCGCATCGATGAGTACGCCTTCATGGTTGGACTGCACATGTTCAAGTCTGCCGCCCAACTCCTCTTCCATCGTCCTTTTCACTCGGCCGACGATGTCCTCGAGCGTCTCACTTCCATAAATCTCTGGCTCCCGCTTTCCCAACATATTCAGGTTGGGGCCATTCAATAATAGAACGGATACCATCTAGAATTCTCCCCCCATTTCGTCGATCAATCAAAAAGTTTTTATTAATGAAACATTTTATCATAAGCATTACAAACTTCAACAAAGGAACGACTTCTCCTGTTAGCTCTTTGCAAAGATTTTGACAATGCATCCCTCAAGATGGACTTCTCTCTCGTCCATCTTGAGAAATTACTGATCGGAGCTCTCCAGCGTCAGGGTCATTCCGATGAAAAGCCCGAAGGAAAGAAACCAGGCCACTTCCGTACTCAGGGTGGACATCTCCCATTTATCGATACGGAAGAAAAAACCGATGGCAAGCAGAATCAGCGCCCCAAACAGCAATCCATTCCACCAGATTCGGGCCCTGGCAAATAGCAGTGTATAGATGAAAGAAGCAAGCAGCGAACCGATAAACAGCACAAGAGCGCCCACTGCTGTCCCCGCATACGTTTTTTCCCCTGCGATCCCCAGAATGGGGCGTCCGAAAGAAGCCAGGCCATATGGGGTAAAGTTAAGAAAATGAATCGTCAATCGGATGATCCCCCAAAATACAGTCCCCCAGAAGGCTACCTCCAGATATTTTTTCATCGTGATGCGATAACTCGTCTGTTGCTCTCGTTCTCTCGCTTGAGAGTCCTCCTGTTTTCCTCTTCTCGTTTTCGCACTTTCCATCTGTCATCACCTCTGGGATAGTATGTACGGATCTCTCTCTTTTCACTACGGTTTGCCAAGTCCTGACATCGCCATCAACTGCATGTGGATTCAAGGCCCTTTTTCCGGTAAAATGAAATGGAAGGATGGTGATAGGAGTTGGCGCAGCAACAAGTACCTAACTACGGTGGCCAGGCTGTAATCGAAGGTGTCATGTTCGGTGGGAAAACAGTAACTGTGACAGCCGTACGTACAAAAAATCAAGAGATCGAGTATTTTGAAGCACCACGCACCGAATATACATGGATTAAGCCCTTAAAGAAGATACCCTTCCTTCGCGGATTGGTTGGCTTGATTGAAGCGAGTGCAAACGGAGCGAGACATCTGAATTTCGCTTCCGAACGCTATAGCATCGACTCTGGGGAAGAAGTAAGCGAGTCTCCTTCCAAGTTGACGATGATCTTGGGTGTTGCGGTAGTCGGCGTGTTGACCTTCTTGTTCGGAAAATTTGTCTTCACCCTTGTACCCGTGTTTCTAGCAGATTTCCTTCTGGGAAAATGGGTCCCGGACGGCGTCCCGCAAACACTTGCAGAAGGCGGAATCAAGATTCTCCTGCTGCTTGGCTATATTACCGCCATCGCGAAGGCTCCTATTATCAAGCGATTATTCCAGTACCACGGAGCGGAACATAAGGTGATTAACGCTTTCGAGTCTGGGGTAGAATTAACGGTAGAGAATGTGCAAAAATTTTCTACCTTGCACTATCGTTGCGGCAGCAGTTTTCTAATTTTCAGCGTGTTCGTCGGTGTGATCATATACTCGCTGTTTAGCTATGACAGTCTGACAGAGCGGGTCATCCAACGGATCGTTCTGCTTCCTTTGGTGATCGGTGTCTCCTACGAGGTTCTGCAGTGGACAAACAAGCTGCGTGAAACTCCTGTTCTGCGCTTTTTGGGTTATCCCGGTCTGTGGTTGCAAAAGATTACAACCCGTGAACCCGACGATCAGCAAGTGGAAGTAGCCATCGCATCTTTCCAAAAAATGCGTGAGCTGGATCAAAAGCAAGGGCAGGAACGTTTGGCAACGATTGGTTAACAAATTGACTTCACGTGGGGCAATTTTGATTATCCTTTGAGGTGAGGCCTATGTTACGCCGAATTCCACCCGTGATTCTGGTTATCGTAATACTTGCGGTTTACGGCTTCTTGCTGACCTTTATGTCAGATCCAATCAACACGTTGATCGTTCTAGGTTTGTCTGTCTTACTGTTTTTGATTGTGCGCAATTTCCTTCAAACGGGGCGCTTTTTTTCCGGGAAGTTCTCATCCCGACCCACCCCTTCCAAGAAGCAGCCACCTCATAAGCCGAAGATCAGCACGATGCGGCCAAGTGGAAAAAAACCGGCACCGCCGCAGCGGAAAAATCATCCGTTCCGCGTGATTGATGGAAAAAAAGGAAAGTCTAGTGAGAAACAGTCTGAACAGGACTCGAAGGACAATTTCTTCCAGTAAAAAAACAGGTTGCCAAGTACATTTGGCAGCCTGTTTTGCTTTAGATCACCTGTTTGGTGGCGCTGTTGCGAAAGACCTGAATATAGTTCTGGAAATTCCAATGATTCAGGAATCTTCGTGCTGAATCCTCGCCAGAGAGCAGCAATTCCTTGCGTGTCTCCGCTGAAAGCTGAAACTGAGTAGCGCGAACCCCCAAGGTATTGATAAAAACCGTGCGTACCGCATGAGCCTTTTCCACAAACAAACGATCATGAGCATCCAGCATCGTCATGAGCAGATTGCGGGTAAAGGTAAACAGGCCTGTCACCTTCGTCTCTTCGGTCCTCAACTGCCTGTCGTGGAGACGAAAGCCAATCGTCGGCCATTCCGGGACACCCTGGACATCAAAAAGCCACACAGGATAGTTGCTCAGCAGGCCGCCGTCCACGATGTAATGGGCCTTGCCCTCTCGTTTCAAGCGAACAGGCTGGAAAAAGAAAGGGATCGAGGAGGACATACGAACCGCTCGTGCTACAGAAAAATTTTCCGGCATCAGATCGTATTCGACGAGATCATCTGGCAGGACTAGCATCTTCCCCCGACTGATATCCGAGGCGATGATCCGCAGCTTGCCAGACGGCAGATCTCCGAAGGTGCGGACCCCCTTTCGACGCAGCAGCTCCTCGATGAAAAGCTCAATCCGATCTCCCCGGTACATCCCCTCATTCAAGACCAGCTCGATCATGGGCCCGACATAGGGCACACGGCCAATCCCCGAGCTTTTTAAAAAATACATGTAGTCGAGTTCTTCAAAGATGGGTTTCAATTCCCGGCTGGTATAGCCTGCACTAACCAGAGCTGCAACGATGGAACCAGCAGAGGTGCCCGCCAGTTTCTCCCATGTGTATCCATTCTGCTCCATGACCTGCAAGGCCCCTACAAAGGCGATTCCTTTTACCCCTCCGCCTTCAAATACAGCATCCGCCTTCATTTTGCCACCTCCTGTTGCCCTCTCTATATCCATATAAGGAAATGGCTCATCTCATACGGTTAACGCATGGAAAAAGGACTGGCACTCATGCAGGATCAATTGCATGAGGACCAGCCCCCAGTTCATTCGCTTATTCTTCTTTTTGTTCATCTTCTTTTCTGATTCGCTGCAGTTCTTCCATACGTACCGGATCTGCCTGGAAGTATTGAACCAAATATTCGATACAAGTGATCGATTCCCAGCTCAAATGATGCTCGATTCCTTCGACGTCCTGGTAGATGTGGCTTTCATCCACCCCGATAATCCGCATGAATTCCTCAAGCAAGCTATGACGGTCTACCAGTCTCTTGCCTATCTTTTTTCCTTTGGGCGTGAGGACCAGACCACGATATTTTTCATAAATGAGATACTTGTCTTTGTCTAGCTTCTGAACCATCTTCGTGACCGAAGAGGGATGTACTTCCAACGCTTCAGCAATATCAGAGACTCGAGCATAGCCCTTTTCTTCGATTAAGCTGTAGATACGTTCTAAATAGTCTTCCATGCTCGGCGTCGGCGGCATGTGACCCCCTCATTTCCATACCGTATTTCTAAAAAGGCACGTAGAAATATCATACCTTGGAATGAGAATGATTTGCAAGAGGAACCTGCCTAGTGGGGTTGTTTTTCTTTATTTCCGTTCATGATTTGGACGTATTCGACCAGTTTTCTCCCAAGTATTTCCAGACGAGTCTGCAGTCCTTCATCCTTCAGCTTTCCTTCAGACGTAAAAGCGTTGTACGCCGATGGAATGGACGGACTAGATGGCAACGGCCAAGCGTGCAAATTCCGCATGATTTGGTGAAGGGTATTCACGGTGTTGGTCGCACCCATACTGCCTCCCGCAACCCCCAGAATCGCTACTTGCTTATCCTTGAGGTGGCGTCCCTCCAAGAAATCAAGACTGTTCTTCAGCGCACCAGTGAGCGTCCCATGATATTCCGGAGAGCCAATGACAAGCCCATCTGCCTCGCTCACAATCTGGATAAAACGACGAACAGGGCCGGGATAGGTAGAAAGCTCACTGCGACCATCATAGATCGGCAGTGTCCAATCAGCCAAGTGGATCAATTGCGTGTCTGCTCCTGCACGCTTGGCCGCCTCCAGGACAATGGAGACCGCTTGTTTGGTTGTAGATTCTGGGCGCATGCTGCCCGAAATGCCGACAATTTTCATTTCATCACCTCGTCGCAAATGGTCCTGGATACTCTTTTACCAGTATATGCAAATTAGTATATTTTGTAAACAATTATGTATGTTTAATATCCTTGTTCTGAACAAGCCCTGCACCTACATACACTTGTACCAAGTTTGAAATAAGGATGATGCCTATGGACAAAAACGCTTGGCAGATCGCTGTTTTGTTTGCAGGAGCTGCGCTCGGAGGAATGTACCTGGGCGGCTACGAATGGCTTCGCTTTTTTGCCTATTTTGGCTCATGGGGCACATTCGGACTGATTTTGAGCGGGATCAGTCTGGGGTGGTTCGGCTATCACGCCCTCCTCACCTGTTACCGCCATGGATTGCATTCCCTGAATGACCTGTTTTCCCACTGTTTTGGAGAAACAATCGCTCCCAGTCTTTCAGCATTGACTCATTTCTTTCTCCTCGCATACGCCGGAGCGATCACAAGCCAATATGCTAGTTCGTTGTCAAACGGCGTTGCAGCCTGGTTTCTTATCTTGTTGCCGATCTTGATTGCCGCCGTTCTGATTTTGGGAGGCTGGCAACGAATTACCTCCGGGCTGGCTCTGTCTGTATCCGCTGGTTTTTTACTGTACGCCTTGATTTTTATGAACCAGCTCCATGTGCCCATCCCTTCGCTCGGTTATCAGCTTAACCTCTATTGGCTGGTTCATGCGCTATCGTATCTGGGACTACATTTTTTATTGTGCCTGGTGCTTTGCCTGCCTTTTAGCAGCAAGGCCGCCAATGAGCGAAGCATTCTCCTCGGGGTAAGGGTCGGCTGCTTGCTGTTTTTTGCCATTGCTTTGCTCGGTCAAGCAATCCTGCTGGCTTATTGGCATGATGTGAACAGCTCTGCCGCTCCAACCATGCTGATCGTCAGCCAGCTCCTAGCATCCGGAAAATGGGGACATGTCACATTGTCCATCCTGCATCTCGGCGTCTGGATCGCAGCTCTCTTCTACGCCCTTGCCGTTCCAGTCGCGAGCCGTCATGATCTGCGGCTGCAGCCGATCCTCCTCGTGATGATGGGAACCATGTTGGTTTTCGGCGGTCTATCACATGCCTTTCCCTGGAGCCTCGCATTTCTCGCATCGGGGGCTACTTACTGCGGGTTGCTTCTTCTCTTGCGAATGCTATGGTTGCGGCAACGGCCCTAATAATGGAATAAAGGATGTAAAAAAGCGTCCTGTCAATCGGACGCTTTTTCCTTTTTATTGAGTCTCTTCGACATCGTAGGGGGTTTTCCCTGCTGGCTGTGCGGTGCCCCCTTCTACGGGATACGCTGCGGTTGTCGGGTCTATGATTTCCCCTGCTGCCTGTACCAATAGATCAGTGACTTGGATCAACGGCTCGGGCTTGATGTTTCGTGAAGGAATGGATGGCGGTGTGACTCTGCTTTCGTATTGCCTTGTCAACAGAGCCGTCGGAATTCCTGCATACGCCAGGATTTGATCCGTTCTAGAAAGTCTTGCTCTTTGCTCGAGAGACGGCGCGTACTGGGCTCCAAATTTTTGGGCCAACCGGACCGGAAGAGACTCTCTGCCGCTGCCGTCACCTGGCGTGACCAGTACATCTCCGTCTTTTTCACTGCCAAGTCTATCGAGTACAAAAGCCGCGATGATACGCTGTTTTTCTTTTGGCTCTAGAAGATCGACAAAAGCCCTGACTCCCTGATCCTCTGCCATCGATGCGCCAAAGCTGACGACATATAGATCTGTATCGCGGGGACGGTCTGCTAGCAATCTGGCAGCTTCCAGCATGACCGCAGCTCCAGTACTTGCCTGATCGACATCAGACGATCCTCGCACGATGTCATGTCGAGTTCCCAGCAGAACAGCCTGATTCCGACTCGCAGTAGTGGCTGGCATTTTCCCAATGAACGAGTATGAGGTCTGCCTAATTGTCAAAGCACCTTCTACGCGAAGGGAGGCCTTTAGTTCACCGTTGCTCTGCATCCGTTTTCGCAACTGCTCCCCTTGGCTCTTCGAGATCCCTAGGACCGGAACAGCCATGTCGAGAGGAGCTTCCAGCGTCGTCTGACCAAATACGTCCCGATCGTTCTGGATGAGTAGTGCGACCGCTCCCGCTGCGGCTGCCTGCCTGACTTTTTCACCGTATGACAGGCCGCCCCGTTCTACCAATGCAATTTTCCCGCTGACATCTACTCGCTGATAATCCTCTGCCGCCCCGATGCCACAATTCACAATCGCCCCTTCTGCTTTTCCGTTTGGAGCGTATTTGAAGCCCTGCAATTTCCACTGCTGTTCGTGCCATCCCTCGACGACCAGGGACTGCACATCAGGCTTGCGATACGTATAGTAAGGCAACGGTAGCAATTCCGTCTCATAGCCATAGGAGCGGAGCGTATTCTCGATGTACACGCCTGCGGCGAACTCTGATTCGGTCGCGGGAGGTCCTGAAAAGGCTGAGATCTTTTCTACATGACTCACGAGAAGCTCCCCGTCGCTGGTCGCTGTTTGCAGACCGCTGGCATGGGTTTGGGTCACGAATAGCAGAGGCAAAAGCAATAATCCGCTGACAAGAGCGTTCTTCCAAGCGTACCCGCGCATTTTCTGCATCCCGATCTCCCCTTTACCTGTCTGTACGTTTCATTATGGGTGCAGCCAACAAACGGCGTCTAGTCAGAATAGTTAGTCAAATACCTGCATTCAGCGCCAGTGAACGACAGCTTTTCTCCCATTTTGGCTTCAATCGATTCTGAGTCTCTGTCGAATGCATATTTCACCAACTTTTTGAGTATGAAAAATCTTTATAGATACCTGGTTCAGGTTGATAAATGATTGATACTTGTTTCTTCATTTTAAAATTGAATCTAAGGTGCCGATTTGTTAAGGTGAAGTCAAGCAAATGCAGGAACGATTAGAGGAGGATGTAACCATGCTGTATGTGGATGGAAAATGGGTGGCGGCAGGCGAAGCGTCCGTCGACCCGGAAGATCGCGGATATAACTTCGGGGATGGAGTTTATGAAGTTGTCCGCATTTATAAAGGAAAGCTTTTCCAATGGGACGCTCATATCGAACGCATGGCTCGTAGTGCAAAAGAGATTCAAATGAAGATGCCTTGGAGTGCACAAGAGCTGCTCGACATCGCCAAACAGCTTATGGAAAAAAACAATATCACAGAACAAGACGATGCCACGCTCTACATGCAGGTATCCCGTGGCGCCTCTCCCCGCTTGCATGACATCCCGGGAGAAGTCAAGCCTGTTCTCATGGGCTTCGCCAGAAAAAAAGATCGTCCTCTATCCGATCAACAAAAAGGTTTGAAAGCTGGACTGGTCGAGGATATTCGCTGGCTGCGTTGTGACATCAAGTCGATCAGCCTCCTCGGTGCAGTGATGGTGAAGCAATATGCCAAAGATGCGGGTCAACAAGATGCGATCCTGCATCGTGACGGCATCGTGACAGAGTGTAGCGCTGCCAATCTGTTCGCTGTAAAAAATGGGGAGATGTATACCCACCCTGCCAACAATCTGATTCTGAAGGGCATTACCCGTGACGTCGTCATCGAGCTGGCCCGTAAAAACGGCATCACCGTCCATGAAACACCGTTTGACACAACATTCTTGCAACAAGCAGACGAGCTTTTCCTGACTAGTACAACAGCCGAAGTCATGCCGCTCATTTCCGTCGATGGCCATGCTATCGCAGACGGGCGGATCGGTTCAGTGACGAAAAAGCTCCAGGCTTTGTTTGAACAGCATATCGAGGAAGCAGTCCTCGTCTAGTCAAGCAATATAGCACGAAGAAAAAGCTCTCCAGGCGTAATCAATCGCCTGGAGAGCTTTTCTAGTAATCTTGGTGATTACCGACGCAGATTCCATTCCTCTGTCCCGTATCTCGTCTTCGCCAGCTCTTCTGCTAGTGCCTGTTCTTCTTCCGTCAACCCTCCGGGAACAAGCTCCACCTCAAGCCCAGATGCAAATCCGCTTCCAAACGCATCAATCGCTTCCTGTAGTCCGACCGGCCGAGGGCTTACCTCATTGATCGTGACCGCTTTTTGCCGGAAGCTTTCCATCATGCGCTGCTTGAGGCGATCCGAGGAAAAGTTCAGTAAGGAAAAAAGCAGCTCCACGTCCATATCAAGCAAAATGGAGCCGTGCTGCAGAATGACTCCTTTTTGCCTGGTTTGGGCGCTGCCGGCGACCTTTTTTCCCTCGACGACCAGCTCATACCAGGATGGAGAATCGAAGCAAGCGGATGATCCCGGGGAAGTGTACTTCTCCTTTTCCTCTTCGCTTGCCAGCGATACCATCTCTGCGTTTAACCCGAGGTTCTGAAAGCCATGCAGCAGGCCCATGCTGATGATTTTATAGGCTTCCGTCACACTGGACGGCATCTTGGGATGCTGCTCCGACACGATCACGCTGTAGGTAAGCTCCTTGTCGTGCAGGACAGCCCTTCCCCCTGTAGGACGACGAACAAAGCCAAGTCCGTGCTTATGTACTTCTTCCAGATTGATCTCCTTGATCGCTTTTTGAAAATAGCCGATCGACAATGTAGCCGGGTCCCATGTATAGAAACGCACGGTAGGCGGAACCTTCCCGTCCGCATGCAATTGCAGAATGGCCTCGTCTACTGCCATGTTCATTTCCGGCGACATGCCTTCCGTCACCAGATAGCGCCATTTTTCCATCTTGCCAGCCTCCTTCTACCGTTCATTGTACGCCTGAAGTGAAAAAAGCGGCAACCCCCGAAGAGTCATCCTTTCCCTGCCGATTGCCTGATGACATCGAGCAACCTCATCAAGGAGTCCGACTCTTGTGCCAGCCTCATCCGTTCCTGATAAACCATTCGGTGCTCCCACAGCTTCTCCAGCTCCTGATCAAAACGCTCATTCGTCACATCCTCTTCCAGAAGCACCTGACTAAATCCCTGTCGTTCAAATGAGCGAGCGTTCAGGATTTGATCTCCCCTACTTGCCTTTTGGGACAGAGGAATGAGCAGCATCGGCTTGGCAAGGGCCAAAAACTCGAAGATCGCATTGGAGCCAGCACGGGAGACAACCAAATCCGCCATCGCAAGCAGATCTGGCAGTTCTTCTTTCACATAGGCAAATTGGCGATAACCCTCCATCGTAAGCGAGCCATCCACCTGTCCCTTGCCGCAGATATGGACGATTTGGAATCGCTTCAGCCTCTCGTCTACGTGAGCGCGAACGGTCTCGTTGATCTTTTTTGCACCCAGACTGCCGCCCATGATTAGCAATACGGGCTTATCCGCAGAAAAACCGCAAAGAGAAAGCCCTCGCTCCCTCTTGCCGCGCATCAGTTCATCTCGTACGATTGCTCCGACCCACTCCCCTTTTTTCGCAGGCAGATGTTCGAGCGTTTCTGGAAAAGTCACACATACCTTTTGGGCAAACGGAACTGTGATTCGATTGGCTAGCCCCGGCGTCAGATCCGACTCGTGGATGACCACCGGAATCCGATTCAACCACCCGCCCATGACCACAGGAACGGAGACGAAACCGCCCTTGGAGAAAATGACATCCGGCTTCCATTGTGAAAGAAAACGGGTCGCCTCCCAGACCCCTTTTGCCACGCGAAAAGGATCCGATGCATTTTTCCAGTCAAAATACCGACGCAGTTTCCCGGTTGAAATAGCTTCGTACCTCACCCCCGGCAGGTCTTGGGTCAATTCTCGCTCGATGCCATTCTCCGAGCCGATGTAAGCGACTTCCCACCCGTCCTCCAGAAAATGGGGGATGCAAGCGAGATTGACTGTGACATGCCCTGCTGACCCGCCTCCTGTAAAAGCGATGCGTCTTTTCATAACCCTTTCGCCTCTCCCTTCCCACCTGATTTCCTACCCTCCATCGTACCATGAAGAGGCAAAAAATACTTCCTTATGGCACTGGGGGCTCGTGTGTCGAGAATGTAGCTGTAGTGGGGAGAAGCACGTTTCCGATCTGCGCTCCGGTCTACGTTCCGCTAGGATGAACTCCGCTAGTCGCTCCGCCTGGAAACATGCTTCTCCTCCGCAACAGTAGGTTATAACACGATAAAACCCAGTGCCCCTTAGACAGAATACTGTGGTTTCATACGATTCTTCGTCGTAAATGTAAAACGGATGATCATATTGGCAGAAAAAAAGCAGCCCGCCTCTTAAAGGAGAATGGGCTGCTTTTTTTGTTTAAGTCCATTTTTTGTATTTGTCTGCTCGACCTATTGGGCCTGATAGCGCAGGATTGGCTTTCTAGCTGCGGTAGCTTCGTCGAGTCGCTTCACCACAGTGGTATGTGGAGCTTCTTGTACGATCTCTGGATTTTCTTCACATTCGCGTGCGATTTGCAGCATCACGTCGATGAATTCATCCAACGTCTCTTTGGTCTCTGTTTCTGTCGGCTCGATCATCATGCACTCATCCACAATCAGTGGGAAGTAGATAGTCGGTGGATGGTAGCCAAAGTCCAACAAGCGCTTCGCGATATCAAGCGTGCGTACGCCCAGCTTCTTCTGAATCACACCGGACAAGACGAACTCGTGCTTGCACACACGGTCATACGGCAATTGATACGCCGTAGCCAGTCTGCGCATCATATAGTTCGCATTTAGCACCGCGTTTTGCGAAACCTGCAGCAACCCCTCCGGCCCCATAGTACGAATGTAGCTGTAAGCGCGAACGAGAATGCCGAAGTTTCCGTTGTATCCTTTCACTCGGCCGATAGACTGCGGGCGATCGTTATCCCAGTAGAAATTGCCTGCTTCGTCTTTTGCCACGATCGGCTTCGGCAGGAATGGCTCCAGAACTTTCTTCACGCCGACAGGTCCTGCACCTGGTCCGCCGCCCCCGTGAGGTCCGGTAAAGGTCTTATGCAGATTGAGGTGGACGACGTCAAAGCCCATGTCCCCAGGACGTGCGATGCCGAGGATGGCATTGGCGTTAGCTCCATCATAGTAAAGCAGGCCACCAGCATCATGGACGATCTGAGCCATTTCCACGATGTCTTCTTCAAACAAGCCAAGTGTATTTGGATTGGTCAGCATCAGTGCTGCCGTATCGGAACCGACAGCATCACGCAACGCATGAATATCGACCAGACCGCGCTCGTCGGAAGCAATCGTGACAGTCTCCAACCCCGCTACTGCTGCAGATGCTGGGTTGGTGCCGTGTGCGGAGTTAGGCACGATGACCTTTGTACGATGGCCTTCGCCGCGGCCTTCGTGGTAGGCGCGGATCATCATCAGTCCTGTCCATTCGCCTGCAGCACCTGCTGCCGGTTGTAGCGTGACGGCATCCATCCCGGTGATTTCAGCCAGCTCTTCTTGCAGATTGTACAAAAGCTCCAACGCGCCTTGCACCGTCTCTTCCGGCTGGTACGGATGCGTCTGGGCAAAACCCGGATAACGCGCCACATCTTCGTTGATCTTCGGATTGTACTTCATCGTGCAGGAGCCGAGCGGATAGAAGCCGTTGTCCACGCCGTGATTGCGTCGAGACAGCTCCGTATAGTGACGCACTAGCTGCAGTTCGGAAACCTCTGGCAACTCGGCTGGGGTCTCGCGAATCAAATGCTTGGGCAACAGGCTGGCTACGTCTACCTCGGGCACATCCAGCTCCGGCAGATTGTACCCTACGCGGCCTGGCTTGCTCATTTCAAAAATCAGTGCTTTCTCCTGGTCGTTACGCACGAGTGATCGCCTCCAATTCCTGCACCAATGTATCAATTTCTTCTTTGGTTCTCAATTCTGTGACGGTGAGCAAAACATGATTCGCCAGCTCGGGATAGTCCAATCCCAGATCGTAGCCGCCGATGATGCCTGCCTTCAACAGTTCCTTGTTCACTTCTGCGACCGGTTTGGACAGCTTGACTGCGAATTCGTTGAAGGAAGGAGCTGCGTACGTTACTTCAAATCCTTTTGCCTGCAATGCCTGCTTCGCGTAGTTGGCCTTCTGCAGATTGATCATCGCCATCTCCTGTACACCTTGCTTGCCGAGCGCAGTCAAGGTAATAGAAGCTGCGAGTGCCAATAGGGCCTGGTTGGAACAGATGTTGGACGTCGCTTTTTCACGGCGAATATGCTGTTCGCGAGCTTGCAGGGTTAGCACGAAGCCGCGCTTTCCGTTCTCGTCCTTGGTTTGTCCAACGATGCGACCAGGCATTTTGCGCATTAGCTTGGTGGTAGTCGCAAAATATCCGCAGTGCGGTCCGCCGAAGGATGCCGGAATGCCGAATGGCTGCATGTCACCTGCGACGATGTCTGCTCCCAGTTTGCCGGGTGCTTCCAGTACACCAAGCGCCAAAGGATTGGAGGAAACGATCAGGAGTGCACCATTGCCATGTGCAATCGGTTCAACGGAAGCCAAGTCCTCCACATTGCCGAAGAAGTTCGGATATTGAACGATTACAGCAGCGGTTTGGTCGTCGATCAAGGCTTCCAATGCAGCTGCATCGGTCACACCCTGGCTGTCGACGCCTACTTCTACCAGTTCGACGCCTTGCCCATGCGCATAGGATTGCAGTACAGCACGCGATTCCGGATGGACGGCACGGGAGACGATCACTTTTTTCTTGCCAGTGTGGCCGGATGCCATCATCGCAGCCTCTGCCAGCGAGGTAGCACCATCGTACATGGAGGAGTTGGCTACTTCCATCCCGGTCAGCTCGCACACCATGGTCTGGTATTCAAAAATGGCCTGCAGCTCGCCTTGGCTGATTTCTGGCTGATAAGGCGTGTAAGCGGTAAAAAATTCACCGCGCAAAAGCATATGATTGACGGTGCTCGGGATGTAATGCTGGTAGACCCCTGCACCGAGAAAATTGATATGAGTGCTGAAATTGACGTTTTTGTTGGAAAGACCTGTGAAGTATTTCACCAGCTCCGGCTCGGAGAGTGCTGCTGGAATCTGAATCGGACCTTTCGAACGGACTTCTTCCGGGATATCGGCAAAAAGCTCCTCGATACTGGAGATGCCTAATGTCTCCAGCATTTCGCGCTTATCCTGATCGGTTTGGGGCAAGTAGCGGTATTTCACGAGTGATGTCCTCCTTTATATAAGTGCTTTTCGGGTATCCATCAGTTTTTTGGACGTTTGTAAAATGGGGTTGCCACGACTTGTGCCTTGAGGCGTTTTCCGCGAATCTCTACCTCCACCTCTGTGCCCAATGCTGTGTACTCACTTTTCACCAGCGCAAGTCCCACGTTCTTTTTCAACGTTGGCGACTGTGTGCCAGTGGTCACTTCCCCGATCAACTCTTCCCCGACATAGATCGGATAGTGTGTGCGCGGGATGCCGCGGTCGATCATCTCGATGCCGATCAGCTTGCGTGCGGGACCGTTTTCTTTTTGTGCCTTCAATGCTTCCTGACCGATAAACGGCGTTTCCTTGTCTACCTTGACCGCGAAGCCGATTCCTGCTTCGAGTGGCGAGATCGTCTGGCTCAGCTCTTGGCCGTACAGAGGCAGCTTGGCTTCAAAACGCAAGGTGTCACGTGCGCCCAAGCCGCATGGAACGAGACCGTCTTCTTTGCCTGCTTCGAGCAGACGCTCCCATAATTGCTCGGCAGATTCGGCAGGCAGATAGATCTCAAAGCCATCCTCGCCCGTGTAGCCTGTACGGGAGACGAGAGTCGGAATGCCATCCACGAGCACATTGTCTTGGAAGCGGAAGAAACCGATTTGGGACAGATCTGTAGCAGTCAGCTTTTGCAAAATGGATTCCGCCACAGGACCTTGAATCGCGATCTGGGCTGTCTGAGCGGAGATGTTTTCCATGATCACTCCGTCGATCAGATGCTCAGTAAGCCACGCGACGTCTTTGTCGATATTGCCCGCATTGATCACCAAGAGATAGTGGTCATCGGCATGCTTATATACGAGCAAATCATCGACCACTCCCCCGTCCGGGTAGCACAGCACACTGTATTGCGCTTGCCCGACCGCGAGCTTGGACACGTCATTGGATGTCACATACTGGAGATACGCGAGCGCATTTTCCCCTTTTACAACGACTTCTCCCATATGGGAAACGTCAAACAATCCTGCCTTTGTCCGCACGGCTTCGTGCTCCTGGGTAATGCTTGAGAACTGCACAGGCAAATCCCAGCCACCGAAATCAATCGTCTTGGCCCCGTATTTGGCGTAGCTGGAATAAAGCGGCGTTCGTTTCAGATCGGACATGAATGGCACCTCCGCAAGATATACATTCTTTCACTGCTTTGACAGAATGAAAAAAAGACAGAAAAGTGGAAATGGGATCGCCAAAACAAGTCTGGGCCCATTTCTCCTCCTCTGTCCTTGGTACCTGAGAGTTACCTTGCTCTTTCCAGCAAGTTTCCCCTTTGGTGGCCCGTGATCGGGCACTCTCCAGAGATGCGTCCAGTAGAGGTTCTTTTGCCTGAGAGATTCACCGTAACCGGCTTGCTCCTTCGGCGCTGCTGTGAAAGCAGTCTCTCCCTGCTACTATCATTCGCGTTGGATACTTGGTCATACATAAGATTTTCATATCATTCCATACTAAGGGATGAACTTCTTCTTTATCCTACCACGAGAGTCGTCAGTTGAAAATATCAAATAAGCATCTGCCTCGAAAAAACTGAACAAAATTTTTATTAAGCAGTAAAATGTTCATTTTTTAACCAGATGATAAGAATGATATGGCAGAGCGATAGTAAGGAGCAACCGATATGCCGAATGTTCCCGTTTCATTCGATACTTCCTGGATCGATCCGCTGACCACTCGCATGCAAGACGATGGGCCCTGGGACAAATGGGAGCTGTTCAAGCTGGCATTGGAAGCGGAAGAAGCCATGGCTGTCCAGGATTTTGACCAATTGCAGTGCCTTAAATACCTGCCGGGACTGACCCCCTATCCGCATCAGTTGGAAACAGCCGAACGCGTCCTCAACGAGATGCGGGGGCGCGCTATACTCGCGGATGAGGTCGGCTTGGGCAAAACGATTGAGGCTGGCCTGATCATGAAGGAATACATGGTACGGGGATTGGCAAAAAAGATTCTCATCCTGGTACCCGCCTCGCTGGTGATCCAATGGACCAAGGAATTGAACCAGAAGTTCGGGATTCCCGCTGTCGCACAAAAAAAAGAGTACATGTGGCGGCAGCATGATGTCGTGGTCGCTTCCATCGATACTGCCAAGCGCGATCCGCACAGACGCCACGTACTGGATATCGATTACGATTTGCTGATTATTGATGAGGCACACAAACTGAAGAACAAACGGACGCGAAACTACCAATTCGTCAAGGAGATTCGCAAAAAATACTGCCTTTTGCTGACAGCTACCCCGATTCAAAACGAAATGGACGAATTGTACAACCTGATCAATTTGCTCAAACCGGGACATCTCGGCCACACGACCACGTTTTCATCCAATTATGTCGAAGGAAAACGCCAAGCGAAAAACAACGTACAGCTTCGCGGAGAAATCGGAAAAGTGATGATTCGCAACAAGCGCAGTGACGGCGGTGTTCATTTTACCAGCCGACGTGTCCAGTCCGTCCCGATCGAACTATCGAAGGAAGAACTGGACCTCTATGACGGCGTCACCCGTTTTGTACGCGAGCAGTATCACTCTGGCTCCGGCGGTTTTAACTCACTCGCCTTGATCACGCTGCAGCGCGAGGTTTGTTCGAGCAAGGAAGCTTCCTTTATGACGCTGTACAACATGCATCAGCGCCTCCCGGAAGGCTCCGAGCTACGCCAACAAATCATGGAGCTGGTCGAGCTGATCAAGCGTATCGAGACCCATTCCAAAGCAGCCAAGACCGTCGAGCTGATTCAAAACATCAATGACAAAGTCATCATCTTTACCGAATATCGGGCTACTCAAAATTACTTGCAGAAGTATTTGCATGAACACGGCATTACTTCCGTGCCCTTTCGCGGCGGCTTTAAACGCAGCAAAAAAGACTGGATGACCGAACTCTTTCAAAACCGGGCCCAAGTGCTGATCGCGACAGAAGCTGGCGGTGAAGGGATCAACCTGCAGTTTTGCAATCAGGTAATCAATTATGATATGCCCTGGAATCCCATGCGTGTCGAACAGAGGATCGGCCGCGTCCATCGCTTGGGGCAAAAGCGCGATGTTCATATCCACAACCTCTCTACCGTAGGGACAATCGAAGAACATATCTTGAATCTACTGTATGAAAAAATCGATCTGTTCGAGATGGTAATCGGCGAGCTGGATGACATCGTAGAACGACTCAGCCTCACGCAATCGCTGGAAGAAAATCTGGTGCAAATCATCATGGATTCGCGCAATGCTGGTGAAATGGCGGTCAAGCTGGATAATATGGGCCAAGCCATCCGTGCGATCCGTTCGGCGAATCCATCCCGCGTACTCGCTGATACGGCAGAACAGTAAACAAATTGTACAAGGAGGGAGGATGCGCCATGCAGAAAGATCAGGTCAAACAGTATGTCGAGCGGTACCTCGCTTCCTTTTCCAGCCATATCGTAGAAGCGCATCCCGACTACCTCACAGTCAAGCTCCCTGTGGAGGTCGACAAGGATATCGGGAACCGTCCCTTTTACTGGAGTTGGGTGGAGAAAATGAATCTGGCGTACCAGCCGCTCGTCCTGACGTTTGCTTTTCATCCAGAAGCGATTCCGGAAGGCCAAAGAGCAGAGTACCTGCACCTAGGCGCTGGAAGGATGCAGCAAATTTTCGATTCCACCAAAAAGCATGGCCAATTCGTCTGTATGTATGAGCAGGTCCCTCGGGAGGGACTTTTGCCATCTTCTGGAAAAAGGCGTTCGACGCCGCTGGTCCCCTGGCTTGCCCTGAACCTGAAGGTCTCCCTCCTCTGTGACAAGAAAAGGGATATTCTGCTCTACACAGGCGTCAATCTCCACGAACCGCGAATCATCCATGAGTTCCCGGCTGCCTTATTCCGCCTCCCGCTCTCCCCTGCCATTCCGGACTACTGTTTCACGCTGGAGCGGCGGATCACCATCCAGCAAGCTGCCGATCTCGTCCAGCAAGAAGTGGCGAATGTACTGGAAAAGGAAGATCAGAGTTGGGCGCAGGAAGCCCGGACACGTCTGGAAGAAGAAAGAGCGATCCTCGAGGCTTATTATGAAGAATTAGCGCTGCGCGAAAAAGAGCCAAATGATGAAGCGGTAGAAGAGTCTGGGGAACAAAATGAACCCGAGGCGACAGCTCCCATGGAACCGGAGATTCCCGAGCAAACTGTCGAAGCACCCGTACAGACGGCATCCCTTGACGAATACCGCAACACCGGAGGGCGAATCCTCGACTTTTTACGTGCCAATGGCATACCGGTCACTCCACGTGAGCAAATCGACCAGACCGAATGGCGCAAAAGCACGCCAACAGAAGAACGCCAGCGTCGGATGGATGAGCTGTCCTGGCAATATGAGCCCCGAATCGAGATCAAACTGATCAATGCTGGGTTGTTTTACCTCCACTCCACACCGCAAACGAGGCGAATCCTGTAAAAGATCAACGAGAAATTGTGTTCGGCAAAAGACAAGTTGCAACAAATCTTTTGACCTAATCTGGTTACAATAGGAAAAGAAAAGCCTTTTGCAAAAGGTGGTGTAATCTTGGTGACCAGACGAATCACTGCGATTTTCTTTGCCTGGATGATATTTCTCCAGATGATTCATCCTGTTGCTGCGCTCGGTGAAACCAATTGGGACTCTCAATTCCAGGCCCGGATCCAGGAGTGGATGAAGGCGATCGCCGAACGTGACCCACAGTTCAAACAATGGCAGAATGCGCGGACTGAGGTGCAGACATTGGGCGCCAATCAGCATCAATGGCTGGTTAGCATCAAACAGTCGGAGCATCAGGTCGGCTATATGGTCGTCGGTGAAACGCCCGATCAAGCACAGCAGTCTCAATTCGTGCTGTTGGAATACGGCGTCGGGGAGTATATTTTGTTCGATGATGCGTTCGCTCCGCGGGAGGTAGCCGCTGAGCCCGTATACGACGGCTTCGCATCCCACTGGTTGATCGCCCAAAATCCGTCCTCTGCTTCGCAAATGGTTAATGCAAAAACGGGTGAGGTCTACCCTTCTGCCTTTCACGCCAACGAGCCGGTGATGGGCAAGCTGTCCCCTGATTCCGTTGTTCATGAGGGCGGTCGACTGACACAGACGCGGCTCTTAAAGTCCGATTCTCAAAACCCGTTCGATCAGATCAGTTGGATGCACCAACTCTATGCCAATAAACGCATCTCCTGGGGACAACTATGGCAACAAAATGAAGAACAATCTCGCGTCACGTACACCGTCCCGCTCTATCACGAGCAGGTGCTCGCGCCCTATGTCGTTGCTTCCCTCCATCTCTGGAATGACCAAAGCCCCTACGTCGGCGTCTGGGATGAAGGCTTGCGTTTTGTACCTTTTTCCTACGCGGAGCAGATTGGACAATTTTATGTGAATGAAACAAGCTCTCCTGCCGAATAATCGGTACGGAGAGCTTGTTTGCATAAGACCTGATTGAATTTTAGTGGTGCTTGGTTTCTGACAATCTTTGGTTGACGGCGTGAAACACCTCTTGCGCTGTCATCCCCTCCGCATTAATCACAGAAGCTCCGGTGGAAATGTTGGACATCCCCAACATGTTTTCATCCTGCCCCGTGATCACGACCGCATCCACTTCTTGCTGCCAATTCCCGAGTTGTACCACTTCGTACCCGTTGTCACGCAGCATTTGACTGACTGGGGTCAGCGATTGCTCCACAGCTACTCTCGCCATTCGATCCCTCCGCCCGTTTTCGTAATGTTATTTACGCATCAAAAGCCTGATAGACATGGGGATTGCCCCAAACCAACGCGAAGACCAGGATTCCCGTGGACGCCTGTTTTGCTTGCGCTCTTCCTTGGGTGTCTCCACGTATTGGACAAACAATCGGGTCAGGTACTTCAAATACTCCTGAAAGGACATGGGCGTCCCTCCTTTACCTTTCGGGACCCTCCCCGAAAAACAGGCAAGGCCCTCTCCCCTATTTTGTCCCGATTTCGCTGCTTTCAGTCTTTCTACGGGCTTGCGATCCTGTCTTCGCTGTTCACTGGGTTTTGGCTTTGTTTGGTGCAGGTTTGGCGATTTTGACTGTTTTTTGCTCTGCATCGTATAAGACATCGAAGCCGAGCGCATCCTCGAACAACGAAAGTGGCACCATGGACCTCTTCTTGATTTCCATAAGCGGCGCCCCAAGATCAAGGGGCTTACCGTCAACATCTGCGACCTGATCCTTCTCGGGAATTTGTACCATACGTCCATTCGCCTTAAGCTGAATTTGCTTGTCTTCTTCGCTCCAGTCGATCTTCACACCGAGCTGTTCGCCTACGTCGCGCAGCGGGATGTATACAGTCCCATCCTTGACCCTTGCCGGAATCGGTGGATAGTAGCTCATGCCGTTGAGGACTGTCGTGATATATGGTTCCAGGCGCACAGGAAGGAATGGCTTGTCATTGGTTTGATTGACGTTCGGGACGAAATAGCTAGCTTCACCCTGCAATGCCTGTCCAAGCGCCTGATCAAAGTGTTCAGCACCGATGATGCTGCCGTGGTAATTTTGTTGGACGCGCTTTAAGAAATTCTTGTACGCGTCGTCCCCAATCTGGCGCCGGAGATTTTCAAACATGAGCGCTCCTTTGGAATACCAGGTCCAATGAAACTCCTCTTCCGTCGCAAATTCATGAAGTGTCTTGCTAAGCCTTCCATTCGGGTACTTCACCCGGAGTTTTTGCAGATCCCGTTCGTATTCTTCCAGCAGCGATGATGCTGCCTGCGCACCGTATCTGCTCTGCATATAGTAGGAGACGCTGATCTCCACCATTCCTTCATCCACCCAGCCATGCCGGGACTCCAATGTGCCTACGCTGTTGTACCACCACATATGAGCTACTTCATGCGGCAGCCAGTGGTCGATCAGATTGCGCTGATGCATATCACGTTTGAAGATCGCTATATTGGCGTACTCCATCGCGTACGTCGTCCCAGTGCTCGTCTCGGCAATCGCGACGTGCGGATACGGCAAAGGCCCAAACCATTCTGTATAAGTCGGAAAGACGGATTCCGCGATGCTTTTGATCCGTTCGATATTCCCCTTGTCTACGGAAGCGATATCCACCTGCAAGCCTGATTCAAGCGTAAGCGTCTCGATTTTGTATAAAGGACTTCCCACCAATGTGAAATTGATCAGATTCTCCCCGTGATAATTCACTTTCTGAAGATTATTGCCCAAATCTTCTGCCGTTCCCCGCCCCCATGAGCTGACCCACTGATACCCCTTCGGTGAGATGAAGGAGACATCGTAATCAGCATAGTGGTAGACAAAAGGATCTCCATAATTGATGCGCAACGGCGGTTCATACCATTGTCCCTGCTGATTTTGCGCACCAAGCATGGGATACCAGGTCGTCAGCGTCCAAATGTCGTCCTTTACTCCATATCGAGTCCCCCTGCGAGGTACTGGGTGTTCAAAATCCACCTCGATCTTGTCCCGCTCCACACTCCCGAACGGATTGCTCAGCTTGATCTGGGAAAGCCCGCGCTCAAAAGGCAGCGATTTGTCTTGATAGCGGACTGCCTTCACACTCATCTTGTTCCACAGATAATCGTATATGTAAAACATCAAGGTCTCGTTATGCGGATTGTCGAACTCGATGCTCACCTTCCCGGTGATTTTGGCATCGCTCGGATGCAATTCTGCCTCAATCGTATATTTCGGATGCAGATCTTTTACATAGGAAGGAAGCGGGGGATCATAGGAAAAGGGATCGACCCCTGCATCCGCTGTTGCGGCAGCCTGCCCACTTTGAAAAAATGAGACCAGGCTGGGCCAGTACAGAATGACGCCAATCGAACTGAACATGGTAAGAATAGTCAAACACACCAGCAAGCTGGTTTTATGTATCGATTTCATAACAGCCTCCAGACGCTCGGCTGCAAGCGTTCTTTTGTTCATTGTAGCAAATCTTTGTCAGATTGAGTAGAAATTTGGCATTTTCTCTATTCAAGGTGTTTCGTACATGACCTTGCCTGTATGCGTGAGATCATACCCGCCGATCGCTTCCAGGGCTTGGCGAAAAGAAGATGATGATAAAATTTCACTTACTGCGTGAATCAACGGCTCGTTCTCTTTCTTTTTCATCATGACCAGATCGTACCGCTCCCGGATCATCGGGATAAAATCGACCCCGATCATCATGGCGGCTTTTTCGATCCCGATCCCGACATCTGCCTCCAGTCGGGCTACTGCTCCTGCTACCGCCAGATGATTTTTCTCTTCCCTGTCATACCCCGTAATCTCAGCACCCGTGATGCCATGCTGGCGCAGCTTTTCTTCTATTAAGGTTCGGGCCCCTGAGCCTTTTTCGCGGTTAACCATGATGATCCCTGGTTTCTTCAGATCATCCCAACTTCTGAGCTTGTGAGGGTTTCCCTTTTGCACGTAGAATCCTGCCCAGCGTGAAACCATGTTGACCATCATATAGGAATGGCCGGAAAACAAACGGCGGACATACGGAACATTGTATTCTTCGGTATCGCCGTCGTACAGATGTGTGCTGACGACATCTGCCTCCCCGCGGTACATCGCGATCAAACTGTTGATGCTGCCGACATACGAGCGAAGGGCGCGGTATGTTTCCACCTTCTTTTCCAATTCGTTCGCCAGCATGTCCAAGCTCACGTCCTGCCCACTGATAATGATGTTTCTCGCCATTGAGGGCGTATTCTCTTGAGGGGCGGGCTGCACCGAATTCGATACAGATGCTATTGTTGGTTGCTTATTGTACACTCCCTTGGCACGCGCTTTATATGCTTCCAGGTCTGCCGCATCGACACGCATCTGTCTACCCACTCGGTATGCGGGCAACTCACCCTTTTTGATCAAGTCGTAGACGGTCAGTTTCGAGATGCGCAGCAGATTGGCGATTTCTTCTGTCGTATAAGATTTATCTTGCATCATATCCGTCCTCCGTTCTGCTTTCTTCTATTCTCGTCCAAGGAAGAAAAATTCGCAATTGATTTTTAGATACCGAATCATTACACTAATTATAACCAATTATAATTAAATATAATTAAACATCACATTCGGAGGGAAAAATCGTGAAAAAAATCAGTCTCATCCTGACAGCGGCCTTCTTGTTCATCCTGGCTGCCTGCTCAAGTCCACAATCAGCGCCGCAAGAAGCGGACACGCAAACCCCAGGAGCCCATGAATCGGTCGAACTAATGGTATTGGCTGCTGCCAGTTTGACAGATGCCCTAAACTCGCTGAAAAGCTCCTATGAATTAAACCACCCCGGCGTCAAGCTTACATACAGCTTCGGCAGTTCCGGCAAGCTGGCCCAACAGATTGAGCAAGGAGCTCCGGCTGATCTGTTTCTTTCCGCCAGCCAGGCTGACATGAACACACTCGATGAAAAACAATTGATTCTGCCTGACACGCGGGTAGATTTCTCCGGTAATGCATTGGCATTGATCACAGCAAAAGAGAGCAACGTCGCAATCAGTTCCTTTGAAGAATTGAATGATGCTTCGCTTCAGCATATCGCCGCCGGTGCGCCTGAATCGGTCCCAGCCGGCCGCTATACCAAAGAGGTTCTAGAAAACCTCAAAATTTGGGACAGCCTTTCTGATCGATTGGTGTTTGGCAGTGACGTCCGGCAGGTTCTGACGTTCGTCGAGGCGGGAAATGCTGAGGTCGGTGTCGTATACTCCAGTGACGCGGCAACCTCCGAGAAGGTAAAAGTACTGGCAGAAGCGAAAGAAGACTTGCACGGGCCAATCGTCTATCCAGGTGCTGTCGTGCGTGATTCTGCGCATGTGGAAGCCGCGAAGGAATTCCTCTCGTACCTGACAAGCGAAGAAGGAAAGAAAGTCCTTCGAGAATATGGTTTCCGTTAAGCGAGAAGATGTTTTTGGAAAGGTGGACAAGACGTAAATGGAAACCAATCTGACCCCTTTGCTCTTATCCCTCAAGGTTGCCGTGTTCTCCACCTCCATCGTTTTTGTGGTCGGCATGCTGCTTGCCAGATTTATGACAAGACGTCACTTTTTCGGCAAGCATGTCCTGGAGTCTTTCCTTCTTCTGCCGCTCGTCCTTCCGCCAACAGTCGTCGGATTTGGCCTTTTGCTTCTGTTCGGGAAAAATGGCTTTCTTGGCAAACTCCTGGATCAGTGGTTTGGGATTACCGTCGTATTTACCTTGACCGGTGCCGTGATTGCTTCAATCGTCGTCTCTTTTCCCCTGATGTACCAGAGTGCGGTCGCCGCTTTTTCGAGTGTCGATCGCCGGCTCGAGGATGCAGCGCGTACGATGGGAGCTTCAGAATGGCGGCTGTTTTGGACAGTCGTCTTCCCATTAGCCTGGCCAGGATTGCTCGCTGGTTTCGTTCTCTCCTTTGCGAGGGGCTTGGGTGAGTTCGGCGCTACGTTGATGCTTGCAGGTTACTTGCCCGGCAGGACAGATACGATTCCGGTCGCCATCTACTTCGCTGTCGAGTCGGGGCAGATGGAAAAAGCGATGTTTTGGGTGGTCATCATCGTCGCTCTCGGGATGGGTACGACGTTTTGGCTCAATTGGTGGAGCAGGCGGAATCTGCGCCGCTATGCGAATCAAAAATAAGGCAGGTGGTCGGCATGTTGACAGTCTCCATACAAAAACAGCTTCCTGACTTTCTCCTCGACGTCTGTTTTACCATTCAGCGGGAGATCGTCGTCTTATTTGGTCCCTCCGGCTCGGGGAAAACGACGATTCTCAATAGCATCGCCGGACTTGTCACGCCGGATGCTGGAGAGATACGACTTGGAGAAACCCTTTTTTACAAACAGGGAAGCAAACCCCTTCCCGTGCAGCAGAGAAATATCGGCTACGTGTTTCAGGACTACGCACTTTTTCCCCATATGACCGTTGCGCAAAACATTCGTTACGGAGTTAAAAGACAGGGAAATGAGGTAGCACTCGATGAACTGGTCGCGACCGTAGGCATTGACCATCTGCTGGAGAAATATCCCCATCAGATCTCAGGGGGACAAAAGCAACGCGTAGCTCTCGTCCGTGCTTTGGCTACAAAGCCTGATCTGTTACTGCTCGACGAGCCTCTGTCTGCGCTTGATGCGGATACACGCAGGGAATGCCAGGATGAATTGCTTCGCTTGCAGGCAGCATGGAAAATTCCTTTTTTAATGGTGACACATGACCGCGAAGAGGCTGAACGTCTGGCAAATGTCATTTTGACGATGGAAGACGGCAGACTGGTGGGAGATAACCGCTCCGTTCGCAATCTCGTCACCAAGTAGTGGAGAAACAAGAAAGCCGTGAAGCTGAGTTCGCATCAGTGCGAACTCCTCGCTTCGCGGCTTTTTTATGATCGATCATCCTTATCGTGCCGTAATTGGCTCGATGGCGACATCATGCTGTTTCGCCCAGCGATGCAAATCACTTAGGAAAGGAATAACATCGTGGCTCTCATGGTGGACGCACAAGGTGTCCGCAGCCAGATCGATGTGTTGCCCATTTACAGTCATGACTCGCTGATTCAGAACCAATTGTCTGGTCTGCTCCATTCGCTCTTCCTTGCTGATCAATACACTGCCTTCCAGCTCACGCGGCGCAAGTCTGCCATTTGGCAGATACGCCCGGTCGGCAAACACCTCTTCCGCAACCTGCAAGCCAAACTCCAGGCCTGCTTCGACGAGCTTGCTGCCGGACAATGCGTACAGAATCAGCTCCTCATCAAGATCCGCCACGGCGCGGACTACAGCCTCTGCCAGTTCGGGACGCTCCGCTGCTTCGTTGTACAGTGCTCCGTGCAATTTGACGTGATGCAGCTCCCCCCCGAGTGCTTTGGTCATACCCGAAAGCGCCGCCACCTGGTACAGCACCAGCTCGTATACTTCCGTCGCGGTTAGGTTTATGGGACGTCGGCCAAAGCCATGGAAGTCAGCATAACCGGGATGCGCCCCTATTTTTACCTGTTGTTTTAGTGCAGCGTCAATCGTGCGGCGAATGATATGTGGATCGCCAGCATGCAGACCGCAGGCAATATTGACAGAGGTCACCCACTTCAAGATGCCCAGATCTTCTGCCTGCCTTCCTCTGCCGAAGCATTCGGCCATATCGCAGTTAATATCGAGTTGAATCATCTATGTACACTCCCTTCCTGGTATAATGTATATTTCCCTTGTTGAAAACGCATACATGAGCGTTATTATTCGCTTTCCGGCTCTCTTTAGCATAACATGTATGAGACGTGTGCAAAAGCAAAAAAGCTGCCGAAAAATGGCAGCTTCCCAACATCTTATGGCGAGGCAACCTTCGTGTGAATGCTCTCCTCGTTCAGCAACGTCTCCGCTAAAGCCATCACTTGGCTCTTTTCTTGTTTGTAATCGTATTCCTTTGCCTTATCCGGTCTCGCATTATTGTACTCCACCGGAATTTCATGCCGATGAGAACGCTCCACTTTGGTCACGAAATGAAGCTTTTCCATGATGCGGATCGTCTCGTCAATCTGATTGGCGTCTACGTACATCGAGACGTAGTGCAGCCGTTTGGAGATGTAGTGAATGGTGCCAAATTTGCGTAAATTTTTGGCGGCACGTGTGTTCTTCACCCACACGGCGACCCCCAGCCGTCGATCTCTCATGTTTGGTCGTCGGTCTCCTTCCCAAACGATGGTATGGTAATGGCAAACCAAGGCGGGCGCATTAGTGTTTTTTCACACTGCACCCGCAACTGCCTCCTGTACCGCAACCGCTGCTTTTCGCTTCCAAAAACGGGTTGTTGCTCGGTACCTTGATGGTCTGTGACACGGCATCGGCAATCGTGCGGCTAACCTGGTACAACAATTCGTCTAGCCGCTCCTCGGCGCGTTTGAAAGCCTGTACCGAATCCCTCAGCTCGATCGTGCGCTTCAATTCGCGCACTTCCTTGGATATATGATTGAAATCGGGATGGTACTTCCCGAATCGTTGTACATCCTCGTACTGTTCTTTCTTTTTTTCAAACAAGGAAAGCAGTTGCTTCGCTTCTGCGTCTTCTTCCATCGCTTGCTTGGCCTGCAGGTACTCCGAGACCTCGCGCGACTGGTTAATCATCGTGGACAGTTCATAGGACTCCATGATCAACGCAGTCACGTCCGCTGTTTGCAATGACTCCATAATGGCGAAGCCTCCTTTCTTTCATCAAGGTCATGCCTTTTTTATTGTACCACGATCAATTCCCTTCGTACAGATAATCAGGCACTACGATGCGCACTCGGCCGATGTCATCGAGACGCATGCGCTTTTTGCCGGTGCTTCCCGCAATCGTGATCATCCAATACCCCATCTCGACGCGCAGGTCGCTCGGCTTGCCGCTCCACGTCGACTGCCCGTCCGCTTGCAACTCCACGTCCAACTGCAATTCACTCGCGCGCTTCAACAGGTCACGAAGCGATTGGGGATGATACGATTGCAGGTGCTGCGTCCAAACCTTGGGCAAAGATGTGATCCGAGCTGCTTCACCCCCAAATTCCGGAAACGTGTTTTCGACCGCGTATCCGTCCCAAGGCTGTGCCACCTGCAGGAGACCGGCACTTGCCTGCTCCTCCTGCGTATCCTGGCGCTTTGTCTGCATCCCCGCTGCGGCATCGAGCAGATGCGGCTCATATCCGTAACGACGCAGGAGATCGACCCATTTTTCGTGCTCTTCACCCGTTAGGAGGAATTCCGTCGGTGAAAGCAGCTGTGTCAAAAACGGTTGAAAATCCGCAATCTCCTTCCACTCTTCCAAAAATCCCGGATGTGCCGTCCTCACCCGATAAACCGGCTCGATCTGGATCTGCCGGGCAGTCTTTGCCCAGTGGCTGATCAACTCCCCAATCGCTTCCGGCAAAGGGTGGACGCAATGCTCCTGGAGCAAGCCGATGATCTGTGATTCATGTCCGCCTGCCGTCAGATAGGCTTGTACCGATCTGTCCTGGATTTCAGCACGTAGCAGGGAGCCGTCCAACTGGATCGAACAAAAATCACTCAGTTTCCAGATCGCTTGCAAGGGCATGAGTGGAGGAATCGTGATCTCCCCGGAAGGATCGACGTACCAACCTTCCTTCTCATCAGCACAAGCCATGGCATTCCAGCGCCAAAAGATCTGCTCCTGCTCATCGATCCCAAGCTGAACCCAACCGAGCCCTCCCAAAAGATGCAGCCATCGTTCGGCGACCTGCTTGTCCGCTTGGTCTGGGAGGGAATATCCTGCTCTCTCTAGCATGTGCAATTGTGCCTGTAATGAACACCACTGATCGGCGGGCACCTGCTCCATGACAAAAGCCAAGGCATCCCACCATGGCTCTTGTGGCAGATACTGCTCTCGAACGATGCGGTACATGTCGTCGAAGCGATTGGATGGGGACTGACTCAACCAGCGTTTTACCTGTTCATTATCAACAACTAGACGGCGATCATTTTCAAAGACGAGCCCGAGCTTCCAAGCCATATCGAGCGCGAGAAGCAATTCCCTTCCTTCCGACGACTCCATCTGCCAGATAGGGAGCTGCAAGCCTTGAAGATGCTTGTCCGTGATCGTCAGCAGGTCTGCCATCTTCTGCTGGTAACGACGATGGACCGTTCCTTTTTGCGTGAGAGGGATTTCGTGATCACGGATGTAGAGCAACAATCCAGTAAGATCCAGATGAATCCCTCTGCCTGTGGGTATATAATAAGGGAGCGTTTTTGAAAGCATCACATAAGCCGATTCTAGTTCCGGAAGCAGACACCGAATGAGTTGCTCCCGGATTTCTTGCGGCATCACATAGCCGATCTCACTCCACATTTTTCTCACGGTCATGACGAGACCCAGTCTGCGCAGCCTCGTCAGGCCGACAGACATCAGCCGTTGTTCTTTGCTCGAAACCTTTTCCCAGTCCCGTCTTGTCAAGAAGCCTCTCGTCGCAAATTGGACAAACTGCCTGATGACGCTACGTTCCCATTCACTGGAATGCTCCCATACATGTTGCGCAAAAGCTGGATCGCCCAAGCGGCCCAACAGCGGCTCTTGCGTCTCCATGCCAAATCGGCGCGCATGCTCGTTCACGATGGCCTGCTGCGTCGACTCGGACAAATATTCTAGTGAATCCTGTAAGCGCACATCTGTCACCTCGACTTTTTCGTTCGGTCATATTGAATATACAACAAATGGAGGGATTTTCATGTTATCCATGCTGCCCGGTTTGTTGCTTGCCACCACACTTGGACTATCGGTAGGAACACCTGCCTTGACTCCTACTCATCCTACCCCATCTGCATCACTGAACCAAGAGGCCTTTTCCCATGAGAGCGCAGTTGCACCTTATCCACCCGCTGTCAAACAAGCTCTGAACAAAGTGAGAAAAAGTGGTGGTTACACCTTGGTTCGGGCAAATGGGCAAACTTATGTCGTGATTGGCGCAGGCCCCAAATCGACCGGAGGCTATCGCCTGGTCGCTGATCCGATCAAACAAACAGCTCCGCATCAGTACTCGCTGCTCGTTCGTTTGCAGGCTCCCGCAGCCGGTGCGATGAAAACCCAAGTCATCTCCTACCCGACATTGGTGGTAGCGGTACCTGATCAACAAGCTAATGTAAATGTCCAGTTACGCTAATATCTTTTAACACCTATTAAAAAAGCCGACACTCGCAGCGCCATCTGGCCCTTCGGATGTCGGCTTTTCCCAATGAAGTCCTCGGAATAAGTTCCTGCCTACGGTTTGACCTCAATCTGAAACCGTTGAGAAACTCCATACGTCTCGTGATTATTATGAGCCAATTCCACCATGACCTCATGCTTGCCCGCCGCGATGTCCTTTAGCACATATGTGGGTTCAAATACTTTGGCCACTTTCTTTCCATCGACGTACAGATGAACATGTCCTTCTCCCTGGCGATTATCCTTGCCCATATTCTCCAGCGAAAAAGAAAAATGCGTGACTGCGAGCTGCAAATGCAGGTCATCCTCCTTGAGCGTATACTTCACGTCGAGCGTGGGAGGCTGCTGATTAGGCACACTCTCTTCAACCGCTTCCACGGATGTTGTCGTTTCGGAGGAATCCTTGTTGAGATAGAGCAGCGTTTCGACGCAAGCAGCGAAAGCAATCAACAGCAACAAGCGAAAGATAAAACGTTTGGCTTTCATGGGGATACTCCTTTCCAAAATCCGTTACCCTCAGTGTGCCCAAACTGCTTTTGCTTCATTACTTCAGTTTTCAAGTAACAGAAGACTTCTTAATCCGGATTACCCCCGAAGCAAATAAAACACCAGATAGAACAAAAACAGCCCCCAATAGTTGAAATCCTGTTATAGCTGTACCAAGGGCATATGAAATCATCATCGTCACAACGGGAACAAGATTAAAAAAGAGAGATGTTCGATTTACCCCAATCTCTTTCAATCCCTGGTTCCACCATAGATAACCCAAAACACTTGTAAAAAATGCCATAAAGGCAATGGCTCCCCAAGCTTCAATCGGAATATTCGGTAAAAAAACAGGTGTGGGTGCAAACAGGGATACCATTAGTAAACAAATTGCCCCGACGATCATCGTATACGTGGTGGTAGACAGCGGGGTACCATCCTTTACAAACCGGCGTCCAAGTACACCATACAGTGTCCAACAGACATTGCCGGCCAAGATGATCATATCTCCTACTGAAAAGGATAAGGCTCTCATGTTTTCAAGGGAACCTTGGGTAAGGACCAATATAACCCCAAATAAAGCAAGGAACACTCCGATCAATTGCTTTTGGGTAACTTTATCTTGTCCGAATATTCGAGCAAAGATCGTTGTCAATATAGGGTTCAACGCCATAATTAACGCACCGTTGACGGGAGACGTATATTGCAACCCTGTAAAAAACAAAGCGTTGAATCCAAAGATTCCCACAATCCCCAGCACAATATACGATAGGATATTTTTTCTTACTAGCTTTATTTTTACACCTTCCGAATAAATCAAAATAAGCAACATCGTCAGAGCAGCCAATCCAAAACGCCATGCCGCAGCAGATGCCGGAGAAAAATACCCAACCGTGTATTTCGCTAGATTGAAAGCAGCTCCTGTAAAAATGGAGAAACCAAGTAACATCACGTATATTTTTATGTGTTTCATTAGTCTCCCACATCCTCTTTCAAAAGAGAATCGTAGGTATCCAATTTTAGCTTGGTTGCAGAAATTACTTTTTCCAGCTCACTTTTTTTCATCTCCATATTCACTAAGTGCTTCGTCAAAATCTCAATGCGTTTATGTATGGAAGGAGTTATATGTGACATTTCCATCAGAGCGTTTAAGTTCTCCAATATACAGCCGTCTTTGACAAACTCATTCATGTCCTCCAGAGACATTCCAGTTTCCCTTAAGCTTTTCAGGAATGTAATAAATTGGATATCCGCCTCCGTATAAAAGCGACTTCCACTTTTATTTCGCTTGGGCGAAGGAAGCAATCCCATTTTTTCGTAATACCTCAACGTGTATGCGCTCATACCAGTCCTTTTGGACGTTTCACTAATCGAAAACAATCGTATCATCTCTCTCCTTTTGGTGTACTCGTAGTCTACAGCTTAGAGTTGACTCTAAGTCAAGCAAATAAAAAAGGCAAAGAAACATCACGTTTCTTTGCAAGAGGAAGCTAATGTGCATTTTTCCCGATCAAAAAAATTTCTTTTTCCCCTGCTCTTCCTTCAAGATCTCCACCGCTTCTCTAAAACGCAAAGAGTGGACGATTTCCCGTTCTCGCAAGAATCGCAGACTGTCCTGCAAATCGACGTCATCGGTCATATCGATCAGCCATTGGTAGGTCGCTCTCGCTTTTTCCTCTGCGGCAATATCTTCATACAGGTCGGCGATGGGATCGCCTTTCGCCTGGATATAGCTGGCTGTCCAAGGCACCCCTGATGCATTTTCATAGAAAAGCGCCTTGTCATGAGCCGCGTAATGATCTCCCAAACCCGCATCCCTCATTTGCTCCGGCGTCGCATCCTTGGTCAATTTGTAGACCATGGTCGCAATCATTTCCAAGTGCGCAAATTCTTCCGTTCCAATATCTGTCAAAAGACCGATCACCTTATCAGGAATCGTGTAGCGCTGATTTAAGTAACGCAGCGCTGCTGCCAGTTCTCCGTCGGCGCCGCCATACTGCTCCAATAAAAACTTCGCCATCTGAGGATCGCACTTGCTGACGCGAACAGGGTATTGCAGTTTTTTCTCATATATCCACATAACCTCTTTGATCCCCTCTTTCTATACTTGCCAAGGCCAGGGAACATTGTTCCATTGCCAAGGGTACCCGGAATAGCTGTGGCCAAAGTTGAGCAGTGGACCGTACAAGGATTCGAATTCCTGTGCGATGGCCCAACGCTGTTCTGTTTGTTGGTTGAACTGATTGATGGCGTTGACATCTGTTGGATGCGTATCCAGGTACAAGTTCAGTTCGACCAGCACAAAATCTACGGCCTGCAGCTTTTCTAGAAGTTCATAGAAGCGTTTGTCACCAGGTTGATTTGCGGTTGCCATGTTACCCCTCCAATCCTTCTTGATCGCCGCGACCAGAATAAGGGCTGTACAAGGCTGGCCATAACACGCCGCGCCTCAACGCTTCCATCGGGGTAAACTGGGGTAAATTTTCCGGCTGAAAACCTATGAACAACTGTGGGTTTACTTGGTAGGTCTTGACACGTATCGGTGGACAAGGATCAAACGGACTAATGTACGGATAGTAGACGCGAATCTGTGAATACAAAGCTTATTCCTCCTCCCAGGAACTAGGTATCTGACCAGTCACATTACCTTATGTATCCTGCCCTGGGATGGTGATGGGCACCTGCCTAATCACGAACCGCGGTCGAGCCCCTCCTTAGCGTTTGGGAGCGCGGTACCCCGCTGCCTGTGCTTCTTCTTCTGTCGCAAACCACTCTTCCGGCTTCGTACGCTCGTAGTTGGCGGAACCGGGGACGTGATAAATTTTCTCCCCCTTGGAATTGATATTGCCTTTAATCAGCTTGCCTTCCGGTGCTTCGGTCGGTTGAGCGGACTGCTTCGTCTCGTCGGAAGTGTTTGTATCCCCCAGTGCCCAGAGCCCGCGATTTTGCTCCCGAGCCTCACGCTCCGCTTCTAAAAACAGATCCGCGTGGGCCACATTTGGCGGAATGGTCATGATTCGAGCATAGCCCTCGCGAACCAGCTTTTCATTGACAAAGCTTCCATCCGGCATATAGACGTAAGCAAGCAACCTGTCATACTTGTCTTTTATCCCGACATCAAACTTTAGTGTCACTTTTTGACCAGTCAGCAATTCCTTGGAGTAATCGCTCGCTTCCTTGCCATATGGTTGCACGGGTGTGTTTGGTTTTACCGTTTCCGGCGTATCTACTCCGATCAAGCGGACCTTCTCTCCGCTGGACAGTTCAAAAGTATCCCCATCGACTACCCTTTTTACTGTTGCCTCCATCTCGCCATTCGGCTTAGGCTCTTGATCAGCGGCACAAGCGGTTCCTAGCAGCATCGTCGCAAATACCATCCCTGCCAACATCCATCGTCTCATCTTCCTGCTCCTCTCTTACGATGTTTTGCACTGTGTACAAGGGTAGAAGAAGAAGACAGAGCGGTCAAGAGACTGGAAAACGATAAAAACGACCCGGCGTTGAGGTCGTTTTGTCTATGCTTCCAGAAATTAGTCTCGGTCGGCGTTGAATAAGAAGAAAATCACCGCTATCACAATGATTATCCACAGTAGCTCATCATTATCCCGATCAAAAAAACCGTCGAAAAGACCCATTACCGAGTCCTCCTTTCCCTTCTCGCTACAGCCTATGCAATAACCCGAATACGTGTCATTGCATGGAAGAGCCCAAAAGTAAAAAGAAGGCGACTCAACGATGCTTCGCGGCAAGGAGATGAACATAACGGGTCAATCTCTTCGCCTCGACTACATAACCTAAAGCGTGCAGGCCGTCGATCAGGCATGAGCGATCGGCATACCATTTGTCCTCAATGATGCGGATCGCTTCTTCTTCTCCCGATTCGCGTAATGCCTTCAGATGCTTCTCGCGTTCAACCTGGTTTTCAAACATCAGGTCAGCAATCACCAATCTTCCGCCCGGTTTTAAAACACGGTTGAATTCCGCCAGTGCGAGCAGCTTCTGGTCATCCGTGAGATGGTTCATGGCGTAGCTTGTCACGACGAAATCAAAGTCATTTTCCAGAAAAGGAATCGCAAAGAAGGTACCTAGCTTGGTCGGAATAGACGGATGTTTCTGTCCGCATCTCTGTAGCATTTGCAAGGATTGATCAAACCCACTCATGTGAATTCCTTGGCGGGAAAATCGGTTTGCTAGATTTCCCGTGCCAATGCCTGCGTCCAAACCATGTTCTCCTGCCAGCGGGTTCACCGTTGCGGCGACCGTATCAAGCACAAATTCATAATCTTCATGCGGGTTGAAGCCCTCCCGTTTATTCATGACAAGATCATCGTAGTGATCGGCGATCTGATCGAAGTTCCAGCGATCTACCCAATTATCCCGTGTTTGCCGCAAGCGCTTATTTCCTTCCGCTAACTCATACAATGCCGCGGCATCCATCACGCCATCATGTTTGACGCGCTCAATCATCGTCTCCGTCGTCTGAATCAATTTGTTCATCTCGACCCATCGGCTGTACAGAACCGATCGCTGCAGCTCCAGATGATGAAGAAGACTCCCCTGTTGATCCTCCATTTTATCCATCAAGGTGCGTATATCCTCGATCTGCATGCCGACTTCCCGCAAGGTGACGATCGTTTGCAGCTTCCAGACATCTTCTTCGGTAAAATAACGATAGCCCGACTCGTCCGCTTTCTGCGGCTTGATCAGCCCTTTTTCCTCGTAATATCGTATGGCTCGCTGCGTGATTTGCAGACGAGCAGCCATATCCTTAATCAGCATCTGGTACCTCCCTACTACTCCGGTAGATCATACAATTATCTGTATCATAAACCCTGCCGTCGCGTGAAGGTATAGTGGAAAAATGAAAAAAGCCGCCGACGAATGTCGACAGCCTGTCTGATCGTTAGTGGTTGGTTGGTTGCGAGATTTCCTTCATCGCTTCGCTAGTTTCATCTTGGTGAACCTCACGCACAGCCATGTCTGCGATCGCGATGATACCTACAAGCTTGCCTTTCTCGACAACAGGCAGACGACGAATCTGATGCTGAGCCATAATTTTGGCGGCTTCGTCTACCGTCATGCCCGGCTGTCCTAGTATGATGTCGCGTGTCATGACTTGCTCGATGGCACTAGATCCTTCATGCTTCTCTGCCAGACCGCGGATGACGATGTCACGGTCGGTAATCACGCCGATCACATCGTCTTTCTCGTCGACCACCGGAATAACACCTACGTTCCAGTCACGCATTTTGCAAGCTACCTCGTACACATTATCCTTAAGCGTCACCGTCGCTACATCTTTGGTCATGATTTCACGCAGGGTACGATTTTCTACTTTTGCCATTCCTTCTCCTCCTTTTGCTATGAGACGATTGTAGTGTGTCCAACTGCCAAAAGGCTCATTCAACGAGTGAAAAGGATGGAGATCTCTTGACAAGAGTCAACTATGCATTGCGCTTCTTCCAAAAAGATACTATATTAGTAAGTGAAAATCTCACCATTTGTAGGAGGAAAAAGAATGGTTATCAAGGATACCGGGATCGGCACCAAAGAAGTTTTCTTCGCCGATCTTGAGCATTACATGAGTGATCTTGGATTCGACCGCGGTGCATGGGATTATAAACACGCTACATACGATTATAAAATCGAAGATAAAGGCAGCATCTACTATCTGCGTATCGAGGCTAACGTAGCAAAAGGCAAACTGGAAGATACCCACGCAGAATTGAAGCTGGAGGAGCCATACCTGGGCAAGCATCTTTTCCCGCATGGTCTCGACTATGACTGCAACATGCCTGACTCTGTCGTTCAGGCAGCAAAACGCAAACTACAAATGCTTAATGAAAAGCTGTCTTCTCATTAAGAATCGCCATTAAATCCACAGACTGTTAGCAGGTGCAGAGAGGTATCCCCTCTCTGTTTCACGTAGAAGGGGGTTTTCATTTATGAAGACACGGGGCGTTCCCGACTTTTTGCTCCTGTTTTTAACTGCCCTGCTTGTCGGATTTGGTTTGCTGATGGTACTCAGCTCCAGTTCGATCTATGCGCTGACCAGTTTTGTATCGCATGGATGTAGTTACTGTAACGGTGATGAGTTGTACTTCGTGAAAAGGCAAATCATCTTCTTGCTGCTTGGGATTTTCGGTATGCTGATCACGATGAACATCCCGTTCTCCTTTTATAAGCGTCATTTTTTAGGGATCGCTATCATCAGCTTATTATCCGTTTTTCTCGTGTTGATCCCCGGAATCGGCATCAAAATCAATGGTGCCCGCTCCTGGTTTAACCTAGGGATCGCAAATCTGCAACCTGCCGAATTTGCAAAAATGGGCTTGATTCTCTACCTAGCCGCTATCATCAGCAAAAAAGGGGACGGCATTCGGAAGTTAAAGTCAGGACTTATGCCTCCTTTGGTCATTACCGGGTTGTTTTTTTTGCTGATCGCTGTTGAGCCTGACCTGGGCTCTGCCGCGATCCTGCTAGGGGTCGCTTTGGTGATGTTGATCTGCGGCGGTGCCAGAATCGGACATTTACTTTTAATCGGCGTTCCTTCAGTCAGTCTTGCACTCTTTGCGTACATCACAACGAAACAACATGCGACCAATCGGATCAATTCCTATTTTGATCCATGGAGTGACCCTCTCTATACGGGTTACAACATTATTCAATCGTGGATTGCCATCGCACATGGAGGCATTTCCGGGACTGGTTTTGGCAGGAGCATACAGAAGTATCTCTATCTCCCGGAAGCGCATACGGATTTTATCTTCTCCATCATTTCGGAGGAGCTTGGTTTCATTGGTGCCTCACTCTTCTTACTGGTGTACCTGCTGTATTTGCTCCGTGGGATTCATATCTGTCTGCGCGTAAAGGATACATTCGCCAGCCTGGTCGGCATGGGTGTGATTTCCATGATCGGCTTGCAAGCAATGATCAATATTGGCGGCGTGACTGGTCTGATCCCGATGACGGGTGTTCCTTTGCCGTTTATCAGCTACGGCGGATCATCCCTCCTGGTGTGTCTGCTCGCTACAGGCGTCTTGCTCTCCGTATCACGGGAAGTAAGCAGACAGAAGGTAGAAGAACAGCTTCAACAGCAACAATCTTTCTCGATGTAAAAAAAGCTATCCCTGCTCGTCAGTAGACAGTGGGATAGCTTTTTTTACTCCATGGGATTCATTACAGTTCAATCGTATCCACACGGACATGGATCGCTTCCACGAACAGTCCCGTAATATGCTCCACTGTCTCTTTTACCTTTTTCTGCAAGATCTTGCATACATGATGTATAGGAACGCCATAACGTACGGAAATACGCAACTCGATTGTGACTCTTCCGTCCAAGACGGAGACATCGATGCCTTTTGTTCCACCCTGAATTTTCTTCGCAAAATTCTGATACAAGCCTCCAGAACGCACTGAAACATCCGACACTTCTTCAATTGCCACTCCAGCCACGATTGCGACGACATTGTCAGCTACCCTGATTTCACCGATATGATCCGCCATCTGGACGCCCTCCCTTTCGCCCGACTCCTATTTTCTTGCTGATTTTTTTCATTATAAACAATCATAGCTTGGGCTTGAAAGTGAATTCTCCGCCTTTTTGTCTAAGATTGCCTCCAATATTTTACTATGCAAGCCCTGCGAAAACTGGGAATCCTATTCCTTGAAGACCTCGAGAACCATACCTGTGAACGAAGCATAAGCGGCTTATCCAGGTATAGTCATGATAAGGAGTGGATTTTTCATGAATCGGCCTGTGAAATGGCTCGTCGCTTTCCTGCTCGTCGCCGGTTTGCTTACGACGGCAGCCGTTCTTTCTCCAGTACGCTCGGATGCCTTCAGCAATCAAATCGTAAAAGTAGGGGCGGAAGGAAAGGATGTCCGGGAGATGCAGGGAAGACTGAAGCTTCTCGGCTTTTACACCGGTAAGGTAGACGGTATTTTTGGCTGGCGCTCGTATTGGGCTTTGCGCAATTTCCAATACGAATTCGGAATGACGGTAGATGGCGTACTCGGTCCCAAAACCAAGCTGAAGCTATACAATGCGACCACGCATTATAAACCGACTGCAGAGGAGCTTGGGGTACCGCAAACGGCCCAGCCTGCCCCTCAACCAACACCAACTCCACCACAAACCCAATATGCGGCAAAAGGGATCTCCAGCAATGACCTTAAGCTGATGGCAAATGCCGTCTATGGCGAATCGCGCGGTGAACCTTACATTGGACAGGTTGCCGTTGCAGCCGTCATCCTGAACCGCACCAAGAGTTCGTCCTTTCCGAACACGCCTGCTGCCGTTATTTTCGAGCCGCGTGCATTCACGGCTGTGGCCGACGGACAGATCTGGCTTACACCAAACGAGACGGCTTCCAAGGCTGTCCAGGATGCGTTGAAGGGCTGGGACCCTACCGGAGGAGCTTTGTACTATTTTAACCCGGATACAGCGACCTCGGCCTGGATCTGGTCGCGTCCGCAAATCAAAAAAATCGGCAAGCATATCTTTTGCCGATAAAAAACAGGCACCTGCCCTTCTGCCTGTCAGGCTGTCGAGATTTCCTCGGCAGCTTTTTCATGTTCTATGCTGTCATTACATAGTTGATGGTATTTTTTCGGATCTCCACCATATCTATATGGTTGTTTCCAAATGAAAATCCTGTTGATTTTCATTTGGCGGACATAAAGAATGGATTGCCTTCTCCTAATCGGTTACAGATTAGGAGAAGGCAATCCATTGAGATTAGCAGACATCATCCAGCCGGATTACCCGCGCTGTCCTTGCATATGCTCTGCCATTTTGACAAAACGTTCTTCCGGCTCTGTGGTTCCGCACACGCCGCACTGTACCATGAACGCCTCTCCCTTGTACGGCTGGTGAAACAAATCGAGCTCAGTAGGCTCCAGCTCCGCTACCACCTCTCCGGTCTGCGGGTCTAAGCGCATATAGCGCGGAGTTTGTTCAATCACAGTAAACCTCATCCGATTGGATTTACAAGTAGGACAAAGCAACGGTCTGTTCATGATTGCCACCTCCCAATAATGTTCACCGATTAGTTTCTTACCAGAAGAGGAAAGCTATACCTACATCCCTTGCCCTCACAAGGGGAAACAAGATGGCTGGAGGAAACGGCATGAATCAACGCTTATTTTTTTCGTTGATCGCAGCGAGTCTGGTGCTTGCCGCGTTCACCCACTATTTAACGGATCTTGCAATTTTTCAATTTGTCACGGCTGCGATAGCCGTCGTCCTCCTCGCCGCTTGGCTAGGCAAGGCGACGGAAAGTGTGGCTCACTATGCCGGAGATCGCATCGGCGGATTTCTCAATGCGACCTTTGGCAATGCCGCCGAGCTGATTATCTCGTTTTTCCTTGTACGCGACGGCTTGTTTGGGATGGTAAAAGCCTCCATCACCGGTGCGATTATCGGAAACATGCTTTTGGTGCTTGGACTCAGCGTCTTGCTCGGCGGAATCAAATTCAAGGAGCAGAAATTCAATGCCAAGCTGGCTGGGCATAACGCGTCGCTGATGACCTTGGCGATCGCCGCCTTGTTTATTCCCGCTGTCTTCTTGCGCGAGCTGCCCGCAGCCAAAATCGAGTCCCTGAGCATTATCATCGCTATCATGCTCATTATCGCCTACGTCCTTTGGTTGATTTTTTCCATGGTCACGCATAGCGACTTTCTAACCGATCTCAATCCACCAGAAAGCAAACCGATCTGGTCCAAAGGAATTTCGATTCTGATGCTCGCCTTATCCACAGTCTTTGTCGCCATCGTCTCCGAATGGCTGGTGCATGGTGTCGAATATCTCTCCGCAACTTTTGGCTGGTCCGATCTTTTTGTCGGTGCCTTCGTGATTGCGATCATCGGCAACGCGGCAGAGCACAGCGCAGCAGTCCTTCTAGCCTTGAAGGGTAGGATCGGTGGTTCCGTAGAAATTGCCATCGGTTCCAGCCTACAGATCGCCCTGTTCGTGGCGCCTACACTGGTGCTGGTCAGTCTGTTGATCGGCAGACCGATGGACTTTGTCTTTACCCCTTTCGAACTGGCCGCGATCGCAGCAAGCAGTCTGATCACGATCTCCATCACACGCGACGGAGCTACCAACTGGTTCGAAGGCGTCCTGCTGCTGACCGTCTACATCATCCTGGGAACCGCCTTCTTCTTCGTCTAGGGTCGCGGTTTTTGGACTTGTTTACAACAAGCCGAGCATGTGTAAAAACACAACGACAATAGCGATTGGAGCGACGAAGCGAAGCAGGAAGAGCCAAAGAAGAAACAGTCGGTGGCCCCATGCGGAGCTTACCTGCAGTTCGCTTAGTAGCACCTCCCGCTTGAGCTTCAGAGGAACAAAGATCGCGATGAGCAGTGCCCCGAGGGGCAGCAGAATATTGCTGACCAGATAATCAGCCGCATCGAAAATGGGTTTCCCGAAAATCTGCAAATCCGCCAAAGGCCCAAAGGAAAGTGCTGACGGTATCCCGGCTGCGAAAATCAACAAGCCGACCACCCAGGAGAGTCTTTTTCGCTTTTCCTCCTTCCCTTTGGATAGCGAAGCGACAATGATCTCCAGGAGCGAAAACGCTGAAGTCAAAGTAGCAAACAAAAATAAGGCCAAAAAAATGAGAAGGAAGAGCCCACCAAAGGGGATCTTTTCAAAGACGGAGGGCAATACGATAAACAGCAAGCCTGGTCCCGCAGTCGGTTCTACGCCGAGTGAAAAAACGGCCGGAAAGATGGCCAGCCCTGCAAAAAGGGAGACTAAAAGATTTAAACCAACGATAGAGCCAGCCGAACGGACCAGATTTTCATTTTTCGCCAGATACGAGCTATACGTCACCATCACCGATACCCCGACGCTCAATGAAAAGAAGGATTGCCCCAGCGCATAGAGAATGGCCTCTGCATCAAGCTTGGAGAAATCCGGCCATAGGAAGAACGCGACCCCCTGCATCGCTCCATCCAACGTCAAGGAACGAATCATTAGGACGAGAAACAGAATAAACAATGCTGGCATCATGTACTTGTTGGCTGATTCAATCCCGTTCTGCACGCCTCGCGCTACTACCCATGCTGTGATCAGCATAAACAAAAATTGTGCGGTTACTGCACCTGCCGGGTTGCTGATTACGTCACCAAACATAGCATCGTACGTTTGTCCCAATAACTGACCGCTGACGGCGCGATACAGGTAGATCAGAATCCAACCTCCCACCACACTGTAGAAAGAGAGCAGAATGAAGGAGGTACCAACCCCCAAGCGTCCAATCCAATGCCATAGCGATTTGGGCGCAATCGCCTTGTACGCGGAGATCGCTTCCTTCTGCGTGCTTCGGCCAATCGTAAATTCCGCCAATAACAGCGGCAAGCCGAGCACGATCGTAAACAACAAAAACAGGAGAAAAAAAGCTCCCCCTCCACTCGTCCCCGCCACGTAGGGGAACTTCCAGATTGCCCCGAGACCGATCGCCGATCCGGCTGCAGCCAGGATAAAGCCTAGCCGGCCTGTCCACTGCTCTGTTTGTTTCATCAATACCTGCACTCCTCTGCCGATTCTGGGATGTGAGACGAAAAGAAACACCCGCTCCACAAGGGAACGGGTGCGGTCTCGCGGTGCAAAAATGAAAAACGAGGATGCGTAAAGCTCCCCTCGTTTTTACTTGTTCCTATACATTTCATGAAGATCAGCCAGTTTGCGCTCCAAAGAACCCATGATCTCCCGGCCAATCTCTTCTTCTATCAAACCGAGTCGTACCGCGTACTCTACTTCTCTTGAGAGCCCGAACATTTGCGTATCCAGTACTTCCTCATAAAGTGGGCACTGCGGCATGGTCAGGTTTTCCATCTGTACGTCGATCAGTTTAAAGATTTTGTCTGCGTCTGCTTGAAGCAAAGCTAGCGCTTTTTGTTCCAGATCGATTACCTTTAATTCTGTCAAAACCTATCCCTCCGTTTGCCTCCATCCTTATCATACATAGTACGCGATTCTGGGCCATTTGAAAAGGGGAGAAGAGAGTTCAAATGCAACCAGTTAAAAGATACCAAGCTTTCACTCTCTGTTTGCTGGGTTAAAAGTAGTTGAACCCATAGACTGTATCACTCGTTCCAGACGCTCCATCGCCTCCGTGATTATCACGCGCGGAGCGGCAAAATTGATGCGTATGAAACCCGTTCCACCGCTGCCAAAGATTTCACCGTTGTGCAGACCGAGCTTCCCTTTTTGTAGCTGCGACATCAGCGTTTCTTGGGGAAGGTTCAGCTTGCGAAAATCCATCCAGCCCAGATAACTGGCCTCCGGCACCCGCATGGAGACTCCCGGTACGTGCTGCTCTAGATAATCGTGAATAAACTGCGCATTTCCTCGCAGATAAACCAGCAATTGATCCAGCCATTCCTCGCCGTGCTGATACGCTGCAATGGTAGCCTGCACGCCAAACAAATTGACAAATTCATGGCCCATGCGAGTAGCGGCTGACTTGAACGCGCCCAGAATCTCGGGGTTCGACGACAGCGCGTACGAAGTAAACATTCCGGCTATATTAAATGTCTTGCTCGCGGCAAGGAGCGAGAGGCTTTGTTTGGACAGTTCGTCCGGCAAGGAGTAGTACGGGGTGTGGCTCCCTTTTTCATAGACCAGATCGGCGTGAATTTCGTCCGCGACTACCAGCACGTCGTGGTCTACGCAAAGCTGCCCCAGCCGTAACAGCTCTTCACGGCTCCAGATACGTCCCACCGGATTATGCGGACTGCACAGGAACAGCAGCTTCACTTGGGGATCACTTACTTTTTGCTCCAGATCAGCCCAATCGATCAGATAGTTGCCCCCATCCTCCAGCAGCCTGTTCTCTACGACTTCACGCCCCCGGTTTTTGACCGACAGGAAAAAGGGGTGATAGACTGGCGTTTGCACGATCACCTTGTCGCCAGGGGAGGTATAGGCTTCGAGCGCTACATACATCGCAGGAATAATGCCTGCAATGCTTGTCATCCAGCTCTCCTCCACGTGCACATCGAAGCGGCGGCGAATCCAATCTTTTAGCGACGTGTAGAATTCCTGTGGCTCGATGGAATAGCCGTAGATCGGATGCGCCACGCGTCTCGCAAGCGCTTCCGTAATCTGCGGAGCGCAAGCAAAGTCCATATCCGCGACCCAGAGGGGGATCATTCCCTCCTCATTGTAGCCCCGCATGTTCGATTCCCATTTCACGCTGCAGGTTCCTTTGCGATCGGTTACTGCATCAAAATCAAACTTCATCTAAGGCACCCCATTCTGATTTTTCTGTCTTGTAAGCATACTCCTTTTTCTACTGCTTCCACAAGTAGATTCCCGATTTGCCAGTACTTCTGCCCCTGCGTTACAATGGGAACGAACAAGAAATAGAGAGTCGGAGGAATGCCTCATGTCAGAAGTGATCGTGTTTAAAGGGGCGGTCTCCTACCCCATCACCCTGGACCCAACAGTCTGGATTTTTGATGATCGCAAAATCGATTTGCGTACATATGTCGGTGATGCAGATGGGGCGGACGACGGCAAGGCTAAGTATTTGCAAGGGACAGGCTCCCAGTGGGATAAAGAATTGCGCGAGGGTGCTGCCCCTCCATCTGAGAAACCGACCAGTCTGGTAGAAGCCCGCAAAGCTCTGGAGGGTGATTACGGGATGCGACTCGATCCGTTTATTACAAACGCCCAGCCGCTTCCCGAAGCGACTCATGTGCGTCTGCATCGTCATGAAGAGGAGTCAATTGTCCTCCCCATCGAGACAGCCAGACGTGCGATCCTGCAATTCGCAAGCGGTGGCAAACCGATTCGCGAGCATGGTCCCGTCCATTTTTATCTGCCTGAGGCTCTGCTTGCCAAAGAAGAACCCATCCAAGGAATTTATGCCATCGAGTTTTTCGCAGCCAACTAAATGTTTGAAGTGAAAAAGAAAAAAGCCATCACTTGCATCAGAAGTGAATGGCTTTTTGCCGTCAAAAAACGGCTTCTCTATGAACGATCAGTGTGATCAGGCACTAGCTTTTGTAATGGATATGTTGCGATGTTTTAGTTCAAGGCTCAGCAGTTCAATAAAAGCTGCGTCCAATTGAAGGTCGATAGCACGATGATACACTTCTATCAACATTTGATCGCTCATGTATTTCACCCTTGCTCACCCCCATCCTTGTGTTGAGCCCATTTTATCAAAAGCTTGTACATCGAACAATCGTTCCTCTATCCACAGCCCTTGTGGGCATCGTGTGGGTATCTTGTGGGCAAGTTGTGAGCAACTAGCAAAAACGCACGCGGAGACAGTCTGCATCTCGTTGACAAAGATATCCACAATTAGTCGTTTTTTGTCGAAAGAAAAATCCAAAGAAAGCCTCCTGCAAGCAAAATTTTCCACTTGCAGGAGGCTTCTCACTTGAGTATTACGCTTTTGCTGTCTGCGGAACGTGAAGCACTTGCTTGATTCGTTCGATCGCCCAATCCAGATCTTCCTTGGAGATGACCAGTGGTGGCGCGAAGCGAATCGTTGTTTCATGGGTCTCTTTACAGAGCAGTCCCAGTTCCTTCAATTGTTCGCAGTACGGACGCGCAGCCGTTTTCAGCTCAAGTCCAATGAACAAACCTCGCCCGCGAATATCTTGGATCATCGGGTTTTCGATTTCCTTCAGTTTTTCCAGGAAGTACTCGCCCATTTCCAGCGAGCGTTGTACCAGTCCCTCATCTTCCAATACATCCATGGCCGCGATCGCCACTGCGCATCCCAGCGGATTGCCTCCGAATGTCGAGCCATGGGACCCTGGTTCGAATACACCCAAGATCTCGTGGTCTGCCGCCACTGCAGAGATCGGGAAAACACCGCCGCCAAGAGCCTTGCCCATGATGTACATGTCTGGTTTGACATCCTCCCAATCGCTGGCGAAAAGTTTGCCGGTACGACCAAAACCAGTCTGGATTTCGTCGCAGACCAACAGCACGTTATGTGATTTGCATACCTCATACGCCTCTTTCAAGAAACCATCGGGTGGGATGACGATGCCGGCTTCTCCTTGGATCGGCTCAAGCATGAAGGCAGCAGTGTTTGGTGTGATCGCTTTTTTCAGCGCTTCGATATCTCCATAAGGGATAATCTTGAATCCCGGAGTGAACGGTCCAAATCCGCGGCGATACTCCTCAGCCGAAGAAAAGGAAGTAACCGTGACAGTCCGACCGTGGAAGTTGCCTTCACAGACGATGATCTCTGCCTGGTTCGCTTCTACTTTCTTCACGTCGTACGCCCAGCGACGCACGGCCTTGATCGCCGTCTCGACCGCCTCGGCACCCGTATTCATCGGCAGGATCATGTCCTTGCCTGTCAAAGCGGACAGCTTTGCGTAGAATTCACCCAGCTGGTCGTTGTAAAAGGCGCGGGATGTGAGCGTAACCTTGTCAGCCTGATCCTTCAGCGCCTGAATAATGCGCGGATGACGATGCCCCTGGTTCAGTGCTGAATACGCACTCAGCATGTCCAGGTACTTGTTTCCCTCCGGATCGTACACCCAGACCCCCTCAGCGCGGTTAATTACGATCGGTAGTGGATGGTAGTTATGAGCCCCATATTTTTCTGTTTGTTCGATGACATTATTCGTCTTGTTCATTTCGTGATGCCTCCTTCCAGAATGAAAACCTTCCTTTGATACTAAAACTTAGCAAGAATGATGCCAAATCATCCGAATTGCAACAGCAATGGTCGGGGCGAATAACGCAAAATTATTTTGCGGTTTTATGCGACAAATTATTTTGCAGCAAAATTTATTTGCACATCCATTTCTTATGCTATGATCAAGTTATGAGAAAGGCGGTGAAATGTTTTGACGTCACCTATCAACCAACCGGCTGCCGGCACCCTGCTGCGGATCTACGAAAAAATCTTGGATGAGATCAATGAAGGTGTCCATGTGATTGACGCCAGCGGAATGACAATTTTTTACAACCGCAAAATGACTGAGTTGGAAGCCATGAAACGGCAGGACGTTTTGTACAAGCCGCTTACGGAGGTTTTTCGCTTTCCCGATGGCCAAGAAAGTACACTGATGACTTGCTTGCAGACCGGACAAGGCATCCGCAATACAAGACAGACCTACTACAACGGTAAGCGCAAGGAAATCACCACGATCAACCATACGCTTCCGCTACTGGAAGATGGAGAGCTGTTCGGCGCTGTGGAGATCGCCAATGACGTGACCAAAATGGAGCGCCTGATCCGTGAAAATTTTCAGGAGAAAAATGGCGCCCGCTATACCTTTGCGGACATTATCGGAAACAGCATTTCTTTACTAGATGTCGTCGCCCAAGCAAAACGAGCTGCCCGTACCTCCTCGTCTGTCCTGGTGGTCGGAGAGACAGGGGCCGGTAAAGAACTGTTCGTGCAAAGCATCCACAATGCGAGTCAGCGTGCCTCTCGTCCGTTTATCTCGCAAAACTGCGCTGCTCTGCCTGATACGCTGATCGAAGGGCTGCTGTTCGGTACCGCCCGAGGGGCCTTTACCGGGGCGATCGAGCGGCCCGGCCTCTTTGAACAAGCAGAAGGTGGGACGCTGTTTCTCGATGAAATCAATGCCCTTAGTATGCCTCTGCAGGCCAAATTGTTGCGCGCCTTGCAGGAGAAGACGATCCGGCGCATCGGGGATACCAAAGACCGAGCGATTGATGTACGGATCGTAGCTGCCTTGAATGAGGATCCGGTCGAGGCGATCGCCCATCACCGTCTGCGAAAGGACCTCTTCTATCGGCTCGGCGTCGTCACGCTGTTCATACCTCCTTTGAGGGAACGAAGCGAAGATATTTCGGCATTGGTGGAACATTTTACCAAGAAGTACAATGCGCTTTTTCAGATGGAGGTAACCGGAGTAAGTCCAGAGGTAATGCAGTTTTTTTGCCAGCATGACTGGCCGGGGAATGTCCGTGAGCTGCAGCATTTGATCGAAGGCGCGATGAACTTAATGGGTGAGGAAACGCTGATCTTGCTCGAACATCTCCCGCTCCCTTTTTTGCGGCGAAGTCCTGTCAGCGTGGTCATTTCTCCCGAACCGGTCTATCCGATGCCTGATCAGGAAAAATCGCTTAAGGAAGTCATGGAGGAATACGAAGCCTCCTACATCCGCCACATCGTCACCAAACATGACGGCAATCTGTCCCACGCCGCCAAAGAGCTTCAGCTTAGCCGCCAGAGCTTGCAGTACCGTGTCAAAAAGCTGGGACTGCGCCGCTGATACTGCCCCCTATACAGCGAGAAACAGCCGCAAAATGGCTTGTACATGAAAAAAGCTTGTGCCTCCCATCTGATCAGATCGGAAAAGCACAAGCTTTTTCTAATGAAAACTCTATACTCCTACACGGAGATGCTCACAATTTCTGTAATGACAACCATGGCAAAAACGGCAAATCCTAGGGAACTCGCAACTAGCAGCAATCGCTTTAGTTTTTTCATATCTTCCATGAAATCGTCCCTCACTTTCCTATTGGCCCAACGTCGTATACCGATATATACGAAAGCCCTAAGGAAAATGTTTCATCGCGGCTGCATTTTCATAAATTTGCCATTTTTACGCCCTTTTCAAACCGTCCAGCATCCCGCTCCATTTCGTACAGCTTCCAGGCCACGATAAGCCCGACAAAGAGGCAAATACTCCATGGCATCCACGGCATCGCCAATTGACGCCCCAAGTCATAGACCCAACCCCCGACGATCTGCCCGACGGAACCGCCAATCGCCACCGAGTAACCATTGAAGCCATAATACGCGCCAACCATCTCTTTAGGTGCAAAACGCGGCACCATCTCCACCATATTGGGTACCGCGATCATCGTACCCAAAGCGTACAGAAAAACATTGATCAACATGAGCCAGAGGGAATTGGCGAAAGCCAGCATAAACAGCCCGACTCCCATCACCAGAGCACCAATTCCGATCAGGGTCATGCGCTGCGAAAAGCCCTCCAGCCAACGCGTCACCTGCATCTGTAAAAGGATAACGGAGATCGAGACGGTCGACAAAACAACCCCAACATAAAATTTATCGCCTGTGACATCCTCCACAAACCGGGGAATTGTTAAGAAAATTTGCATATTCAAGTAATAATAGCCCATAAGAATAATCGTAAATCTGACGAATCGCCTATCTTTCAACACATGCGACATGCTCTCCCATACACTATAGCGGGTATTTTTCGCCGCGATCGGGGGAAGGAGCAGAAACAACAACAGCCCACACATTGCGAAAATGCCCCCGGCAAATAACGACAGATAAGTAAAATCAACAGTGGACAAGACCGTCCCGACGAGCTGAGAGCCTACGACACCAATGTTTCCCAATACATTGCGAAACGCAAATACTTCCTTGCGCACCGAATCAGGCGTATGCACAGCAAATGCCGCTGAAACAGCGGGGTCAAACAATGATCCTCCAAGTCCGGACAATATCGCTGCCAAAAAGAAATGCCAGACATCCGTACAATACGCAAACATGGCAAAACCGACGGCACGGACACCCATTCCGATCACCATCGTTCCTTTGTACCCGAATAAATCTGCCATGGCGCCGCCGAGGAAAGCAAATCCTTGCTGGGAAAACTGCCTTACGCTCAACACGAGTGCCGCCATCGCCAAGGTCCAGCCAATACTCCCGGTCAAATGCAGGGTGAGATAAGGGATCAATGCATAAAAACCCAAGTTCATCATAAAGGAGGTAGATAATAGCAGCTTAACTGCCAGCGGTGTCTCCCTCCATATTTCCCGATTCATGTCCAATACGCCTCTCTCTCACATCTCCCGTAAATAAGTTTAGGGATACTCCCAGCTTAAAGAACAAGGTATACTTTGAGAAACGAACATTTTTGTATATGGTTATCAAATATTTAGATAAGAGGGATTTTCCAGGATGGACTTCGAACAACTACGCGCATTTTATACGTTAGCCCAGACGAAAAATTTTACCAAGGCAGCCGAGATGCTTCACCTTGTCCAATCTACAGTCACCATGCGGATCAAACAATTGGAGGAAAAGGTCGGGAAACCGCTCTTTATCCGTGACAAACGAAGCGTCGAAATCACACAGGCGGGCTTGACACTCCTGCCTTATGCCGAACGCATCCTGCAGCTTTCCCATGAAGCCTTGAACGAGGTAGCATCGTTGCAGCCCTATGAGGACTATCTCTCCGTCGGAAGCCTGAACGCCATCTGGACTTCGACGCTTGAGCCTGTATTGAAGACTTATCATAATCGCTACCCGTCAATTGCACTCAACACCAAAACGGGTCGTTCCTCCGACGTGATTCAGTATCTGCTAGACAACGTGATCCAGATCGGCATCGTCTACGTCCCGCCTTCTTTACCAAACTTCGATGTGATCCCGACATGGGAGGACGAGGTCGTACTGGTATGCGCCTCCGATAGTCCATACGCAGCGATGAATCAGGTGGATGCTAGCGAGCTTCGCAATCTCCCGCTCCTCTATATGAGCTGGGGACCGCCGTTTAACGAATGGATCCGGCAAACCCTGCCGCGAAACTACGTCCCGCGCATCAATGTGGACAAGGCGGAATTGGCCATCGACCTGGTCAAAGAAGGACTTGGGGTCAGCCTCTTAACCCGCTCTACCGTTCATGCCGAGCTGACAGCAGGCACATTGAAGGAATTGGAAATTACAGGGAATAAACCGCCTAAGCGTTCTGCCTACATCGTATTGCCCCGCGACAAAAAGAACAAGCCCAGTGTGGAAAAATGGCTGGGCTTGATGAGAGAGTTCGGCTATCGAACGTAAACAGTAGCGATAGCTTTCCGCTATCGTACAGATTCGAGGGTGGCAGACATTTCACGATGCCTGTCACTCCACTTCGCAAGGGCAAAGCGCGCCAGAAAGTAAAAAATCATCGACAAGCAAAAACCGCAAATCACATCGCTAACATAATGAACGCCCAAGTATACCCGGCTTGCTGCCACCAGGGCGACCAGAAGGAAGGCTGCGGGCTGAATGATCCAAGACCAGATCTTTTCCCTGAATCCATTGCGCAGGATCACTGCCAGCAACAGATAAAAGGCCGTTCCAACCATAGCATGACCGCTGGGAAAGGAAAAGGAAGCCGGCACTTCGATCAGGTGAAACAAGGCTGGGCGTGGGCGGGCAAAATAGGCTTTCATCCCTTCATTCAACAAGAATATCGTCAGGAGCGTAAGGAAGACTGCCAAAGCCTCTTGGCGATACCCTTTGTAGAAGCAGATCACGATTACGATCAGCCCCAATGGCGCAAGGGCCGTGCCTCCGCCCAAAAAGGTGAGCGCGGAAAGGAAAGACGTCAAGAGCTCTGAGCGGACTGCAGCCACCCATTCAAACGCTGCCTGATCAAGGGATACGAGCATACCGCTAGTATGTAAGCCAAGCATTAACACGGACAGGATCGCAAAACTGATCGCCCCCACCATTGCGCCTTTTTGATTCTGATGAGTCATAAACGCACCTCTCTTTCCATGAGTTCACGCAAAGAAGCAGCGAATCGCAGATCGTCTTCCCGTGTTCGCGCTGCTGGACCTCGTGTCCTTCCTCCGCCCCGTCGAAAACGGGCTTTTTCATTTCGCTCCTCCAGGTTGAAGGCAATCCGCTCGGGATCAAAGATCATCCCGTGAGGAGTGAGGGGAATGGCCTTTTTTCCCATCACCAATGCCGCCAGACCGATATCCTGTGTAACGACGATGTCTCCCGCACGTGATTCGTTCGCCAGCTTCATATCGACAGCTTGTGGACCCGCATCTACGACGATATGATTTTCTCCTTGCAATTGATGGTTCAGGCTGGCGAAGGTCAGGCATCGCCAGTTCATTTCTTCACTCAGTGATTGTGCGATTGCCAGCGCCTGACGAGGACAGGCATCTGCATCAATCAGGATGCGGCGCTCAATCATGGGCATCCACCCTTTCCTGCTCTTTTCTCTCCCCAATCAGACACATTTTTTGATATGATGGGTTTGGAGAGGAGTGAACGTACTATTGCGTTACGCATTTATACACGATGAACGACTTGGCATTTCGCTGCCCTCGATCCCTTTGGAGTGGGAGGAGTATACCAGCGAGGAACGTGCGGACATTTTGCTGGCCTGGGAGGAGGTTCGCGCCACCATCCCTGATCGCATCATCCAGGTAGAAGCAGTCATTATCGAGAAGACCCGGCAATTGTCCGAAGAAGAAAACTTCATCCGCTCTTGCGAATTAAACAGCGAAATTCATGAATTGGCCAGTCTCATTAATGATCTTAATATATGGTTCCGCGTCCAGCAAGATCACGATACCAAAGTCCATCAATGACAAAGCACAAGCATACCAAACCCCAGGGCAGCCATTCCCTGGGGTTTTTACTCTTGCTATACCGTCGCTTTTGCCCTGGTAGAAGAAAGACGTCGGGCCATCTGCAAGGCTGTCAATCCCGTTACATGTGGTGCCGCCATCGAGGTGCCGTCCAGCTTGCGGAACTGGTTGCCTGGCCAGGTAGAAAGAATATCGACTCCCGGCGCCTTCCGGTTTGCCCCTTTTCCACGTGAGCTGAAGGAAGCCAGCTTGCCGTTTTGATCGATCGCGCTCACCCCAATTACTTGATCGTATTTGGCGGGATACTCTACTTCCCCGCCGTTGTTACCGGCTGAAGCAACCATCACGATCCCCCGGTCATTTGCTTTCTTGATAACCCTTGCCAGAGCTTCGCTGTATTGCGGCATGCCAAAACTCATATTGATGATATCCATCTGATTGTCAATCGACCAATGAATGGCTCGCAGAATCGTCGCAACCGAAGACCTTCCCTCTTCATTAAAAGCGCGTATGTCATAGATGTGTGATTCCGGCGAGACTCCTACGATTCCTCGCTGATTCATCTCGGCAACGATGATCCCGGCAACATGAGTACCGTGGCCGTTGCGCTTGCCTCCGACAAAATCTACGCTTCCCTTTAGGCGATCCTTCAACTCGTAATGATCAGCCGAGATCCCGGTATCGATAACCCCGATCTTGACACCAGCGCCCATCCCCTTCTTCCAACGCCGTTGTGCCCCTACGTATTTTACGCCCCAAGGAATTTCATCTTCCGCATGTACACTGACAGTCAAATTATCCTCGACAGTCGGCTGATATCGTTCAAAATGCTTCTGAAAAAGCTGATACACCTGTTTGCTCACGCACATGCAGGACATATCTTCGTAACAGCGCCAAGGCTTACGCTCATTGTGGTTGCGAATTTTCCCTTGCAAGTCCCGCAGTATTTCATGAAAAGGCATCCCTCGATGAAAGCTGATTATTTTCAACTCTGTAGCCTCCTGTCATGCTTCTATCTGCCTCATCCTATGGCCTGTAGCATCACTCGGATTGGGCAGATACACATGCAGAGTAAAATAGGCACCCTTGATCGCGGCATGTGTCCAGACAAGAAGTGGATCACTCCCATATAACTGCAAAGGAGACCAGCTATTTGATAGGAAGGGAGCCAGCAGCATGGGAAATGAAAAGACCAATGAACTGTTGAAGAAAATCAACAAAAAGAGCAAGAAGAAAGTGAAAATGAGCGACCTCAAATCGTTTGCCAAGGGGTACTCTAAAAATGATCTGAAAAACGACAAGAAGTTGGGCGAGCTGATCAAAAAACTCGGGAATGCGGTCGGAATCAAATTAAGTGACAAGCAAATCTCCACCGTGAAAAAGCAAGTGCAGGATCGACTTGGATAAATCGAGTAGGAGGGGGTGACTAACCCCCGACCTCTCACACCACCGTACGAACCGTTAAGTATACGGGGTTCATCTAGGTATGACGTAAAAGAAAATATATCTATCCCTTAGACTTTTCAGACCTTTGGTCTGCCAATAGGCATTATCCAAAGGTCTTTGAAGTATAGGGCTACAAGCAATTCGTCAGTATTTCTTACGTGAATTGCTCCATTCAAAGGCTTTTGCTTTGGGTACTCCCAAGGAAATAAGCCTTTTTACTTTCGTTCGGGACTTTTTCACCGTTTCCATAGGACATTGATCTCACCCCTGTCAAGTAGTCAGCTTAAAAAAGAGCCAAATTAAGCCACCTTAGCTCGATATTCCATCGGGCTAAGGTTTTCTAATTTCGCTTGAAATCGTTCAGTGTTGTAAAAATGAATATATCTATCTACTGCTTGGAACACTTCATTTTTAAACTTTGTTAGGTAAATACATTCGTACTTAAGATGACAAAATAAGTTCTCCATACAAGCGTTGTCTAAGCAATTTCCTTTCCTAAGCTTACTCGGAGTAATGTTATATTTTTGTAATAGCTGATTATATTTTGGCGATGTGTACTGGAATCCACGTCCGTTACGGATGGAATAGCGGACGCCAGATACGTTTTCCCGGTGCCGGATGCGCCCATAAGAATGATGTTATGTTTTCCCAAGACAGAAAGCGGTCGGCATTCCATCCGATATACGTTTTATGATTTTGCGGCATATGCGCTTCCCGCGTGTTGTACTGCCGGGGGCGACCGTGCAATCGTGGATGCGAACAGTGAATCAGTACCAGAGAGCCATCTGGTAAATAAGCTAGAGCAAGTGTGTTAATCAAATAGAGCCATCAAGTAAATGATGGCTCTCAGTCAACCAATTCACCTCGTTTACCTTTAACTCAACAAAGGTGATGGCATAAACGATAGCAATACCTTCAATTACATTCCGATAAACACATTTCTACTGAAGGTCCCCCAGTTCCCCCCCTCAAATCCTGTCATTCCCTCTAAGTTAACAAAACAAGGAAGCACTACATAAAAGACACTTGACATCGCATTTGTCCTAAAAGTCATGACGAATCTCTTCTTTGAATTGTCAACGGGTGTAATCATTGCCATATCCGGTCGTATTGCATTAGATGCCATAATTGCTTCGCCCATTCCAAGGCTTGCAATACCACTGGGACGCTCTATATTACTCCTAATCCAGTAATTTGAAACGTGTGTCGCTGATGCTAAATCAGTACGCTGATCATACATCATTAAAAGTTGATTTGGAGCAGTTTGTCTAACCTCCACAAGAATGGGATGAGGTTTCATCTGTCGGTCGTCCTTAAACTAACCATCGGTAACTCCAAATAAGATTCGCCAGCATAAGTATATTGGGGTATGAGTGACTTACTCATGAGTCAACCTCCGTCTCAATTAAGATAGGTAATTGTCATGGATTAATATATGTAACCCAAAGGTTGATTGTTAAAAAATTTTGTATGTCTGACTTATCATTGGATGGATGGTGTAATGCGTCATCGTAACGCGGAGGGTTGTGCATTCTCAGAATTTGGCGATATGGGGTCATGAAAATGACCACCTTGTGTTATCCCCTTGCTCTCCGCCCCGGAACTGTGGCTCATTTTGCACCAGAGTATTCATTCTTACCGCTTCACGACGTTTTCGGCTTGCAGCCCGCGGTTTCCTTGTACGATGTTGGACTCAACGCGCCCGCATGATGCAAGCCAAACGAAAAAGCCCGCACGAGGGACGCTGTTAATATTTGCATAACACGCTTCTGACTTGGAAAGATTATTGCCATCTACAGTTTATTCGCCCATCCAAAAAACAAACCGCCGCAAAAGGAGGGGGATATTTACGCATGATTTTCACCCGCAAAGCATTTGCACTCACGTTGACGATCGCGATTAGCTTCGGTGGGGCGTCTTCAGCCGCCACCTATCCGAAAAAAGCGCCGATCCAAGCCCCGGCGCTGCCGGGCGCGCAGCCGATCTCGGATAACGACCGCGTGTACACCGCCGACCAAGACTCCAACACGGTCACCATCGTAAATCCGAAAACGAACACGGTGCTCGGCACGATTCCGCTCGGCAGCGTTCGTATGGATACGACCAAGGATGTTCTGGGCGCGATGTATCACGGCGAAATCAACGTTCACGGCCTCGGGTTTTCCCGCGACGGACGCTACCTCTGCGTCATCAACGTGACAACCAACTCCGTGTACGTTTTAGAAACTGCCACGAACAAAATTTTGAGCACCGTTTACTTGGGGAGAGCGCCGCATGAAGGCTTTTTCTCCCCCGACGGGCGCGAACTGTGGGTTGCGGAACGCGGCATGAATACCATTGCAATCGTGGATTGGCGTCAAAATCGCGTCGTCGATCGCATCGTATCGGAGGACGGGCCTTCGAAAATTTTGTTCAGCCCGGATGGCAAGTTAGCCTATGTCAACCACTTGCGCGCCGATGCGCTCGACGTCGTCGACGTGGCCAAACGCCGGATCATTAAGCACGTCGCGATTCCGACCGACGCTGGCGGATCCTCGGATATGGCCGTCTCCCCGGACGGCAAGGAAATTTGGCTCGGCATGCCGATTAACGGCAAAACGACTACGGTCGTAAACGCCAAAACGTTCAAAGTCGAAGCCGTGATGGACACAGGGCCGCGAACCAATCATCCGAACTTCGTCACGGTTGACGGCATTAATTATGCGTACGTTACGGTCGGCGACTTGAACCAGACGCTCGTTTACCGTCGTTCGCCAAACGGTGGCCAGCCGACGCTCGTGACGCGCATCAACAACTCTGGCGGGGGTCCGCATGGCATTTGGCCGAGTCCGGACAACACCCGCATTTACGTCGCATTGCAATATGCCGACGCGATGGACGTCATCGACACGAAAACGATGAAAGTCATCCATACGTTGCCGATCGGGCAATCCCCGATGGCGCTCGTCTACGTCGCCCGCCCCAATCCCGGCAGCGGCACGGGGCTCAGCTCGCAAGGTTTGAATCAGAAAAACGTGTACCTCACCCTTGACGTACAGGACACGACGGGAGTCGGACATGCCCAGGTACGCGCAATGCCGGGCATCGACGAAATCATCATCGACGTTCGGGGCTTGCCCGCGAACTCCAAATTTACCGCGTACGCCACGAACGGCCAACAAACCGTTGCGCTGCTGACGTCCACGAGCAACGCCATGGGCTCCATGGCCGAAACGATGGCCTTCGTCCACTTTTTCGCCAACAACTTTAACAAGATCATCATCAAACCGGCTGCGTCTTAAAGGAACGGTGGGACGATTTTTGGGAAAATAAAAATGCTCATCCGCGAGGATGGCATTTTCGTTATCTTTCTTTGATCGTTCTCCAAGGCGATTTTTTTCACCTCCTTTTATAGTTCAACATCTTTTTTGGAAGTTCGTTTTCTGCACGTAGTCTCACGACCTCCTCCTCAAGTGAAAGTGTCAGTTTTTTCGGTCTTCCTTTTCGAGGACCTTTGGCACTTCCTCTCTTCTCAAATCCTGATGCTCCTTCTTTTCGTAGTGTTTTATCCAACGATAAATTGTTTTTTTGTCGGAAATCCCTAACCTTTTGCAATCGAAGGGGCACCAATTCCATCTTCAAAGTACAGTTTCATTGCTTCAAACTTTATTTCTTGTGAGTATGTTCTCCTAATTTCCCCCAAAGAAAATCCCCTCCAAGTTAACAGTAAGGGACTTCCTTGTTACTGTCTACTTAGAGGGGATAATATCACATGCGGAGCCTTCTTATTATCCATTCGTCTAAACTGGTGAAAACCGAAGGTGTATCCGCAAATGAATCGTATCCTGCCCAACCAAATAGATACTACTGCCTTCGACATAAGAACTTGAACCCTAGTGATAACGCCCATGCTGAATGCAAATAAGAAAAGGGAGAGCTGAGAAGCCCTCCCTTTTCTTATTATTTATAACCCGGATCCCATCTTCTGCTTAGAGCATTAGTCGCAAGCACACGCTACAATTGTCAACAGGACGAAGAGCACCAATACTAAAGCAAAATCATCGAATCCAAAACCGTTAAATACACTACTCATTTTTGCTTTCCCTCCTTTATCGGCAACTAGTCATACTGTATGAGCGTGACGTCTAAGCTGATTGGACGATTGCCTATAACGGTGCCCTTTTTTGGACACTTAACTTCGTTGCCTAGAAGGAAAGCTAACTTGCACGCCGCTCGACGCGCTCTGGAAGTGCATATTGTTTTTTCATCACCATTTGCCAAAATGGAATCGTCCGCTGAATCAAAGGACCTGTCAAGAGGGCGATCAACACGGTTCCTACCGAAACGGGCCCACCCAGTGCAGCTCCAGCAATCAATACTGCCACTTCAATGATCAAGCGCACCTTCTGGATGCTCCAGCCAAGTCGCTCATTCATCGCCAGCATAAAGCTGTCACGCGGTCCGGCACCCAGCCTGGGAGAGAGGTACATCCCAATGCCAACTGTCATGATAAAGACCCCAAGCAAGAACATGATCGTCCGCTCCACCATCATCTCCGGCCTGGGCACGATCCCCCACCATATGAACAAATCTAGAAAAAGGCCGAAACAGGCCATATTCAAGAACATGGCAAAAGTGGGCTTGATCTTGGCGAGCAGATAGGAGGACATAATTACTACGACACCTGCGATCTGTGACCAGATTCCGATGGTTAATCCAAATGTCTTTTGCAATCCGATGTGAAAAGTATCCCAGGGAGCAACACCCATATTCGCTTGAATCGTCAGCACGCAACCGAAAGCACCGACAAACAACCCCAGCACAAACATCGCGTAGCGGACCACAATCGGCCTGCCAATCCGTATACCGGACACTGCCTTTCACCTTTCCTCTCCCATACACCGTCTATCTCTCTTACACTTCTTTACTTTGGAGAACTACTTCAAAAAAGATGCCATCCTTGCGGTAATACGCCTCTGACTTGTCATAGCTCAAATACGCAGGGGCTTGTGAAAGCTGCTCCGACGTCAAGACAACCTGTCGTTGCTTATTTGATTCATCTCTGTATTCCACAACCAGACTTACCTCTTCTTGCAAACAATGCTCCACCAGTTCTTCAGGGGTCGCAAAAACAATCCGTTTCATGCTCCCTTCCTTTCCTGTATGTAATGATCATCCATTATAGCAGGGATCATCATTTCCTCCCATCGTTTTTCGCACTCGCTTGACTGGCAAACTGTAAAAATCCTCCGCCAACGTAGTGTTGGGGAAAATCGTCTGTGCTTCGACCAGCAGATCCTCCATCGTGAAATCTCCCTCTTCATCCTCATAACGCGGGCTAAAATGAGTCAGACAAAGGCTTTTCACACCTGCATCCCGTGCAAGCAGCGCTGCTTCCAGAGCAGTGGAATGGCCGCTGCGAATCGCCAATTCCTTGTCCTGCTGCGAATAGGTCGCCTCATGCACCAGCAGATCGGCCCCTTGTGCAAGCTCGCGTACCGTCTGGCAAGGCTCGGTATCGCCGCTGAATACAATTTTTCTTCCCGGCTGGGCCTCTCCGACAAAATCCCGTCCGTCCACTACCCGGCCATCTGGCAGAGCGACCTGTTCTCCCCGCTTTAACGCGCCGTAGATTGGACCGGAGGGTACTCCCTGTTCACGAGCTTTTTCGATCTTGAAGGCACCAGGCTTCTCCTTTTCTTCCACGCTGTAGGCAAACGACAGGACTCGATGCTTGGCTGGACGGCAAGTGACGATGACCTCTTCATCCTCGTATACGATGCCCTCGCTGACAATATGGATCTGCAGCGGGTAATGCAAATGCACCGGGCTCGTCTCCATGACGGCGCGAAAATAGCGATCGAGACCCGGGGGGCCGTACAAATCCAACTGTGATGCCTCGCCATTGCGCAGGGAGCGACTAGCCAAAAGACCGATCAAGCCATAAAGATGATCCCCATGCAGATGGGTAATAAAAATTTTTTCCAACTGGCTGATTTTCATCGGGGCACGGAGCAATTGATGCTGGGTTCCCTCCCCGCAATCAAACAGCCACCATTTCCCTGCTTGTAAAAAGCGAAGCCCAATTCCACTTACATTGCGCTTGGTGGTCGGCGCTCCTGAACCTGTACCTAAAAAAGTAACAATCACGTTGAGTGTGCATCTCCTTTTGATCAATAGTCTACTCCGTTCGCCCTGACAATGTATTCAGGTGTCTGTCTGCTCATCTGGGCATTCACCCTTTTTTCCCGAGACGCATACGTTACCACAGACGACAAACCTAGCAAGGAGGGACATTGAATGATAAAACGCCTTCTCTATTTGGGAATGGCAGTGGGCCTTGGGGTCATGGCGATCTTGGCCGGCTGCTCCAGTTCTCCAGAAAAAATCCGCATCGGTGAAGTGACCCGTTCTTTATTTTACGCTCCCCAGTATGTCGCTTTGGAAAAGGGCTTTTTTCAAGAAGAAGGTCTTCAGGTGGAGCTATCCACGATCCCTGGTGGAGACAAAGTGATGTCTTCTCTCCTCTCTGACGGCATCGATGTGGCGCTCGTCGGTGCGGAGACCAGCATTTACGTCGCGCAGCAAGGAGCGGCAGATCGAGTGGTCAATTTCGCGCAATTGACGCAAACAGACGGCACCTTCCTCGTCGCCCGCGAAAAAACAGATACCTTCTCCTTCGATCAGCTCAAAGGCAGCGTCTTCCTTGGTCAGCGTAAAGGCGGCATGCCGCAAATGGTCGGGGAGTACGTGCTCAAAAAGCACAACATAAATCCGCAGAGTGACCTTGAGCTGATTCAAAACATCGAGTTCAAAAATATCGCGGCTTCCTTCGCTTCTGGTACCGGCCAATATGTACAATTATTTGAACCAGAGGCGTCCCGCTTTGAACAGGAAGGCGTCGGTCACGTCGTCGCCTCGTTCGGCAAAGAAAGCGGAACGGTTCCGTATACCGTGTTCATGACAAAGCAAAGTACATTGGAAAAAAATCCGGACGCTATCCAGAAGTTTACCAATGCCGTATACAAAGGGCAACAGTGGGTTGCGAGCCACACACCCAAAGAGACAGCGGACGTCATCGCCAAGTACTTCGAAGGGATCAAACCCGAGATTATGGAGAGTGCCGTCAAGCGTTACCTGGAACAAGGCTCCTACGCTTCTGACCCGATCCTGGATGAAGAAGAGTGGAATCAGCTTCAGGACATCATGAACGAAGCAGGAGAGCTGAAGGAGCCTGCCGATTACACCAAACTGGTGAATACGACGTTTGCCAAAGCTGCTAAAGAAGGGAAGTAGACAATGATGAACAAGACTCCTTCTACGCCGGCCAAAATTGAACTTCGCCACGTGACCCATCTCTACCTATCCGCGCACAGGGCTTTCATGGCGGTCAAGGATATAAACCTGCGCGTGGAGGAAGGCGAGTTCATTTGTCTGGTTGGTCCCAGTGGCTGTGGAAAGACGACCCTGCTCTCCTTAATAGCCGGATTGGAGAAGCCCACATCTGGCGAACTGTTCATCGATGGCAAACCCGTCCGCGGGACCTCCTCTCAGATCGGATATATGCTGCAACAGGACTACTTGTTCAACTGGAGGAGCATCGAGGACAACGTATTCTTAGGTTTGGAGATTCAGGGAATCCGCAGCAGAGAGACTGAAGAATACGCGCTGCACCTCCTGGAAGAGATGGAGCTGGTTGACGTACGCAAATCATCGCCGACCCAATTGTCCGGCGGGATGCGGCAACGCGTAGCTCTAGTACGAACATTAGCCTGCCAGCCGGATGTCCTATTGCTGGATGAACCTTTCTCCGCACTCGATTACCACACCAAGCTAAAGCTGGAAGATCTCGTGTTTACTACCTTGCGCCGCCACAAAAAGACCGCGCTCCTGGTGACGCATGATCTCTCCGAGTCGATAGCGCTCGGGGATCGCGTGACGATCCTGTCCCGCAATCCAGGGCGGGTGCGTATGGAATTGACGATTCCGCCGGCAATACGGAATGCTCTGCCGTTTGAAGCACGCAATCAGGAAGGCTTCCAGGATGTGTTTCATCAGGTATGGAAAGAGATGGAGGTGGTATCGGATGCAGGCAAAGGAAATTGAAGCCGTCCATCAGCAATATCTCAGGAAAGAGGGACAGACCAGATCCTGGGTATTCGTCACCCAGCTCTTTCTCTTCGTGGCTTTCATCGGTCTTTGGGAATTGCTGTCTCGCACCAATCTCATCAACACTCTGATCTTTAGCTACCCATCGAAGATTATTGCGTTGCTGTGGTCGCAACTGCTCGATGGCAGCCTGTTCCCCCACGTCGGGATGACTGTATGGGAGACGATTGTAGGTTTTGTACTCGGAACCCTGCTGGGTACCTTGATCGCCACGGTCATTTGGTGGTCTCCCTTCCTTTCCCGCGTGCTGGAGCCCTATCTCGTCGTCGCCAACAGCATGCCCAAGGTAGCGCTCGGACCTGTCTTTATCGTCTTCTTCGGCCCAGGTCTGACCTCCGTCATCGCGATGGGCTTAGCCATCTCTGTTATTATCACGACCATCAACATCTACACCAGTTTTCGCGAGGTAAATCCGAACTATATCAAGGTCGTGCAGACGCTGGGCGGCAATAAGAGACAGATCTTTACCTCTGTGATCCTCCCCTCTACCGTACCTACCATCCTAGCTACGTTAAAGGTAAACGTCGGCCTCTCCTGGGTAGGAGTGATCGTCGGTGAATTCCTCGTCTCGCAGATGGGTTTGGGGTATCTGATCATCTACGGTTTTCAGGTGTTTAATTTTACCTTGGTCATGATGAGCTTAGCCATCATCGCAGTCGTCGCAACCCTGATGTACCAAGCGGTTGCATTTCTAGAACGGCGGCTCACCAGCCAGTTTAAATAGATAGCATCACAAAACGGTGCTGCTCGTTACCTACTTCGAGCAGCACCGTTTTGTGTTAACACCCTGTCATGTTCGTCAAGCCTGCTGGAGCAAAAACCTTTTCCCGTATTCTCCATGATCCAAAATAGCTGGATCTTCAATCTGAATCGTGGAGTGTTCGATGCCGTATTTGGTCTTCAAAAGATGGTTGATTGCCATAATCACGCAAAACGGCTGAATATTTTCCCTAACAAAGACATGTGCAGTCAGCGAGTAATGATCCGTGGTAACTGCCCACAAATGAAGTTCGTGAACATCCTCTACCCCTTCGACCATCCCGATTTCTTCTCGGATTTTGTCCAGATTGAACTTTTCGGGAACGGATTCCATCAAAACGACGAGCGACTCGCGTATGATTTTCGCCCCGCCGACAAAAATGATTCCCCCAATCACCATACTGATTAACGGGTCAAAGATGTAGTAACCGGTAAAGTGGATCAGAACGGCGGACGTAATGACACCGACAGAGCTGAGCAAATCGCCGATGAAATGCCAGAGCGCGCTTTTCACATTGAGATTCTCTTCTTCCTTGGTGCTTCGGCTTAATAGGATGGTCAGAACAATATTTACTACCAAACCGATCGAAGCAATGATGAGCATCAGTGGCAAGTTGACATCTTGCGGGTGGATCATCCGATTGATCCCCTCGATGAAAATTCCGATCGCAATGATGGCGAGGGCTAACCCATTCAGAAATGATGCGATGATTTCAAAGCGCAAGAAGCCAAATGTGTACCTCTGATTCGGTTTACGCGTTGCCATGTAGATGGCGGTCATGCTCAACCCCAGCGCAAAGACATCAGAGATCATATGGGCCGAGTCGGAAAGAAGGGCGAGTGAGTTGGAGAGAATCCCTCCCACGACTTCTACTACGGTAAAAAACAGGGTCAACATTAATGTGATCCACAGGGTTTTCTTTGATTTTTGTTGCTCCTTTACATGATCAAGATGATGGTAATCGGCATATTTCATCGGAATGCTCCTTCCAAACCAAATATAATCATTATAATATAATAATTATTTTAATCATATACCATCTCTTCCTTTTCATCCAATGAACATTTTATGGATCATACAAGTGATATTCATTACCAGTGGCTGCAAATAGAAGAGGCTATCCCAAAAGTGAACTGCACCCCGTCAAGTAGACAGTACAAAAAATAAAAATCGGTTAAGCGGCCTTGGTCCTGAATTCCATGGGACTAAGGCCGTCTAATTTTGCCTGCAATCGTTCGTTATTGTAAAAACGGATG
>Ga0209147_100142_pt1 | contig 113692 bp, 109 predicted proteins | sample AraplaCol_mLB_r2_FD_184278 | JGI IMG/M metagenome (GOLD analysis project Ga0209147, IMG submission 184278) | Arabidopsis root microbial communities from North Carolina, USA - plate scrape CL_Col_mLB_r2 (SPAdes) (version 2) | ecosystem: Host-associated > Plants > Roots > Endosphere | place: USA...
ATACTTTGTCACAGGGCTTCAACCTTAGGATCTCTCCACCAGTTGCCTGTCAGCTACGAGGCGACTTGGCTCTTACCTCGGTTGGACTTTCACCAACTAGCAATTAACGGCTTGCTGGGCGCGCTGGCCGCTAAAAACGTGTTCCGCCTTTTCCGCTCCAGCTTGGTCAAGATCCCAAATGCCTTCCGCTATTTTTCCCTTTTTCCTCGCACCAACTTTTTCTGGTCCTCCTATACATTCCTTCAAGTTAAAGAAAAGAGCCGGATTCTCCGCCCCTTTTCTTTTCGCTCATCCTGATTGTGCCATCCAACTACCATCACCGATCGCGCAATGAGAATAAATCAAGAGCTAACCTTTGATATCAATTCCATATTGTGCAGCAATCGCTATCAACTTTTTAACATCTTCGGGGTCCGGTGGGCCAACTGGAATGGGCGGTAATTGTTCAGGAACAGGGCCACTCAGTTCAATTACAAAATTTTCAAATCCTGAAGGGTAAGCAAACACTAAAACCTTGGCCTGTTCCGTTTTCAAAGTAAAAGAATGTTGGATTCCGCGAGGGGCATAAACATACGTTCCTGGGGTAGCATGAATGATCTCATCGCCGACATAATATGTCACTTCACCTTCAATCACATAAAAAGCTTCATCCTCACGGGTATGAATGTGTGGGGGTGGCTCCAAACCTTTCCGTTCCTCCATTTGGAAAATGGAGTATTGACCAAGAGTATCCTCACCATTCACTAAAATAGAAGCCTTTATTCCTCCCAAAAACAAAAAAGTGTTGTCTTTAGAAGCTTTTCGAGCAAAAGGATTATGAACCATATACTCTCCCCTCTCACGAGCAATTGTTATGTCCTATTCGTAGGGGTCATTGAATATGACTTGCCGTTCGAAGGCGAACAAAAAAAGAGAGCAGACAATTTGTCTGCTCTCTTTTTATTATGCTCCAACCCAAACCCAGAAGATGAACACGAAGATCGCGGCTGCGATAAAGAACGAACCTGCAAAAATACTGATTCGAGCGAACTCATGTCCTTTTTGGTCCATATGCATCCAGACGAAAAGTTGGAATAGCGCTTGAACAATAGCCAGGATGACGATAAATGGTACGGTAAAACTTACTGGAATCACTTCATAAGCTACCGAGATAAAAGCCAGTGCGGTCAAAACCAGTGATCCGATGAAGGCCACCAGATGCCTTTTTACGCCGTCATGACTTACTTTCGGCTTGCGAACATCTTCGTTATGCGTACCTGCTCCCATTGTTTTATCCCACCTTTCCACCGATCATACCCATGAGGTATACCACAGTAAAGATGAATACCCAAACGACGTCGATGAAGTGCCAGTACAAGCAAGCTACGTAGAACTTCGGTGCTGTAACTACTGTCAGGCCTTTCTTGACCGTTTGCAACTGAAGGGACAGAATCCAACAGATCCCGAACGCTACGTGCCCCCCGTGGAAGCCGACAAGTGTATAGAAGGCCGAACCAAAGGCACTCGCACTAATCGTGTGTCCCATACTTGTATAGTGGACAAACTCATAGATCTCCAAAGCGAGGAACGCGAGACCCAGAATAACAGTAACTGTCATCCAGGCTTGCAGTTGTTTCAAGTTCTTTTTATGCAGGGCAAGAACAGCCATAACGCTTGCCATCGAGCTGGTCAACAGGATCAATGTTGCTGCAGCAACGAGCGGCATATCGAACAATTGTTGTGAAGTAGGTCCGCCATTGGCCTGATCGCGAAGTGCGATAAAGGTAGCAAACAAGGAACCGAAAAGGACGGTCTCACCGCCAAGGAAGAGCCAGAAGCCAAGAATCTTATTCTTGCCCTCAAGGGTGGCTTTTTCCGGTTCGTCAGGCAGTACCGCATGTGCGTGATGTGTAGCCATTAAGCCTTAACCCCTTTCCCTTCAATTTCTTCCGGCTCAATGTGATAACCAGGATCGTCTTTCAAAGAACGTGCAACCATGCAACCAAATGTGAATCCAATACCCAGAATAACAACCGGGTACACGTGATACATGAAGCCATAACCTGCCACGAACAAGCCAACAGACATTAGGAATGGCAAGATCGAAGGCGATGGCATGTGAATGGAACCGAGTGGCTCTGCAGGTGTCATACCTTTGTTGCCAGCCATTTTTTCTACCCACAATGCATCCAGACCACGAACCAGTGGAGTTTGTGCAAAGTTGTACTCCGGTGGCGGAGATGGAATTGCCCACTCCAGCGTGCGTCCATCCCATGGGTCAGCCGCAGCTTTTGGTCCTTTCGCTGCTACAAATGCATTGACTATGAACAAAATGGTACCGAGCGTCATTCCGATAACACCGATCGAACTGATAAAGTTACCTGTTTCCAGCCCTTGTCCTGCCAGGTATGTATATACACGGCGTGGCATCCCCATCAAGCCCAAGAAGTGCTGCGGGAAGAAGGTTAGGTGGAAACCGATGAAGAACAGCCAGAAGTTCCATTTACCGATGGTTTCGTTCATCATTTTTCCGAACATTTTTGGCCACCAGTAATAGAGACCCGAGAACAGACCAAACACCATACCACCGACGATTACATAGTGGAAGTGCGCTACTACGAAGTACGTATCATGGTACTGATAGTCAGCTGGAGGAATAGCCAGCATGATCCCGGTCATACCACCAATCGTAAAGGTTGGAATGAATCCAACTGCGAACAGGTTTGCTGTCGTGAAGCGAATTTGCCCGCCCCACATGGTCAGCAGCCAGTTAAAGATCTTAATACCCGTTGGCACGGCGATCAACATCGTCGCCAGACCGAACAATGTGTTAGCTACGGCTCCGAGACCTGTTGTAAACATGTGGTGAGCCCACACCATGAAGCCCAGGAAACCGATCAGCGCTGTCGCAAATACCATGGAGCTGTAACCGAACAGACGCTTTTTCGAGAAGGTAGCCACAACTTCAGAAATGATACCGAAAGTTGGCAAAATCAGGATGTAAACTTCGGGGTGACCGAAGATCCAGAAAAGATGCTCCCAGATAATAACGTTACCGCCCGCATCCGGGTTGAAGAAGTTACCGCCAAACAGACGGTCGAACATCAGCAATACCAGACCTACCGTGATCGCAGGGAAAGCGAACAGGATCAATCCGGAGGTAATGAAGGATGCCCAAGTGAAAATCGGCATACGCATAAATGTCATTCCTGGAGCGCGCATGTTGATGATGGTTACCAGGAAGTTGATACCACCGATCAGGGTACCCAGACCGGCAATCTGCAAACCAAGAACGTAGAAATCCACACCGCTGTGGCTGTACTGGTTCAGCGACAAGGTCGCGTACGAGGTCCAACCTGCATCTGGGGCACCGCCCAAGAACCAGCTAGTGTTAAGCAATACTCCTCCGAAGAAGAAGAGCCAAAAACCCAGCGCGTTCACAAATGGGAACGCTACGTCGCGAGCACCAATTTGTAGTGGTACAACCGCGTTCATCAGAGCGAAGATGACTGGCATCGCAGCCAAGAAGATCATCGTGGTTCCGTGCATGGTGATCAATTCGTTAAAAGTTCTAGCACCGACGATGGAGAGCTCCGGATAAATAAGCTGCAAACGGATCAGGATAGCCTCTAAACCGCCGGCCAAGAAGAAAATACCACCGGCAATCAAATACAGAATTCCGATCTTCTTGTGGTCAACTGTCGTGAGCCAATCCCACAGCCCGCTACGATTTGGTGCGTGAGAAGCATGTGCAGACACGGTTTTACCTCCTTTTAAGCGTTACTGCCTACGGTTTGTCTTATTTCTTATCTTCCACTGTCAGCGTGGACATGTACTCTACCAATGCATTTACCTGAGTATCATCCAGGTTGAGGTTAGGCATGTTGTTGCCTGGTTTGATCTTTTGAGGGTCTTTCAGCCACTCAGCTACGTTCTCCGGAGTATGAGCCAGGATACCGGCAACACGCTCACGGTCAGCGAAGTTGGTCAGGTTAGGACCCAGTTTGCCGCCTTTGCCTGCGATCGCATGGCAACCCAAGCAGCTTTGGTTGAAGATGTCTTGGCCTTGTTGAGCGACAGCAGATGTTGCTGCTACTGGCTCAGCGGTTTGAACACCTTTCATTTTTGCAGTCCAGTTGTCAAAATCCGCTGGTTCCATAACGGTTACTTTGAAGTCCATCAAAGCATGGGACGCTCCACAGAGCTCCGCGCACTTCCCGTAGAAGACACCGGTTTTGTCAGCTTGCAGCCAGATTGGGTTTTCCAAGCCAGGGTTGGTATCGATTTTACCGCCCAGAGCCGGAATCCAGAACGCGTGCTTCACGTCTGCAGACGTAACGACGAACTGTACCTTTTGGCCCACCGGGATAACCAAGTCTTGTGCTGTAGCCACACCAAGATCAGGGTACTCGAATTCCCACCAGTACTGGTGAGCAGTAACCTTCACTTGTACTGCCTCTTCAGGCGAGTACTTTTTGTGCAGTTCAAATCCTGTCGTAACAGTTGGAACCGCCATTACAATCAGAAGCAGGAACGGAATAACAGTCCAGAGAATCTCTAACGCATGGTTTCCTTCGACTTGTTTCGGAATCCCCTGCTGTCCCGGACGCTTACGATATCGAATAAGTACGTACGTAAAGATCAGCATAACGACAATAAATACGCCGATCATGATCAAAAAGGACAGCTTCATCAAATCGAATTGCATGGCTGCAACCGGACCTGAGGGTCTGAGAGCAGAAAGCTCTTCTTTTCCGCAACCGGTTAATACCAGCGACAGCAGACCAAACAGGGACAGTTGACGCCAATACTGTTGCCAACCCTTCATACCTATGAACCCCTCTTTCTTCGTGTTGGTAACGTTCTAGCCACGCTTAAGTAACTAGAAGGCAGATCTTACCCAATTGTTTGCTCATGTTGGAAATCTTTACTTTCCACAACTATGATACCCAATTGCGAAAAGGATTAGCAACCTTCGTGAAAACAAACAAAATGAGTAGATGGGTATGTTTCCCTCTCTTCCCAAGCGTAGCACCCATTTAAGTATACATAAATTTACCTGTTAACAAAGTCTATTTGTTATCATTTTGTTAACAAATTTATGAACAAATTTATGAACTTTCATCCTCCCCTCTATAAATGGGGATCGATTTGAGCTAACCCTGGTAGAAAAGGAGAACCTTATGCAGAATCGACCGATCGCACTGGTTACAGGTGCATCCAGCGGATTTGGTATGCATGCCTCTGTCGCGCTGGCCAAATCCGGTTTTCACGTCATCGCATCCATGCGAGATCCGAACAAACGCGATGAACTGATCCAATTCGCTCACGCCCAACTCGTCCAAGAGCACCTAGAGATTCTAGCTCTCGATGTGACCCGTTCCGATGAGATTGACCAAGCTGTGTCTGCTATCGTGGCCCGACACGGAAGAATCGATATATTGCTCAACAACGCAGGGTATGCTTGTGGCGGTTTTATTGAGGAAATAGCACCGGAGGAATGGCGTCGACAATTTGAGGTGAACGTATTTGGATTGATTGATGTCACGCGTGCTGTTCTTCCTTATATGCGGCAAAAAAAGCACGGCAGAATCATCAACGTCAGCAGCATCAGCGGCCGCTTCGGCTTTCCCGGACTTGCTCCCTACAGCGCTTCCAAGCACGCCGTCGAAGGATTCAGTGAATCGCTGCGGTTGGAGATGCTTCCTTTTGGCATCCATGTGATGCTGATTGAGCCTGGCTCCTACCGAACCTCCATTTGGGAGAAAAGCATCGCACAGGTGCAAAAAAATCCGCATTCGGCCTATCGACAACAAATGCAAAAAATCATGGGGATGGTAGAAAACATTCAAGCCGAAGCCCCTGCCCCCGATGAAGTCGTAGCCACGATCGTGCATGCCGCAACGACTGAAAGGCCCCGTTTTCGCTATCCTGTCGGACGCGGTGTGCGCCTGACGATAGCGGCCAAACAGTGGCTTCCCTGGAAATGGATCGAATTCATCGTCTCTAGAAAAATGGGATAGCATGGTAGCTTCACGGAATGTTCTGACTTTCGAGCCTAGACCCGACGGCTTGCATTCATTCTGTCTACATGTAGGATAGCCTTTGTGCTCCTGTTTGTCAAAATTCGGCATGCAGAAAAGACCTGCGTCGCAGCGATTCGGCGACGCAGGTCTTTTTTACCATTCAGAGGCAGGCGATCAACCTGCCGCTGTTTCGTGGTCCGTTTTCAGGGCTGGATCGAGGTACTCAACTTGGTGCTTTTGTTGCAGGTCACTCCACCATTTGTCGTAATTCTCGGCGCGATTGCTGTCTGCCAGAATCATCTTGATCTGGTCTTTCACTTGCTCCAGCGGAGGAACAGGCGACCCAAACGCGCTTTTATGCTCTTCGTAATAGGACTTGACCTGCTCGTCCGTCACCGGAAAAGCCTTGTCCAGCAATTTGTCGCGGGTCATGAGGATATTCATTTTGTCTTTCAGCTTGTTCATATCCATCCCCATCGTTCCCAGGTAATCGAGGAATGCTTGATCCGATCCGATCTGTTGTTTCATGGCATTGATTTCTGTATCGATTTCTTCTTTGCTTACCGTTATGTTCTGCTGTTTTGCCTCCTGATGAATGAGGGATTGCGCCACCAGCTCAGTCAACATTTGTTTGCCGTACAGACCTTTCATCTCGTTGTACAACTGATGCTGTGTAATTTCGGTTTGACCCGCTGTTGCCAGTACCGGATCGTTCTTTTTCAAGGCCGACTGATAGAAGCCTAGAACGGTCAGTCCGAGTAACAAGACGGCAATCGTCAGGATCGAAATATCAAACTTCTTCACGTAGATGTCCTCTCTTTCATTTATCTGCTTCGTATCAGTATACAAAGGGGTTATGGTAGAAAAATGGAATGACTCTTCCACAGCTTTTACACAATTCCAGACGGCGCCCACCCTTGCTCCACTCTATTTTCCTCTGCGTTTTTTCGCTGCCAGCAGACGGTTCAAAGTCTCGTCTGACTTCTTCGTCTGTTCTTCTTCGACCGGCTTTTCCTGCGCTGGCGACGAATCCGGTGGCTTCGCCCCTGCCTCTGCACGGTTCGATAGCGGCTTGGAGGTTTCCGTCTGCCCCGCAGAAGGGGATGCCGTTTGCCACTCGTCAGTACGAGATTGTTCACGGACCTCTTTCCGGGTTTTCGAAAATTGCTGCTCCATCCGGCTCCAGACTGCCTCTTTTTCGGAGGATTGGTTGCCAGAGTGACTAGCCGATTTTTTCCGGAAGCCAAGGCGCGCCCACCACTGCTCCGGCAATTGCAGGCGACGTACTGCCACATCCAGCGGCAACAATAGTGCCGCGAGCATCAGAAGCCATTCGCTCACCTGTTGGATCTCCCATTTTTCCGGGAGGGGATTGCCAAAAACCTCTCGCGAATCCGCAATCAGCGATCCGCCACCCGCTAGGAGCCAATTTGTAAGCTGCTGCTCGCCATCCTCCTGCAGTCCGTATTCCGGAGAGTAGGAAACCGTCAAGCCTGTGGTCTGGCTCGCGACGGCCTGCCCACCCGCTTTTTCGGTGATCTGAATCAGATAGCTGCCTGGATCGGACGCGGGAAACGCTCCTTCTAGCACGCCGGGTGCCGTCGGTCTCAGGCGGATCACTTGCCTCTCCATCTGCTGGTTCAATACGACTGCCTCCAGCTCTTGCGGCATCGCTGCACCATCTGGCAGAGTGACTGTCACCTTCCCGTTGCCACCCTCCAGGTGGGTCTGGGTCTTCCATACTCCATCCTCGATCTGCGGCAGTGTCCAGGCTACAATCTCATTCCAAAGTCTGCTGTTTCCGGCCCATCCTACCCATTCCGCTGCCCATTTCCCTTCGAGATCGCTCGTCCAGGCGACCGTTCGTCCCAGACCGTACTGCCAACGAGCGAGTAACGGATCTTCATCCATGCTCAACAGCGAGACTTCAGCGGTCTGCTTGGGGGTCGTAGCGATATAGGCGCGTAACGGAGGTAGCGGCTGGCGAAGAGAGGTCCAATTTCCCGCTCCCGTAACTTTCGGCACCTGCAATTTTTCCACGATAAAAGTCCTGCTCGCCATCACTGTTTCATTGCTGAAAATCTGTGGGATGGAGGCAGCGTCACTGGCAAAATAATACCTGCCTTTGCCCCATTCCGCCATCCTCTCCAAGAGTTCGCGATCGGCGTCTTCCCCTAATGCGACTGTGGAGAGCGTGATCTGTTCCCCTGTGATTTGCCCGATCAGCATTTCATATTGACCAGAATCCCCGGATTGGCCGTCCGTCAGCAGAATGATATGCTTACGTTTTGTCTGCATGGTGTTGATTTTTTGATACGCGTATTCCAGTGCCGGGAAAATGTCCGTACCGCCATCCGCCTGTATACTCCCGATCTGCCGATGGATCTCGGCAAGATTGTCGACCGGTTGCGGGCTGACCACTTCCCAGGGCGACCCGTCAAAGGCGATGACCCCGATCTGATCTTGTGCCTGGAGCATCGTCGTCGAGCGAATGGCCGCTTCCTTCGCCAATTCCATTTTGTCGTAGCCGTCGCCGTAATCACTCATACTCCCGGACTTGTCGATGACCAGCATCAAACCGAGCGAGGGCAGTTCTTCTTTGTTTTTCAAATCCATCTGGACAGGCAGCGCTTCTTCGATCGGAGTCTGAAACCAGCCCCCCATCCCGAAGCTGTCTCCTCCCCCGGTCATGATCAATCCCATGCCCAAATCTCGCACAGCAGTCCGCATTCGCTCCATGTCTACTTCGTTCAATTGTGATGCAGGCACATCGGCCAGTATGAGCGACGCGAATTGCTTGTAGGCATCCAATTCCTTGGGCAAGGTGGAAATACCCTTGACCTCTACCTTCATCTGGCTTGCCTGAAGGGCAGAGACGAGGTTGCTCGCCGCTCCCTCATGCCCCTCCACGACTAGGACAGTAGGCGTGCCGGCGACCTGCGTATAGGCAGTAGCCTGGTTGTTCGCCTGATTCGTATCGTGCTGTGCCTCGATCGCCACACGGAAGCGGTGAAAGCCTTCTTCCGATGCTTTCTGGGTGAAAGCGTAGCGATTCTTTCCTTTTTCTACCTGTACAACTTGCTTGCTCGCCTCCCGATTCCCTTCGTAGAGCATCAGGGTGGCCTGTGTCGCCAAGGTGCTCTCTACCTCGACACTGATCGTGTATTCCTCGCCGCTATACAATTGCTGCGGTATCTGCAAAGCAGTCAGGACGACCTCATCGCCTTGCTCCTGCTGGAAGGAAACAGCTTCTACCTCAATTCCACGCTCTTTGACTAGCTTCGTCTCTTTTTCGGCATCCCCTTGCGTTTCGATGCCGTCAGTCAAAAGCACCAGCTTCCCTCGCGCCTGACTGGGAATCATGGCAGCAGCCAATCTGATCCCTTCGGACAGATCTGTCGCGTGCCTATTGATCTCCACCCCCAACTGCTGCACTTGATAGCGCCGGGTCAACGGCTGGTCCACGGCGGCAGTCCCGCCCACTACGACCACCGCGTACTGATCTTCGGCTGCTTTTTGCTGGACGGCTGCTTTCATGAATGCGGTCGCTCGCGGATCATCCTTCATAGAAGCTGATCGATCCACGACGAAAACAATCGTTTTGCCCTGAACTGGGAAGTATAGCTGCATGCCTGCCAGGATCAAGATCAGCAGGCAAAATAAGAGACTGCGCACGATCGTGATCGTCCATTTTTTGCTTTTGGTCATCTGCTTCTGAGCGCGCCACCACTGTACGACGACAAAGGCCGCTGGGATTAGCAGCAACAGGAACAGAGGCTGGAGAAAGTTAATAACCACGCTGGTACACCCTCCATTCCACAAAAAGGACCAACAGAGCAAGGGCGACAAGCCACGGCGTAAGCTCTCTGCTTCCAGTCAATGGGGAATCCGCCGTCGTCACAGGGGCGGAAGGTTTTCCGACAGTCTCCACACCGATGAAATCCGGCGTAATATCGGACTCGCGCTCATGGACTGACACGGAAAAATACCGGCTAGTTCTGCCCATTCCCGTCTCCTCATCCAAACGGTACAATCCGATCTGATCGGGTACCCGCAGCAGCCAGCTCGTGCCTGTCGCCTCTATCGGTACCTGCTGTCCATCTGGGTAGGTAATCGTCCGGTTCGTTCCTCCCGGCGTTAACGGCAGCGTGAGCACATCCCCTGGGGATGCCTCGTCAATCGGCGCCGTTTGCAGCGGAGACAGCCAGTTGATGCCATTTTGCATGAAAATCGGGAAGGCAGGCCGCAGCGGAAAATCAGACTGATGCAAGTCAAAACCAACGATCACGACACGGCGACCATCGATCACACCCGCTCTGACCAGATCTCGCTCACCTGATCGGACCAGTGTTTTCATCCCCGGCATGGGGTCCAGAACCGCCGTCTTTGCTACGTGGACATCTCGCCAATCCACGAAGCGGAGCAGCGGGTCCTCCTGCTGCACGGCTTGCGGCTGCGCCTCCAGCTCTGCCTCTCCCCGATACGGCAGCCACGGTGCCTCACGATCCGGTGCAATCAACAGGATATTTCCCTCTGGCAGCTGTTCGGGAACTACTCCGTCAAACACCCACAGATCCCTTGTCCCCGCTTCCTTCTCTGGCATCTGCTGTCGTGTCTCGACTTCGAGCCTCCCGATAGTTTGCAAAGCCTGATGGAGAAAGCGATTGCCCTGTGGCGAGACGAGTGTCGCTTCTCCAATGCCTGACGCGAAGGGGATGCTCCAGCGCTCATTGTCCAAGGCCAAGCCATCATGTTCCGGTTCAATCACCGCACGGTAGACGGAAGCTGAAGGCAAAGCTTTGAAGGTGATCGTCTGGGAGCTTCCCGCTTCTACCGAAAAAGTATCGGTCTCCAGCAATTGGTTTTCCCCGTCATAAATGGATACTTGTCCGCTCGATACCTGTGTTCCCTGGTTGTCCACGCGCAGCAATGCTTCGACTCCCCCTTTTACAGGTTGGGTGACAAAGGCTCCAATCGAAGTATTCTCCCGGAACTGCCCCATCTGCATAAAGCGAAAAGCACCTGAGATACCTTGCGGGGCTTTGGTTGCAAACAGCCGCTCTGTCTTGCCGTCTCCGAGCCAGACGACCCCGCTGCCCGCCTCATTGGCAGCGATGGCCGCAGCCAATGTCATAGCTGCGCTTGTATCCGAAGAGCCCAGCTGAGGCTTGATTGACTGAAGCATCTGCACCAGCTCGTCGCGGTCATGGCTTTGGGCCAGCAAGACATGTGGCTGTCTGCCTGCTTCGATGAGAGTAACTACTTGTCCGCTACCGCGTTTCTCCACCAGTTCGATCCCGGCCTGAATCGCTTTATCTAGACGCGTTTTATCGCCTTCCACCGCCTGCATGCTCGCGGCGTTTTCAATGACCACGATGGTATGCTCATCGGTCAGCCCTTCTGTCGGGATCGCCAGGCGAAGCAAGGCAAGCACCAATAGCACTGCTGCCAACAGTTGCAAAAACAGCAGCAGATTGCGCTTGAGCTTTTCCCACGGCTTGACTGCTTCCCAGTTTTTCAGGGTACTCCGCCACATCAAGGTGCTGGGAATGACCCGATCCTCCACCTTTTGCTTGAGCAGGTAGAGCAGTATGATCGCCGGAATGATCAGGGCGAACCAACTGTTTCCCAAGGCCAACCATTGCATCATACTCTCTCCTCTCTAGCGAATGATGCCTGCATGTCGGAACACGTGAAAGACGATGCTTTCCAGCGGCTGTTCTGCCTGCACGGGCACATAGGAAATCCCCCTTTTGTAGGCAAAAGCCGCCATCCGCTCCTGAAATCCGTGAAAATTTTTGTGGTACTCCTCCATCAAAAGACCTGTGACAGAAACTTCCCGCTTATGGCCCGTCTCTGAATCGATCAGACGCAATTCCCCCTGATATCCGGGGCTCGTCTCTTCCAACGACCAGATCGGGACCAGCGTCACATCCTGTCTCGCTGCTTGCAGATAGGCGACTCCCTTTTGATAGCCCGTTTCATAGAAAAAATCGGACAGGAGGATGGAGATGCCCGGCTTGCCGCTTACAGCGCCTGGTGAGCGCATCGCCGCTTGCAGATCTCCCTGGCTACCTGGCTGAACCTTGGACAAAAAGTCAAGCAGTCGTGCAGCCTGGCCTTTTCCCTGCAAACCGCGCAGCGAAGCCGTCGCTTGCGAATCAAAAACGATGACAGAGACATGATCCAGATGGCAAAGCGAAAGATAGCCGAGTGCCGCCGCTACTTGCAGCGCCAGCTCCAGCTTGGATGGTTGCCCATAGCTCATAGAACGGCTGCAATCGATGTAGATCGTCACATGTAGCTCGGTCTCATCCAGGAATTTTTTCAAAAACAGCTTGCCCGAGCGCGCGTAGGCGTTCCAGTCCAACTGGCGTAAATCATCGCCCGGCGTGTAGGCCCGGTAGTCGGCGAATTCCATCGAAGAACCCAACAGCTTGGAACGGCGTTTCCCCGCATGGCTGCCGCCTGCCCCGCGTCTGCTAGCCATCTGCATCCTCTCCAAGCGCGCCAGCCAGGAAGGGTCCAACAAATAGTTTCTCATCCTGGCTGTGTCCCCAATGAGCTGATGATGTCGCGAATGATCTGATCGGGCTGGATGCCGTTTGCCTGACCCTCAAAATTGAGGAGAATGCGATGGCGCAGCGCAGGCAACGCGACAGCAGCAATGTCCTCATACGCCAGGTTGTAGCGTCCGGCGAGCAAGGCGCGTACTTTGGCCAGCGAGACCATCGCCTGTACTCCGCGGGGGCCAGCACCGTTGCGCACGTATTGCTTCACCGAAGGGATCGCGTTCTCGCCTGGATGCGTGGCGAGCAGGAGTCTGACCGCATAATTCAACACGCCCTCAGCCATCAGAATCTCCTGAGCAGCCCGCTGAATCTCGCCGATCTCTTCCCCCGTTGCTACTTTTTCTACCTGATCTATCTTGCCAGTGGTCGTTTTCAGTACGATCGCCTTCAACTCTTCCTCGCTGGGAAACGGCACCTCGATTTTCAGCAAAAAGCGGTCCATCTGCGCTTCCGGCAAAGGATAGGTCCCCTCTTGTTCAAGCGGATTTTGGGTCGCCAGTACAAAAAATGGCTCAGGGAGCAGACGGGTCACGCCCCCAGCAGAAACAGTCCGCTCCTGCATCGCCTCCAGTAAGGCGCTCTGTGTCTTGGGCGTCGCACGGTTGATCTCATCGGCCAGCACCACATGCGCGAAGATCGGTCCTGACTGGAATTGAAAGGACTGTTGACCACTCTCGTCTACCCGCAGGATGTTCGTCCCGGTAATATCGGTCGGCATCAGATCAGGCGTAAATTGGATGCGCTGAAAGCTTAGCTCGAACGCTTGCGACAACGTACGCACCAGCAATGTTTTGCCCAGACCCGGGACCCCTTCCAGCAAGGCGTGCCCTCCAGCAAAAATGGCCCAGAGAAGTTGTTCCACCACGTCTTTTTGCCCTACCAATACCTTGGCGATCTCCTGTCTTACGCGCTCTACCTGCTGTTGACAATCAGGCAAGGCTTGCTGCTTCATCGCTCTCTCCCCATTCCCTTAAGGTTCGATATTGCTGAAATATTCCTTGACGATCGCTTGATAATCACCCGGAATATTGCCCTTTTCCAAGCTCTCGCGGGCAAATTGCGCATACTCTCCGTAGACCTCCGCATAGGGGAGCGTTCCCCCAGATGAGACCTGCGCATTGCTGCTTTCCCGCGTCTGGGAAGCTCCTTCTCCCAAGGGTCCACTGACTGTGTCGGTCGGTCCGCCTGTTTCCATGATCCTTTGGGAAGGCACCGTGACCAGCTCATGTCGGCCGGCTCCCAGTCCTGCGCCGCCGCCCTGGCCTGCGCCATTTCCATTGCCGCCATTTCCGGCACCTGCCCCATTCCCGGAGCCAGCTCCATTGCCTGCTCCGTTGCCTGTTCCATTTCCGTCCCCGTTACCTTCACCGCTTCCATTTCCGGCTTGGCCGGCTCCACCTTCTCCTGGTGACCCTGGTTGGTTGCCTCCTGCGTTGTTCCCAGTCCCCTGTCCGGATGCACCCGGGCTGTTCACCGCGGGCGGTTGGTTTGTTCCGGTGCCTGGAGTCGGAGTCCCGGATGCAGGAGTCGCCTGCCCGCTGCCTTGACCTTGTTGACCAGTCGGCATGGCTCCTGCAATATTTCCCTGCGTGCCTGCAGACGTGCTCGCTAGGGTCATCTGGGACTGCTGGAGGGCCGCAGCAGCTTGAACTGCCGCAAGATTTCCTTGCTGGGACTGTCCTGCTGCCTGCATTCCTTGGGTCAGGCCCTGCTCCAATGCAGTTAATGCCTGCGGGATCTGTCCCTGCGCCAGCTGCTGGGCAGTGGCACCCAGTTGTTCCGCGATCTTTTTGGCGTCTTCCGCATTCGTCGCGGAAGCTTCCTGCGCAAGCTCCCCGGCAGCCTGCTCCAAAACGGCGGCAAGCTGATTAACCTGGTCGGCTGACATTCCTTCGATCGCCTTCGCCATCTCTTGCAATGCCTTGGTTAGCGCTTCCCGGTCGCCTTGGCTCATCGCCTCAGCCAGGGATTGGGTCGCACTTTGTTCAGCCAAAGCCTGCTGTAGACGCTGCAGGGCCGCCTGCTTACGAACCTCGCCCTCACGCCACTTCTCCAACTGCTTTTCTGCTGCACGCAGGGCATTGAGCCGATCCATCGGGTCCTGCGCTTTCGCCAGAGCCTGCTTCGCTTGTTCCAGCATAGCCTCCAGCTCTTTTTTCTGCGCCTCGCTCAGCGCGTTGTTGGTTTGTGTTTCTTCCTGAATCGCCTCAAGCGTTTCCTGAGCTTCCTCCAGAGCCTGTTTCTCCAGCGCCATCTGTGCCAGGCGTGCGTCCTGGGAATTGGGCAGCGCGAAAAGAAGCGTACCAGCCAGCACAAGACCCGCTATCGCGAATACCTTTTTTCGCACAATCGGCCAGATATGAATACTCTCAACAATCTGCGGAATTTGTCGGCGCAAATGCGTTAAGGCGTCCTCACGCTGACGCAATGCGATCATCGTCTCACTATCCCGGTGTTCCCATGCCGTGACGGTCCGCTGTGCCAATCCCTGTCCGTCCGCCGCGTGCGCACAATCCAACCAAGTGGGCTGCCTGTTCCAGGCAACGATACTGCCTGCAACGAGTGCCAGTACGAGAATAGCGAGCGCGATCCAGGGATAATGCGGGATCGGCCATAAACGGGCAACGAGGAGAAGCAATACGCTTCCCCCCACCCCTCCCAAACCGTACATCGTCCAAAGACGCATCAACTGCCTGCGTCCCAGACGCTTGCGAATCGGCATCAGCAACGACTGCAATTCATCGGTCGACTTTTGGGCAAACATGGCCTATTGCTCCTTTTTCGCCGTCCTAAACAAACGCGGACGGACAGGTTGGATCAAGTAGATCGCCACCAGCAGAAAAAGGATGGTGATAAGCCCCAAAAAGGCGCAGTAATACCAGTACGGGTCTATCTTGTACATCCAGGAGGAGCCGTAGCGATTCCCCCGGTTCGCTGGACCTTCTTCAAAAATGTTCAGGATCGCAAACAGCGGGTTAAAGTTGTAGATCAGGTCGATCCAGTCCGTATTGCTGTTGTGGCCGATATTACCGGCACGACGCTGGTAGCGGACAAACTGATTCAGAATTTCCACCAGCACCAGGGTCCCGATCGAATAGCCGAAGATGACTGCGTAGCTGACCACAGTGGCAAACCCCGTCCGCTTGATCAGAGTGGACAAAAGCACGCCGACACTGCCGATGCCAAACATCGTGATGACATAAAAGCCGAATACCTTGACGACTTGAATTGGAGATACCCCACCGTACAAAAAGACGATGGCGTACAACGGTATGGTGGCAAACACCAGAAACATCATGAAGCTGAGTGACGCCAGCCATTTACCCAAAATCAGCCTGGTGGCGCTGACGTTGGTGGTCAAGAGGATGCTAAGCGTCTGCCGTTCGCGCTCGCCGGAAATCGCCCCGGATGTAAGACCTGGCACAACGAACACGATCATCCCCAACTGCAGGATCGACAGGATCATGAACAGCTCCCGTGAATTGTCCGGATTGTAGTAGGTGCCCCCGTCTGTCTGCACATAAATGTAGAAAAGGGTGATTCCGCCCAAAATCATCAGGTAGAAGAATAACATCCACGGTGAACGGACGCTTCTCATTCGCATCTTCCACTCGTTGAACAAAACCGGATTGTTCAAGCGTCTCAGGACGTTCATGAGCCCACCCCCTTCGTAATTTCCAAAAAGATTTCTTCCAGATCCCCCTGCTCTTCATGGAAAGCCGCCACCGGGAAACCGGAGACCGCCAAATCACGGAACAGCTCGACCTGCTGCTGATCGTCCCCCGTAAACCCGACGATGAGCCAATTGCCTTCCTGCGTCACCTGGGACACGTTGACCTGTTGCCGCAGATGCGCTATCGCATCCTCCAACCGATCCAACAAGCGGACGCGCAGGACCTTCGTCTCCTGCATCCGCGTGTAAATCTCGTCTACCCGTCCGAAGGCGACGAGATTGCCTTCTTCCACAATGCCGATGACATCGCACATCTCTGCCAGCTCGGGGAGGATATGCGAGCAGATGATGATCGTCTTGCCCATGTTGCGCAGCTCTTTCAGGATTTCGCGCAATTCGATCCGCGCCCTCGGGTCCAGACCGGAGGCAGGCTCATCCAGGATCAGCACCTCCGGGTTGTGCACTAGGCAGCGGGCAAGACCGAGGCGTTGCTTCATCCCGCGCGACAGGGAATCCACATACGCGTCACGCTTGTGCGAGAGATTGACCAGCTCCAGCAATTGCGGGATGATCTCTTTTCGCTCTGCTTGCGGAATGTCGTAATTCGCTCCGTAAAAGTCCAGGTACTCTTCCGCTGTCAAATTATCGTAAACGCCGAAAAAGTCTGGCATGTAGCCAATCAGCTTGCGCACTTCTTTTGGCGACTTCGTAACTTCGTAACCGCCGACGTAGGCCTGACCGCTCGTCGGCTCCAAAAGTGTAGCCAGAATGGACATCGTCGTTGACTTTCCTGCACCATTGGGGCCGACAAAGCCAAAGACAGTCCCTTTCTCGATCTCCAGCGTCAACCCTTTTAACGCTTCCATTTTCCCATATCGTTTGCGCAGGTCTTTGATCTGAATCATGGGCTGACCACCTTCCCTTCCACGCTGACGAGCGGTCTGCCGATATGGCGATTGTCTTGTGAATCATGAGATATCCTGACCCGCAGAACTCCCTCATCCGACACATAGCTTCCCATTTTGTCCTGCCCTATGACGCTGTTTGTAAATACCTTTTCATACGGATCGAAGCTGCCAGTCTTCCAGTTGTACACCTCTTTGGAAAAATAGGCGTTGTCCTCCGACCAGGTGAACAGGTAGAGTTTGTTGATCTCAAGCTTCGCTCCGTTCGGATGCAAATAGACATCGAAAACAATGTCGCCTTTTTCCATGTAATAGCCGTTGCGCACTTCATCCAACCTGGCCGTATTACTTGATTTGACGATCTCAAACGTACCCGCTGGGAAAAAGACATCTCCGCCCGGGGATGGTTTCATTTGCAACGGTGCTGTGACTAAGGTAACCCCTTGCGGCTTGGCTGACGAACCCTCGACAGATACTTCGGTCACCGCCTGATCCGTCCAGCCAATGATTTTCAATGCAGATGCCTGGCTAGGGTCGTATCTGGATTCATCCCGTTCTTCCAACACCTGAATGATATTGCCTTCCCGCGTTTCGTACATGGCGTTGCTATTGGTGTTGTTGGGAACAAGACGACTGGTGATTCGATTCATTCTCCCTTGCAAAAGCTGAGCGGAAGGCGAGAAGTTCAGGTCGACCTGGATCGTGCCGCCTGGAGCCATCTCGTCAAAGTTTTGGATTTGACTTCCTGCTATTACCCGGACGTCACGCAGGGTGAATGAGGTCTCGTTGGTAACGGTTCCCTGCAATTTTCCATTGTTTAACGTAAGGTTGGAGGTAAAGCTGCCTGCATCCGCTACGTATTGCTGAGACACGGCATTGCGCATCGACCAGAACTCCACGTTGCGGAACCGCATCTCGGCGCGATCGTCGTTCAGCCATGCCCAGACATTGGCATCCTGCTCAAAACGTCTGCCATTCGAATAGGGCTGTGCCAGACCCGCTCCGTGAATCGTCATGCGGTACTCCCCATTTAGCGGCACAAACATCGAAGTAACAGCACTCACCTTGGCCTTGCCGTCGTTATTCAACTCGACCAGACCCGCTTGATGGAGAATTACCCCAGTGCCGCGCTGAATGGCACCAAATGAGAAAAGCCCCACCCCCGTGATGATCGAAAGAAGCGGGACGAGAACCCACATCAAGTTTTGCTTTCTTTTGTAGCGCAGGATAAAAAACAGCATAGGGCCTGCAATCAGCGCATAAAGCCCGAAAAACAAGGCAAAACCTTTCACATCCGGCAATTTCAAGGACGGAATTTGTTCAGCCGCCCGGCTCAGTGACCACATCCCGTCCTGCAGCGAATCGTACTTCTCCGTGACGAGCGAGGTACCAAAGGCTTTTGGCAATACCTCTGCCCAAAAACGGCTGTTCCCTGCCCAACTTGCGATCGGCTCCTGCGCTAGATCATAGGCGACGTAGAGCACTTTTCCTTGTCCAAAGGTGCGGGAGACGAAAAGCGGAACCTCGCCTTCTGCCGCCAGCACGTTGCCCTCTCTGAGACTCCCCGTACTGACTGTAAACGGTGCCGTCAGCTCCAACACCTTGTCTTCCGCATTCATAGCCGATATAGACGTCAGCTGGGTCACCCCGGTCACCTCTACCGGGGACATGTCCTGGAGCGTTCCAACTGTCTTTTTGTATTGCGGACCGCCTGCTATCACTAGCATCCCGCCAAGGCTGGTCCAATCGCGTATTGCTTGAATTTGCTGAGTGTTTAGTGTATCGAGAGCGTAGTTGTTCAGGATGATCATGTCGACCATTTGCAGATGAACGCCGGAAGACGGGACCAGCTCCTGCTTGAGCTGAACCACCTTGACATTTTTCGTCCAGATATCCCGCGGCATGACGCCAAGGAAATTGGCTGTATCGAGGTCATCTGCCATGACACCGACCATCAATGTGTTTCCACTGTATCCCCTGCCATAGACACGTGTCTGTACAAGCACCTGCTCTTCCTGCATCAACGACACATACGTGTAGGATCTCATCATTTGGGCCGGGACTGTGATCGTGATTTGTTTGGTGCTTTGACTCGCGACAGAGACAGGCTGAAAAAAGGCTACCCCTTCACTTCGCTGCGAGGAATCTCCCGCGTCGATGACCAAATCTCCTTCCAGGTCTGGCCCAGTGTTGGTAATCGTAACTTGTACCGGAACCATCCCATTCTCCTTGTATTCGCCTTCAAAGCCCACCTTCGCCTTCAGCTTGACTGCCGGATTCGCCTGCTCTGCCGCCAGATTCCCGACAGGCAAAAGGGCGAAGATCAGCAGGCTGACACTTAGTACAATCAGCCAGTGCCTGGACTTTTTGATCTCCATTCTCGAATCCCCCCATTGACGGTCCCCTTGCACAATTCATGTCCGTCTTTCTCATACAGATATGACGTATTAAAATGAAAAAAGCTACATAAAAAGCCCACTCTTTTCCAGAAAAGAGTGGGCAATAGAAAATCGCAGCCTATTTTTCAATAACCGTGAACTTGCGTGCGTGCCGGTTCCATCATATCGGCCATGGCCTGATGTACGTGAGGAGGATATTCCGCCAAGCGATGGCAGAGATAGAGAAACCACTCCTTCCCATATGTGAGATACAGCCGAACCGCTGCTCCCTTTTCGCTCATCTGTTTTGCCAGTTCGGGACGAATCCCGTAGAGAAGCTCCAGCTCTACATGCCGTTCCCGAAAATATCCCCTGCTCTCCAGCTCGTCGATCAAAATCGAATCATGTGTCGCAAAAGAAACCTCATGTCCTGCCTGAACACACTGATCGGCAAGCATGAGGTATCGCTCGTTGAGTTCCTTTGAACGTCCCAGTGCGACCTCCGGGGATTCCTTAAAAGCACCTTTGACTAGCCGAATTTTGCCCGGAAGCCTTATCAGCCTGGTTACATCTTCGATTGTGCGGTGCTGATGTACCTGCAGGGTGATCCCGACATTTTCCCGCTGTTTTGCCAACTGCTCGTACACTTCGAGGATCGCGTCTGTTTTGGCTGCCTCCTCCATGCTGATCATGATGCCATGTCCGTGTCGCTCCGCTTCATCTGCCACATCTGCTGCCTGGGAAACCGCCAGCTTGCGGTCGAGCAGCAACCCTACATGCGACAGGTCAAACGAGATGCCTATCGGATTTTTGATTGCGCCGCACGCTTGGGTCAGTTGCAGCAATTCGTCTTTGGCTTCCCTGCATTCTTCTGCATCCTGCGTATTTTCCCCGATGTATTCGGCGGACAAACGATACCCCAACTCCGCCAGCTCATGAGCCCGAGCGAGCAGGTCAGTACGCTTCTCTCCCGTCACGTAGCGCTTCGCTGCGGCAAACAGCAATCGATAGATCCCAGGAGACAGCATCACCTCCTGTTTGATGGCTGGGTCACGCGCGATGGTGCGCAAGAAATTTGCTGTGTTTTGTTCCGTGGCTCGCATGGCCTATCCTCCCGTCATGGTGATGGACTTCTTCGCTTCACCATAACATGGTAAGCTAGTCTCGATTAGAGCCAGTTCGGCATGGATTGCATAGAGCCACTTTACCAGGAGGAACCAGAATGCTGTACGTCACGATTGACCGGGGAAAATCACTTCCTCTGATCCGCCAGCTGTATACGCAATTGCGCTCCAAAATCTTGCAGGGAGAGCTGCACGCCGGGGAAAAGCTGCCTTCTACGCGCAAGCTGTCGGAGGAGTTGTGCATTTCGCGCAATGTCATCCTCGAAGCGTACGAGCAGCTTCTCGCGGAAGGATATATCGAAGGCCGGCGGGGGTCGGGATATTACGTCGCAGCTGGAATGTATTTGGAACAACAGGCGAGGCAGGAAGCTTCGTTGATGTTTTCCACGGACGAGGACGAGGCGGAATCTTCTGACAGCCGCATCATCGATTTTCGCTCTGGCGTCCCTGCACTTGAGCATTTTCCGCGTGCGGTCTGGGGAAAAATCGTGCAGCGTGTCTGCCAGGAAGCCCCACTCTCGGCCTTGGGCTATAACCGTCCCGAGGGTCGGTTGGAGCTTCGCCGGATTTTGAGCCGTTATCTGTATCGCACGCGCGGCGTCCAATGCGAGCCCGATCAGATCGTCATGACCTCTGGCGCTACACAAGCACTTACCTTGATCGCCAAGGTCCTGCTGCGACCTGGCTGCCGCGTGCTGATCGAAGACCCGATCACCCAGGACATCCAAACGATCTTTTCGGCTACAGGAGCATCCCTGGATCCCGTCCCCACTGATACATGGGGATTGCAGACCGAGCAGCTTCCCGATCCCGCAGGCAGCCGTCCAAGCTTTGTTTTTGTGACACCTTCCCATCAATTTCCCCTGGGAGGAACTTTGCCGATCCAGCGACGCCTTCAATTGATCCAATACGCCCGCCAGGCTGGATGCTATATCGTCGAGGACGATTACGACAGCGAGTTTCGCTATGACAGTCCCCCGATCAGCTCACTGCAAGGACTGGACCCCCAGCGTGTCATCTACGTCGGCTCATTCAGCAAAATCCTTTCGCCCGGTCTGCGTCTGGGCTATCTGATCCTGCCGCCGGAGCTGGTGCAGCGGTATCAGGAGGCGAAGTGGTTCTCCGATCTACATACCCCTTCCCTCGATCAGCTTGCTCTGGGTCTTTTCATCGAGGAAGGGCATCTGGAGAAGTACGTGAACCGAGTCAAAAAGCTGTACAAGAAGCGCAGAAAATGCCTGGTCGATACGCTTCAGCAGGCTTTTGCAGATCGGGTGAGCATCTGGGGGGCATCTGCCGGCCTTCACATCGTGGCGGCTTTTGCGGGGATTCGTTTTACGCCTGAACTGCTCGCCCAGATCGAGGCATGCGGCGTGCAGCTCTATCCGGTCGAGGACCATACCATCGTGAAAGGACGCCATCAAGAGAAAGTGATCATCGGCTATGGCAATCTTTCAGAAACAGAGATTCTCATGGGTGTGGCGAGGTTAAAAGACTTTTTCATCAAAAGCTAATTCAGCCAAGCTGAAGCCAATGCCCGAATGCCCGGCTCGATTCTCTCCAGCGGGATGCCCGCGAACCCGAGGAAAAATTCCTTGTGCTGCTCAGCGGGCGGCTGAATCCAGGTAAAGGAAGCCGGAGAAATGCGGATCTTCGCCTGGATCGCCAGTTCTCTCATCTGCCGCTCGCTGTACGGGCTGTCGACGCGAAGCAAGAGGTGGAAGCCAGCGTCTTTGCCAAACAGCGTAGCCCGCTCGCCAAAATGCTCGTGCACAGCACGGATGCTTTCATCATGCTTTTTACGATACAAGCTGCGCATCTTGCGCAAATGCTTCTCTAAAAGCCCCTTTTCCATAAAAGCTTCCAAAGTGCGCTGGTGTAGACGCGATGAGGATTGCTCCAACAGCGTCTCGCCGACCAGCGTATAGTAGCGATCCAGCAAGCTTTCCGGCAGAACCATGTACCAGATGCACAAAGCGGGCGCGATGACCTGTGCGAAGCTGCCCATATAGATCACGTTTGTCTTTTGGACCAGACCCTGCAAGGACGGGATCGGCCTGCCATGATAACGAAATTCCCCATCGTAATCGTCTTCGAGGATATAGCCGTCCACGTTTTTCGCCCACTCCAGCAGCTGTAATCGCTTGCTGATCGGCATGATCATTCCGCGCGGATACTGATGCGACGGGGAAACGACAGCCAATCGGGCATTGCTTCGTTGCAATTCCCCGATGTCGATGCCGTCTTCTTCAAGCGGGATAGGCTTTACTTCAAACCCATGGTGGGAAAATGTGCGGGCAAACAGCAAATACCCCGGATTCTCTACGGCGATCTGCGGATACTGCCGCCTGAGGATCAGACTGAGCAAGCTCAACATCCCGAACTGATCCGCTCCCACCACGACTTGATTCGGTGAGCAGTCCACACCCCGATACTGATGCAGGTAGCGTGCGATTTGTTTGCGCAGGCCAGGCTCCCCCTGCGGATCGCCAAAGAACAGGTCTTCCTGCTGCTCCAGCACGAGGGTCTGGTTGTACAGCCTGCGCCACTCGACATACGGAAACAAGGAAAAATCATTGCGGGACATATGAAAATCGTATTCGTATTGGCGCGGGTCGCGAAGCAGCGGACGCTCCGTGACAGCGTGTTCGGCAGGTCGACTCGGGTGTGGCTTTACTTCCGGCTCAGGTAGATGCTCCACGTAATACCCGCTGCGCGGCCTGCTAGTGATGAAGCCCTCTGCCAGCAACTGCTGGTACGCCATCTCTACAGGCGTCGTACTCAGCCCCAGCAGATCCGCCAGTTTGCGAACAGAGGGCAGACGAGTCTTTTCGGGAAGCCTTCCCTCCGTAATCTCTTTTTTCAGATAGGTGTATAATTGCGCGTACTGAGGCTCGTTCCCGTTTCCTTCCCATCCAGGGGTTAGCAGCATGGGGCTTCCCTCCAATCTGTCCTTTTCTTTTTCGTAAAACTGTACATTCACAAGTATACAAAAATTCGATAGCCTAGTGAAAACAAGTTGAGAAGGAAGGAAAGACCCATGTCACAACCGGAACAAACGAACATGCCCGTGCGCTTTTTGGAAGGGGAACGCGTCTACCTGCGCCCCGTCGGAATGGAAGATACAGAAATCTATTTTCAGATGATGTTCGACTTGGAGGGTCGGCGTCTGACCGGGACTCAAAAAGCTTTTACCCGGGAGGAAATCGCCCAGTATATCGATGGTAAAAGAAACGATTCCTCCAGTGTGCTGCTGCTGATCGCGCTGCGCGAAAACGACCAGGTGATCGGCGACGTGCAAATCGGCGGGATCGATCGGAACAATCGCAATGCCTATATTCGCATCGCGATCGATTCCAGCAAGTTTCAAGGAAAAGGCTATGGCAGCGAAGCCATGCTGCTCATGTTGGATTACGGCTTCGGCATCCTCAATCTGCATCGGATCGAGCTGAATGTGTTTGCCTACAACGCCAGAGCGATTCATACCTATGAAAAGCTGGGCTTCCAGCGCGAGGGCGTGCAGCGTCAGGCCTTGTATTACAATCATGAGTACCACGATTCAATCCTGATGGCGATGCTGGCGGATGAGTATCGGGAGAGGTATGTAAAAACGAAGCAATAATGATAAAAAAGCGACAAGATTGGTCTCGAAAGCCAGGCTTGTCGCTTTTTTCCTATTTTTTGTCGTTTTTGTCGTTTGCTTCCCGTACGGGTTTGCCGGTTACGGCATCGATATGAACATTCCGATCCCCATTCGGTATGTAGACGAGAATCGGTTTTTCCCCCTTGGTTGGAGTCGTATAGATCAGTTCCAAGGGATGCACCTGCAGATAGGCTTCATAGGCTAGCTTTGGTTCGACAGCATTATCATGGTCCGGCACATGTTCTTGTGGAAGGCCGTAGCGTTTGATGATCAACACTTCGTCATTTAAAGCTGCCTCAAAATAATGATCGGATACGATCACTCCGTGTTTGTTTTCATACATCCTGTAAAGCCAAGGTGCTCCGGCAGCTGGCTCCTTGTTTACTTCTTCCAAAAAGACTTCGCTGTTTTTCTGCGGAAAAAGCAGTGCCATCGTCGTGAGAATCTTTTCTTTCGCCGAATAGGAAGCCAGTTTTTGTGCTGTACTTGGATTGGCAAGCTCCAAGCGCATCAAAGTCCCTGATTGAGCATGTACCGTCATACCTGCTATCTTGTTGCGTTCCTGATCCCAGGTGAAATAGAGGTTTTCATTCTGCTTCTTCGTGCTCGTTTGGCTTGTGGACAAGTCAATGCCGAAACCATCCTGGATAAAAGAAGAAGCCTCTTCCATCGTACGCAGATTAGGTGCAGAACCTTTCGGCTGTATGGCAAAACGCTGGAGTTCGCTCGCAGGCGATACCTCTCCTGACTTGGCATCAATCAGACCGTCAATGGGTGACTCCAGGAAGGGGGCATAAACCAGATACGCGCGAGGCTCCCCTGTATGACTTGCCAGCGGTAGTTTCTGCTCCTCCAAAACAGAACGGTACTGCAGCCTGAAATGTGCAAACAGTGCTTGTTGAGCAGCAGTAGAATCCAGGATGCCTGTGGGGGCAGGGAAAATATGGTCTTCGTACAGGCTACTCCGTCTTAGTAGCCCGTTGGCCACCTCGCCTGCAGGATCGAAGAAAATAGCGACATAATCGTCGTCAAAGCGAATTCCATTGACGTAACGGTAAACCATGACCCTTGTTTCCGAATCTCGTACAATCTCGTAGGCACGATAGGAATGCTCTTGGGTTCCCAGCAGATGTTGGACAAAAAGCTCTGCTGTTTGCATGAGCGCAGCATCATCCATCGAATGGACGGAGCCGTCTTTCGAGTGATTGTTTTTATCTGTTTCCCATAATCCGATTGCCTTCGGAGCACCTGTCTCGAAATCCAGGATCAGGCGAACTTGCTTCGTCCCTTTTTCCAAATAAACTTGGTACCCACTCGGTATTTCCTCTTTGGACTCAATCCGAAAGCCCTGAAGCTGGGGCATCCGGTCCAGTAATTGCTTCAAGGCAGTTTCTGCCACAGAGGACGAAGCAGCCGAGTTTGTAGATGAAACAGCCAGGGAATCAGCAGGGAACAAGGCGGTCAGGCACATGGAAACGAGCAAGAATCCAGCCCATTTTTTCTTCAAAGCAGCAACCTCATTTCTTGGATATTATTACCAGTATAATAAGGATTCTCCAATCGCTGCTACTTTCCCTTTGTTCATCAGGACTAGTCAAAAAACAGACTTCCCATCTCGTCCTCTTGCTCCATAACTCCGCCGAGCTTTTCCTCCAGGCGCGCGATCCGCTTTTCGTAAGCCTGCGCCTCTGCCTTGGTCTTCTGCCGCAGCAGAGTAGCCCGCTGCTTCCATTGTTCATACGCTTTTTTGGTATAAAACAAAGCCTTTTCCCAGTCCTTGAACTGATGCTCGCACAGCTTGGCCGCTTCGATATAGATCTCTTCCGGGACGAAGCGGGCACCTTGCATGCAGGATTCCCAGATGTGCAAAGCCTGCTGCCAGTCCTTTTGCTTTTTATATAGCTGCCCCAATGCCAGCTTTGCGCGGACATTCCAGGAATGGTCGCTTTCCGCCACGATCCCGTACGCTTTCATCGCTGCTTCCTGGTCCCCTAATGCGTCGTACCAGCGGGCGATGGCGAAACGCTCCTCCTGGGATACATGCTCCTGCTCATGAGAAAGGATCAGACGGGTGATATGGGTGTAGAGCGTAATCAGCGACAGGACATCCAGCTCATTGTGACGTAGTACGCCCTCGATCACGGATGGGTCCTGGCTGTGGAGAAAATCGAAGTAACGAATCGGAGCGAGAAAGCCAGGCAAATCGTCTTCACGGATGACCCGCAGCTTTTCCTGCTCGATCAAGGAGAGGCGGCAGGATTCCAGTTCGTCCTTCCACAAGCGTCTCGCCCCGTGCAGGAGGTCCAGATGACCAAAGGTCGGCAGCGCTGATACCTGGTCACGGATCAAGGTATGCCGCGTCTTTACCTGCGGCCAGTCGAAGGATTTTCCATTAAATGTAACCAGATGAGAGGATTTTTGCGCCTGCTCCAAAAAGGAGTGGTACAACGTCACTTCCGCGTGCGGTCCGGGCAAAAAGTGCTGACGCATCACCACCTCGTCTCCTTCCAGCCGGCTATATCCCAGCAGGAAAACCGTGTTGCCTGCACCGCCAGAGAGTCCCGTCGTCTCCGTATCGAAAAAGAGCAAGTCCTCTGCTTTTCTGCCTGCGGAAGACAACGGATGCACTTTGCCCGATGCCTCCCAGGCGGTAATAGCCTCGTGCAGCTCGGTGAAGGTATAGGCACCGTGCTGGTGGGAGACAGGATAGCGTACCTCGCGCAGCATGACGTGTTCCCCGTCCCAAACGTATGGCTTCGCCTGCAATTCCTGCCACTGCTCGGCGTAGGGAATAGCGGATGGGTGACGTTCGGCGGAAGCCGGTTCCGGCAAAACTTCCTGCTTCTGCTGATCACTCTCCTTGACCAAATGCCCCTTCATCCGTTGCAGCTTGGATTTAAGAGACATAGGTGCTTCCCCCTTGTGCGACACGCAGCAGGGTCATGGCCAGCTCTTTGCTGCCGTCGTCTGTGGCCCCGACACAAGAAGGGCAGCCAGACTCACACGGGCAAGAGGTGATCAAATGCTCCGCCTGCAACAGAATCGTCTCCATTTCCTTGTACACCTGCTCGCTCAGCCCAATGCCGCCGGGATAGCGGTCGTAGAGAAAGATCGTCGGCTGCTGGGAGTGAATGGCTTTTCGCTGTGGGATGACATGTAAATCCATCGGATCGCACATGACGAACAACGGTGCCACGTGCTGCAGAACATGCGCCAGCCCGACCAGACCGCGCTCAACATCCTCTGTCCCGACTGTCTCCAGCAGCGTGTTGGCAAAGCTGATCCAGGCTGCGTTGGTATGCAGCTCTTCCTCCGGCAAATGAATCGGACCGGAGCCTATATTTTCATGCGTTTCGAATTTGATCTTTTTAAAAATGGTCGCCATCGCATGCACGGAGACCTCTCCGTAGGCGAAGGCCGTCTCGGCATGACGGCGCGACTGGTCCTCCTCCAGCACCTTGAGCTGGACAGCGAGATTGGCATCGGTGTAGTAATCGACCTGCACCTCGCGCACATACGCCTTCTTTTCCTCGTAGTCCAGCTTCTCCACCTGATACTGGGTCCCCTGGTGCAGATAGATGGCCTCGTCATGCAGAAGGGTCATGGAGCTGAAGCGGTCCATTTCCCCGATCACACGCTCGTTGCCGCGCTCACTGATGTCGATGATGACGACATTTTCCTGGGACGCGGAGCGCAGACTGATGTTGTGCGCCGGGAAGGAATCGTTCATCCAGAACCATTTGCCGCGGGAAAAATGCAGGACTTGCTCCTCCGTGAGAAATTCGAGAATTTCCATGATCTCTGCGTTACCGAAGCGATCTCCTTCCTTGAAAGGAAGCTCGTAAGCAGCGCATTTGAGATGATCGACGAGGATGATCAGGTTGTCAGGATTGATCCGTGCTGTTTCCGGGCTGCGGTCGAAGAAATACTCGGGATGACCGATCACATATTGGTCGAGTGGCGTGGAACTGCCAACCATGACGACGACCGACTCCCCTTGCCGTCTTCCTGCCCGCCCTGCCTGCTGCCAGGTGCTGGCGACAGAGCCGGGATAGCCCGTGATGACACAAACCTGCAATTGCCCGATGTCGACACCCAGCTCCAGCGCATTGGTACTGACCACGCCCATGATCTCGCCGCTGCGCAATCCCCGCTCAATTTCCCGCCGCTGACTCGGCAGATAGCCGCCGCGATAGCCTTGAATCTTTTTGGGTCCCAGTTTTCGTTTGATCAATTCCTGCAAATAGGTAAGCAAGATCTCCACTCGTACACGGCTACGCGCAAACAGGATCGTCTGGATGCCGTTGGCGAGGAATTCTTCCGTGATGTCGCGCGCCTCCAACGTAGCGCTTCGGCGGATATTGAGCTGCCGATTTACCACCGGAGGATTGTAAAACAGGAAGTGCTTGGTTCCGGCTGGCGCGCCGTTGTTATCCACCAGCTCCATAGACTCTTCCGTCAACTGCTCCGCCAGCTCGCGCGGATTGGCGATCGTCGCGGAGGTGCAGATAAACTGCGGATGACTGCCGTAAAAGGCGCATATTCGCTTCAGCCTGCGGATCACATTGGCGACGTGACTGCCGAAGACACCGCGATAGGTATGTAATTCGTCGATGACGACGTATTTCAAATGCTCAAAGAAAGATACCCACTTGGTATGATGTGGCAAAATTGCGGAATGGAGCATATCCGGGTTGGTGATGACGATATTGCCCGCCTTTCGCACCGTTTGCCGGATTTGCGCCGGAGTGTCGCCATCGTAGGTTTCCGATTTGATCGAGAGACCCATTTCGTTGATCAGCTCGTGCAGCTCACTTTTCTGATCCTGCGCCAAAGCCTTTGTGGGAAAGAGATACAGCGCACGCGCCTGCGAATCCTCGGACAAGGTCTGCAGGACAGGAAGATGGTAGCACATGCTTTTTCCCGAAGCCGTCGGCGTGACAGCCACGATGCTTTTACCCGCCATCACATGGCGAAACGAGGTCTCCTGATGCGTGTACAGCGCAGGGATGCCCCTTTTTTGCAGCGCCTCTTGTATGCGTTGATCCAATCCCGCCGGAAAGGGAACGCTTTTGGCCTCCCGACTGGGAATGGTTCTCCAGTGGACAATATTTCGGGCGAAACGCTCCTCTGTTTTGAGATAATCCAGGATTTCGCCGATCTGTTTTTTTCTGTTCATTTCCATCACCCGCTTTCTGTTATTGTACGAATGGATGTTCGGGATGTAAATGGAAAAAGGAACTTGTTAAAAAAACCTTCCCTGTATTCCTTCTGGAAGATTCCGCGATTCGAACAGCCTCCCCTACTTGTTCCAGACCAAAATAAGCATCCGGGGTCCGGATCGTCAGGCGTTGCTCCTGGACAAGCCCCATCAAGACCTGGAACGTATCCTGCCACTTTTGTACGGAGATCTGCTGATTCCAATGCCGCAAATGAAACAGCTTTACATGCACCCCAGTACTGCGAGTGACTTCCGCCCAGTTGACAGGCTGTCCCGACAGAAGGCCGATCGTTACCACGTTTCCGCCAGGCTGTACCAAAGAAGCCAGATCCGAACCAGCCTGTCCTCCGATGGAATCAATGACTTCTTTTGCTCCTTTGCCATGAGTGACGTCCATCACGATGGAAAGGACAGGCAGCTCGGCCGTGTTAATCACATGAGCTGCGCCGAGCTGGAGCAACTCTTCCGTATAGGTATCGTTGCGGGTCAGCGCAATCAGCTTGTAGCCAAGTATCTTCGCCAACTGGGCAAAGATGCGGCCAATCGCCGAGCCGCCTGCATTGACGATCAGAACATCATCCGGTTGCAAAGCCAATACCTCTGTACAAAGAATCCAGGCGGTAAGTGGATTGATATAGAGCTGAGCTGCGATGGAATCATCCACAAAATCAGGCACCGGGACAGCCCATTCCGCCGACGTTTTCACAAACTCCTGCCAGGTTCCTTCCCCGCGCAAAGGCAGGACGCGTCTGCCGATCCATTGCTTTGAAACGGAGGATCCTACATCCACGACCACACCTACTCCCTCATAGCCGGGAGTCGACGGCAGGGGAATCCGATGCGAATAGGCACCGCGGATCGGTAGAAGGTCTGAGGGGTTGATTGGACTGTGAAGCATTTGAACAAGCATCTCCCCGCTCGCTGGTGGCTCTATTTGTTTTCTTATGACTTGCAGAACCTTCTGCGGATCTCCGAATTCATGAAACTGTATGCAAGTAGAATCCAACATAATCGACTCCTTTGATGAAGCTATCGCACATTTGGAGACTTTTATTCTAGCTAAACAATATTATCTTTTGTATAATTGATCACTGTAAAAAACGGCCCCGACTTTTCTGAAAGGGGAAAGTCAAAAATCCATCAAGAAACGAGGTACAATTTTGAACGTTCAACAACTGAAAACGGAATGGTTCTCCAACGTGCGAGGTGACGTGTTGTCCGGCATGACGGTAGCGCTTGCCCTGATTCCAGAGGCGATCGCCTTTTCCATCATTGCCGGTGTCGATCCGATGGTCGGGCTGTACGCTTCTTTTTGCATTGCGGTGGTGATCGCTTTTGCAGGGGGACGCCCCGGCATGATCTCAGCAGCTACGGGAGCCATGGCACTTGTCATGGTGACATTGGTCAAGGAGCACGGCTTGGAGTATCTGCTAGCTGCGACCGTGCTGACGGGAATCCTGCAATACCTGATGGGCGTATTGAAAATCGGCAAGCTGATTACCTTTGTGCCGCACCCTGTCATGCTCGGATTCGTCAATGCGTTGGCGATCCTCATCTTTATGGCGCAATTGCCTCATTTCGTCGGAGCATCATGGGTGATGTATGCGATGGTGATCGGCACTCTGGCACTGATCTATATTCTGCCGCGTTTTACAAAGGTCCTCCCCGCTGCACTCGTCGCCATTATCGTCATGACGATCATTTCGATTTTGGGCGGTCTGGATCTTCGGACGGTTGGTGACATGGGACAAATTACGCGGTCCTTGCCGTTATTTCATTTGCCGCAGATTCCTCTCAATCTGGAAACTCTTATGATTATTTTACCTTATTCGTTTACGCTTGCTCTCGTTGGGATTCTGGAGTCTTTGCTGACTGCCTCCCTGATCGATGAAATGACCGATACCCGAAGCAATAAAAACAGGGAAGTAAAAGGTCAAGGGCTTGCCAATATCGTCACAGGCTTTTTCGGAGGGATGGCGGGCTGTGCCATGATCGGCCAGTCTGTGATCAATGTAAAGTCTGGCGGACGCGGCCGTTTGTCCACCTTCGTGGCAGGAGGCTTTCTCTTGTTTCTGATCATGGTACTGGGTGATGTCGTCCAGCGAATCCCGATGGCAGCACTGGTCGGCGTGATGATCATGGTTTCGGTCGGAACCTTCAACTGGCAGTCTCTCAAAGATTTGCGCAGAGTTCCATTCAGCGATTCCCTTGTCATGGTGACCACGGTCGCTATTGTCGTCGCCACACATGATTTGGCCAAAGGGGTCATTGCAGGTGTCATCATGAGCGCTTTGATCTTCGGATGGAAAATGGCTCGTCTGAAAGCAATAACGTCTCTCTCCTCTGATGGGGTTAAAGTTTATACGATTTCAGGGCAATTGTTCTTTGGTACGATGACCCATTTTGTTAATGAATTCGACTATCAGGCAGACCCTAATGAGATCATCATCGACTTTAGCCGCTCCCATGTCTGGGATCACTCCGCCGTAACCGGCATCGCCAAAGTGGTGCACAAATACGAGCAGCTGGGCAAACAAGTGCGGGTCGAGGGCTTGAATGAAGAAAGTAAAGGGCTCGTCGACCGCATTGGGATCAGCGTACCTTCCGAGCATTGAAATAGTAGAAAGAGAAAAAGCATTCAGATACACATTTCTGTGCTCTGAATGCTTTTTTATCTACCATTAGCCTTTGACAAACACAGTTTTCACAGATGTAGAATCCCTACCCAGGTTATGCCTGGTACGCCTCTTGCAAAATGTGCAAATAATCCTCCGCCGTCACCGTCCGTACATTGCTTGGCGTGGAGCCGTTCTTGACCGAAAGCTCGACGATCCGGGGGAAATCCTCCTCGCGTACGCCAGGCAAATCCCGCAGCTTCGGAATGGCAAGAGCGTTCGTCCACGCTTCGATCCCGCTGATCAGCTTCTCGCAGGCAAGCTCGTCCGCATCTGCATCGCTGGCAAAACTCATGTAACGCGCGAGGCGCGCATGCAAAGAGGCATCCTCCTGTGCATTGAAGCGCAGGACATGCGGCAAGAAAACCGCATTCGCCACGCCATGTGGGGTATCGTACATGCCTCCCAGCGCTTCCGCAAGACAATGGACCGCAGCCACATCAGCAGAACCAAAGCACAAACCTGCCAAAAGGCTTCCTTCTAGCATCTCGTAGCGAGCTTGTTCATCTCTGCCGTCCGCATACGCCCGGGGGAGAGACGTCACGATTTTTCGCATCGCCTGCGCTCCGAAGGCCTGGGAGATGGGATGGGTCAGCTTGCAGGTATAACCTTCGATGGCATGCACGAGAGCGTCTACCCCTGTCGCAGCTGTTACGGCTGGCGGGACACTATAGGTGAGGGCCGGGTCCAGTACAGCCAGCGTAGGACGAAGCGCCGCATGCTTCAAGGTCATTTTACGATGAGTCGCCGCTTCTGTGATCACGGCGGAGCGCGTTACCTCCGAGCCTGTTCCTGCCGTCGTCGGAACACAGACAATCGGCGCAATGTTGTGATAAGGCAGGAGTCCATCCGCGTATTCGGCAGGGGTTCCGCCATTTTTTCCGATCAGAGCGATCGTCTTGCCGGTATCCATCGCACTTCCGCCCCCGATCGCCACCACCACTTCGCAGGCAGCCTCACGAAAAAGGGCTGCACCTGCCAGACACTCCGTATCGCGCGGATTTTGGCTCAAAGCGTCAAACAGTGTCACCGCATAACCGGCTGCTTCCAGCGCTGCCTGAATCGGGCCGACCAATCCTGCCCGGATGACACCGGGATCGCTCACTAATAGAATGGAGGTGCCGAATCCCAGGTCTTGCAAAATAACTGGCAACTCTCCAGACTTTCCTTTCCCCATTTCGATTCGTGTCGGACAAAAATAGCTGTATGCTTGCATGCCAATACCCCTCCCGCTTTTTTCTCATCATACTAGGGACAGGTAGTTTATACCAGTAACTTCAGCGGTATTTTCTCGATCGGCGACGCTCCAAGAGCTTGTGCAAGCCCAACAAACACAGCACCAGCCAAGCCCCGCCTGCGGCATAGCCCGCCAATACATCGCTGGGGTAATGAACGCCGAGGTAGATCCTGCTGATTCCCACGCCGAAGATGATCAGGACTGCCAAGAACACGATCCAGAATTTCGCGACTCTAGAGACGACAAACAAGTACAAAAAGACCGCGATCATTCCGTAAAACAGGAATGAAGCCATCGAATGGCCGCTGGGAAAGCTGTAACCCCCCTCCTCGATCAGACGGTGCATATCAGGCCTTTCCCGCCGGAACAGTTCTTTGAGCAGGAGATTGAACAGTAGCCCCCCGCCAAGCGCCAATACGAGAAACACGGCCTCCCAGCGCTTTTTCTGCCAAAACATGATCAATACCGATAAACCGGCGAGAGCCGCCAGTACCCCGACTGATCCCAGATTCGTGAAAAAAAGCATCAGCGAGGTCAGCCACGCTGGAGTCGCAGACTGGAGGATGTGTATGATAGCCGAGTCGAAGCTTCGTATGCTTTGAGAATTCATACTGCCTCCGAGCAGGGAAAAACCAAGCACAAACAAGACGAGCAACAGTAGTCCGATCCCTGCCTGTCTTTTTCCCTCCCTTACCTTCTGTTCCCCGTTCATGGCAAAGACAACAATCCCTTCTCTGGTCTTATTGTCTAGTTTGTCCTCCTACGCATAAATTTCATGAACGGTATCGAGAAAACGCCTTAACGCCGCAGACTGATAATACCTTTTACCGAGAATAGGAAGGGAGATCGTCCCTTGGTTATACTAAGCTCGAACCCCACCTGATAAGGAGGAAGATCCTTCATGCCACAGCAAGGAAACGAGAATCTGCCTGACTTCAAGCAGCTAAACGATCGTGTCATCGCTAGGCCGCCGTCTAGCCCCATCATCGGGATCCGCACTAATCTGGACGTGTCGCGCGAGGAGCTGTACGACAAAATCGAGCAAGGCGACAGTAAGAAAAAGCAGGACTAAGTCATCGCTTCCATTAGAAAAAAGCTGCCCGTTATACAGGCAGCTTTCCCCAATTTCCTAGTGCTTCTGATTTTTGGTTGGTTCCAGTGCCTTCCTCATTATTGTGACGCCGCCGCGTCCTCCATTTCAATCTCCATTTCCAAAAGGGCAAAGCTTAGGCTTTTTCCGTGCGCATCCATCCCCAATGAAGTCGTTACTCCCCCAAGCAGTGCCTGATGGCATACAAATTGAAGCGCGGAAATGTTAGGCAGTTCATATCGAATCACTTCACCCGTTACAATTCCCTCCATATGTTTTCGAACCTCTTCTGCTGTGACCTTTTTACAAAGGATCTCGTAATTTTGTTCCTGGTACGGGATAAGGGATAAAATCAATGTATTTCCCTTGTCACCCGCACGGCTATGTGCGACCTCATATAATTTTTGTTTCATTCTGCATTCTCCCGCACAATGATTTGGGGCTGTACTTTCTCCCTAGGTATCAATACTGATGCGATGCCGATTACCTCACTCACGTATTTTCTTGCTCCGCCACCGCCAGCAGGACCATTTGTATACAGCGCTTCGACTTCTTCTCCTATCTTGGCTGCTTCTTCCCGATTGCGGGTTTTCCCAGCAACCCGCAATCGAATTTCATATGGATCGGCCAGTTTCCCAAAGGTTGTCCGGTGTACAGAAGTACTCCCGATATAGTCCACACGTAGTTCCGGTATATACTCCCTCAGCCGTTCCCGAATCATTTCCCCAGCCAATTGTGCCCTGGCGAGTGCATTGGAACCCGCGTAGGAAATTTCCCCTTCTCCCATGTAGCCCGCGTGATAACCCACGCTTACTTTAAGGGTCTCTGATTTGGTTAATCCCGTACCACCTGAGACTTCCACTCGATCCTTTGAGAGCTGTCTAAGCTTAACTGTCGTAAAATCGGCAGTAACATCAGGCGTCAGATATTGTGCGGGGTTGGTTACCTCGTATAGTAGTTGTTCCTTTACCGTTCCGAGATGAATCACTCCGCCAGTCCCTTCGACTTTGCAAATGACAGCTTTCCCATCTGGAGCTATATCCGCAAAAGGAAACCCCAGCTCAGAAAGTTGTGGTACCTCTTTTTTTCCTGGATCGGCAAAATAGCCGCCCGTAATTTGCCCCGCGCATTCAAGCAAGTGTCCGACAACGGTACCTTGTGCAATCTTGTCTAAATCCTCATCGGCCCAGTCGTAATGATAAATCATCGGAGCCAAAAACAGGGATGGATCCGCTACCCGCCCCGTCACGATGATATCAGCTCCCGTATCCAATGCAGGCAAAATGGCATCCACACCCATATAGGCATTGGCAGAGATCAAGGTCCCCAGGTTGGACAAAGGCTCATCGAATTCTAGTGTATGTTGATCCTTTGTAATATGATCCAGCACATCATCGCCTGTTACGGCTGCTACTTTGATGGAAATTCCTTTTTCCTTAGCTAATTGTACAATCTTCTCCGCCGCTGAAATCGGATTCGCAGCTCCCATGTTCGTTATCAAGCGAAAGCCCTTTTTTTGAATAAGTGGTAACAGTGCATTCATTCTTCTTTCTAATAATGGATCGAAACCCTGAGTTGGATCCTGCATTTTGCGTTTTTGTGCAAGAGCAATTGTACGTTCAGCCAGACACTCCAATACAAGATAATCCAGATTCCCTTTTTCTGCGAGTACAACTGCAGGTTCCAGTCTATCACCTGAAAAGCCCGCTCCAGAGCCAATTCGAATCATCGTAGTCACCTCATATAGAAATAGCACCAGTCAACAATGCTACTATTGTCATCACGATAGTCGTTCCAAATGCCCATTTGAAAATATAGCGTTGGTGCTCACCGAGATCTACACCCGCCATCCCTACGAGAATAAAGGTGGAAGCTGTAAGCGGACTTAGTGGAAAACCCGTGGTCATTTGCCCCAAGATTGCCGCTCGCCCTACCTCAATCGGATCAATTCCGAAATTCGTCGCTGCTTGGCTGATGATTGGCAAAACGCCAAAATAATAAGCATCTGGTGTAAATACGAGGCTGAGCGGCATGCTTGTAATCGCCACCAGGAGAGGCAAATATCCTGCCAGTGAATCAGGAATGATAGACACCATCGAGGCAGCCATCGAATCAATCATTTTCGTACCGGTGAGTATACCTGTAAAGATACCTGCGGCAAAAATCATGGTAGAAACCATTACCACATTTTTGGCGTGACCAAGTAGCCTTTCTTGCTGGTCCTGAGGGCGAGGATAGTTAACCAGCAAGGCAATGGCAAAAGCGATCATGAAGAGGATCGGCAAGGGGAGTACGGTCGTAATCAAAGCTGCAATCAGTAAAATCGTTAGAATCAGGTTAAACCAAAAAAGATTTGGACGCTTCGCCTCTGCAGTAGCAGCGATTTCAGCACTCTCTGTATACTCGTGCTCAATGTGGATAATTCCTAGCCTCTTTCTTTCCTTTTTGCCAATGAGATAAGAAGCAACGAGCACCCACACAATACCTGCCAGCATTGCAGGAATTACGGGATTAAACAGTTGAACAGCGTCTGCTTGAAGTGTGGTCATCGCTCTGGCTGTAGGACCACCCCATGGGGCGATATTCATTACGCCTGCCCCCAAACAAACAACGCCTGACAACACCAACCGATTCATGCCTAGTCTTTTGTACAGGGGCAGCAAGGCTGAGATCGTAATCATAAAGGTAGAAGCGCCATCACCGTCCAATGCAACGATCATGGTGATAATCGCTGTACCCACGGTTACCTTTAGCGGATCACCTTTGACCAAGCGGATCATCCGGGTAATCAAGGGATCAAACAGTCCAGTATCAATCATCAAACCAAAATACAGGACTGCAAAAGCAACCATAATTCCTGTAGGGGCTACCTTTTGGATACCTTCCAGCATCATCTTGCCCATCTCTCCACCAAATCCGCCAATTACGGCAAAAACTACTGGCACAAGGATGAGTGACACAATGACGGACAAGCGCTTCGTCATGATTAGAAAAAGAAAGATGGTAACCGTCAAAAACCCGAGTATAGCCAACATGCCATTTCCCTCCTACTAAGTGATGAGTTCCTGCTGGATTGTTCTTGCAAACCTCATACCAAAAAAGAAAGCGCTTAAGTATAGCGCTTTCCGCAATATCCATTCTAAAAGGCCAGAATACTCATTAACCAGAGAGAGAAAATAAAGCCATGACCATTCTTACTAGCCCTTTCATACAAAGACGTTGACTCCATTCTAATGTCTTAGAATGAAAATCTGAATTTTCCAATCAATTAGAACGTCTTCCTGCCCCCAACCCGTAACGTTTCATTTTATTATAAAGGGTAGCCAAAGAAATCCCTAAAGCATCGGCAGCCTTTTTCCTTTCCTCAACGTCTTCACCGAAATTCTTGACAGTGTCCGATATCCATCGCCATTCTGCCTCTTCTACCACTTCCCGCAATGTTCGGTTCCCTGGTTTCGTTAGATGTTCTTGATACCCCTTGACCGAATTTCGGATGTAGGCAGGGAGGTTCTCCAATGTAATAACCGTCCCTTCCGCCATGCATATTCCAAAATCGATGGCGTTCTTTAGTTCTCGAATATTACCTGGCCAATCGTATTGCTGTAAAGCTGCCATAGCTGTGTCCATCGAAAAGGTACGTTGGGTCGGGCGAAGGAAAGCTGATACTAATTTCGGTATATCCTCCCTTCGCTCCCGAAGAGGCGGGATCTGAAGCGTGATTACATTCAGCCTATAAAACAGGTCTTCCCGAAACATTTGTTTTTCAACCAGTTGTGCTAAATCCCTGTTCGTTGCCGCGATGACACGGACGTCAATTTCTCGCTCACGAACTTCTCCGACCTTCCGAATAGAGCGCTCTTGCAGTACGCGAAGCAATTTCGCCTGCAGATCATAAGGGAGCTCTCCGATTTCATCAAGAAAAAGAGTCCCACCGTGCGCAATTTCAAACAACCCCATCTTGCCGCCCTTTTTCGCGTTGGTAAAAGACCCCTCTTCATATCCGAATAGCTCACTCTCGATGAGTGCTGCGGGGATAGCTGCACAATTTACAGGTATAAACGGCCGTGACGACCTGCTGCTTTCATTGTGTATGGCTTGGGCAAACAATTCTTTCCCTGTCCCGCTCTCCCCAATAATCAGCACAGGGAGATTGGATTCTGCCGCCTTTTTGGCAATATAGACCACTTCTTGTAAGCCCCCGTCCGCACCGATGATCTGTTCAAACCTATATTTTGCCTTGTGCAGGGAGACCATGGTCCTCTCCAATTGAACCAATTTCTCTTTGTGCTTCCGAAGATCCTCTGCGAGCTTGTGGACTTCCGTCAGTCCCTTGCATATTGACACCGCTCCGATGATCTCATCACCTACGACAATAGGTGCCATGTCCACCACATACTCGAACTCTCCCTCTTGTCGGTAGATGCCTGATCTGATTTTTCCGTCTCGAAGCGTATCTACCAACTGGGCTCCTGGACGAACTTTTCTTAGAGGTTCTCCAATAATTCTGTCGGGAGCGACACCCGTTATTCGAGTATACTCCGGGTTAATCAGCTTCACGATCTCATCTCGGTCAATGACTAAGACCCCATCTTGGATCGAATAAATGATAGCCTTGAACCATTCCAATTGCTTGTCCGGGGTAAAATCTTTCATTGTTTCAAAGGTGAATGGATACACGTCGCCACTCGGTCCTTTCTTATGATCTGGGTTGCATCCTATTAATATAATTCTCATAATAGAGAAGATGCGATAGTATTTACATTATAAATAATTTTCTGATTATAACACATTGGTCAAAATCCAAGCAAAGGATGTGGCATCTTGACAAAAAACAAATCGTTTACAGTCGCAGTCATTCAGGCAGGCTCGATCTTCATGGACAAGGAGGCGACCGTTGCCAAAGCGATCCAACTGATCAGAGAAGCTTCGAAAAAACAGGCAAAAATCATGCTATTCCCGGAGGCCTTCATCTCCGCCTATCCGCGCGGTATGTCGTTTGGTACAAAGGTGGGCAGCCGCTCAGCGGAAGGGCGTAAAGATTTTGCCCGCTATTCGAACAGCGCAATCACGATCCCAGGCCCTGAGACAGAAGCGATCGGAAAAGCAGTCAAGGAAGCCAGTGCCTATGTGGTGATCGGCGTCATCGAAAAGGACTCGGAATACAGCGGCGGAACGCTCTACTGCACGGCCTTATTCTTCGACCCGGACGGTCAGATCCTTGGCAAGCACCGCAAGCTGAAGCCGACAGGATCCGAGCGGCTGATCTGGGGCGAAGGCGACGGCAGCACGCTGCCTGTATTTGATACACCGTACGGCAGAATCGGCGCCTTGATTTGCTGGGAGAATTATATGCCGCTGGCTCGCGCCGCCATGTATGCCAAGGGCGTACAGATCTATCTAGCTCCGACGGCGGATCATCGTGATACCTGGCTCGCTTCGATGCGCCATATCGCCCTGGAAGGACGCTGCTTCGTTCTTTCCTGCAACCAGTATTCGACGAAGGACATGTTCCCAGAAGATCTTCTGGAGCGTGCCGAACTGCAGGAGATGGACCATGAGATAACCCGCGGTGGAAGCTGCATCGTCGATCCCCTAGGCGAATTTATCGTCGCTCCTGTCAACGGGAAAGAGGATATTCTTTACGCGGAACTCAATCTGGACCGCATCACGGAGAGCCAATTCGATTTTGATGTCGTCGGCCACTACGCTAGACCAGACGTGTTTCAATTACATGTAAATGAAGAAAAGCAACAGCATACCAAATTCTGATCCAAAAAAGGGTAATCCAGTTGCCTAAGCCGGATTACCCCTTCCTTTTCTCCACACATAAACCCCCAAACCAATCAAAATTACGATGACCAATAACCAGATCCCATAATGCCGCGCGTAGATCGCTACCCGATACCAGTCTTTGCCCAATGCCATTCCTAGTTGCAGAAAAGTCATACTCCATATAAAAGCCCCCGTATAGGCGAAGACGATGAAGCGTCTCAAGTCCATAACCGCCATTCCTGCCAGATATGCGGTCAAATGTCGAACGCCAGGCAAAAAGAAGCCGATTACCAAGAGAAAGGGGCCATAACGCGTGAACAGCTTTTGTGTAGAGGCGATTTTTTCCGGCGTAATATGCAGATAGGGTCCGACCCGCACGAGCAGCGGTAGTCCCCATTTTCTTCCTATGGAGTAGCTGATGGTAATCCCCGTGATCGCACCCAGAAAAGCACTCATAAATGTCCAAGGCATGTAAAGTGTCCCGCGAAAAACAGCAAACCCGGCGTACGTCATCAGCACTTCGTCAGGTATAGGCAATCCGATCACTCCCAGTGCCAACGAACCAAAGATGCCCAGGTACCCGTACTTCATCACCAGCACATCGAGAAAATGTTCCACGTCGCTCCTCCTGTCACCACTTCTCTCCTACTATCCTATTCGATGCACGTCCATTTCCATGCAGGCATTTTTTTGCCATATTCCTCCTTTCAAAAAAACAGCCTGTTCCCCGGTGGTTGTCCCGGGAAACAGACTATTTTTGCGTTGGCGCATTGGCCTATACAGATCGTTTTTCATTCTGATCCTGATTTGGATCCACATTATCACTGCCTGAGTCTGGCAGGGTATCCGCCGGCTGGCTGCTTTCAGGTGTTTTCTTGCGGAACAGCTTGGCGCCAAACTTGGCAATTGCTCCGATCACCACGACGATCAAAATCCAGCCCTTTTTCAGGAAAGCCAGCAGAATTGCTAAAATACCGAGTTTCTTCGCTGCTGCAAGCCCAAGTCCTCCGAGAATCAAACCGCTGAGACCGTATTCCGCCACCTCATCCGTTTTCGGATCGAAGTCAGCGTAACGATTGCCTTCCTTCACCGTAAAATTCTTGAGAATCACTTCACGCAGCGTCTTCTTGTCACTTTCCAGATTCGCCAGGTCTGTCACCAGGACAAATGAGACGTTCCCCGTACGTGTCAGCAATTGTAGCTTGTAGTTGAGAAATTGCTCCTTTTGCGCATCTTCGAGCAGCATGGAATATTCCAGCTCATGTGTAGCCGCATTGTAGTTGGGCTTCACGTTCCAGCCGACGACGTGAAATTGCTCCTCTGGCTCGCGTTGTTTATTCGCTTCCTCTGTTCCTCTCTTGTAGCTGTCCAGCAATTCATCCGCATCGATCTCATTTTGCTCTTCATCGCTGACATGACCTGTTTCCTCATATTCCATGTAGACGATCCAGTCTTCCTCGTAGTGCACGACGCTGCCGATCTCCAGCATGGTCGGAATATTTTTCATTTCCTTTTCCAGCCTGATCGTATCTTCTTTATTGAGATACGCCATGTCTTCCGGAACCGTGAACGAGAACTTGCCCTCCATGTCCACTGTCGTTCCGCCCTCGATGAAATTATAGTCTCCCTCTGCACCCACAGGGACGATCAGTCCAAAGCATAGTACCAGAATTAGGGAAAATGAAAGCCAATTACGTTTACTCATCTTACAATCTCCATTTCTACATTTTTTCAAAAACCCCCTTGATTTTACATGGGATAGATTACCACTTCAAAAGAAAGATGCAGAAATTGTAAAAAACAGTCCTTTGAAACTAGATTCATCAAAAGAAGCTAGAAGCAGAATTGTATCCTTTTTCCTGAAAACGGCAACGACTTTCTGTAACTTTTTTCCTATTTTTTACAAGTATATTCATGTTCATTGCAATGAACATAATCCTTTCCTCCTTCTGCATGGCACTATACAATAGGTAGACTTAATCGTCCGGGTCGAAATAATCATGTTGAAGGAGCTTTTGAATGTCGAATTTTTTTGTCACTGCCGAACAAATCATCGCCCCGATTATTGTCTTAATCGCAGTTGGCGCTGTGCTGCACCGTGTGTTTCGCCTAGATATGAACACCCTCTCCAAGCTGATTCTTTATTTTTTTGTGCCCGCCATTGCCTTTGTCAAAATCTCTGAAGCTACCCTTTCTCCTGCGTTGCTGGGCCAAGTCGCCGCTTTTTTGCTGATCCAGCTTGTGCTGCTGCTGATCGTGACAGAAGGGATTGCACGGTTGTTTTCATTGCCCAAAGGTCTCTCTGCCAGTTTCTCCAATAGTGTCGTCCTGACCAACAACGGCAATATCGGGATCCCGGTCAATGACCTGGCCTTTCGTCATGATCCCCTCGCCATGTCCATTCAGATCGTGGTGGTTGTCTATGAAATCCTGCTATCCTTTACCTATGGATTGGTAAAAGCCAGCGCCGCGACCAAAGGATTACGAGACTCGATCCACGCCTTTTTTCGCATGCCTGTCTTGTACGCGATTCTCTTGGGACTGCTTTGCAATCTGGGGCAAATCACGATCCCGGATGCGATCTGGCTACCCGCGAAACATGCGGCCAACGGCATGCTCGCTTTGGCTTTGGTCAGCATCGGGGCGCAGATTGCATCGGTTACATTGAAAAAGCAGACATGGCTGGTCCTGCTAAGCGGTTTTTTGCGCTTGATCATCTCTCCTCTGCTTGCCTTTGGGGTGATTACCTTGCTCGGACTGGAAGGGATCTCGGCGCAAGCATTGTTTATCGCGAGTGCGATTCCTACCTCGCGCAACAGCGCCTCCCTGGCCTTGGAGTACGGCAATGAGCCTGAATTCGCTGCACAGGCCGTGCTCGTCTCCACGCTTCTTAGCACGATCACGCTGACCTTGTGTCTGTCCTTGGCACCTCAGCTATTTCCTTGACAGAATAGCAAAAAAAGCACCGCCGGACCTATCATCCGGCGGTGCGTGTACAACTCTTATTTTTTCAAATCCTCGATGGAATTGATGTCCATGTAGGTCGGAACTGCCAGACCCAACTTGGTACCTTTCAGATTCGGTCCGAGGTCTTCGAGCTTGTCGCCAAGTTTTTGGAAGTAGTCCTCATGCGTGGTCGGCAACCATGCTGCTACCATACCGTCCACGTCGCCATTGGAGACACCAATCCACATCGGTCCTGCCTCTACCTGGCTCAGTTCTACTTTATATTTCAGCTTTTGCTCCAGTACTTCCTTCACGACATTGGTGCTGGCGATTTCGGAATCCCAGGCCACGTACGCGAGGGTCAATTTTTGTCCCTCTGCGGGCTCAATGCCTTCTACCCATTCGTTTACCAGTGCTTCATTCTCTTTTACCCAAGCAGCAGCGGCTTCCTCCGGCTTTTGGCCTTCGTTAATCGCCATCATGACTGTTTCCATATCTGCCGGGCTCCAGTTGAATTTATCGAGGAATGCATACGCGCTTGGCTGATCCTCTTTCAAGCCTTTACGGACGACGGTGTGAATCTGTTCGTCAGCTCCATATACTCCTTTCGGATCTTCCAGGTATTTCATGTCGAATTTGGAGAACATCCAGTGTGGTGTCCAGCCTGTCACGATGATCGGCTTCTGATCCTTGTACGCCTGTGTCAGAGCAGCTGTCATCGCCGCACTCGATCCCTCTACGAGTTCCCAATCTTTCAAATCGTATTCTTGAATGACCTTTTCGGTCGCTTTCATCAGGCCTGCACCGGGGTCAATCCCGATGATTTTATAGTCCACCTGTTTGCCGACATCACCTTGGGCTGCTTCGCCTTGTGCGGCATCCGGAGTAGATGTGTTGCCTTCAGGCGCTGGTGTACCGCTCGAGCAACCTACCATCAGCAGGCTCATTCCTAGTGCTAACGTCAAACCCTTAAAAGTCTTTTTCTTCACGAAAACCCCTCCTAGACATTTTTTCTCTTTCCTACACGTTGGGTGATGCGATCCAACATGATGGCAATAATCACGATGGCAAGTCCAGCTTCGAAGCCTTCCCCGATTTTGATCTGGGTCACTGCCCGATATACGTCAGCACCCAGTCCCTTCGCGCCAATCATCGAAGCGATGACGACCATCGACAAGGCCAGCATGATGCTTTGGTTAATCCCTGCCATCATCGTGGACTTGGCGATCGGCAGCTGCACCTTGATCAGCTTTTGAAAATAGGTGGAGCCAAACGCGTCTGCTGCTTCGATCAGATCAGAAGGAACCTGCCGGATCCCCAGATTGGTCAACCGGATCGTAGGCGGCATCGCAAAAATGACGGACGCGATCACACCCGGCACCTGACCCAATCCGAAGAAGAAGATCGCCGGAATCAAGTAGACAAAGGCTGGCATGGTCTGCATGAAGTCCAGCAGCGGCGTGATCACGTTTTGTACCGCGTCTTTTCTGGCACACCAGATTCCGACCGGTATCCCGATCACGATGGAGATCAATCCCGCAGTCAGGACGAGCGCCAATGTCTGCATCGAATGTTCCCAGTACCCGAGATTTTCAATCAAGAGAAGCCCAATACATGTAAAAAGAGCAATTGACCATTTTCCTGCTCGGTATGCCAGGAGCGTAAAGAGAATCAGCAGCACCCAGAAAGGCAAGCCTGTTAGTATCGCATGAAACAGATCGACCGTCCCGCCAATCCCGGCGGAAATCAGATCGAATAAAAAGCCCAAGTGGTCATCCATGGCATCTACAATGGTTTCTACCCACTCATTGAGCGGCAGTTTGGGGAATAGTTGACTCATTGTGCACTCACCTCCCCTTCTTCTGCCGACAGATCAGGAGGATTCGTGTTCACTTTTCCTGCCAAGCCTCCGAGGACGGCACCCCTGACGATGACGCCCAACAGCCGTCCCTGCTCCTCTGTCACCGCGACAGGCACATCCGAGAAGGCCAACAGGTCAAACAGATCATTCAAGAGCGTTTGCGGCCCTACCGTCGGCACTTCTTTTCGCAGAACGTCTTCCAGTGTCAGATTTTCGTTCTTCGCTTCATTGACTGCATCTGCCGTCAAGACACCGAGCAAAATTTTACGTTTGTCCACCACGTACAGGGTCGAAACCCCTCTCTCCCGCATCATCTGCAGGGCTACGCGCGGTCCTTTGTCCAGCGTAATCGTCTCCGCCCGCTTCATGACATGCTCGGCGGACAAGATTTTGGAGCGGTCCACATCTTCTACGAAGCGTTCGACGTATTCATTGGCCGGATTGGTCAAGATCTCTTCCGGCGAACCGATCTGCACTACAGCTCCGTCCTTCATCAAAGCGATCCGATCCCCGATCTTCAGAGCCTCATCCAAATCATGGGTAATGAAGATAATCGTTTTTTGCATCGTGCTTTGCAATTCCAGCAGTTCATCCTGCATGTCCTTGCGAATCAACGGATCGAGTGCGCTGAACGCCTCATCCATCAGCAGCACATCAGGATCATTCGCCAGAGCGCGAGCGAGACCAACACGTTGCTGCATCCCGCCGCTCAACTGATCGGGAAAGCTGTTTTCCCAACCGGCAAGCCCCACCAACGCAAGGGACTCCTTCGCAATTTTCTCGCGCTCAACTTTCGGAACCTTCTGTACCTCCAATCCATACGCGGCATTCTCAAGCACCGTCCGATGAGGAAACAAGGCGAACTTCTGGAATACCATCCCGAGCTTCTTGCGGCGTACCTCCTGCAGTTGCTCCACGTTCATCCGCACGATATCCTGTCCATCGATGAGGATCTGTCCGTCCGTCGGCTCAATCAAGCGATTCAGCAGCCGAACAAGCGTGGACTTTCCGCTTCCGGAAAGACCCATAATGACAAAAATCTCACCAGCTTGCACTTCAAAGCTTGCCTGGTCGACCCCTACGGTCAGGCCCATTTCCTTGAGGATTTCCTGTTTGCTCTTCCCCTGCTGCAAGGCTTGCAGGGCACGCTGAGGCTGGCGTCCAAAAATTTTCGTCAGATTTTCTACTTTAATTTTGGGCATATGGTCACCTCCCACTTTCTGCCCGTGTCCGGACCTTCTTTACCCTTCTTATTGTATAGATGGCTCCATTTTCCCTCAAATTGGGTAAATCGTGATATTCGGCCGTTTCTAGCGTTCAGAAAAAACTTTACGTACTTTTCTTACCGTATTCGCAGAATAACTCGTATATACGGTATGATATCTCCATTTACTTTTTTCAATCGGGAACGTACAATCTACTCAGGTAATTTGACCAGAGGAGTGCTATTTTTCAAAATGGAACCCAATCATGAAAAAATCCTCAACAAGGCACAGGAACGCGTGATCGAGACTCTTGCCCGCAATATGGATCTGTACGGCATCACGATGTCGACTGGCCTCTTGTACGGCACCCTGCTTTTTCAGGACAAGTCCATGACGCTTGACGATATGGGCCAGGCGCTGGGAATGAGCAAGACGAGTATGAGTACCAGCGTACGGACGTTGCTCGATATGAACATGGTCGAAAAGATATGGAAGAAAGGAACGCGAAAAGACCACTATGAGGTCAATCTGGACTGGTACCAGAATTTTATCGACCTTTTTTCCACCAAATGGCAGCATGCCTGCGAACAGAATGGCTCTGCATTGAAAAAATCGCTGCATGAGCTTCGCCAACTGCGGGATATGGAAGGTCTATCTGCAGACGATCTGGAACGTATCGATCTCAGCATCCTGCGGATCGAGAACGGTCTGGAATATTATCAATGGCTGCAACGTTTGATTGACTCCTTCGAATCCCATGCTATTTTTGAGTTTGTACCGAAACAGAAGAACGAATAAAAAAATGCTCCAACCGCTGCAATCTGCAGTCGGAAGGAGCATTTTTTTGATATAATGGCGATGCAGTCATTCGCTGCAACATTTTGACATTTCCCCTTGAATGGAGTTGGCGTCTATGAAAATACGTGCATTCCATCCAAAGGCATCCCAATCAAGGAGGAACCGAACAGCCTGACGTTCATCCTATTTCAAGGAGGAAATCTATGACTCGCAAAACCGCACTGCTGATTATCGATGCCCAAACAGGCATCATCGAAGGACCTACTGACGGTCCGGTGTATAACGCTGAAGGTTTGCTGGGCACGATGCAAGCCGTTCTTTCGCAAGCCCGCCAACAGGCAATCCCTGTCTGGTACGTGCAAGATCTGGATGTAGCCGAGCCTGGAGACAAGGCTTTTGACACCCATCCCGCTATCGCACCGCTTCCCGGAGAGCCAATTATCCATAAACGGGCGACGGATTCCTTCCACGGGACGGATCTGCATGACCAACTGCAGGCTGCTGGGATTGGACATCTCGTCATCATGGGCTGCCAAACCCAATTTTGCATCGACAGCGCTTGCCGCAAAGCGACGACACTCGGCTACGATGTGACCCTGGTCAAGGACGGGCATTCCACGACTGATAATCCAGTCTTGTCCGCAGAACAAATCATCGCTCATCACAACAAGCTCCTGCATGGGCTGAGCAATTTGGAACCGTTTATCCTGGTTCGGCATTCCGAAGAAAATCTGTTCGAACCAACTCATGATTCTTATCGTTAACAGATACCATCAATAGAATGACGCGGGAAGTTCATCCGCGTCCTTTTGTTTTGTGGTCTTCTGGCGTTAGTGGAGCGCAGGAAAAAAGGGGAGAACGCTCAGTCGGGTTGAGATCTTCGCTGAGGGTAGGCCAGGGCCGGCTCCACTCCAAAGGCGGAACCGCGGCCAAAAGCAGCCGATTCATCGCAGTGAATCAGGGTTGGCCGCTGAATGCGTGTTCCGCCTTTTCCGTTGCGCCTGGGTCAAGATCCCAAATGCCTTCGCTTTTCTCCCCTTTTTCCTCGACCAGCTTTTCCTGGTCCCCATTCCACCTCAGGAACGGTGCTTTTTGTCGCGCATGTTATTGTTGACAGATGATCTCCTGCACCCGACCTACCTGTCCATCCTCGAGGCGCACTTTTATCCCGTGTGGATGCGTCGCAGAATTGGTGAGAATATCCTTAACGATCCCGCGCGTACGTTTGCCTGTGCGTTGATCTTGCTTCAATACAATGTCTACCTCGATTCCGGGCAAGATGTCCTTACGATTTTTTCCATTCATACTCCATCCCTCATTTTCTCCATAATACTTGCAGATTTACATTCTTTGTCTCCACCTATGATATAATCGACGGACAAACTATGCCTATTTACGGAGGAATTCCATGTTATCTTTTGAAGAAAAACTGGCGATTATTGAATCGTTTCCACAGCTCACCCGCAACGACGTCTCCCTCAAGCGGGTCAACTTCCATTATGAAGGTAGTATGCATGATAAAAAAACCGTCGTCTATCATCTCCATCCGAACGGCAACGGCTACGTATACGCTGCCTATCTCAAAGGATACCAAAAAGATGACAAAGGCTACGTCAATATCCGCGATTTTTCAGCGGACGAGCTGCGTAAGGTGATCGAAGCCTCGATCCAGATGCTATCCACGAAACGGGAGCCGGTCGTCCATGACGCTGCCCAGCAAGATCAGGTAGAAGAGACCTGGACCGATGCCCAAAACCGCGAGCTGGTGCTGCAGCAAGAAGACTCCCTCTGGAATGTCTACCACGGACTGAACCTGGAGGCTTCCTTCGAATCGTATAAGGAAGCTGCCCAATACCTGGCCGAAGAAGGCTTTTCCCCACAATCTTAGGCATGTGCATCCCGTAAAACGTTCATCTTTCTATCACGGTTTTTGGATTGGATAAATATATCTGATGTGGTACACTTCCACCTAACTAGATGTGCATTGATTGCAACGAACGGGGGAAACAAACCGCATGATGAAATACCGCATTACCTTGATTCACAATATCCACAAACAAGTAGAGGCCTGGTTGGAACAAACTGGGCCTGTTCTTCATGAAGACCTTTATCGTTTCCTCCATTCGTTGAAAGGCACAGCAGGTACAATCGGTCTGCAGGATTTCTCTGATGTATCCCAGTCGCTCCTGGAACAAATGGAGTGGATGACCCCAAAAGACTGGCATACCAATGAATGGCGGCCTTTTCTCATGGAGCTAATCACCCTCTCCTATGAGCAGCATCCAGACCCGGAATTGCTTCTTACCGATTCCGTCGAAGAACGCGAAAAGCGCTACGACCAGCAACCTCTCCTGCTGATCCTGGACGATGATGTCACTTTGCTAATGTATCTGAAAGAAGAGTTGGAAAAATTGAACTGGTCAGTCATCGCGACCGTTCATCCGCATAAAGCATTGGATTACTTCCATGACATGCATCCAGATTGCCTGATCGTGGACCTGAACATCCCGGAGACAGGGGGTTTTCAGGTGATGCAAACACTGGGTGAAAAAATAAAAAAACAGTATGTCCCTACAACCGTCATCAGCATCGATTGCGACCGGGAAACGCGTTTTCGTGCGTACCGCCTGGGAGCCGACGATGTGATGTGCAAGCCTCTCGATGTGGAGGAGCTGGCGATTCGGCTAGAGAGACAGCTTCGCCGCAAGCGCTGGATGGACCGGATCTTATTTCTTGACGAACTGACCGGGGCATACAATCGCAACTCGCTTCATCAAACCTACGAGCGTCTGCTCTTCGAATCGTTGCGCGAGGCTTCTCCCCTTTCGCTCGCTTTTTTGGATATTGATCATTTCAAACAGGTGAATGACCAATACGGGCACCTGACTGGAGACGATGTCCTGGCTCGCTTCGCCAACTTCGTCCAGTCATCCGCACAAAAGCACGATGTTCTGTTCCGTTACGGTGGGGAAGAATTTATTTTGCTGATGCCGCAGACCAGCCAGGAAGCGGCGAAGCTCTATCTGGAATCAATACTTTCCTCTTTTTGCCAGCTGACGTTTGATTCTGCGAACGGGCCGTTTTCGCTCAGTTTTTCCGGAGGAGTCGTCGAGATCCTCTCGCGGGACAAGCCGCTGTCCTATTGGCTAGAAGTGGCGGACAATGCTCTGTACAAGGCGAAAAACAGCGGACGACGCCGCATCGAAACACCGGAGCACACACTATCCGCTGTGGGCAGCACGGTGAAGCTAAAAGTGGCGATCATCGATGACGATGCCATGATTCGCACCATGCTAGCCGAATCGGTGAAAACCTGCTTCGATGGCTGGATTACGGCTGACATCCAGGTGTTCCGGGATGGTGAAGCCTTCTTGCAAAGTGATTGGCATAGCGGACCTGAGCCTTATCTAGTCATTCTCGACGGAATCATGCCGAATATGGATGGGATGGACGTGCTGCAAGTGATCCGAAGCTCGCCCGATACCCAAAAATATACCGTCATCATGCTGACCGGGCGGACGGAGGAACAAGATATTGTCAAAGCATTGCAGTTAGGCGCAGATGATTACATGACGAAACCCTTCAACCTGCGTGAGTTAGAAGCGCGAATCAAGCGTCTCATCAGACGCGTCGTATAAGAAGCAATATCGAATTGGAGAGATAAAGAGAATGGCAACCATACTTTTGGCAGAGGATGAAGCTGTCCTGCGCATGCTGATCTGCGATACGCTGGAAGACGAGGGGCACCAGCTGGAAGTGGCATGTGACGGCGAGGAAGCACTGCAAAAAATCGAACGACAGCATTTTGACCTGATTATCCTGGATTATATGATGCCCAAACGTACCGGTCTGGACGTCCTGAAGTTGATCAAGGAAATGCCGGAGAAAAAACATATCAAGGTTTTGATCCTATCCGCGAAAAGCCAATATACCGATCAGGAAAAAATGCGCTCGGCTGGAGCAGATGATTTTATTCCCAAGCCATTCAGCCCGCTGGAACTGGCCCGTAAAGTGGAGGATATGCTGGCATGAGCCAATTTCAACAACTGTGGAGAAAAAGCATCACCCGTCGCTTTATGTCTATGATGCTAGTCTTTCTCTTCCTGTTGATCGCCGGCGCATCGATTGTGCTTTTTTTGAATTACAATGCCTTTTCCCAGTATCAAACGACCATTAAAAACTCCATGGAAAAGCAAAAGCTAATCGATCAGCTCGTCGATCACACTTCGCAAATCTTCTTTCGTGCTCGGGGCTATTACGCGTTCTTAAGTGATAGCGAATATAATGAACTTTTTCATGAGAAGCAGCAGGTAGAAACGTTGCTCTATTCTTTCAAAAAGCTCCCCCTAGACGCACAGGAAGCCGCGATGGTGCAGCAAATCGAATCGTTTGTCAATAATTTTTTCTCGCATATCTTCCCTCTTGCATCCGGTTATGCGAAGGCTGGAGATTATGAATCGCTGCGAAAGCTCTCCGCGAGCGGGGTCAATCAGGAGGTCAATGACCTGATTCGTTTTGCTTCTGCCTACCAGACTGAGAGCCAGCAGATTCTTGCCGATCAAAACCGTGCGCTCTTTGCGAACCTGGCCCAGCAAAGCTCGTGGTTTCTTCTCTACATCGTACTGGTGTTGATCATCGCGATCTACGTCGCACAGCGTACCACACGCGATATCGGCATCCCACTAGGCAGAATCTCCGCCCACGCCGAGCGCTTTGCCCAAGGTGAAACCGTCCATCTGCAGGACTTGGACCGTACGGATGAGATTGGCACCCTCGCCCGCTCGCTCGACTATTCGATGCGGCAAATTCAGGCGAAGGAAGAAGTCCTGGTCGCCCAAAACGAAGAACTGCAGGCTCAACAGGATGAGCTGATGATGCAACAGGAAGACCTGCAGGAAGCACTCGTCAAAATGGAGGCAAACGAGCGCTATCTGAAAAAACGCAATCATCTCATTCAATCTTTGAGCAATACCCTGAACAAACAGGAATTGTTGTACAGCATCATTTACCATACCACACAAGTGATGGAGGCCGACAAAGGTGTCGTCGTCCTGTTGAATGCAGACCGTGACCATGCCAAGCTTGGCATATCGGTGGAAGGCATTGCTTCTTTTATGGAAGGCTTGGAGCATGGCCCGCTTGTACGCATAACGGAAACAGGCCAACCTTACCTTCTTACTCGGGAGAGCACCATTCCGGAGCGCAGTTTTTTCGATGGACAATCGTTGACCACTGAGCTGTATATCCCCGTCCTCAATGCAGCGAATCATGTGGTGGCCTGTATTGTTTTTGCCCGGATTGACCGGACCTTCTCCTCTCAAGACATCGAGACTGCGACGGGTCTTGCCAAGCAAATCTCGCTTTCGCTGGACAAGCTGGCGATGTACGAAGAGACTGAAAAACAGCGCCAAATGACGCAAGATATGCTGGATACGATTCAGGAGGGTGTGCAGCTCATTGATCTAGAGGGAAACACCCTGCAAGTAAACCGCACTTTCTGTGAATTACTGGGGTATGAACCGTCCTCGTATCCGTCACGCATGCAGCTAGACGACTACCTTGCCCAGTTGCAGGCGTATGCGACGGACCATGAGCGGATCGCCCAATTTGTGAGGGCTGCCGTGCGCAACGAGGGAGAACTGTCCGCAAGCAGCTTTGTTTTTGAAATCACGCATCCGTACAAGCGGCATATTCAACTCTATGCAGAGCCCTTGTACCGCAATCAGGAAAAATGGAGCACCCTTCTGGTCTATCGCGACATTACCAAGGAATACGAAATCGACCAGATGAAATCGGAGTTCGTCAGCACCGTGAGCCATGAGCTAAGAACCCCCTTGGCCAGTGTCCTTGGATTTGCCGAGCTAATGCTCAACAAGGAATTAAAGCCCGAAAGACAGCAGCGCTATATGACGGCCATCTATCAGGAAGCCAAACGTCTAACGGCACTAATCAATGATTTCTTAGATTTGCAGCGCATGGAATCTGGTCTGCAAAGCTACCAGAAAGAGCAGATTGCGATGGATACACTCATCCAGGAAGTGTTTTCGCTTCATCGGGTGCAGTCGACTCCTCATACATTTACGCTGGATATGCAGGCGCCTCTAGCCCTTGTTGAGGGAGACCGAAGCAAGCTTCGCCAGGTAATGACGAATCTAATCAGCAATGCAGTCAAATATTCCCCGCATGGCGGTGAAGTACGCGTCACCTGCCGCGAAGACGGACATCGTCTTTTGATCGATGTGGCGGATGAAGGCCTTGGCATACCGGCAGACTCTCTGCCATATCTATTCACCAAGTTTTACCGAGTGGACAATTCGGACCGTCGGGAAATCGGCGGCACGGGGCTTGGACTTGCTATCGTATCGGAAATCGTCACCATGCATCAAGGCGAGATTACGGTTACATCCGAATCGGGACGGGGCAGCATCTTCACGGTCAGTCTTCCGCGCTTGAAGCAGCCGGCGGTCCAACAATCTGAAAGTAAGAAAAGTGAAGTCTATCCCCTGGGAACACAGGAAAAAGGTCAGGTGGTCATCATCGAGGACGACTTGAACCTGTCCGAGCTGTTGCGTGAGGAACTGACAGGTTCGGGCTTCACTGTCCACTCCTACTCCCAGGTCAATCAGGCTTATCGAGCCATCGAGGAATTGAAGCCGGATGCCGTCGTATTGGATCTGGTCCTCAAGGACGGTGGGAACGGCTGGGAAATCATTGAGCGCATGCAGAAGCATCCCGATTTGCGAAGCATCCCGGTCATCGTCTCCAGTGCCTTCGAGGAGCAGAAAAAAGCATTCGATCTGGGGGCTGTCCGCTATCTGATCAAGCCCTATCATCCTGACTCCCTGTCGAAAGCCATTCTGTTGGCGATCGCAGATACCGAAACAGGGGGACAAATCCTGATCCCAAATCATAAATAAGATGATTCACGGGGGGAGTAATTCCCCCCTCTTCTTTTTGCACTTTCCTGGGAGTGAAGAATAATCTTGGTATAAAGTACCGGGTTTGCTCACACATTAATAGAGGTACATGGTTTATCGTTACGAACGATGCCCCGCGAAGGAGGAGTTCACTGTGTATTTCTCAAAAAAAGCGGCAGTCCCGATCGAAGAAGAAGAAACAGACATATGGGCATGCACTACAGATGGTTGTACCTGCTGGATGAGAGAGAATTTTTCCTTTGAGAAAAGCCCCTCCTGTCCCTTTTGTCAGGGCGAAATGACAAGGGATACCCGCATGCTCCCCGTACTGGCCAATTACAGCAAGCGCACCACTTGATCTTCAGATTTACTCTTGTCGGAACTCCTTCGCTTCCCTACAATAGACGTACGATGAACACGAGGAGTATGCCGATGAACAGGAAGGAAATGGAAAACCAAGTCATTCAAGCGTATCAACGGGATGAAGGGATGATGATACTCGTATTTGCCCAGTGGTGTGTCAACCATGGCCTGGATGCGCGTGATCTATATCGCCGTGCTTATCCCAATCAGGGTGACAACCTTCTGCTGGCTCAAATGCTGGAGAATACAGTTTCCAAGGAGGAAGCTGAGGAAATTCCCAACTCCACATTGCTGGGGGTCCTTTCTTTGTTTGGCAATGATGATCTGGCATTTGTCGTCAGCGAAGAAATCGAACATCTGCAAAAACAGCAGAAATGAACAGGCAGGTGAGATCGTATGGACCGCATCCATGCTGATCTCACCTACTTTTCTTTGCGCGCTCTATATTGTTTGATCAAAGGTCATGAGAAAAGAAGTGCTGCCCTCTGAGGATTCGCAGGTTATCGTACCATCATAACGCTCTATGATTTCCTTGCATACATATAGTCCGATCCCCGTTCCCAGTTCTTTTGTCGTAAAAAACGGTTCAAAGATGACCGGCAAAATATCGGGCGGGATGGGAACACCATTATTCGCGATGGAGATGCTTGCTTTTTGCGAGTCTTGGAAAGCTTCGATGCTGATCACCCGCTCTCCCGGAACTCGTTGCAAGGCATCCAAAGCATTGGAGATGATATTGATCAAAACCTGCTTGATCTCATCTTTGTTGCCCGTCAAGGAACAGGAAGGATCAATCGTACACGCCGTCTGTGCATTGACATCGACGATGGTGGGATATAAAAAGCCCAGAATATCTTCGAACAGTTTCCCCACATTGAAAGTCTCTACTCGCTTTGCGCTTGCGGCAGAGCCTTTTTTGGAGACCAGCAAAAACTGGGAAACCCGAAAATTAAGTTGGTATAATTCATTTTCAATAATATCGAGATAAGGCAGATCAGGGTAATCCTCTTTCAGCAGTTTAGAAAAACCGATGACTGATGTAAGGGGGTTGCGGAATTCGTGTACAAAGCTAGATGCCAATTGCCCCAGGATGGTCATGCGATCTTTGTGGGACCGTTCAATAAACATCTGCTTCTTATCCAGATCTCTGTCCTTCAAATCCGTGTATTTGGAAACAGCGTGGACGAGGAAAATATCGAAACATTCATTAATTTTCGAAAATAATGGTAACATGACATCAGCCGGCATTCCGCCTTCCTGCAAGAGCTTCAAGATCATACTGCGACCCATACAGACATTATGGACAAAATCCCCAATGTTGATTTGCGCTTGGTTGCGTTCACAGGCTACTCGATAGGCAAGTGCTTGAATGTCCTCCTCCTTCACAATCCCGCGAAAATACCCGATTACCATACGATACATAGCTTGTCCATTTAAATGAATCCGATCTTTGAATTTATCGTGTTCTGATACGATAACCTCATTTTTAAACCGTTCCACGATTTTGGCTTCCTGCTCCTCAAGAAACGTTGTCAACGGATCCATGAACAACCGCTTTCACCCCGTATGTTATAAGGTTATATTTTCTATATTATTATACATTATCTGGTGAACCACAACAGGAGAGTCATAGAAAAAAGAAGGCTGCGCGAGTAGGGAGCGTGCTACTCCTCTTGCGCACCATCTGTTCCGTTTCGTTTTCCGTGCAGGATGACGATCTTACTCTCTGCATTCCAAGATGCTTGCATGCCCAATGCCTCCGCCAATTCGCGAGCTGGCGTGTAGGAAATGCCGTTTACGTTGTTTGCCGTTACTTCCCGTCCGTTTACCTTCGCACCTTTGGTCAACGGGTCCCAATCTACCTTCCCTCCCGCTCCTTCCGCCACAACACGCAGCGGCAGATACGCCACCCCTTGATGCAGGGTGCCAGTTGCGGGCAGTTCGATCTGAATCGCACACTTGTCCACGGCGCCTTTTTGCGGATTGTCGGTCAATACTCGTTGAACATCCTTTTGAAAGTTCTCCCACGCCACCACAGCGGTCACACCGAAAAAAGCAAGGGACTCCTGATTTGTAACAAAAAATGCCGGACAGTTTTTCCCTGTTACATCAAAATGCCGCCACAGCTTGTCCACGCCCCAGCCGTATTGTTTCAGGATATGGCTGACCAGTTCTATCGTCTTTTGGTACATCTCGGAAAACTGCCCATCCGCATTTACACACATTTCGATGCCAATCGTGCAGTTGTTTGGATAGCTGCTAAGCTGATTCAACGCATCCTGCTTATAGGTAATTGCGCCGACGTGGTACCCCATCTCATTTTCAGGCAGACAGCGAATGATCTGCTTGTCATCCACGATATAATGAGCGCTGGCGACGGTGGTAGGCTTGTTAAAGTAATTCCGATTCGCCATGGCATTCGCTCCGCGCGATTTGTTCGCGGTCCAATGAATGACTACGCCTTTTGGGCGGATTATCTTCCCGGGACGTGCGTTAGGATTGGTCAAAAAACAGTCTGTAATCTGCATTCATTCTTTCTCCTTCCTCGTCGCTCGCTCTGCCTTGGCCTGGATTTCCGAGGACACCAGCTTGACGACAGCCTTGGGCAGCGGCCACCCTGCCCGGAAGGCATTCGCTGTCAGACTGGTCCACGTATGGTAAATCAACCCGAACGTAACGCCAAAAAACAAAAAGCCAGGCGTCCCCACCACCCGATCCAGCAGATTGGCGACAGCCGGCAAAGCAAACAGAAACAATGTCCGCGGAATCCGGCTCAGCCCGTAATCCGAGGAATAGGTCTGGTCCTTTTTCGCAGCGAACACTCCTGTCAGCCAGTCCAGCGCAATCATGACCAGCAGGACGATCAGAATATCTCGCCGTTCGCTGCCGTACAGATAATAAAATACGGGAGCTATCGTGGCTCCCGCTGACATCGCCCACCCATTTGCAGGTGTGAGCAGGGTGTCAAAAGACTGAAAAAACCTCATGTATAGCTCCCTCCCTTTTTGTGCAAAGACTAGGAAACCCGCGACCTTTTGTATGGTGGTCCACCAACTCTAGTGAAGGCGAGGAAAAAGGGAAAACGCTTCAGGTGGGTTGGGATCTTCGCTGGGGGTCGGCCTGGCCGCTTCCACTCCAAAGGCGGAACCGCGGCCAAAAGCAGCCATCCCAAGGAAGTGTATCAGGGTTGTCCGCTGAAAGCGTGTTCCACCTTTTCCGCTCCACCTTGGTCACTCTCGCCCCCAAAACTAATAACTTCCTACACGTTGAAAAAGCCCTGCCATAGCGGCAAGGGCTTTTTGTACTTCCTTATTATTTTCTTAAGCCTTGCGGACGTTGGTTGCTTGCGGCCCGCGTTGGCCATTTTCAACGTCAAATGTAACTTCTTGCCCTTCCTCCAGTGATTTGTACCCCTCTCCTTGGATCGCGGAGAAGTGTACGAATACATCCTCAGCCCCTTCTCGCTCGATGAAACCAAAACCTTTTTCTGCGTTAAACCACTTTACTTTACCGTGTTCCATAGATTGCCTCCTAGCATGTAGCACATACATGAAATGATGTTTGACTTACTTCTTTAGTATCTCCCGAATGAGGAAAGTCTAACCTGCTGATTCATAAACTTGTCCGGTAATGGCTGTAAATTCTTCGGGCGTGATTTCTCCGTGCGGGCGCGCGGCTGTTTTGACGACCAGGCGAAGCTGGTCTAAGGTCACCCATTTATGCGAGTAGGCGATTTTCCAGAATGTCATGCACCCTCGCCTCCTTTTTTCCCAATCAGCTCAAGCTTGACCAATGCCAACTCTTGGCCAAGGGCTTGGATCAGCGTTTCCCGCTCTTGGTCGGCGGCTTTCAAAGTGGCCAACTCCGCTTCCAACGTCTGCAGCGGCTTTTCCCTTGCTTCATTTTCCTGCTTGACCTGTGACAGCGGCTTTTCATTATAACGGTAAATGGACATCGTACGCTCCCCCTATCCCTGAAAGACTGGCCTCACTGGTTGCCGTACCCTTTTGAATCCGCACGCGGAAATTGACGCCCCACTTCTCTGCCGTTTTGACCGTATTGAGAAAAGCGTAACCGCGTCCCATCTTGGCCGGAATCGTGCAGTCCTCCCAAGTCGGTTCATCGTCAAAACCGTTGTTGCAAACCTCCACACGTACCTCGGCTCCCAAAGGGATCTGCCAGTCCGGTGTGAGCAAAATCCGCTCCGCTGCGATGTCGGTTTCCATCGGCACCTGCAAGCCGTCGAACATGATCTCATCCACTTGGCGAGTAAAGGTGAAGGTACGGCTGGATGACATGCCTTGCTCGTCTGCTGCGGTGATGGTCATCGTATGCGGAACACCCGGTTCGAGCATTAGCCAAGTGTTTGCGGGGATGGTCAGTGTTTCTTGCCGGTTGGGCACACCGGAGTATGACCGAATCGTGCTTCCGTTGATTTTTTCTGTGATGGTAAACGGATTTTCCTCTGGGTCTGCTACGGTGTAGGTGATGCTCGGTGCGCTTTGGATCGTACCCAGGCTTCGGTCTTGATCCGAGATGATCGGGGCACGGTTGTGGATGACACGGAATTTGCGGATGACCTCCGTGCTTTTTCCTCCCTGGTCGTCCTCGGCCCAGACAGTCAGGGTATGGTCGACGTTCTCCGCCAGGTCTGCTCCCGTCACATCTGTACTGCCGTCGCGCAAACGCTTGTTGCGGTAGGTCAGTGTCTTGGCAAAAGAAAGAGGCGTGCTTCCGTCTGATACCCCGGATTGCAGCGCCTGCGGCGTGCCGTTGTTGATTTTGTATTTGACGGTGAGGACATTGCCCACGTCGGGGTCGGTGGCGGTGCCTTGGATCAGGAGAGGTGTGTTTTCTGGTAGTGTAGAAGGGATAGTAGGGTCAGTGTATGTGAACTTTGCAACTAGCTTATCCCCACTGTACTCGGGATCTATGTCAATCTTGTTGTAAATTTCTTGACTAATTTCATATAGCCTGACGCCATCCATATAAGCTACACCTGTCGTAATTGAACCGTTACCAAGACTTAATCTAGTGTTTGCCTTTCCGGTAAACTTAAGGTAAACATTTTGCCAAACTCCAATTTTGGTGACGTTCGCATTTGCGCTTATGGAGTTGGTAAAGCCCCCAGCGTCTGAGATGAATAGTCGGTAAAAGCCACTTGTAAAGCTTTCAATGAAAACGTCGACCGAAGCAAGATAATATTTTGTGGCGTCAAGCGATAAGTTATCTTTGTACCTGTAACCGTCGTTTCCAACATTGCTAAACTTGAAGCTGTGCATGCCGTACTTCTTTACTGCCTGGCTTAAAGTCAGGATATCAGTACTGTATACTGACCATCCTTGTAAATCCTCACAATTCCCATCTGTATTTAATAAATTGTTCCCAGTCATTAGGTCTACGCTTGGCAAATCATTTGTCAAATAGGTAATCGTAACCGTATAAGCATAATAATAGGTATAATTTGTAATAGTTTTTGAAGCCTTACCATCGTATACCCCGGTTTTTGTACAAGTATAACCTGTTACAACCTCATAAAGAGTTTTCCCTGGATAAGATGGTGGACCTGAACTTGTTCCTGCATTCATATATTCTGACGAATAATTAAGAACTCCGGTATAGCCATTAGAATTATAAGAGGCAGTTCTTGGTACCCCGCCAGTAGATCCTTCTGCCCAACCATGAGTGGAGCCCATCCAGATATAGGATAAACTTATGCCAGGATACGAAACCCTATACGTGTTAACGTCAATTGTATCTACATAGCTACTTGTCGTATATCGTGTATATGTTCCATTAGACACGTTAATAGTAACAGTTTCACCATTAATTGTATGTGATACATTACCTGTATTTACAGTAACACTTACGATATTTTTAAGTTTTGGAATCGTTACGGTTTGGCTCCTATTCCGTGATGTTGACTCGACAAAAGGAACTGTTAGAGTTTTTGTAGACATCAGCTACCTTTCCCCCTTGCTATCAAAATTAACAAAATCACCTCACCACCAACCTCCCATTCCTCTCATCAAACCACCCCTCCGACACCCGCAGCCCCTCCAACGTATTCAACGTAATCACAAACCGGTTATCCCGGAAATCATTGGTCAGCGCATCCTCCAGTGCCTTGATCCGTGTCTCGGCATGGGCGAGCCTTGGCTTCAAGTTCTCCAACGCCAGATGCGCGTCCAAAATGCCCTGCTCCCAGCGGTTGATGTTATCCTCCGTAACAGGCGTATCATAGGTCCAATCCGTCTTCGCCTGATAGCTCATCTACTCTCCCCCTTTCACTTGCACAACAAAGGTGACGGTGAGAAACTGAGCGCCATTGCTGACGATGTGCACATTCTTCTCCGCCACCACTATTCCGCTCGCCGTCAATAGCTTGAGCCGGGTAATCACCGGCACGGAATCGACATGCCGCGCTTGCACCTGCAAGGCGATGCCCTGCTGAAACCCGATGATCGGATGAGAGGAAATCGCCGAACCTTGCAAGGGCACCGACACCTCATCGTTGATCAACAGACTTCCACCCTGCAGCCGCTCGAGCAAATCATCCCGCGCCACAGTCAGATAATCCTGGTACATCATACTGGCACCTCCTCGCTCCATTTGATTGGCGTCATACCCGCCCGAAATTCTCCTGCGGCATGGTAGGCCCTTTTGCCAACAAACCAGGAGCCAGTAAACGCCAGCACTTCTCCGTTCACCGGCTCAAACACAACGCCATTGCAATGCACCGGGCGAATCTTTTCCACAGACAAAACCGCATGAGTTGAATCAAAGCGATCCGTGGCTGGGTAGACGTAGCGAATCACCTTCTGTGCAAAGTCTTCTACCATCTCTACCTGTTTGTTCTCCGATGCAGACAACCCGATGGCTCGCAATACACTAGGGGTAAAGCCTAAATACGCCCAATGCTGCCTTTGCAGATTTTTGCGCCGCTCTTCCTGGGTGGATGTCTGCTTTTTGCCAAAGTAAATCCAGTCCCAATAATCCAGTCCCCAACTCGCAGCGAAGGGAATGAACTGCTGCACCAATTCGCGTCGTTTTTCCCCAAAACGGTCGATGGGAGTGGCAGCACCTGCGAAATGGTACTCAGCTACCTTGTTTTCGTACCAATAAGGAGGAAGCACCTCTTTGTATCGATCCGGAATCATGTCGTCACCACCAGACGAAGAATAGAGACAGCATCTCCTTCAACAATCACGTTGCTGGTTCCGCCATTCAAGGTATACTGGGTAAAATCATCGACTCCATTTACAAAAAAGAGCGATCCGATCTGCTGGTACACAATCGTCGAACGCCCTTTGAGATAAGTGGTAATTTGCTTGGTGATCTCTTCTTTCACGGTTGCCAAAACAGCATTTTTCCCCAGCACCAGCTGTACGGCGATTTCCACCTCGAAAATATTGGCGGGCAGCACTTTCAAATCATGGAGTGCTCTTCGTTTTTCGGAAAGCTGCTCCTGCACTTGTTCGGCCAATTCCAGGCTGGCAGGCTGTCCATTCATATCCGTAATGTAGACATCGACAGACAAGTCGTTGCGCATCTTCTCGATGGCAACAGCCCCGCCAACTCCGTTGATATCCCGCGCCCAGCGTTCATAGTCGCCTCTGCGTCCGTCCCCTTCCTCAGTCCGGGCCCTCTCTAGCAAGCGACTGCGGAAGGCGTCATTATCCTCACCGTCGTTGCGTTTCAATCCAAAGAATGTCCCGTGCGCATCCAGATATTCATCATCTGCCCACGGCAGAAATCCTTGCAAGAAGGCGTACTCCAGGAGTTGCTGCTGCTCGCTGATCTCCTGAGCCAACGGATAGAGCAAATCGTAAAAGATCTCCCCTTCCTCTGTCGCAGGCGGTGTATCGCCCTGCTGTTCTGCCAGCAAGGCCATTCGATTCGCCATTCGCTGATAAATCTGGTCTGCCGTCTCCCGCAAAATGGGCATATCCGGCTTTTTTAACGTTGCCATGCATCCACCTCCGATCTCGTGCTGCCTCTGCTCCCTGTCAATTCCAGCGAGAATACAATTCGCTTGCCCTGGACCTGGATGTCGAGCACCTGAGCCCGCTCGATCTCGCTGTGGGCTTCCAGCGCCTCTTCAGCCTGCGCCCGGATGACAGCTAGCGAAATACCCGACTTGAGCCTGCCGATCTCCGAGAGAAAATCGACGCCGATTCGCTCTGAATAGATGGCATAGCGGAAACGGCGCGTGTTTAGCAGCTTTTTTGCGATCTCTTCCAAATACTCCGCATATGTCGTCGTGCGCAGAAATCGTCCATCCGGTCCTTGGCGCATTTGTTTGGTCTGCCAATCAAAGCGATAGGTCCAGGGAAGCGGACGTTCTGTTCCCAGCATCAAGGAGGATTCACTGCCACTCAGCTCTGGAAACATCACTCCACCACCCCGCACAACAAATATTGACCGTTGGTGCAGCGCATCAAGGCTACCTTCCTGCCAATATCCTCGACGCGCAGATTGGCAGAGCGCAGCACCTCCATCTCATAAGCTTCCAAGGGCGTCGGGTCTTCGTCCAGCTTTACCGAGAGCGGAGAAATAGACAGCAGAACTCCGAACTCGCCCTGCGTGTCCGTCATGCCCTCTTGTGCTGCTTGTCGCAATCTCGCAAGTACCGAATACATCTCCTACCCCCTCCTTTCCAACTGCAAGTCCACGGTATAATACCCGCCCTTCCAGCGTGTGTTGCTGTTCGTCACAATCCAGTCTGTGATGCTCGCGTTGTCCTTCTCCAGAATTCGGATCAGCCAGCCTGCCCGCAATCTGGCAGCAAGGTCGTCCTGATGCCTGACCGTAATAGAGCGGGTGCGCGGAATCTTTGACAGCTCTAATAATTGCTTGGCTGCAAGGGAGGCGAGATTTTTTTCCTCGCCTGCATCGATCACCTTTTGCATCCGTCCAATCTGCTTGATCAGACTCTCGTTTTCCTTTGACACACTGCCTGCCAGCTTGTCTTCTTTATAGCGCTCCACTGTTACCACCGTGTATACGTCCTCGATGCTCTCGCCAGTCGAGCTGCTCTCCAGCATACTGGCTTGAAACATCGGGATGATGCTATTCCCACCTTCGGGCAGCACTGTCAGCTTGTCCCGTTGATGGGAGACGAAATAGCGCACGCCTGTTTTTTCATACGCCTGTTCCGTCAGCATTGTAAACAACGAGGTGTAGGATTGCGGCATGATCCGCTCTTTGACAGTAAAGCCAAAGGAAGGGCAGGCAAACTGAATCCCCGCAGTGCGTATAATCCGTCCCAGTTCTACCCCGGCATCGCCGTCCAGCTTGGTACGAGTAATCTCATTTTTTTGCAGATACCAGCTCAGCTCATAGGCTGTGACAGTCAGATCGCCTGTCTTGTCGTCTCGCTTCGGATTGACGAAAGGGCCGTGAAAGAACTGTTCGGATTCCTTCAACGCATCACCTGCGAACAGCATCAAAAAGCCCGCCGATTGCAGCGGCGGGGCAGCTTGTACCTTGATTTCGCAGTGCTGACTGATCTGACCGCGCGACGATGACCAGGAGAGTTCCACCACCGATGAGGTCAGATCGTATCGGGTCGCTTCCTTGCCGTAGATGACTTTCACCTGATCATCTCCTTACGTCCCAATAGCCCGATTGACACTGGCCAGCTTCCTGTCGATCGCGATTCGTCTGGCTGCCAGTTCTTGCTCTGTGGGTTCTGTCGTTGTTTTCGCAGCCGGCTTTTTCGCTTTTTTTCCACTTGTATTGGGACGAGCGGTCTGCTGCTTCACCACTACTGCACTAGGGGTGAGCAGCTGCGTCTGATTGCTCCAGCTCAAAAATTCCTCCTTCACAAACAGCGGCAGCTCAATGGAACCGTGATAATCCACCTGTTTCCCCGAAAATTTCCCGTCGCAAGGTCCAATCAGCACATTCCAGGCCAGATCAAGCTCGTCAATCGTCAGCAGGACCTCTGAGCCAGTGAGCCGGTCCAACCCAGCCAGCCACTGGCGAGGTCCTTGGTAACCTTGCACCTCGATAAAAGACGCATTCGGATCTCCAGGCAGGAAAAAATCAAAGGAGATCGCTTTGGGACGTCTACCGGAAATTCGGGTGTTACTGGCTAACGTAATAGAGGTTGAATGCTCCGTATCGTTGCCATACCCGCGAAACTGAATTTCCGCAGGCGTGACGGGAAAAGTCAGCGTGTACTTCCCTTGCATCCGTATCATGTCGCTACGCCTCCTCGTGTTTCCAGCGAATCCAGTAGGGCTTTTTCAATGATCACTTTGATTCGATGCCCGATAGACGGATCGTTCAACATGTTCAGCATCGTCGGGATGTCTTGCAGCACGCCGTCTGCGTATAACGGAACCGAGATTTGAGGGATTGTCACTGAGATGGCACCAGCTTTTTCAGGACCATGGGAAACAGGGGACCCAACAGGTGCAGGCGGTCCCAAAGGTACAGGCGTGGTATGCTGCTCCAACGGCTGTGTTGGGGGTGGATTCGGCTCGCCCTGCCACCAATCCTTTACTTTGTCGAATAGCATGCCGCCAACCTCTGCACCGCCAATTCCGCCGAGAATTCCGCCTACGACTCCTCCGACCGCTGTACCGAACACCGGCACAACCGAGCCAACCGTCGCTCCCAATGCTGCTCCGGCTGCCGCTCCTCCCCAGCCGCCTAGCGCTTCTGCACCAATGCGGGCTGCGGTTTCCAGTTTATTGTCTGATTGCACAATCTCGGTGGCTCCCATGATTGTTCGCAAGATGGGGACCTTGCGGAGGAGAGAGCTACCTGCCTTTTTTAAACCGGACAAATCGCTTGGAATGACGGATGCTGACATGGATGACGTAACGGAAGGCATAGCGAACGAATGGATATTTGATTTTTGGAATACGAGGTCCCGATGCAAACCTTGGTCATATTTTTTGAGCCCAAACTCTGGAGATTCCTTTTGCTCGGAAGACGCCAAGAAAATGGGTAACAAGGAAGACAGAACGGAGAGGAATGCTCCTCCTCTTCCAAGGCGTGTGGATCCCGTTCTACTTGGTTCCTTTTTTCCTGTACCCGTTTTATTGCCGCCTTTATTCGTTCCCCACGACGTTCCGGGATAGACAGGCGCTGTAGATTGCGGCTTTAGTATGCTTTTCACATTTCGGTAAGCCTCATGAATTTGCGTGGCAAATCGAAACAGCTTATACCCGGCCATAGTCAAAAGGCCAACACCCACTGCAATTTCCGCTCCTATTCTTACCCCTGGCATCCCATTAAGCGTGTCGGCCACGGCCTTCATGCCATTTGCTAAAGGCGTCAACACTGGCAAAACATCACGTGAAACAGTCATCCCAAGTTCCATAACAGCCTGTCTCGCGTCTTTTTGTGCTTGCTGAAATTCCAGGAAGGGATTGTGCTCCATTGCCTTCTGATAGGCGGTACTCGCTTCATTCCCTACCTGTGAACGGATTTCACCCGAAGCGACTTTTTCCGCTGTCTGTTTGAGGCTATCGGCAGTTGGAGCCGTCTTATCTCCCGTGATCCTTTGCTTGTCCAGCTCGACTACAAGCGTCGCCAATTTCTCTGGACTGTCGAGCTTCATTTCATTCTCTTTGCTGTAAGCGATAATCGCTTCCAATTCCTTGCCGCTGAACTCTTGCAGGGTATTGCTCATGTACTGAATTGAGTTGGCGAGCCGATCGGCATTCTGAATCCCCGTCAACTGGCCCATGGTGGTCATCATGCTCAAAAGTTCCTTCGGTTCGACTGTGGTGGTCACCCCAAGCTGCGCCGCCTGCTCGGCAAAAGCCTTGGCCTGATCTGGATTTCGCTGAAGCTGTTCACTCGCGGAGATCAATTTCATCGCATCCGTACTTTGCAAATTCGGATTGATTTTCACAATCTCGCGAGTCATTTCGTCAAATGCCTGTATCTGCTGATCTGTTTTCCCTTTTGCGGCATACAAGGCGCGCTCTCGGAACGCTTCCTGCATTTCCTTTTGCAAACTGGTAAAATCGCTTCCGATGGAAATCGAAACGACAGAGTTGAAATCCTTGACCAACTTCTTGGTTGCTTCCAGTGCCTTATCGACGTGCTCGACGACCTTCATCGCCTTTGAGCGTTTGTCTACTTTGTCGATTTGGGCTTCTATCTTCACCAGCGTTCCGCTGACCTTATCTTCCAATAAGATCTGTGGAGTATATTTTTTCGTGGCAAATTTGGTCAGTTCAGCGTGAAGGGTTCGAGTCTCCCGCCTGATAACTTCCACCGTGTGGGTAGCTTGTCTGGCACCATCGGCAAGCATCGTGCTGAAAAGCCGCCTTTCTTCCCGAAACGTACTTATGGTAAGCATCACTCTCACCTCCCTTTATGCTTTCTGCTGCCCTAACCATTGGAGTAGAGGGAGAAGCTAAAGCCCTCCCTTCTCCCGCTCTTCCCACTCAATGAGCTGGCAAGCAAACAGAAACAGCTTTTGCTTGTACCGGTCTACTTCATAATCCAGCAGATCCGACGGTCGGCCCCGCCCCATTAAAAAGGCGCGGCAGATATGCCAGGCCTCTCCGTCAGATCGAATCAGTTTTTTGCTTCTTCAATCGCTTCTTCTTCCGTCACACCAGCGTTCACTTCCCGCACGGCGGTCAGAAGCTTGGTATAGCCATCCGGATTGTCCCGGAACACCTTTTCCACCAATTCGTACTTGGTCCCCGCTTTGTAGGCCTTTTTCAGTTCCTCCTGATTCCAGGGGAAATCATGCTCTGTCGCTTTGACGAGGCGAGCGTCGTTGTAGAGGAACCAGTCTGTCTTGTCCCCCTTGTCAGCGATTTTTTCGCACTCGCGCAGTTCTGTCAGATTCAACTGGCGAACCTTCCATTCATCGCCGTCAATCAGCGCGGTGATTTCTTTTCTTGGCGCTTGTTCATTTGCTTTTTCCAGGTATTTTTGCAGCTTGCTCAAGACAATCCCTCCTATTCGCGGTAATCCGGCAATTCATCCAGATAATCTGGCTTGTCGTTGGACATCCCTTTCAGATCATACGTAGCGTGGTCGGTTCCGTCTGCTTTGGCTTCCCACAAGGTGATCTCATCGGGGTTCAGCACAATATTGGAAATGCGCACGCGTTCGACGTTGCCCGCTTCCTTGTCTACCGTCTCGCCGATCAAGAACGGCAATACAGGCGTTTTTCCATTGGTCAGCTGCTCGACGCAGTAGTATTTCAGCGCGGCATTGGTAGCCGTGATTTTCAGCGTAACCTCGACATGCCAGTCGTTGACGGTCTGGATTTTCCCTTTCTGCAAGCGATTCGTATCTCCGTACTCGACCTTTAGGGTCATTTTTCCTTCCAGCGTTCCGTAGATCGGGTCCCCATTCTCGTCGTAAATTTGGCAGTTCTTCAGTTTGATATCGCGTGCAATTGCCATTTACAGCACCTCCCAGTCAATGATGAAGTATTCAATCGCATCCAGCGGTTTTGCAGAAAGTAAGAAGCCTCGACGATCCCCGGAGCCGTCTTTCTTGTCCGTAAAGCTCCAACCGCTGTCAATCGCCCCTTGCTGCTCACGTACGGTCAGGTAAGCATGAGCGGCTGAGACAAAAACTGCGCCACCCAGATCATTGTTGCTGAGCTTTCCTTTGTACTTTTTGCCGACGCTATTGATGTCGTTGACGATTTGGTCCAGTGTCATGCTGACACGGATTTTGCCGTAGTCCTCGCGCTCATTTGTTCCCAAGGTAGACAAGGTGTTGATCGCGCTCTCCACGATATACACGTTGCCGTCCCGAGTAGCAATCAGGGTACCGCTGCCAAGCGCCTGCAAGATCTCGGTGTGCCCCCAGTCCTTGTGCGCTTTTTTCAGCGGAACGACCACGGCCGTCAGCGATTCATGCGCAGGAGTTGCGGCAATCATCCCGGCTACCCACGCTGCCCACTCCAGACTGCTGTAGGTTTTTCCGTTGCTGTGCTGACCTGCAATCGCGTTGTTGACGACATATCGGGCGTTTTGCGCTACAGAGCGCTCCACATGCTTGGACATGTCGGCATCATTTTCTACCGCTCCGCCAATGACGAGGGTGCCGAGCTTCTTGCTTTGCGTCCGGCGATCATTCATGAATTGTTTGGCTGAAGCCTGGATGGACGCATCCGGGAACGGCAGATACATGGTATCGAAATCAGCTCCGGAGACAGCGGCGAAGAGTTTCGTCGAATCTGCCGAGGTCAGTGGCGCATTACCGCTCTCCCCTCCAGTCAAAGCGACCTGCTGGATGCGAGCAACCGGGGTCTCGCCAAGCTTTTTCACGCGTACATAGATGGATTGGCTAGTCTTGTTTTCAAGCTCTGCCACATCGGCAAACGAGAATTTCTCGGTCGAGATCGGCCCTGTCACCTGCAGTTCCTCCTTGCCCGGCTCTGCTGTCGAAGCTTGGATCGTCACGAGCAAATCATTCCCGCGCAGCCCCGGGTAAAGAGCATCGATGCGGATCGAATCTGCTTGCTCATATGAAGCTGCTGCAGCTTCACCATTAGTGATGCGATATCCGAGGATCGTCGCTCCGCCTTCTGCCGCCAGCTCTACTGTATCCACCTCGCCAAAGGTCTCGCTCATTCGCTCGTCGAATGACGACATCGTCACTAGCGCATCAGGCGCTCCCCACTCGGCTTGATACGGCACAAGCACGACGCCACTTTTGGGCATTACACGCTCTTTCGCTTTGGCAATCAATTCGACTGTTACTCCTGGACGTTCACGTTGGATTGTCATTCCTATACACCGCCTCTGTATGTGTTTAGTTTTCTTTTAACCGTGCCTTCTGTCAGTTGTTGCTGGGCTGCTTCTTGAAAAAGAGCACCCGCTACCTCGAAGCTTTCTGCTCCCAGATAGAAGGCGCTCTTGATCCATTCCTGTTTGCTTTTCGTCAATTCAACACCCGCTTCTTGCCTGGCTTTACGAGCCATTACGACCACTCCCCCTCGATCTCAAATTCATGGATTTTGGCTTCCGGCTCTTTCGGAACCGCCACGTGAAAGGTGAAGCGAAACGTGATCTCCAGCCGATCCCTGCGATCGTTCCAGATGCGAAAGGTTGAACTATCAATCTCAATCAACAGATCACTTGCTTGTCCGTGATAGCTGTACTGCTTTTGGCGCAGAAGCCTCCTCAGCGGTTCGACGGACAGCGGTTGGTAAAAGCCCTCGACCAGCGGGTAGTGCAGCACGATTCCCGCATCAGCCACAGCTGTGTACGAGGTGAGGGATTTAGCTTCTTCTCTCACTCCCTGTGCCGTCACGAACACGATGGGAGCAGAAAAGCTGCCAGACATCCACCGATCCAAATTAACCAGTGTCTCCAGCTGCGGATACGCTTCTTTCACCAGATCGACCAGCACGGCGCGTTCACGTTCCATCCCGCCACCACCTTTGCTGCCTCAACGAAAGGCCGTCTTTTATTGGCGACCCTCTCCCTCGCTGGGTAAGGATCGTTCCTCCTGAAAGCATCTTGACCTCCTCCCCTCAACACACTGAAATCTCTCTATGACGAGCAGTGCCCGTCGAGCAAGGAGCGAGTGGACGTCAGCCTTGAACTCGCTATTTTTGTGTCTGGCGCTATTCGCCTGTTTTTCCCTGCTCGACAGGCGCCGCTATTTTACCTGTTTGCTCCTGACACAAGGCATTCTCACGCATAGCACTCGCTGTTCGAGAACTTGCGCCCAGACACATCCATAGCACTTGTGATGTTTGGGAAGCTTGGCGAAAAAGGTTTTTCGTAGTACGCTTCTGTGCTTGTCCACTTGCATCACCTCCATGTTTTATGGCCTTCATCGACGGACTTGTCAGGGAAAGTAAAAAGCCACCCGGCTGCTCGGATGGCTTTTGCTAGACTCTGTTCTCTTCTGTTTTCTTTCGCTTGGCTCAAGTATAACCTGCCGTGAAGAAAAAAAGGGAAAATGAACGGTTATGTAAAGTTGTGTAAAGGATTGTCTACTTGCCTTTGATCAAAATCCCTCGCCCTGCATAAAAGCGGGAAAAGTCGTCGAGGTTCATTCGAACATTCTCCTGTGTCTGTGGCGTATGCCCGGACGGATTGTGAAAAAGCAACTCCCGGGTTTGCTCGTCCTTCCCAAAAACGTATACCAAATGCCCGCCTTGCTTGGGAGGTGTCACCTCAGACGTGCGAATGCTCGGATGGACAGATGCGAGATACACATAACCTTGATCGAGCAAATCATAAATCTCTTCGATCGGGGTATGCTCCTTCACCTCGGCCTGAAGGGAAAACTGCTCCACAACAACCGTAACAAAAGGACGGTAGATCAACCCTTTGATCGCGCCATCTTCACTGACTACATACCCCCCGTACTCCCGGCATAGCTTCATCAGATCCATTGTGGGGATGATTCGGTCCTGCAGATGGGCTAGCATCATTTTCAGGCAGGCCATCCCGCAAATATGCTGGCACCAAAGCGCGTATTCCTCTCGATCGGATGCGCCTGACATCTGCCACAGAGGGTCGTCAGCCGGATTCTTTTTTCCGTAAATAAAGTCGCCAATCAACGTTCTTGATTCAAACTGACCAAAATAGGGTACTTCCTCCATGTTCTCTACCTCCACCCGGTTCGTTCCTCCCCTTAAAGGTAACACATTTCGGAGTACCCTTCTCCTGATTCCTGCCATTACGTCTCTGTTATGATTCCTCCGTTTACATGCAAAACCTGCCCTGACACAAACCCGGAATCATCGGAAGCCAAATACACATAAGTAGGCGCCAGCTCAAAAGGCTGTCCAGCTCGGTTCATCGGCGTCTCTGTCCCAAAGGTCGACACATATTCCGCTGAATAACTGGATACAATCAGCGGGGTCCAGATCGGCCCCGGCGCTACCGCATTGACCCGAATTCCACGGTCCACGAGTTGGAGAGACAGGGATCGCGTGAAGGATACAATGGCTCCTTTCGTGGCGGAATAATCCACTAGCAACGGTGCCCCCCGATAGGCGGTGACGGAGGCCGTGCTGATGATCGAGCTGCCTGGTTGCAGATAAGGCAGGGCTGCCTTCGTCAAGAAAAAGTGGGGAAATATATTCGTACGGAAGGTATCCTCCAATTGCTCCTTGCTGATGCCAAGAATACTGTGCTGAGGAAATTGGACGCCTTGGTTGATGACCAGTACATCCAGTTTGCCAAAATAAGCAATCGTCTGTTTCACTACCTCCTGGCACCACGCTTCATCCCGCAAATCGCCCGGCAGCAAAAGACAGTGACGGCCATATCCTTCTACAACGCTTCTCGTTTCCTCCGCATCTACATGCTCGTATAGATACGGGATCGCCACATCGGCTCCTTCCTTGGCAAAGGCTACAGCCGTTGCCCTCCCAATCCCGCTGTCTCCTCCTGTGATAATCGCTATCTTGCCCAGGAGTTTCCCGCTCCCCACATAGGCAGGATTGTCGTAGATTGGGCGGGGAACCATCAGGTACTCCATACCTGGCTGACTATCCTGATGCTGCGGTGGAAAGGTGATCGGCGTCTCCCTACATTTCACTTTGGAACTGTAATACGGATACATCGGGTACAAATGAATCCCTCCTGCTCGAATCGATACCTCCATGATATGCGCCTATACAGAAGGGGTTCATGATCGAACAACTAGGAAGACCTTTTACGTCTCTGCGCGAATGGTCTTGCCAAGCTCTTGTCCGAGCCCAAAATAGTGGCGGAAGTTGTAGAGAATCGGACTCCACTTCGCCGGATCGATGTGATGTTCGCCCAAAACAATCCGATCATGTGCATGGACATGCAGCACCTCCGTCTCTACCACAGCAAACTCCGGAGCATGTTCTGGAATGCGTATATGTTTGACAACAGCCTCCAACTGCAACGGACACTCCAGAATGCGCGAAGGCTTGACGGTTACAGACGCCGCTGGGGTAAATCCGCTAACCTCGAATTTGTCTTTTTGATAGGAAAATCCCATGCTTCTCTTGTAATCCGGCACCGGGTCCTTGCCTGTATATGGGGCGAGCCGCTCTACCTGCTGCCACAAGCTCGGATCTGGCAGATTCAGCACGCATTCTCCATGCCGCTTGATATTTTCCAGGGCTCTTCCGCCCACTCCCAAGCCTAAAACAACGGTATATCCCAATGCCCACGATGAAGAGATCGGGCTGATATTGGTCGTTTCATCTTCATTCCAAGTGTTCAAGAGGACGACCGGGGTCCCGTAGTATAAAATTTTGGGCGTAACAGCTTTCGTATTCGGTGTTGTCACTTCTGGCTTCATCGCTTCCATCTCCTTCTGTTCTTCTCCTGAGTGATTGTAGAATGAAAACCATTCAATCCCCATCGAAGTATGAAAAACAGAATCTGTTCGCTTGATTTGCGCCGGAAAATTATGGATAGTAAATCTAGATTCCGCATTACCTAGACGATAAATCGATAAAGGAGATTGGCCGATATGACAGCACTTGAAGTTCACCTATCCTTGTACGACGAGGCATTTACCGAAGCACTCCTACAGTTCTCTCTACCAGAAGAGCAGCTGTCATTTACTGCGCTCCCGAACAAGGCGCTGGAAGAAACACTGCGGGATCCGGATCGCTATCCGGTGGTGATTGTGGCTGAGGGAGTACCCGTGGGATTTTTCGTACTGCATGTAGGGGAGGGAATCTCTGATTATACAAGCAATCCCCACACCATCCTCCTGCGTGCCTTATCGGTCACGGAAGAGCATCAGGGAAAGGGGTACGCGAAAAAGGCGATGCTTGCCCTGCCCGACTTTGTGGCTGAACATCTACCAGGAAAAGAGGAAATCATACTCGTAGTGAATGAACGAAATCTGGCAGCCAAACAACTTTACGAAAAGTCAGGCTTTGTCGACAAAGGGATCACGCGTATGGGGCCAATCGGCAAGCAATACATGCTCCACTATTTTCTATAAGTAAGCAGGGCTGTCGCTTGATCCGACAGCCCTGCCTATTCCACTTCACTTTTTACAGTAAGGACAATTTCATTCCCTCATGGCTCATCACAAATCCGAGCCGCTCATAAAATCGATGGGCATCCGGACGTGTTTTATCCGTCGTCAACTGAACAAGTCCGCAGCCCTGCTCTTTCGCTAGTTCGATTGCGTGGCGGAACAGCACTTCTCCGATGCCCTGGCTGCGATACTCTCGATCCACCCGCACCCCTTCGATTTGCGCCCGTGTCATCCCGAGACGCGCCAGTCCTGGAATCATGGTCAACTGAAGGCAGCCAATCACTTTGTTGTTATCAACCGCAACAAGGACTGAATTGCCGACTTGCCTTTGAATGTCGGAAAAAGCATCGAGATAGGCTTGCGGTAAAGGCTCTTCATACCGTTCCCGTGTTGCCCCCAATTCATCGTCGGCCAAAAGACGCACAATCTCTGCCAGATCCTCTTGAACAGCTCCTCGTATTTCCATGATTCTATCCCCTTTTCCTTGACTGATTCCTGCAACCTCTCACAAGCTTACCTTTCTCCCCAAATACCCCAAATCCTTTCAGGGCTGTGTTTTCTCCTGCTCGTCCCTTATCGCCAAGGCCATCTTCGTGACAGCACTCCGTTTGATCTCGTAATACCGTTGACGTGAGACCCCTAATACTTTGGCAATCACATTGTTCTTATCTCCATCGAGCAGCGCTTCAACAATCAGCCGCTCTTGCTCATCCGTAATCGACTCCACCGCTCCATCGATGCGTGCGATCTTCTTTTGCAAATTCCGCAGCCGGTTCCACTTACGCTCCCTGCGAACGACTTCGGCATGCGTTTTATCTGCGTTCCCGCCCCGTGCCTTGGGCATAGCCGAATCCACACCGTATTGGGCAACCATCCCCTCGCCTGCTTCCCGCAAATAACTTTGAATCCGGTCCACTTCAATCTGCATATACGGGTAGTCACGAATGTCGTCCTCTGTCTGCGAAATGAGATCGAGTGCGGGTTGCAGTCCGGCTGAAACGTTGTATTTGGCTGCACTTTCCATCGTTTTGCCCTTCCGATCTGAAATGAACTTGTCCCATTCCGGGCAGTTATCAATCATCCCGACATGCTTGTCGTGAACCTGGCAGCGTGTTTTTTTGCCCCATCCTGTCGCTGGACAATGCTCGCAAACCATTTCCCTCAAGTAGTCACTGCTCATCATTGTGTTCGGTACCATTCTGCTTCCCTCCCTATTCGAAATAGGAACACATGTTCTCTTTTTTCTTGTACAATATCTCATAATCAATTGTATAGTTCAAGATGTTTTTACTAATTTTCCCCAGAATGGTGGAGAGATCAATGCAAAAAAAGCTGCACCGGCAACGGTTTGGAGACGCTCATTTGCAAGAAAAAAAGCACCCTCCTCCCTATTGAGAAGATGATGCATGATCGTTCACCCTGACTAAATATCCCGTTTAGATAGAACCTGTTGTTCGTACGCCTTTACCTCGTCCAGCCAGGCTTCTCGTACAGGAACACCTTGACTGGCACAATAATAGTCCCATACGGCTCCGAAGGGATAGGATTTCCACTCCTCCATCAATGCGAGGCGGGTCGTATAATCCTTCGCCAGCTCAGCCTGCTTCAACATCTCCGTTGGCTCCAGCATCGCCTGCAGCAACGCCTTCAAGGTATTGCGCATCCCGATCACCCACGCTGCGATCCGATTGATGCTGGCATCGAAAAAGTCGAGGCCGATATGTGTCTTCGCCAACAGATCATGGCGAACCAACTCGCGGCCAATGTCCAACAGCTCGTCGTCCATAATCACCACATGGTCGCTGTCCCAACGAACCGGACGGCTGATGTGAAGCAGAAAACCTTCCGCAAACAAGGCCAGGGAGGAAAGCTTGCCAGAAATAGTCTCCGTCGGATGGAAATGTCCTGCATCGAGGCAAATCAGCTTGTTTTTTTGCAATCCGTAGCCCATGTAAAACTCATGCGAGCCAACCACGTAGCTTTCCGAACCGATCCCAAATACCTTGCTCTCCACCGCATCCAGATGAATGGCGGGATCAAGCGGCTCTGCAAAAATCTCGTCAAGCGACTGCTTCAATCGTTTCCTCGGCCCCATCCGGTCCACCGGAGTATCCTTGTAACCGTCCGGCACCCAGACGTTCGTCACACAGGTCTGCCCCAGCTCTTGCCCAAAATAGGCGCCGATTTTGCGTGCAGCCTTGCAGTGGTCGATCCAGAACTGGCGAATCTGCGGATCGGGATGACTTAATGTAAAGCCGTCCGAGGACTTCTCATGCGAAAAGCATGTCGGGTTGAAATCCAATCCAAGGCCGTTCTGTTTCGCCCATTTGACCCAATTGGCAAAATGTCGGGGGGCAAGCTGATCCAATTCCACCCGCTCGTCGGTGTCGGCATAGATGGCATGCAAGTTTACCTTGTGCTTTCCCGGGATCAGGGAGAAGGCTTTCTCCAAATCCTGACGCAATTCATCCGCAGTACGTGCTGCTCCCGGGTAATTCCCCGTTACGGCAATGCCTCCCGTCAGTTCCTGGTCGCGGTTGAGAAAACCGCGTACATCATCCCCCTGCCAGCAATGCATGGACACCTTCACCTGTGCCAGTCTATCCAGAACCTCATCTACCTCAATTCCGTGATTCCCGTACAGTTCCTTCGCCGCCTGATAACTGGCTGTCAGCCTTGCTTCCATGCGCCCCGCTCCCTCCTGTTCCACGTGTAGTGACTTGGGCAAACTCCTCCAACCTGGACTCCTGCCCACCCGGATCTGACGGCAAATAGGTCTTACTGGCAAAAGACTGGCGGATCAACTTTCGGCCCTCCTGGACATCCTTCAGCCTGTGACTCGCAATCATTTGTGCCAGCAAATTACCCATCGCCGTCGATTCGGTCGGTCCCGCGATTACTTTTTTCCCCGAGATATCGGCTGTCAACTGACAGAGCAGCTCGTTGTTCGCCCCGCCTCCCACGATGTGAATGACCGCGATCGATTGCCCTGTAATCGCTTCCAATTCTTTGACCGCAAGCGTATACAAAATAGCCAAATTATCGAAAATGCATCTCGCCACTTCGCCTGGCGTCGCGGGTACCTCCTGATCGCTCTCCTCGCAGTACACCTGGATTTCCTTCACCATGTCGGGCGGATGCAAAAAGCGGTCATCCGTAAAATCCACATAATGCCGAAACGCCTTCTCCCGCTTCGCCATCTCGACGAACGCTGCGAACGAGTACTGCTGCAGGTAGCTGCGCTGTACTTCCTGGATCAGCCACAAGCCCATGATGTTTTTCAGAAAACGATAGGTGTGATACGCGCCCCATTCGTTGGCAAAATTGCTGCGCTGCGCCCGCTCATCACAGATGGGATGTGTCTTCTCTACACCGATCAATGACCAGGTGCCGCTGCTCAAATAAGCAAAAGGCTCCTCCTGATCCGCTGGGACGCCAAGAACAGCAGAGGCGGTGTCATGTGTTGCGACCACGATCACTTGACAATCCGGCAGGTTGTAATTTGCTCTCCACTCCTTGCTGATCTCCCCCAACACCGTACCGGGCTGAACCAATTCGGCAAACTGGCTACGCGACAAGGAGAGCAAGCGCAGCAAATCTTCGTCAAAATCCTTTGTATGCAAATTCAACAGTTGGGTCGTGGAGGCATTCGTCACCTCGTTGACCAGCTTTCCCGTCAGCAGGAAGGTCAAATAGTCCGGCACCAGCAGGATCTTGTCTGCTTGCCGAAGCTGTGCCGGATCATGGACCGCCAGTTGGAACAGCGTGTTGAACTTTTGAAACTGGATCCCGGTCTTTTCGTAAATCGTGCGCGCTGATAGCTGTCGGGTCACCCTCTCTACTGCATCTTGCGTCCGCTCGTCCCGGTAGGCGTACACCTCGTGCAGCCTTTTGCCGTCCCGATCCAGCAGCACGTAGTCGACAGCCCACGTATCGATGCCCAAGGTGCACGCCGAGATGCCCAGTTTTTTCGCCTTTTGCAGACCAATTAGCACTTGCTCGAACAAGTAGTCGATATTCCAATAGCAATGTCCGTCCCGCTCGGCAAATCCATTGGCGAAGCGGTGTATCTCTGTCAGTGCTAGTCGCCCGTCGACCACCCTCCCCCACACTAGCCTGCCGCTGGACGCTCCAATATCTACGGCGATATGATTTTCCACAGCCTGCACCTCACTTGTTCCCGAGATGAAACACTTCCTGCAGCTCGACAGTTACCGGGCTATGATCCGCATGGGTCTCCATGATGTCCTTCATGTACGCCCACCACTTTTGGCAAATTTCCGTCTCGGCAGATTTGCTCCAGCGTTCCTCATCCTCGATTTCCAGATAGGCAAATAAGGTATTTGTCTTTGCGTCCAAGAAAATGGAATAGCTCTGTACACCATGCTCGCGCAGCATCTCTACCATCTCGGACCATATCTCGTCGTGACGTTTTTGATACTCCGCATGGCGATCGGCAAACACCTTCATGGTAAAAGCCTTGCGAATCATCGTTACCCCTCTCCCCTTTTTGCTCTGATGCATTCACCCCACGATCAGGGCAAAAACAACACCTGGACCGTGAACGCCAATCGTCAAATCATTCTCTATGTCAGCAGACCGGCTCGGCCCAGAGATAAAATGGATCCCTGCGGGAAATTGCTCGCGGGGACGTCCATGAAAATGAGCCAGCACCTCACCCAAACGCGTCGAAATCCGCTCCGCTGGAAGAATCGCCATCACCACAGCGGGCAAAAGGGTGACCGATCTACCCCGATCCCCTGAAGATGTGCAAACCAGTGAACCTGTGTAGGCGACGCCGTACTCAGCCATCGCAATCCCGATATCCGCACCAGCCGCATAGCGCAGCACGTCCTCCTGCTGATCCGAGTGCCAGACGACGATCCGCGCTTCCGGCATTGCCTGTTCCCAATCCAGCGCATTCAGCTCCGGTTGATTCTGACGGATAATCGCATGGGCTCCAAGCTCTTTCACCTTTTCCGCTATAAAACGCTTTGCTTCCTCGAGATCGGGCAAGCGAACCACATGACCGCCAGCCTTTTGCCAGTTCTCGCTGAACAGCGCGATTCGCTCTTCCTGACCCAGGGAAAAACGCTGCCAATCCGGCGGGGCTCCTTTGTAGGGATGAGCGGGCTTTTCTGTCAGCCGGGGACGGCCCAAGCGATCTGCGATTTTTTGCAGGAAGCGTTCCTGCTTGTTGCGCGACTCCTCACTCATCCCCCTTGCCTCCCTTCTCCTGCTTTTGGCGGTAGTGTTCCAACCGTTCCCTCACCAGCTCATCCATTTCCGCACGTTCCTGTTGCATCTCGCGCTCCAATGCCTGCCAGCCATCGCGAAAAGACTTTTTCGGCAATGGGGACAGATGTCTTTGTTGGTTCCAGCCCTTGAGCGGCCCGATCCTCGCTTTGATCACGCCATCGCGCAGCAAAAGCTTTTGCATGATCCGCCCCCAGCGCAAAGCTCGACCATACCGCTTGTGCGACGACATCACGTAACGAAACCCCTTCATTCCGGCGCTTTCTTCCTGCGATCTTTCCCCCAGCTCCACTTTGCGCTGACGCAGATAGACCAGCATATCGTGCAACGGAATCTTGACCGGACACGCTTCGTAGCAGGCGCCGCACAGACTTGAGGCGTTGGCGATGTCGTCCCATTCGGCTACGTTTTTGTTCAGCGCTGGCTTCAGCACCGCCCCGATCGGTCCACTGTAGGTGCTGCCATACGCATGACCGCCGATGTGCCGATATACCGGGCAGGCATTGAGACAAGCGCCACAGCGGATGCAGTTGAGTAGCTCCTGAAAATGCGGATCGCCCAATTGCAACGAACGCCCATTGTCGACGATGATCAGATGCATCTGCTCGGGACCATCCCGATCCTCCGCACGGCGCGGACCTGAAATTCCCGACATGTACACCGTCAGCTTCTGTCCCGTCGCCGAACGAGGCAAAAGCGTCGCCATCACTTCAAGATCATCCCAGGTAGGAATGATTCGCTCCATGCCCATCAGCGTGATCTGCGTCTTCGGGACCGTCGTCACCATGCGGGCGTTGCCTTCATTTTCAAACAATACGATGGAGCCGCTTTCCGCGATCGCAAAGTTGCAGCCCGTCATCCCGATGTCGGCTTCGAGGAATTTTTCCCGCAGCTTTTTGCGCACAAAGCCCGCCAAAGCTGTCGTATCGGGCGGCAGCTCCTCACCGGCTTCCCGGGAAAGCAGTTCGGCGATCTGGTGGCGATTTTTGTGGATCGCCGGAATGATGATGTGGGACGGCGGCTCATTCGCCAACTGGATGATGTATTCCCCGAGATCGGTCTCCACCGCCTCGACGCCTTCTGCTTCCAGCGCCTGATTGATATGCAGCTCCTCAGAGACCATCGATTTGGATTTGACGACAGTACGCGCACCGCGAAGCCGCGCGATCTCCAGTGTTAGCGCCGCCGCTTCTTCGGCTGTGTCGGCAAAATGGACATGAACTCCGTTGGCACGGGCATTTTCCACAAACTCCTGAAGGTAGTAATCCAGATGGGCGATGGTATGCAGCCTGATCTGACGAGCCCGCTCCCGCCAAGCCTCCCAATTTCCATGCTCCTCCGAGGCTGTCTGTTTACCGGCACGCAGCCGTTCGGTGGTGAACTTCACTGCATTGCGCAGGAACTCATCGGAAAGAGCCTGTCGCGCCCGCTCCCGGACCGTGTTAGACTCGGCTGGCCGCATGCTCGCTCACCCCCTCGTACAGCAATTCCGCCAGATGCAGGATGCGGATCGGCTGGCCGCGATAGCGGAGATGTCCGCCTATATTCATCAGACAGCCCATATCCGTACCGACCAGCACCTGTGCTTCGGTCTCTAGGATGTGATCCACCTTCTCGCTCACCATCGCCCCGGAGATCTCGCTCATCTTCACGGCGAAAGTACCGCCAAACCCGCAGCAATCCTCTGCAAAAGGCAAAGGGAGTAGCTCCATTCCCTTCACGCTTTCCAGCAACAGCAGAGGTTCCTCCCTGACGCCGAGTAGCCGCGACCCGTGACAAGAGGGATGGTAGGTCACTTTGTAAGGAAAGCTCGCCCCGAGATCCTGAATTCCTAGCACGCGGACCATGAATTGGGAAAATTCAAACGTTTTCTTCTGCAAGTGGAGCGCCTTTTCCCGCATTGCCGGATCATCGCGAAACAGCTCGGGGTAGTAATGATGTATCATCCCCGTACAGGAGCCGGAGGGAGAGAGGACGTAATCGCTCCCCTCAAACGCCTCCAAAATCGTCGCGGCAGAGGCCCTGGCTTCCTCCCAGTAGCCGCTGTTGAACGCGGGCTGACCGCAGCATGTCTGAACCTCGGGAAAATGAAGCTCAATTCCGTATCGGCCGAGCAAGCGGACCATTGCCTCTGCTGCCCGTGGGTAAAGGCCATCACATAAGCAGGTCACAAATAAGGAAATTTTCACCGTTTCCACCTTCATTTCACAACGTCATCCCTGTTTCTTCGCGGATGCCGGTTCAGTTCCCTTCCGTTAGCGGGTAAAAGCTGCCTGCACACCGCCGTCGATCGTCAGCATGCAGCCCGTCGTTTTTTCCGAGCGTGAAGAAGCGAAGAACAGGATGCCTTCCGCAATATCCTTCGGGTAGATATTGACTAGAAGGGTGGTGCGCTTGCGGTAGTATTCCTCCAGTTCGTCTGGCTCGATCCCGTAAGCGGCGGCACGTTCATTGCGCCAATTGGAGTTCCAGATCGCCGATCCCTGCAAAATGGCATCTGGCAGGATCGAGTTGACGCGAATCCCGTACTCTCCTCCCTCTGCCGCGATGCAACGCGCCAAATGTACTTCCAGTGCTTTGGCCGAGCTATAGGCGGTGACGTTCTTACCCGCGTATACCGAATTTTTCGAGCCGACGAACACCATGTTGCCGCCGATGCCCTGCGCCTTCATCTGCTTGAAGGATTCCCGAGCGACAAGGAAATAGCCCGTGCCCAGCACCGAGATATTCAACTCCCATTCCTGGAGAGTGGTTTCGTCCAACGGGCTGGAGGTGGCCAGACCCGCGTTGTTGACCACGACGTCGATCCCTCCGTAAGCGAGCGCCGCCTCCTTCAATGCCGCAATGACCTCTGCCTCTTGCGTCACGTCCATCTTGATCGCGATGGCTCTGCCCTCACCATAGCGGGCATTGATTTCTTCTGCTACCTGTTTGGCCCCGTCGATGTTTAGATCCGCCACGGCGACATGTGCCCCCTGCGCTGCGAAGCTGCGGCAGGTCTCGCTACCGATCCCTCCTGCTCCCCCTGTCACAAACACGACCTGGCGAGAAAACTCTGCCTCGGGTGGAGCCAGCGTCAATTTATACAATTCCAGCGGCCAATACTCTACCAGATACGATTCCATTTCTGAAAGCGAGACGAATTCTCCCAATGCTGTCGTACCACGCATGACGGCAATCGCCCGATGATAAAGCGCACCGCTCACTTTGGAGGCAGCCCAGCTTTTTCCCGTATTGATCATGCCGATACCCGGTATCAGGATCACGCGGGGAGCCCTTTCCGACATTTGGTCCCCTGCGCTGTGATTTCGGTCAAAATACGCTTGGTACTCCTGCTGAAATTGGGCTAGGCCAGCTCCAATTCGCTGCTTGAGATCCGCCACGTCACGCGTCGCTGGGTCCCACTCAATAAACAAGGGCTTCATCTTGGTATGCACCAGATGATCCGGGCATGCCGCTCCGATCTGGGATAGAATTTTTCCCTCCCTGCTGTTGACGAATTGCAGGATGTCCGGTGCGTCGTCATAAGTCAGAATCATTCGTTTTTGCTCGCTTACGGCACCGCGGATCAGCGGCATAATCTGAGATAGGACTTCTTTTCGATCCGATTCGGAAATGCACTCGTACACTTGCCCGCCAAAGACCTGGTCGTCCTGAATTCTCGCCTCAATGTAGGCCTCTGCCTCCTGAATAACAGCAATCGTCTTGGCATAGCACTTTTCGGATGTCTCTCCCCAGGTGACCAGACCGTGCTTTTCCATCAAGACCAGCTCCGCTTGCGGATTTCGCGCCACACCTTCGGCGATCATTTTGGACAGAGTAAAGCCTGGTCTCACATAGGGCACCCATACGAAGCGGTCGCCAAAGATTTCTCGTGCTATGTCCTGACCGTTGTCGGCACAACAAATACTGATAATCGCGTCCGGGTGCGTATGGTCCACATGGGGAAAAGGTAGAAAGGCATGGAGCAGCGTCTCGATGGAGGGGCGCGGATGCTTGTTGTCGATCATGCAATGAGCGAGATAGGCAACCATCTCTTCGTCTGCCATCTCCCCCCTCGCAAGCAGCGGCGTGACATCGTCCAGACGTAGTCCGGTAAACTGATGGGCCTTCATCGAAGCCAGATCCGAACCGCTTCCTTTTACCCACATGACATCGATCTCTCTTCCGCGAAAATCGGTTTCTTTTGTTTTCGTAGAGGTATTTCCCCCGCCCCAGTTGCAAACCCGCCGATCTGCTCCGATCAGGTTCGAGCGATAAACCAGCTCTTCCAATCCACTTTGCAGGCGACCTGCTTGGTCACGATCCCATAAGCTTCGTATCATTTCCTACCTCCAACGAATGTAAGGATTTCTGTGGTGCCCCGTGCAACAGGCTGCTTGGGGCACCTCCCTGACTAATAGACCTGTTTCCACTCACCGATGTTTGACGGGTCAAATTTGAAAGGATCGCCCAGCATGACCTGGGTGCCGTCCCCATCCGCAATGATTTCTTTTTCACCCAGCTTGCCTGCCGTAAATTTCTCGCCTGCCTTGCCCGTGATCGTCCCTTTGACCAACGCATCTGCCGCATAGCCGGAGAGATAGCCCACGTCGACCGGATTCCAGAGGTACATCCATGGACTGACGCCGCTTTCGATGTACTCCGCCATTTCACTTGGCAGGCCCAGTCCGGTCAGCTTCACTTTGTCCTTCAAGCTTTTGTCGGTAAGCACTTTGCCCGCCGCCGCGATCCCGACTGTAGTCGGCGCGATAATCGCCTTCAGGTCAGGATAGGATTTGAGCAGAGCCTCGGTCTCGGACACGCTCTTGTCCCGCAGGTCATCCCCGTAAGCCACCTTGACCAGCTTCATATCCTTGTATTTGGGGTCTTCCAGTTCTTTTTTCATCCAATCGATCCAGAGGTTTTGGTTGGTCGCCTGCGAAGTGGCGCTCAGTACCGCGATCTCTCCTTTGCCTCCGATCATCTCTGCCGCAGCCTGTATCTGGACGCGGCCGATCCGCTCCGGGTCTGCCTGGTTGATGTGAACCATACGGCTTTGCGTATTGACTGCCGAATCGAGCGAAAGGACCTTGATCCCGGCATCCATCGCTTTTTTCAGCGCGGGCTGCAATGCGTCCGGGTCATTGGCGGAGATGGCAATGGCATCCACCTTCTGGGAAATCAATTCTTCAATCATCTGGATTTGCGCTTCTGCCGTGGGCTGGTCCGGTGCTTTCAGGATGGCTTCTCCGCCTGTCTCCTCGATCGCGATCTTGAAGCCTTCCATCTGTTTTTCGCCGTAAGGGTTTCCGGTATTCTTGAAGATGATGGCGAATCGCTTTTTCCCGCCCGCGTCACCAGAGCCGCCTGGCTGGCTCGCCGTCTGGCTGCACGCTGCCAGCATGGAAGCCGCAAGCAGCACGGTTAAGAATGACGTCACAACCTTTTTCATGCAAATTCCCCCCATTTTGAATTCCTATACAAAACAGGTTTCACCCCGTGATGTATCCAGCCTCATCCAGACATTTTCCCCTTGCCCAGCCTTCCCTTCAGGTTGGGTATCGTCACGGCGGCGATCAGGAGCAGCCCGATGATGATCAGAAGCATTTGGGCAGGCACATTGACCAGACCTAGCCCGTAGCGCAAGTACCCGATGAGAAAAACAGCCAAAATCGCGCCGATCATCCGGCCCTTTCCGCCTGCCGTGCTGATTCCCCCTAGCACCACCATCGCAATGACATCTAGTTCATACCCTGTGGCGATGTTGGGGCGCGTACTGCCCATGCGTGAAGTCAGGAAAAGAGCCGTCACCGCCGCCATCAATCCTGCCAGTGTAAAAACGATGATTTTGATCCGGTCCACTTTGATGCCAGAAAACTGACTGGCTGTCAGATTGTTTCCCATCGCGTAGACACGTCTGCCAAATGTCGTCTTGTGCAGCAAAAGGATAAACACGACGGCGAAGATCACAAAGACTAGAAAGATAAACGGCACCGGCCCCACATACCCCCAGCCCAAATAGCTGAACCATTCCGGAAACTTGCCTCTGGCCTGATCTTCGAGAATGATGTAGGCGATGCCCCGGTAGAGAATCATCGTCCCTAGCGTCACGATCACCGCTGAAAGCTCCTTGAATTTGGTGATCAAAAGTCCATTTATGTAGCCACATAAGGTACCGACACCCAAGCAGATGAAGATCGCCAGCTCCATCGGAGCCCCACGGGTATATAAATCCGCCATCACAACAGAGGACAGTGCGACGATGGAAGCTACCGAGATGTCAATATCCCCCAGGATGATGATTAGCACCATCGGCAACACGATGAATGCTTTATCCAGAAAGGTCATCGTCGCGTCCCGCAAGCTGTCTGCATTCAGATAGTACGGGGACAGATAGGCATTCAGGGCATGGACGAGCAGGAAGATCAAGACCAGCATCCATTCCCATTGTAGAAAAAAGGCTTTCCATGAAAACGCCCGACTGCCGAGCAACTCACGCTTTTCCATGCTCATATTTGCCTCCTCATCAGGTTGTTGCGATCCACGCCCCGCTTTACCAGTGCATTGATCACGACGGCAATGAGGATGATCGCACCCTGGATGCCCATTTGCCAGAACGGGGAGACATTGATCAACGGCAGCGCATTGTTTAGCATGCCGAGCAAGATGGAACCGAGAATGATGCCTGAGATTTTCCCGGAGCCCCCCGCGATGCTGACGCCGCCCAAGACGCAGGCCGCGATGACGCTCAGCTCGTAGCCGACTGCTGTATCGCCTTGGGCAGAGGCAAATTTGGCTACCCATAGCACGCCTGCCAGCCCGGACAAACCTCCCATGATCGTATAGACCAGCCACAGGATTTTGTCATTTTGGATGCCACTGATGCGCGCCGATTCGGGATTGCTTCCGACAGCGTAGATTTGCCTGCCTGTACGTGTATAGGTAATAAAATAGTAGAAGATGACATAAATGAAGACCGCGATCAGGATCAGTGTATTGATGCCCAGCACCGAACCCGTGGCAATCGCCTTGAACGAAGCTGGCATCTGATGAGCGCTCACCCACTTCCCGCCACTTACCAGAAAGGTCGTCCCGCGAAACACGTTCATCATCCCCAGAGTCGCAATGATCGGCAGAATCCTCACCTTGGACACCAGCAGCCCGATGATTGCCCCGCAGATCAGCCCCACCAGGATGCCCAACAGTATCGCCAGCAGCGGATGGAGATCCGAATAGGCACTTACCGTCGACGCCGCAATCATTCCGGCTAATGCAAGGGTAGCGCCGATGGACAGATCGATCCCGCGCGTCACGATCACCAGCATCATTCCGACGACCAAAATGCTTAATATCGCTGTATTGGTCGCCATGTCGCTAAGATTTTCTATAGTCAAAAAACTGGGATTGCGAAGCTGTACCCCGATGGCAAGCAAGAGGATAAAAAGCAGCAATCCCAACTCACGAAACCGGGCAAACCTTGCCCCGAGAGACGTATTTTCCAGCGTTTTGCCCGTCAACTCAACCACCACCTTCTTCTTCGCCTGCCACCTCAACTCGGGTGTCTAGGAAATGATCTGGTTCGCCATCGCTGCTTCCAGAATGGCCTCTTGGGTGACACCCGCCGTATCAAGCGTCGCAGTCACCCTCCCATCGCGCATGACGATCACTCGATCACTCATGCCGATCACTTCCGGCATCTCAGAGGAAACCAAGATGATGCCATAGCCCTGTGCCGCCAGCTCGCTGATCATTTCATAAATTGCCGATTTGGCCCCGACATCGACGCCTTTAGTCGGTTCGTCGAGGATGAGAACATCCAGATGCGCGGTCAAAAGCTTTGCCACCACCACTTTTTGTTGATTGCCGCCAGATAGGGAACTGGCGAGATCAAAAATGCTCTGCGCCTTGACCTGTACCTTCTCCGCCAGGGACTTCGCCAGCTCCGCCTCTTTTTTCTCATCTACCCAACCTCTTCGGGATAGCTGGTCCATGGCAGACAAAGTGATGTTTCGTCCTATGCCCCAATCCAGCACCAGCCCCTGCTTTTGCCGATCCTCTGGCAAATAGCCGATCCCTGCTTCCATCGCTTGCCAAGGGTGGCGAATCACGATCTCTTCACCGTGCAGAAAAACCCTACCCCGATCGGGATTCGTGATGCCGAACAAAGCCTGGCACACCTCTGTCCTCCCTGCACCGACTAGGCCGGTCAAGCCGAGAATTTCGCCCCGCCGGAGGGAAAAGGAGATATCCGCAAAATATCCAATTTTACCCAGACCCTCGACCCGCAGCAACTCTTCACCCGGGGCCGTCCTTCTTTTTGGAAACATCTGCGTGATCTGCCGGCCAACCATCGCCACGATCAAAGCGTCATTGGAAATCTCCTTGACGCCCCAGCTGCCTATATAGCGGGAATCGCGAAAAACCGTCACTTGGCTCGCCAGTCGGTACATGTCCTCGAAGCGATGCGAGATGAAGATAATCGATGCCCCGTCGTCCCGCAGCTTTTCCGCGATCCTGTACAGCTCCTCGCTCTCCCTCGCCGTCAGCGCCGCCGTCGGTTCATCCATGATAATGATCCGAGCCCGCATCGACAGGGCTTTGGCGATCTCGACGATTTGCTGCTGTGCCACACTTAAGGCACCCATTTTCGTTCGCGGGTCTAGATTGCTGCCCAGTTCTTGCAACAGCTGCCTTGCCTCCTCGTGCATCTCGCTCCAGCGGATTCGCTTGGTTCGTTTGCTGACTTTTTCATGCCCCATAAAAATATTTTCCGTGACACTCAGATCAGGAAAGCAAGTCACATGCTGATAGATCGCCGCGATCCCCAGCCTTTGTGCTTCCTTCGGGCTGTTGATAGGCGTTTGCACCCCGTTCAGGATGATTTCACCTTCATCCGGGAGATGGACACCTGTGATGATTTTGATAAATGTGGATTTTCCTGCTCCATTCTCCCCCATCAGGGCGTGAATTTCGCCCTCCTTTAGCTGAAAATGTACGCCATCCAACGCTTTCACGCCTGGAAACGCTTTCGTAATTCCCCTCAATTCCAACACATAATCCGACATGATTCTCCTCTTTTCTGTCCGAATATATGTTTCTACCCTTATTTTCTACTTTCATTTTATTTGTTTACTTCTGTTTCTCTGTATATCGATGATTATATACCTTTTACTTTTGTTTGTATATGTAATTTTTGTATTGTTCACTGTTTTCAGATAAATGGTTTCAAGTTTTGGTTTGGTGGTTCTCCTGCTGTAGTGAAGCGGAGGAAAAAGGGAAAAACGCTCCAGCTAGTTGGGATCTTTACTGTGGGTTGGTCAGGCCGGCTCCACTCCAAAGGCAGAACCGCGGCCAAAAACAGCCACTTCGAAGAAGTGTTTCAGGGTTGGCCGCTGAAATCGTGTTCCGCCTTTTCCGTTGCGCCAGCTTTCCCCATTTCCCCTGCTAGCTTTTGTGGGCTTCCCTGGAAGAACAGCTCCTAAAACATAAAAAAATCCCGCAGCAGAAACGTCCTGCCCGGGAGGATTTGATCATTTATTGAGTATTACTCCTACTTCGAATAGCAATCACAGGTCATGATATGATCGTTGACCATTCCCACTGCCTGCATGTAAGCATAGCAAATCGTCGACCCGACGAATTTGAATCCGCGCTTTTTCAGATCCTTGCTCATCTGGTCGCTGATCGCGGTCGTGGCCGGTACGTCGCTCAACTGGCGAAAGTGGTTCTGGATCGGCTTACCGCCCACAAAGGACCAGATGTAATCGCGAAAGCTGCCGAATTCCTCCACGACCCGAAAAAAAGCGTGGGCGTTGGCGATCACCGCCTGGATCTTCAGCCTGTTGCGCACGATTCCTTCGTCTTGCAGCAGCTCTTCTATCTTTTTCTCGTCGTATTGGACGATCTTGGCTGGGTCGAACCGGTCAAACGCACGGCGGTAGCCTTCTCTCTTTTTCAAGATGGTATACCAGCTCAAGCCAGCCTGCGCCCCTTCGAGATTGAGAAATTCAAACAGCAGGCGATCATCGTAGACAGGAACGCCCCATTCCTGATCATGATACGCCTCGTACAACGGATCTTGCGTCACCCAGCCACAACGGTTCATTACTCTACTCTCCTTCGATTGCGAACATATATTCTGATATCAGAATATAAGAAGTCAGCCTGAAGCGCAAGTTTTTGAAAATGGGCAAAGATGTATTTCCCCTCACTTGCTGGGAAATCTATCGGGTAGATCGATCATGATGGAAAGCGGGGAAAACACGTGCTTCCAAACCAATCCGCAAAACCCTTTTCTCTTGATCCACCCAAAGTGCTTGTCCTGGGTTTTGCCGTCATCATCTTCCTTGGTTCCGTTCTCCTTTCCCTCCCCATCGCTACTCAGGACGGCAATGGGTTGCCCTGGCTCGATGCCTTGTTTACGTCAACCTCTGCGACCTGCGTCACGGGACTTATCGTCGTCGATACGGGTACCACCTTCACCTTATTTGGGCAACTGGTCATCATCTCGCTCATTCAAGTCGGCGGCCTCGGATTTATGACCTTCGCTACCTTTTTTGCCTTGATTTTGGGAAAAAGGGTTTCCTTAAAAGAACGAATGCTTCTGCAAGAATCTCTGAATAATCTTTCTATCGAGGGAATCGTCCGATTGGTTAAAAGGATTTTGATCTTTACCGGACTGATCGAAGGAATCGGCGGGTTGCTGCTCAGTATTCGCTTTTCCTTCGACATGCCCGTACCGCAAGCCATTTACTACGGACTTTTCCATTCAATTTCCAACTTTAACAACGCGGGCTTTGATTTATTTGGAGGTTTTCACAGTTTGACGAGCTTTGTGGAAGATCCCCTGGTTACCTTGGTCATCTGCAGCCTGATCACGCTCGGCGGGATCGGCTTCATCGTCATGAACGAAATCTATGAATATCGGAGGAGACGCCAGCTTTCTTTGCATACAAAAGTCGTGCTTACGATGAGCGGCATGTTGATCGTCGCTGGCACGCTGCTAATTTTTCTTTTTGAATACAACAATGCGAAAACCTTGCAGCCCCTTTCTCCATTGGGGAAATTCCTCGGTTCCCTGTTTCAATCGATTACTCCCCGTACGGCGGGTGCCAACACACTCAGCATTGGCGATATGACTCATCCATCGATTCTCTTGATGATTTTCTTGATGTTTATCGGCGCTTCTCCTGGCTCTACAGGGGGCGGGATCAAGACAACCACTACCGCTACTTTAATCGGCGCAGTCTGGTCGCAGATTCGCGGAAAAGAGGATGTGCATTTTTTTCAGCATCGTATTGTTTATGACCTGGTGTATAAAGCACTTACGGTCACCGTCTGCGGTCTCTTACTCGTAGTCTTTATAACCATGTGTCTCACTCTTACCGAACATGGCGCCGATTTTCTGATGATCCTGTTTGAAGCGACTTCCGCCTTTGGCACGGTCGGCCTGTCGATGGGGTTGACACCTGATCTTACTCCATTGGGCAAGATTTTGATTATGATCACGATGTTTGCTGGTCGAGTAGGCCCCCTAACCATCGCTTTTGCCCTTGCACAAAAAAGACGCAAAGACCATTATCAGTATCCAAAAGGAAAGCTTATGATCGGGTAGCGTAAGATCGACGGAAAGGGCTGATGTCATCATGGATAAAAAACAATACGCCATTATCGGGATGGGGAGATTCGGTTCAAGCATTGCCAATAAATTGTACGAAGCCGGAAATGAAGTTCTGGGGATTGATATGAACGAAGATCGGATTGATGAGAGTAAAGAATTCGTCACCAGCGCAGTCATAGCAGACACCACAGAGGAGAGCGCCTTGCGGGAAATCGGGATACGCAATTTCGATGTCGTCGTGGTTGCGATCGGCAATGATATCCAGGCCAGTATATTAACGACACTTATTTTAAAAGAACTGGGTGTGAATTATATCGTTGCGAAGGCCCTCAACAGGCATCACGGAAATGTACTCGAAAAAGTAGGAGCAGATAAGGTAGTCTATCCGGAGCGCGATATGGGCGAGCGTGTTGCCCATAACCTGATGTCGCCCAATGTCCTGAATTATATCGAGGTGTCCAAGAATTACAGTATCGAAGAGATCCAGATTCCATCTCCCATGGCTGGGAAAAACTTGCGTGAACTGGATATACGGGCGCGATACAATCTGAGCGTAATCGCCATCAAAAGCGGAGGAGAAATCAGTGTAAACCCCTCTCCCGACCAGGTGATCAATGAAAATGATGTGTTGCTCATGATCGGTGAAAACGCCCGATTGAAACAATTCGCGAAAGTGATGGAACCCGTGATGGCGTAAAACAAGGAAGGAGCACCTCCCGCTTACGATTCAGGAAGGTGCTCACTTGATTATTTCCAGTTGATCCCCTGCATGCTCAGATGCAGCTACTTCCTCCGCCAAGGCAAGCTGCTGCTGATGCTCTCTCACCGCTTTCAACCCGCTCGTCACTGCGACGAACATCACCAGGTAGAACAGGGAGACAATGACCTCTAACCCCGTCGTCCACAGGACCAAGCTGATCGAATACTCTTCTGCCATCAGCAACTGCCGGTTCAGAAAGCTATATATCATATGGGAGAAGTAATAAAACGGGATGAACGCACGCAGTCTCCTGGCATGTCTGACCGTACTACTATCCTGGTGAATCAGAAAACGGGACATATTCGAATAGACGGTCCAAAGTCCAACGATGTTATAGAACGGGATCAAAATCCGGCATAGCGCCCCGCCGGGTGTGATCGGATAATTCGGCGAGATCTCGTTGTACACCTTATGTACGAGATAAATCCAGCCCAGAAACAAGATTGTTGCAATAATCGCCGAAATACTGGTAAATACCCCAACCAAGATGTCAATCGTCAAAATGAAATCCTCATAAAACTCCTCATTCCACGCTTCGACCAGGCTGAGAAGAAAGCTGACGGTGGAGCTCGCCAAGCCAACAATCAAAAAGACGAATAAAAACTTCCCCCATGAATCTACTTTTGCTTGCATCGATTTGCTCTCCTTCATCTTTCGTTACGGCAATTTGGATAGGTATTCCAACGCCTCATCCAGTGTTTCTACCGGGACGATCTTCATGCTCGGATTCACCGTAAGCTTGTATTGTTCCGCTTCTTTTTGATTGCTCTCCCCCTCATAAAACAGGGAGTAGACCTCCTCGTCTTTTGGCAGTAAAAAATGGGTTACGCCATGCTCTTCCGCGGTCAACAGCTTTTCTTTGATTCCATCGATAGAGCCGACTGTACCATCGAACTCCATCGTGCCTGTTCCGGCGATCTTGTATTTTCCCCCTCGTGAAAAATCGGTGCCGGTCTCTTCCTCCACCAGCCCGATCGCGACCATCAAGCCGAAGGAATCCCCGTGATACTCGGCAGCTTTATCCAGAATGCGGGAATACTTTTCGTCTTGTGAACGATCGACTTCCTCGGAATATCCAGACGCTTCGATCGCGTTTGAGATCACTACCTCTTTGAAAATGTCTCCTATCTCTTCATCTTCCCATTCCCGCTCCTCCGGCGTCATCGGTTGAAATCGGACGGGCCGATCATCCCCGAAAAACTCCATTTGCAACAAAAATTTTTGCAGATTGTTGTTTGTGACACCGCCTTCGATATACGTAAAATATACATTTCCATCAATGCCCAAGTTCTGAACCGGCACAATGTCGCCTGTCGAATAAAAGCTTTCATAACGTGGGTATCCGAGCAGAAGGGTCACCAAGGTCGGAATCGCCAATAGCCCCGCCAATACCCATTTTTCTTTTTTGGTAAACTTCACGTTGATCACCTGTCAGAAGGATTCTTTTTACAAATTATATGGGAAAAGACCCTAGACTAAAAGCCCGGGTCTCATACTACCGTTATGAACCTCCTACACCAATCATTCCTGACGAAACCGGCGCAAGGAGAAAGCATCGATATCCATCTTCGATTTTCCTTGCAGGCTCATCTGCATCGCGATCTCCCCAATGGCACTGGCGAACTTGAAGCCATGGGCGGAGCAGGCCGAGATGAGCATCACATGATTATGTTCGGGATGGCGATCGATAATAAAATCATGGTCTGGCGTCCACGTGACGAGGCATACCTGCCCGCCCTTGACTTTTCTTGAGACAGCCGGGAAAAAACGCTCGATCATTTGCGCCAATTCTCCCTCATCATCCGGTTCCGTACCAAACTCCCTGTTGGCCTGATCAGGGTCGACTTCTCTCCCCGCATCGTGACTGCCGATCTTCAGGCCGGAGCCTTGAATGCTGGGGAATCCGTAAAAACGTTCACCCGGCAAATCCATAAAATACGATGGAAAATTCCCAAGACCGTACAGGGACTCGTCCGCTTCGTACCAAACTGCCGTTTTGCGAAAAGGCGTCAAGGGAATGGACAGCTCGCGCAGCAAGGAGCCTGTCCACGCGCCTGCCGTTACGATTAGCCGTGCCGTATGAGCATCCCCCTTATCCGTATGGACGGTCACGCTGTCTGCTTGATACGTGATACCGAGTGCACGTGTATGGGTCCACAGCTTGGCCCCGTGCTCCAGCGCCACTTTTCGATAAGCACGGATACACGCCTCGCTGTACAGCAACCCGGAATTCGGTTCAAAGGCTCCAATTAGCTCGTCAGCGATCTGAATGCCTGGCCAGCGTCTCCGCACTTCATCCGCTTGCAAAATCTCCAAAGGCAGGGAAAACTCCCGCGAACTCGCGATTTCCTCCACGAGAAACGGGGAATCGTTGGTTCCCAGCCCCAGCACCCCGGTCTTTTCGAACAGGCGCGTCCCTGTCTCTTGCTCCAGCTCATGCCACAGCTTCTGGGCGTGCAGTACAAATGGCACATATTTTTTCCCTTCGCCGTATGCATGCCGAATCATCCGTGTATCTCCGTGATGGCTGCCCTGTTGATGCGGCGGGTCGAATGCATCGATCAGTAGGACACTTGCTCCCTGCTTGGCAATAAACGCTCCTGCGGCCATCCCCATGGAGCCTGCCCCCAGGACAATGACATCGTAAATGGAATTCATGTCTGATCGCTTCCTTTTTCTTTGTTTACAAGATTCGCACAATGATGATGGAAGAAAAGGTCCCCTCCTAGTCGGAAGAGACCTGTATGCAAGGTTGTATCATTCGGTTGCCAATTACCAAGCAGCTACCATGGAATCGCCGTATTTTTCTTCCACGAATTTTTTCACTTCGTCAGATTGATAAGCTTTCACCAGTTTTTCGAAGATAGGCTTATCTTTATCCGCTTCACGAACCGCGATGATGTTTACCCAAGGAGAGTCTTTTGGCTCCATGTAGATCGCGTCTTTCGTTGGGACCAGTCCCGCTTCAATCGCAAAGTTGGTATTGATGACCGCAGCGGCCATATTACCCAGTGTTTTCGGGATGAAAGCTGCATCCAGCTCTTTGAATTGCAGGTTTTTCGGATTTTCTGCGATGTCGAGGACAGTTGCCTTAACGCCTTTGCCCTCTTTCAGTTTGATCAAGCCCGCGCTTTCAAACAGAATCAGAGCGCGTGCGCCATTGGTTGGGTCGTTTGGCAGACCTACGATGTCTCCATCTTTCAGTTCGGAGACGTCCTTGATTTTATTAGAGTAGATACCGATAGGGAAGTTAAGTGTATTCGCCAGTTTTGCAATATGTGTACCGTGGTTGGCGTTGAACTCTTCCATATAAGGAACGTGTTGAAACGCGTTTGCGTCCAGATCGCCTTTTTCCAGGGCTTTATTCGGCAATACGTAATCGTTGAACGGTACAAGGTCCAGAGTCAAGCCGTCCTTCGCGGCAACTTCTTTGGCTATTTTCCAAATCTCTTCTTCAGAACCGGACATGACGCCGATTTTCAATGTTTCATTTTTTTGCTCGGCTGCAGGAGCGCTTCCTTCCGATGAACCTGTGTTGGTTTGCGGAGCTGCTTGCTGTCCGCCGCCGCAACCTGTTACCACCAGAGCCATGACTAGACCCATGAACAGAGACAGATACGATTTCTTCATGATTTCCCCCACTTTTTTATTTTTCCGATTGGATAACTACGAATTAAATTATCCACATCTTTTCTCATTTCGTCAATCTTTTTCTATTTATGAAAAAACTACTTTCAGGAAGATAGAATACAAGAAAATGACTTGCGTGTCACCTGTTTTGGTGGTTTATCCAGATAGAGGACAATCTCTCCATTTTCTTCTTCAACCTCATAGGTTTTGATCGAAACGTCCGGGGAGAACATCGCCTTGCCGGTCTTCAGGTTGAACTCCCAGCCGTGCAACGGACAGCGGATGATTTCATTGTGATGCGCGTAGACGTATTCATGCGGCTTGGACGGCAGCATCGTGCCCACCACCGAACCGTACAGCATCGGGACTCCCTGGTGCGGACAACTGTTGCGAAACGCATAGCAGACGCCTTCTGCGCGAATAAGACCGATCTCCACGTCGTTCACTTCGATCAATTGGCGATTGCCCTCCTGCAATTCCTCTGCGGTACATACTACCAGACGATGCTTCTCTTTTGTGTTCACAGTCTGTCCCTCCTTCCCTTAAAACCGGAATGACTCCAGCGGATTTTGATAAAAGATTTTGTCTTTCAGCTCTTCCGGGAAGTGCAGGAATGCCCGATCGATCTCATCCCCGTCCCAATGCGGGTAATCGCTGCAGAATAGCAGCATATGCTCTGCGCCGATCATCTGGATGATCTCGATCAGATCCTTGGGACGTGCTGGCTCCTCGATGGGTTGTGTGCCGAAGCGAATGTTGCGGCGGATGTATTCGCTTGGCAGCATTTTCAGCCAGGGAACTTCGTGGCGCAGCGCCTTCCAGTTCTTGTCCATCCGCCACATCGTAGGAGCGACCCAGGAAAAGCCGTATTCGATAAAGTTGACCTTCAGATTCGGAAATTGCTCGAAAACGCCATCGCAGACGAGACTGATCACATTGCGCTGCCCGATCAATCCCAGCGAGGTGTGCCATTCCATATAGGTCGAAGCGGGTCCGACACCGGCAGTCGCTGCATATTCGCCAGTCCCCTCGGAATCCGGGTGCAGCACGATCGGCAGGTTGTAAGCTTCGGCAATCTCGTAGATCGGCCAATAGTGGCGCTTGCCCAGCGGGATGTTGACGCAGTGCATATTGATCCCGACGATCTCAGGTCTTTTGCCGATGCGCTCGATCTCCTTGACCGCCATCACCGGGTCCAGCGGCGTGATCTCCATCGTCATCCGATAGCGCGGATCGCTTTTGACCCACTTGTCGTACAGCCAGTCATTGGCGGCAGATGTGTATTTCGCCGCTACCTCGACATTGTGAAAAGCCGCCATCGTACCGTGACCGATATTCAGGATGCCATAAGTCGTATTGCAGCGATCCAGCAAATCCTGCGCCAAAAAAACCGGGTCGCTGCCTGGGATGTCACCGTTGGGCGGAAAAGCGTCGGCACGCAGTGGAACGGGCAAGGGATTGGCATACGGAGAGGATGGGAATTTGAACGAACCACTGTTTTGCTTCGCCAAGGCGCCCTTGGCAAACTTCCCGATATTCATATACTGCTGAATCGACTCGTCAAGGTACGGGACCAGCTCGTTGAAGTCACTTAATACCGGATGGATGTCGCAATCGATCAAGCCGCTTGTTCTTTTAGATAGAGCTACCATGCCCTTTTCACCTCATTTTTTATGGTGGAGAATTTAAACCGCGATCATTTTATGAACGCGTTCATATTTTAGGTTGCATCTATTATCTCTCTGCCAAAAATCAGGGTCAAGAAGAAAAAAACGGACTATAGCGTCCGTATAATCGCTCTTATGTATTTCATGGTTTTCTGGGCTGCCTCTTCCGGATCAGAGTCCCGGCGCTTGTTCAACACCGTGGTCATCATCCCTTCCCAGATCAGCACCGACATCTCATTCACTTCCGTAATCCGCTCGTCGGACAGCTCCCGCTCCTGTTTCGCCAGCTCCAGTAAGGATCTGCTGCGCGAGGTCAGATCGGGGTCGTACAGCATCGGCCTGATCTCCTCCGTAAACCCGATCAGGTCACTGGAGTAGATGGAGAAATAATGCTCCAGCATGTCCTTCGGCTTTTGCCCCAGATCGGCAATGAACAAGGCGTGGTAGATCTGCGGTTTGGCAAAAGAATGTTTGCAAAAGCACTCCCAGCTCAGGACGTATTTTTCCTCGTACGTCTTGCCCCGCTCCAGGTATAATGGCAGCTCTTGTAAGTATTCCTTCACAAATCGCATGGAGGCAAAATAGATCAAATGGGATAACTCCTCGAAGTAATTGTAGATCGTCGAGCTGGTATATCCGGCGCGTTCCCCGATCTTGCGTGCGCTTACCTGATCCAGGCCCTCCTCCTCGATGATCGCCACTGTCGCATCTACGAAGTATTGGAGCATCCGCTTGATTTGGATTTCTCTTCTCGCCATGAGCGGCCACCTTTCTGTTCCTTTATTATCTTGATTATTATAGCGTATTGGACAAGACAATAGTGGCGGGAGGAAAAAGGAGCGGCTTTTTGTTATGATGAGGCAAATGGAAAAATAAGGAGGGGAATGTTTGTGAAATTCCTGATCATTCCTCTGGTCAGCTTTCTTTTCATGGATATCGCATCTTTATCTCCGCCGCTTGATGCCCGATTGGAGACCCGAAACGCCCAAAATGTGAAGTTTACTGGTGACTGTGAGTTTAAAGTGGACGAATACGATGCCGCCGTGATGTGGAATGATCTCAGATACCTGCTAAATGAAGATTCGGAAACCAAAATGTTGGAACGTGGCGAAATAATCGGACAAGTCGTATTTAAGGTAAACGGAAATGTTTGTCTAGGCTATCGAATGCAAAATGGGGACGCCACTTGGGCTAAGATCGGAACTCCTATATACAAAGTGAAAGGTTACTCCGAAAGATTCCGGATTTTTTTGGGGGATGAGCTGTATGAGGCGTCAAGAATTCTGAACGCCAAAAAAATAGGAGATTTTTACGACTTCGCAGATCAAGTTAAGAGAATATCCATTGAATACCCCATCGAAAACTCTCCGTCTATCAACTTTACCAAGGAAGAGACAGAACAATTTATCCATGCATTTTTGGAACAAGATTATGTTCCGTTTTCAGACATATACGAAAGCCTTTCACTTGAAAGCACCCAATATTTCCTACGTGTTCATTTTCACGACCAGACGGTTACCGTTATCCCGTATTGGATAGAGGAAAACGCATTTACAACTGGATATGGAAATGACCTCATTAAGAAAGTCATTACAAGCAATGCAGAGAAACTGGAGGCACTTTATCGGCAAAACCACAGACAGTAACATACACAAGGCTGCCGTAAGCAACAATCAATCGGCAGCCTTGCTGTGTAAAACCACGATCAGTGGCTGATTTTTTTGCTTGAAATCTATTGTGCGGTCAATATAATCGGGCCATCTGCAGTAATGGCGACCGTATGCTCGTACTGTGCGGAAAGCGATCCGTCAGCGGTTCTGGCGGTCCATTCGTCGGCATCAATCGTCATCAACGCTTTTCCGGCATTTAGCATCGGCTCGATCGTAAATACCATCCCTTCCTTTAAGCGGAACCCTTTGCCCGGATGTCCGACATGGGGAAAATTAGGTTCCTCGTGCATCTCCCTTCCTACGCCATGAGCGAGCAGATCACGCACCACCGAGAATCCGTTTCGCTCGGCATGGGTTTGCACCGCGTGCATCACATCACCGATCCGGTTTCCGACGACAGCTTTTTCGATACCAAGATATAAGCATTCCTTCGTTACCCGCATCAGTTTACGGGCTTCTTCCGACACCTCGCCGACCGCATAACACCATGCTGAATCGCCGATCCAGCCATCCGCTTCCGCGACGATGTCGATTTTGACGATGTCACCTTCCTTAAGCGGCTCCCGGCTAGGAAAACCATGCGCAATGACGTCGTTGACAGACGCACATGTCGCATACGGATAGCCGTTGTAGCCTATCGTATAAGCCTTGGCGCCATTCTCCTTCAGGAACCGCACTGCGAACGATTCGATATCGAGCGTCGTGACACCCGGCCGGATCATATCTGCGATTGCTTGATGAAAAGAAGCGACAATTCGGCCGGCTTTTCTCATTTCTTCAATTTCTGCTCTCGATTTCAAGATGATCATTCCATTTATCTCTCCTTTGACTGTATGCCAGAAAAAATCATATCGACGATCCCTTCCACATCCATCTCGTTCCGCATATTGTGGTGGATGTTCAATGCTGCGTAACCCACAAGCGAGCCAAATAGCAGATTAGCTGTTTTCTCCGGCGATTTGGAACCGAGTCCTTCACGAATCATTTCCACAAACGGCAAATAGACCCGTTCCTGAAATTCGGCAAACAGCTTGCTGAACCGGTTTCCCGGGAAGTGATGAAAATTATCTGCAACTGTTTTAAGCAAAATAAATACGGAAGAATCCTGGATGCACTTCCGCAGGAGAAGCCTAGAGAACGACTCAGCTTTAAGCAAACTGCCACCGTCCCTCGTCAAAGCGGGCAGTACTGCCGACTCCGTTCGATTCAGGGCATCCCACAGTAAATCTTCCAAAAGCATGTGCTTATTTTTGTAGTAATGATACACGGTTCCGTAGCCGAGCTCTGCCTTGACTGCAACATCGCGTATTTCCAATTGAATGCCCTTCTCCAAATATACTTCCGCAGCCGCTTGCATAATTTGGTTCATCCGCATCTCCCGGATCGCATCATTCTGTTCTTTGGTACGAGGTGACATGGCTCCTCCTTTTTAGACCTGCGGTAATGTCAATATAAAACTAAAATACATCATTTAGAAGTAAGGATCAAGTATTTCGATTCGCCTGTTTTTTCGGATAAAGCTTTATTCAGCAAAGGAATAGAGTCGGGAAAAATGGCGAGTCTGACGGATTTCCGCAAATCAGAAAGAGGCTTTCAACAGTGTACAGGCTGTCGGAAGTTGAAGTTAACTTTGTGGAGCGGCTGTAATCATATCTTTTTACTTTTGTACGATTGTCAAAGGCAGCTAGAACACTGCCCTTGACAATCGACAAGTGAAAAAATCTTTGGCAACTAGGCTGAAAAGGGGTGCCCTTATCCTTTTTTAATCTGTAATCATTTGAGTTCCAACTCCATAAATATATCCGCTCTTACATAGGGCATGGGCGTGATCTGCTCGACAGGAACGTGCTTGAACCCAACCGATTCGTAAAGATGAATTGCGTTCGGTAGCTTGGTGCTACTGCCCAAAAAGAGCAATGTTGCCCCAAGCTCGCTTGCACGGTTAATGGCGGCATGGATAATTCTCCGCCCGTATCCGCGCCCCCGCGACTCTGGTGTAACGCACATCTTCGAGAGCTCGAATACGCTAGCCCCGGTCGGCACGAGTGCAACACATCCGATGATCGAATCGCCAGCTCGTGCGATGAGTACGTCTCCTCCTTTGTTTACGATGTTCTCCAGCGGATAATCGAGGATGATCCGGTCAGCCTCTTCGATGGCAAAGATGCGGGCGATCCATTCCTCATTGAGTGTTTTAAATGCCCAAGCTTCTTCAGGGGTCTGCATCGAAGTGATGGTAAGCACTGTCTCAAGCATACAATGTTTCCTCCTCTTGTAAGGGTTAACTTATCGTTCATGCACCTTGCTTGCCACCTTGTCGATGGCTGTCATCAAGCGCCCCATCCCTGCTTCTATCACCTCAGGCGTTGCGTGTGTATAGTTGAGCCGCAATGCATTTCGCACGGGGTGACCGACAAAGAACGAAGCGCCTGGCACAAAGGCAACCCCCTCTTGCAATGCCGCTTTCAGCAGCTCAGTAGTATCGATTGTTCCTTTCATAGACAGCCAGAGGAACATGCCGCCTTGTGGCTCTACCCATTCAAATAAATTCTGACCATTCTTGGACAAATATCCCTGCATCACTTGTAAACGATGCTTGTATTGACCCCTGAGCCTTTCCACATGCTGACGGAAGGGGAAATTTTGCAGAAAATAGTACAGGGCTCGCTGATCGATTGAACTAGTATGGAGATCCGTTGATTGCTTCGATAATGCGGCCATACGGATGACGTCCTTTGGCCCAGTCAACCAACCGATACGAACGCCGGGAGCTACTGTTTTGGAAAAGGTGCTGATGTAGATTACATGGTTACCGTCTGCATCCATCCCTGCCAACGGAACCGGCTCCTCGTCTGTAAATCGCAGATCGGAGTACGGATCGTCTTCTACTACGACCACTTTGTGCTTCGCAGCCAACTGCAACAGCGCTTCCCGTCTTTTCTTGCTCCATACCTTGCCCTCTGGGTTGGAGAAGGTTGGAACCACATAAATGAACTTGGGAGAATGGGCAATAATCTTTTCCTCCAGATCCTCCGGAATCATCCCGTGGCGATCACTCCGGACAGCTATCATATTGGCTTCATATAACTGGAATGCTTGTAGCGCCGCCAAATAAGACGGGTTTTCTACCAGAACCGTGTCACCAGCGGAGAGAAACACCTTTGCCAGCAAATCAATGGCCTGTTGCGATCCTGTCGTCACCAAAATATTTTCCAGCGACGCTTGGATACTTCTCTCCCTTAGTATCACTTGAATGAGCATCCGCAGCTTGATGTCCCCCTCTGTTGGGCCGTATTGAAGATACCTCCCCCCTGAACGAAAGACCTTCTGATAAGCCAGTTCCAATTCCTGAACAGGAAAGAATGCTTCATCCGGAAGGCCCCCGGCAAAGGATATGATGTTCCCTGATTGAATGATTTTGAGCAAATCACGTACAGCTGATGAAGGGATGCCCTGAACACGCTTGGCAAATGGATATTGCATGGAAACCACTCCTAACCTTACTCGTTTTTGTAGAGTAAGCATACGAAGCAGTCAGCATAACAGTAAACATCCTTTTATAACACTTTTGCAAAAATGTAAAGTAGTCGTTCACTTTTGCATCTCCATGCGTTACACTACATGTAATTATTTTCAAGTCGTAGAACAATTCCGACAAGCAAGGAGGTTTGTGATGCATATCGATTTGGACAGACACTCTGGCGTAACACTCACAGAACAGATTAGAACAGCAATTGCTGATCGCATCCAGTCTGGCCTGCTGCTGGAGGGGAAGCAGCTCCCTTCTGTACGAAATCTTTCCAAGCTCTTGAACGTAAGCTTAATGACTGTCTTTCACGCTTATAAACTGTTAGAGCAGGAAGGTCTTATCGACCGGATTCAAGGAAAGGGCACTTTTATTCTAGGAAAAGATGCAAGATTCAGAAATCGATTGAATCAGAAGCAAACGGAAAAACCGTCCATGGACTGGCAAAACACGATAGCCGATTATTTGCCCCGCGCCCAATTTTGGCGAATGATGCAGACGCCGCTATTAGATGTCGCGAAACTATCCATGGCTTCCCTCCATTCATCGCTAATACCTACCGAATGTATTGCCAAGCAGTTTTTTCAGAATGCGCAGTTAGACCAAACGCTCTTGACCGAATATGGCCCCGTCCAAGGAGACAGCAAGCTTCGCGAAGCCGTACTTCCTTACTTTCGTGAAAAGAATATTGTCGCAAACTCGAATGAAATCTTGATTCTCAATGGCTCTCAGCAAGGCATCGATCTCGTTGCTACCACTTTTGTGGGACCTGGTGATGTCGTTGTACTTGAGGAACCTGCCTATCCATGCACGATCGACGTATTAAGAAGGCGCGGTGCCACCATTTTTACCATTCCAATCGACGAAGAAGGCATGCAGGTTGATCGTTTGGCGGCCTTATGTGACACCCGCCCTCCCAAATTGATCTACACCAATCCGACCTTTCAGAATCCTACTGGCACAGTGATGAGCGCCAGGCGTCGAGCACAATTGCTGGAGCTTGCACAGAGCTACAACGCAATCATTCTTGAGGATGATGCGACCAGCGATCTTTATTTTGGTTCAGAACCTCCTCCTCCGCCCATCAAAAGTATGGATCGACATGGGCATGTCATCTATCTGAAAGGCATCAGCAAACTTATTTCCCCCGGCTGCCGCATAGGGTTTTTGATCGCAGACGGGACGTTTATTACGCGCCTCGTCAATTCCAAAGGGATTAGTGACCTCGGATCACCGCTAATCACACAAAAAGCCATTCTTCCCTTCTTTACGTCAAATCAACTGCAAAAGCATTTGCCTATTTTGCGAGAAAAACTAAAAGAACGGAGAAATTTAGTTCTACATATTTTGAATCGAATGGCTCCTAAAAGCGTGCATTGGTCCAAACCTGACGGCGGGTTAAACATTTGGCTTAGCCTACCTCATGCGATGAATGCGGATGATCTTCACACCTTTGTCTTAAAAGAAGGGATCTCCTTTTTGCCAGGCCATGTATGTTTCCCAACGCAGCAGCAATACCACCATCTTCGCCTTTCATTTTCCTACCTGGATCTTCATACACTTGAGAACTCGCTAATCACGTTTTGTCGTTTGCTTCACGACTTTACTAAATCTGACCGGCATTCACAGCATTTGATGCATATGTAATTCAAAAAAAGCGCAGATTCGTTGCTCTCCGCTTTCTGGTATGCCCATGCTACAAATAGGCAAAACCCGCCTCTGCCACGCAAAGACGGGTCCCTCCACACGCTTTTCTCTTACAACACCAACGGCTTGCCTTTCTTCATCTCCTGATCAAACTCGCTGAACTTGCTCAGCTTCAACTCCTTGCCTAAAGTGGCGGAGAATCGCTCCAAGGCAACGACCGTATCGACAAAACGGTCGGCAGCCATACTCGTATCGATCAACCGGAAGCATTCCTTCATCTCCCTAGACTGATGGGCGATTTTTTGCGCGATGAGGCGTTCAAATTCTTCCCGTCTTTGCGCCATCTCAGCCGCTGCACCATCACAGAGGGCAATGATTCGTTGCGCTTCGGCTTCTGCCAGATTGGCTTCTTTCAAAATTGCCAATGCCGATTGATAGACGCCTGTTGCAATCATATAACCAGCGACGCTCCCGACTACTGCCCCGACAGGCCCAAAAACAGCCCCAGCAGCCGCTCCGGCGTACATGCTCGATGTGGTGCTGACGCCGGTCTGTCCGATCTTCTCTACCGCTTGAGTGCCTGTGATGTCTCCTTTGGCATACTGGAGCACGGTGACACCCATGTCCACGATTCCAGCTGCAATGGCTGTCGCGGCATTTGATTTTGCCAACGCTTCGATCCCGGCCTTTTCAGCTGCCGTACGAATCGTAACACTAATCGCCCCGGTGCCTGTGCCTCTCACCCCTGCTACTCCTGTGTCACGGGCGACCTGTTTGGCGGCCTGCCCCAGCTCCAATTCACCTTTGGAGACGGATATTCCATGTTTCACTGCGGAGATTGCACCGCCGATTACGGCAGAAGCTGCTGCCGCCTGAGCCGTGGTGACGCCCATCTCCTTCTTGATTTGTTCCCATTCGATTTTCGAACTGAAAGCCTGATGATTTTCCGCTGCCTGGATCGCTTCGTCATAGGTGGTGCCCTGCGAGCTGATCTCTCCATGCTTGAGCTTCCCAGTCACATTCTTCACGGTATCCTGATAATTCTCACTGTAGATCGAGCCGCTCTCTGCCCGGCGTTCGGCCAGTTCACGCACCCAGTCAGCCTTGTCCAGATTGACCAGCTTTTGCATCCCTTGGTACTTCTCGTCGCTGACCATATGCGTCAGACGGGCAGCATCTGCACTGGATTTGGCCTGGACCTCCTGGAAAACCTTCTCCCCTTTGCGGATAAGAATATCCGCCTTGGCATGGGGATCGCCCTCCAACGCCGTCACGATGGCACGGATGTCCGAACCTTTGGACGCCGCATCCATATTAAAGCGAGTTGCCTCGATGATCTCGTACAAATTGCCTTGCTTTTGACCGACGCCGACGTTTTTCAGATTTTCGCCTATTTCCCGCAGGGCTTTCATCCCCGCTATGCCTACATTGGTCGCCTCTGCCTCGAATCTGGCAGCATGCGCTCCCAACTGGCTGCCTGCGAACGAATCCAGGTCACCCGACCGAGTTTTCGTGGAATCATCCTTCTTTTTTTTGCCAAACAAAAAGGAAAACATGCGCGAACACCCTCACTCTCTTCCCTCTGTCAGGAAATAGTTCTCAGCAGGATCGTCTTCGTCCGGGAAGTAAGGCTGAATCACTGCCACGCATTCTTCGTTCAACCCGCCCTTTTTATCGAGCAAAGGCGTTTCGAGCAATACCTTCATCGCCTGCGCCATCTGATAGGCGGCATGCAAGATTTCTTTTTGCGTCACATCCAAATCGTCGTATTGCAAACGAAGCTTCTTGCCTGTCAGTTGGACGAAAAATCGCTTTACCTTGAACAGAAAACGTTGATTTCGCCTCTCCTCCGCATCCGCAATGGACTGCTCCAGACGGTTCATCATCTGATCCATGCAACCGGACATTTCTTCGATCGCTTCTGTAAAATGCTCCGCGATGTCGCAGATGGCCTGCAGCATGCTAGCGCCTGTTCGGAACTCCTCCGCTGCTTTTTTGGCCTTCGCCAGATTGCTGTTCGCCTCCGCCAGATTTTTCTTCGACTTCGCCTCCAGCAAGAATCCGCCCAATGCAATGGCCGGACCTGCAACGATCCCTCCCAAAACGGCTGCACCTCCGGCCATTCCCAGTCCGCCTGCTGCTAGAGATCCGCCTCCGAACCAAGCCAAAGTCGCATTGGTAGCCGCCACACCGGACAAAGCGGAGAGGGCTGTGCCAGTCGAAGCTGAGGCAAACATCACTGCGCCTCCATAGGACGCCACGCCTGCCAAGGCCCCTGCTCCAAGCGACTTCATTCCGCCAGATACGACTTCGCCAGCTTGAAGGGACACCTTGCGCATTTGAGCTAGCTCCTGGTCCCCGATGATCGCCATTCCATTCCCGTCTACGGCAGCCGATCCCTGCAGCTCTACCTTCGATACCTTCTCAACAACGCGGACAAATCTGCCCATCTGCTCGTCCCAGACCCGTAATTTCAACTCGCCCAGCTCAGCCAATGCTTCTGTCGCCGCTTCTTTGGCACTCTCCAGCTCAGCACGGGCCTCCTCGTAGATTTCCTCTGCACGCTCGTTCAGATCGCGCGCCTCCGAATTGTTAGAAACGGATTTTGCGCCTTTATAGAGGCCAACAGCCCCTGCTGCGACTGCAATACCGCCCAGGATCAATGGCAATGGCATGACTACTCCCCCTTGTTTCTCTCTTGTTGTCTTTGAAGCTCTTCACAGATCTTGCTATTTTCGCGGTAGAAGGCTTCTTTGGTATAAAACGCGTGAAAGACTTTGTGATACATCACATCCACACGACAAATGTCCGGACGCTCTTCATAGATGGAGCAGCGCTGGTTCTGCAGGTGAATGCAGACCCCGTCACCGCGATCGAATGACGCCAGCTCCTCGATGTGACCGATCTTCTGGCAGCACAGTCCGCAACTTGTACAGGGAAATATCTCGTTTCCTTCCTTATTTTGCACGATCCGTACCTCACGATCAGATGGGTCAATTCCGAATGTAACCAACAAATTTCGACCAAATTGGGCAATATCCTTCTAAAGTTTTAGGTATATATTCCTGATTTTAAACATCGTTTCAAACCTGGCTTTTTGAATAGGTGGTCCAACGGACCATAGTGGTGGGGAGGAAAAAAGGGATACGCTCCAGCTCGTTGGGATCTTCGCTTATTCCCCTTTTTCCTCGACCAGCACTGGATGAGCCTCCTGCTTGTACATTTTGCAAGGAATGAAAAAGTACAACCTCTCGGAGACATAGACATCGAGGTTGTACTTTCGAAAAAATAAATCTATCAATTGAACAAACTTATTACGCTTTAGCCTTCCTTCTCACCTGATAATACGTAACCGCCAAAGCCAGGGCCAATACTACCCCCTTGATAATATCGTAGGCGTAATAGGGGAGATTGAGCATCGTCATGCCATTGAGTAACACGCCGATCAGGATCGCACCTACGAAGGTTCCGAATACATTGGGCTTACCCACTCCGAAGACGGAAAAACCGACGAATGCTGCGGCTACGGCATCCATCAGCATCGAGCTGCCGCTGCTGACTTGTCCAGTCCCGATCCGGGCGGCCAGAAGCATCCCGCCCAATCCCGCAAACAAGGCGGACAGCACATAGGCAAGAGTCCGGTAGCGATTGACAGGAATCCCCGACAAACGCGCAGCTTCGAGATTGCCTCCGGTCATGTAGAGCATCCGTCCTTGTTTGGTATAGGTAAGATAGATATGTGTGATCGCTACCAAAAGAAACGTCAGGACCACCGGGACCGGCAAGGAAAAGAGCTCACCCTGGCCCAGCCAGAGAAACCACTCCTGGAATTTGCCCGGCGCATTCGTCCCGTCGCTCATCGGCATGTTGGCGTAGATGGAATAACCCTTGGAATACGTCATGTGCAGCCCGTTGACGATATAGAGCATCGCCAGCGTGGCAAGCAGGTCGGGTATGCGAATCCTGACGGCGAGAAACGCATTGACCAGACCGACGAGGATACTGAGGACAATCGGCACAATCAGCGTGACCAGCATCCCCTGCTCGTACCAGACCATCATGGACGCCACCGTTACAGTCGTCAGCGATACGGTTGAGCCTACGGAAAGGTCAAAGCCCCCTACAATCAAGGAAAATGTCACGCCAATCGCGACGAAGGTCACGATCGAGATAGACCGCAGAATATCCTTAATATTGTCATAGGTGAAAAAGTAGGGATTGGTCAGGCTGAAATAAAGAACGACGAGTGCGATTACAGCAACGGTCCCGTATTTATATATGAGGTCAAACAAACTGATCTTTTGTTTCTCCATCCTACTCACCTCCACTGGCGTAATACATGATCTGTTCTTGCGTCGCTTCCCCGCGCAGGAATTCCTTGACGATTCTGCCCTCGGTCATGACCAGAATCCGGTCTGCGATGCCCAGCACCTCGGGAAATTCGCAAGAGAAATAGAGGACACCTTTTTTGTTGGCAGCCAGATTGCCGATCAGGCGATAAATGTCACTTTTGGCCCCGATGTCGACCCCTTTTGTCGGTTCGTCAAAGATAAACAGCGATGCATTCGTGTCCAGCCACTTGCCGATCGCCACCTTTTGCTGATTGCCACCGCTGAGCATTCCGACCAGCAGATTGCTGTCAGCGGTTTTCACCCCGACTCGTTTGATCAGATCATCCGCCTGCATGGCTTCCAAACCGCGGCGGACGAAACCGAATACGGAGGTGAGCGTCGCCACCGACAGATTATGCTTGACCGACTCCTCGACGAAAATCCCTTCCTTGCGCCGTTCTTCCGGTATGAGGACGATCCCCGTATCGACGGCATCCTTGGGTGACTGAATCCGCAGCTTTTTGCCCTGCATGATGATGTCGCCCCCATCTGCCGGATCGGCACCAAACAGCAGGCGTGCCAGCTCTGTCTTGCCTGCTCCGACCAGGCCGACGACACCGACGATCTCTCCCTCGCGGACATGCAGATCGGCACCGCGTACTTTTCCGCCTCGTATCCCTTTCGCTTCCAGCAGTGTCTCACCGATCTCGGCCTCTACCTTGGGGAACTCCTCGTCGAAGCTTTTGCCTAGCATATGACTGATCACTTCATCCATCGTGATCTCAGACGTCTTGGCTGTATGCACGCGCTGACCATCCCGCATGATCGTCATCGAATCACAAATCTGGAATATCTCCGGCAAGCGATGGGAGATGTAAATAATCCCTACCCCTGCCTGTTTCAATTGGGCAATGATTTGAAACAGCCGTTCGGACTCCCGATTGCTCAACGGGGCAGTCGGCTCGTCGAATATGACGAACTTCGCTTTTTGTACCGTCGCCCGAGCGATCAAGATCAATTGTTTTTCCGACAGCGTACAGGCATCTACCGTTTTCCGTACAGGTATGGCAAAACCAAAGCCGCGCAATATCTCTTCTGCCTGTTCGTAAAGCTGCTTCCAACGGATCAATCCCGTCCCTTTCGATTGGACAAGCTGGTCGAGTAAGATATTTTCCGCTACGCTCAAATACGGGACGAGTGCCGTGTCGACTTCTTGGTAGACGCATTGCACGCCGTGCGATTTGGCAGCCTGCGGTGAATCAATCTGCAAAGCCTCGCCAGCGATGGATATCGTGCCACCATCTGCCTGATAGGCTCCCGTCAGGATTTTCATCAAGGTGCTTTTCCCCGCTCCATTGGCCCCCAAGAGCGCGTGCACTTCGCCAGCCTTCACTTCAAAGTCAACCCCGCGCAAAGCTGGAACACCGGAAAACGCTTTGACAATCCCCTTCATCTCTAAAACCGGCATGGTTTGCACCCCCTTGAGAATGGGAAGATTCCCGTCAATTGCTCAACGGGAATCACCAAACAGCACGATCTGCCTTATTTGCCCCAATCCGGGATGTATTGCGACAAATCCGCCATCGTTACTTTTTTATCCTTCGGCAAGTCTGCTTGTTTGACCAGCAATGGATTCAATTTCACACTGTCAGGAACTTCTTCCCCTTTGATTTTCTTAATGACGGTCTCCGCATGGATGCGGCCGATATTGGATGGGTCTACCGCTGCGGTCGCGGCCCATGGAGAATCGCCATCCTGCATCAATTGCAGATCCTCGTCACTCAAATCGATGCCGTACACCTTGATCTCCGTGCGTCCAGCCTGTTGGATCGCCCGTGTCGCGCCTTTTGCGAATTCATCCCAGGATGCCCAGACTGCTGTAATGTCCCCTTTGTTCGGGTATTGACGCAGAATGGCTTCCATTTGTGTCTGGGTATCGACTGCTGTATTGTTGGTCGCGCTGCCGAATGCTGCGATCTCTTTGACATCCGGATACTTTTTCAGGAATTCCTCATACTTCACTTGACGTTTTTCCATCGGAGCAAAACCTGCCACCCAGATTTTGACGATATTTCCTTTTCCGTTGTGCTCGCTCGCCAATTGCTCCAGGCTCATCTCAGCCAGCTTTTGGTCATCCTGCTCTACGACAGGTACTCCTGGAATGCTGATGTCCGTATCAAACAGTACGACCGGAATTTTTTTATCGACTGCCTTTTGCGTCCCCTGCTGCAAGGCTTCTGCTGTACCATGGTCGATCAGGATCCCATCGAAGTTCTGGTTGACAGCTGCGTCCAGATTGGACGCCATTTTGGACAGATCCGTATTTGCGTTGAAAACGGTCAGCTCGCCGCCGTTTTTCTCTACTTCCGTCTTGACACCGTTGACGTACTGAGCGGAAAAGGTTCCGACATCCTGACGCATGATCAGCGCAATCCGCTTTTTCTCACCGCCCGCTGCAGCTCCACTTCCCGCGCCATTACCGCCGCCGCAGGCCGTCAACAGAACGGATAAACCTAATGCCAAAAATCCAATCCGACTAAAATGCTTTTTCATATAGTTTTACCCCCTTTTACTGTTTCACTATCCAGAGCAGAGGGATTTTCCACTAAAAAAGCCTCTTTTCTATAGAAAAGAGGCTTCAATCAACGGATCTACGCCTCTTATCTGTCAGGTATGCACGATACCTGTAGGAATTAGCACCTTGGTATGCAAATACTGATGCATACTAGGTTGCCGGGCTTCATAGGGCCAGTCCCTCAGCCTTCTCTGGATAAGAGTAATTGAAATATTTATACAGTTACAAGTTCTATAGAGAATATAAAGCATGAATCCCCTAGATGTCAACTTGGTTTTTTTCGCACAGTTTATGGAAAGGAAACCATAAATACTTTGTCGAAAAGAATCGTATCATCATATTTTGATTAACATTCTGGCGGGGATGCGAATTGGGTCTTGTAAAGGAAATCATTCTCCAGCTCTTTTTTGCCCTTACACCCTTTGTCCTGTTCAATATCTACTACCGGGATAAAATGAGAAGCTTTAGTCCATCCTTTATCCTCTTTACCAGCTCCGTCACGCTTTTCTTAGCGATGACCTTTTCTTCCAGTGCTGCCAAAGGAGTTATCTTTGATATTCGCTACGTCATTATTTTCTTTGGGCTTGTGTACGGCGGAATAAAAATTGGTCTGATTCTTCTCGCTGAATTCATCCTCTATCGTCTCTACCTGGGCGGGGACGGAAAATGGGTCGCCATGTTGATCCTACTCTGTTCCTACACGCTCTCCTTGCTGTTTTCTCGTGCCTACCGGACTTCACAGCGAAAAACCACCATCATTCTTCTGGCAGGCATCGTCTTTTCGATTACTCCGATGATCATGACCTATTTCTTTTTACATCCTTATTTCATGCAAAATGTTACCTATCATCTGATTGTCATTCCGATCCAAAATTGCGTAGGTGTCTGGCTCCTCATGTCCTTGTTTGGCAAGGCTGTGGAAGACAAGGAGATGTTTATCCGCCACGCCCAAAACGAGAAGCTCGCCACCATCAGTCACGTCGCATCCTCCCTGGTTCATGAGGTTCGCAACCCGCTGACTGCAGTGAAAGGCTTTTTGACCCTGATCAAAGAAGGACCGCAAAACCTCCCCAAAGTAGAGCAGTACATCACCATCTGTCTCGATGAAGTCAAGCGTACGGAAGCGATTTTGTCCGACTACCTCTCCATTTCCAAACCGCTTTCGGAGCGTCAGGAACAAGTCGAGTTGTCTTCGCAGCTCCATATCGTCCGCGACGTCATGTTTCCCTACGCCACCATGAATAACGTAGAACTGGAAATACAAGAACCCGGGTTTCCCGTCATGATCCAGGCCAATCCGGATGAGATCAAGCAGGTGCTGGTCAACTTTATCAAAAATGCGGTGGAAGCCTGTTGCGATGCGGAAGAAGGAAAAGTTACCCTTTCGCTCACCCAGGACACTGATTCTGTCATCCTGGAGATACGCGACAACGGAATCGGCATGAGTGAAAGCGACATTACCCGTCTTGGATCCATCTATTTTTCCACAAAGACGAGCGGTACTGGTCTCGGCCTTACCTACTCCTACAACGCCATCCAGGTCATGGGCGGAAAAATTGTCGTGAGCAGCGAGCCGAAAATGGGGACGACCTTTACGATTTCCTTTCCGGTCTTGTCATGAGCGGGACTCTTATCGCAACTTTTTCCCAGCTATTCCCGTATGTATGAGGAAGATCGAAACCTGAAGGGGGAAACTGGATGTTCGATATGCGCGGCGGAAAAGATCTCAAGTATTCCAGTGAACTTCCGTCATGGGCGCGATATGTGCACTACGTTCTGATTGCTTTTCTGGCACTCATCGGACTTGCCATCTCTGCTTTTGGAATCTATATGCTGGTTTCCGAAGACGACTGGTTCTTTTCCTTAATCATGATAGGCCTGGGTATATTCGTCGGCTGGATGTCCTGGGGACTGATTGGCATCACCCGATTTCAGTACGAGGTAGTCATGCAAGTGGAATTGCGTGAGGATGGATTCTTCACCTCGATTCAGAACCGTAAGAATGGCGAGGTACGCGAAGAGTTAGTCCCCTTTTCCAGTATGAAAGAGGTCCTGATCGCGCGAACAGCCCGCAAGGTACTGACACCCAGAAATGTACGGTCGTATTACATCTTGTGCGCTCAGATCATCATGGTCTGGACGGACGAAAATGGGGAGCGGCGATACAGTACGTTCGGCGAAGAAAAGCAGGAGAATCTAGATTCCTGGATCGCACGCTTCAAGCAAAACGAAGTACCAGTGTACAGCACACAACTCAATCTGAACCTGATCGATCATCCCAAACTGGTAGAAGCTTACGAGCAAATACCCAAAATTTTCCAAGATGAAAAAGCTCCTAGGTTTCAAATAGGCGTCAGGGTTTACGATACAATGCCGGAGTGGAAGAGTCAGGAGATGCTGGCTCGAGAAGCGGAAAAACGGAAACGAAATGACGTGCGATTTTTCCGACCTATTTTTATCGGTGTCATCGCAGTCAATTTCCTGATCGCCCTCCTTTGGATGCCGGGCTGGAGGATCGAGGATGAAATGTTTAGCGATGTATCTCCCTCCACGGAGTTGATGATGATCAATATTGGTTTTTTATTCCTGTCCAAAGCCTATTGGCGGCCACATGTGCCCTGGTATCGTCCCCTATTGGACACATTGGTCATTATGGTGGCCCACCTTTTCGGCGTGACGGCTTCCCTATTGAATGCGCCTTTACAAGCGTACATGTTCGATGCCGTGATCGTTGAGAACTTGACGCTTGGTTTCTTTCTGCTCTGTGTTCATGGAATCTCTCGCTTGGTCGTGTACCGGATTATCCGATAAGTGCGGACTAAACCCAATGACCCAGGAACAACTTCACTTGTACACCTGGAAAAAGAGGGTGATAATGTCAAAAAACGCATATGGTCCCAGACCAAAGAAGGAGAGAGAAAATGTCGAAAACGAAATCATTATGGATGATCACACTGGTCGCTGCCTTGGCACTCCCTCTGACCGTCATGGCGAACTCCACTCAAATAACAGCTCTCCTGGCGCCCCAGGTAAAAATTAGCGTGGAAGGCAAACAGCTTGACCTCGGTCAAACTCCGGCCATCCAGTATCAAGACCAGTCCTATGCGTCTGTCCCACAACTGGCCGATGCGCTTGGCTATCAGGCAGTCTGGAATGCAGCAACACAAACCTATCAGTTGACCAAGAAAAACGATGCGCTGCCATCTATACTGGACACCGATTCGAAATTCATCTCGGTTCAACCGAACTATGAATTGATGACTTCTCTCGACAAAAGCGCCTATCTCGGCGGTATCAAACTCAATTTTGTCTATGAAATCACAAGCGATCTGCCGCGTGAGCCTGTACTGGTCGTCGAAACCCTAAATAAGGATAAGACGGTTCTGGCAAGCAAGACACAATTATTGAAGAAAACGAAGGGAGTCCATGAGGGCTACACCCTTCCCGAGTATATTCGTTTGCCGTATTCGGTGAGCACCAGTCGTGAAGAAGTGATTAAGCTAATGAACAACGACTATACCTATCGCATCACTGTGCGCTAAGTAGAGTCAAAAAATAAGGGCTTTCCCAATCTTGGTATGCTCCCCTTTAAATAGACAGGTGAAATAATAAAACCTGCTATTGAAGGGGAGCTTTTTCATGCCTAAAGTACAATTTAGTGCGTCAGAGAAACTGGCCGTCCTTAGAAAAATTGAAAGCGG
>Ga0209147_100143_pt1 | contig 110480 bp, 100 predicted proteins | sample AraplaCol_mLB_r2_FD_184278 | JGI IMG/M metagenome (GOLD analysis project Ga0209147, IMG submission 184278) | Arabidopsis root microbial communities from North Carolina, USA - plate scrape CL_Col_mLB_r2 (SPAdes) (version 2) | ecosystem: Host-associated > Plants > Roots > Endosphere | place: USA...
GAGCCTTCGCCGTTCGCGCTGCAAACCTTTGATGCCGCCCTGCAGGAACTTGAAGACGCACAGGCCGCGTTCGATGCGCTGCTGAACGATCTGATCGACGGTAACCGCTAAAGGCTACGCCCTTATCTGCACCGATTGTCGACGATCTAAAAAGCTGTGTCGAACGGCCGCTTGAATCCATCGCCGACGGCGGCCGGCCGCCGGTCTGTGTTGCATCGACCGGTTGAATCCACCACCCGTTTGGGACATTCACTCTGGTGCGATCCTGGCGTCGCGTTCCGAAGCACAGCTGTCAGTCAAAGGTGGCTTTCGCTTCACATGATCCCCTTTCTGCGCATATAACCGATTACGTCAGCCGACCCAAAGGCCATTGCGATCGAGAGGCATGTCATCCCTCCGGCGTCAGCCTGATGCGGATTTCCACCGTGCCGAAACATCAGATCAAAGACTTGCTCGGAGTTGCTTTCGGCAGCCAGCATGAGTGGCGTTCGCCCAGATACGGGGTAGTGGTGTGCCGCATTGGGGCAGGCCTTGCGCTCAAGAAGCGAGCCGATGATTCGCGTCAATTTAGGGATCGAATGTCGGTCGATCCGTTCCTTTACCATTGCAGAGACGAGCTGTTCGAACAGCTCCCGATATCTCGGCGTTTCGCGCAGGGTTCGGAGGGCTGCTCCATCACCGAATGTGCCGGTCAGACTCACCCGGTAGCGTCGGTGGATTTCTTTTACGACGGAGTCTGGATCGGCGGTTAAGGATCCGTAAAGGTGCCGATACAGCGTGCCAGGATCACGGACCACTCCAAATCTCTCCGCGGCGTAGTGAAGAGGGGTTTGGTCGACGATATTCCCCCTGAGATCGGCAGAGGCTTTCATCCTTAGCAACGTTTCCACGATGTCGGGCTCGCCAAGATCGACCGCACAGAGTAAGGGCGTTAATTGCTTCATCGTGGTAACACTATTGAGCACGGCAGGCGAGTGCGAGTATTTCAGCAACAAATCCAAAGTGCGACGGTCCCCCGTCTGAGTGGCGTACTGAATCGCACAGAGCAACGCGGACGCGCCACTCTCATCCAGATCGTCAACTGGTGCTCCTGCTTCAAGCAACGTCTTCACCTCGTCATATTTTCCAAACGACGCAAATAATCGAAGTTGGGGCCAACGTCTGACCTGGCCGTCTGCCAAGCGGATGGAGACCACGCGGTTCGGGGTACGGCGATCGGGTCTGATCCGTTGGATGTCGTCGCGAGAAATCATCAGAAACGGCAGAGGCTCACGGTCGGCGGCAGCGCTTGACGCCTCAGGAAAGCGCCCGTGCGCAGGAAACACGCGTGGAAACTGCTGTCGGAGCAGGTCGATTTCCCATTCCTCGATGACCTTGCCGCGCGGCTCGACAAACAAGCCGAATGCCACGGCCCGGTGCTTGAGACGCTTCAGTAAGGCCACCTTGCCAAGATGGCCGGACAATACCAAGGTCTCTTCCAGGATACGCTTCTGTTGATCGCCTGCGCGATAGTTTGCCAATTCTGCGGCGGCTTCGTAGTGTGGCAAAGCCAACTCGAAATTGCCGGAGAGCATCTGCCATCGACCGCGCATCCATTCGATATGAAAGCGGGTGCGGCCTTCGGGATCGACTTTCGAGGTCATGCGCTCGAATTCATCGAGGTCCATTTTGACGCTCGATTGCTCGCCGCATTCCTTTTGCGTGGCGCGTTTTAGACGCTCATAGAGCGTCAGCGCGGGCATATGCAGCGCAGACAGATGCTCGCCAGCCTGGAGGACAGCCTTGGACAGCACACTGCCAATATCGACCTTCGGCATGCCAAGCAGTAGATGTCGACCCATGACAGCCCGGAATGGAACGGGCGATTTTCTTTCCAATTGGGCAAGTGCCCCGCGCAACCATCAGCCAGCGACGGAGATTCTGAACCTTTTCGTCTCGAACACTGCCCTTTGCTTTCACGGCATTGGCAAAACCGATGATGCTTTGGCGATCCGGAATATCTGTCCCGTTGGACCATTTCCGATATTTCTCCGTCGCGTTTCGATCAACACCCGTCGTTTCTGGGTACGCTAGTTTGACGAGTGAAAGCGCTTCATCCTCATCCAGCCATGCCAGGACGGTTGCAACCGGTGGAATGTCCGGATCGAGAAACTTCACGAGATCGGGGCCGCTGAACGCCTCCTTGATGCGGTACAACAGTTCAAGGCCGTAGACAGCAAAGTAATGCTCGACAATTAACGGCAAGGATTCTTCTCGACTGAGGCTATCGAGAGACACAGTCAAAACGAGACCAAGATAGTTTTCATGCACATGCGCCAAAAACTGCCCCACCATATTGGCAAACCCGGGATCGACGTACTTCGCCAGCGGATCGACGATGAGCGTGTCCGCCAGCGTGGGCAAAAGCGTCCAGTCAAACTCGCCTTTGCGGGCCAGTTCATCAACGTTGGGATGGCGGTCCTTGGTTTCCAGTGCAACTGCCAGGGTGCGATATAGCTCGCCTAGTCTGGGATAAGGGGGCAGGTTCGTGTGCGTACTCATTCCGGGCATTAAATAGTAGTTTGCGGATGTCCCGCTTGAAGTTCTCAAATGCCCAGTGATCGCTTGGCTTACAGGGAACCGGGATTGTTCTGTCCGAGGGGGAAACGAGTTTGCCGTGACGGCCGCCCATGCGATATTGCCATCCACTCCGTATCAGTTGGCAAACTAGTTTGGAAATCGCTCGGTCATTGCAGTATTTCATGACGCGCTCCCGCCCCCAGGCAGGCTTCCCCGGGGGCAATTCGCCACTACTGCTTGGTGCCCGGACCCGATTTCCCGTTGTGTGCTGCGGCGGCTTGTGCGCGAGCGGCAAAACTGTCGGCTGAGACTTTGCCGCCATTGGCCTTGGCTGTCGCACTCTGAATGCGGCTGGCAGCAGCGGGAGTCATCGGGGTATGCGGAGCGGATTTGGAACCGGACTTGGCCATGTCATTACCTCTTCAAGGGTTGAGTTGTCGTTGCCCGAGTGAGCAACGGATCAAACGATAGGCCGAAGGCGCAAACCGGTCGCCAGCGCTGGTGGTTAAGAATTTAATAAAAATACAAGCTATTGATTATTCGCTTTTTTTCATCGTGAAGTGAGGTCGGGAGCCGCGTGGAAGGATGCGGAGGACTGCTGTAGGCGCGAGCGGCACCTAGCGAATGCTGCACTCAGAATGAATCTCCAGGAACGGACATCGACTGCGATACGACCTCTTTACCGCATCTGCCGATTACATGCCTGCCTCAGAGCGTTACCAAGGTCCGCTGACTGCTCGAGGCAGCCACTCGAATGACGGAGTCAAGGCGAAGACGAGCGGCGGCAACTGGCCGACAGCGCCCGTCAACCTCTGATGAACAACGAACATCGACAACGAACGTCGATATCCGCCTACCCAATTCCTTCCGGGTGTTCGCGGAAACAGACGCCGAAGCTGAAGCCCGGACGGCCAGCCGCACCATTTTCCCCGTCAGGAAAACCCTGATCGACTCCGCAGGCCGTCGGTTTCAGGCCGTTTTCCCGCCGCCACGAGCCGCCGCAGTGCGCCCCCGTCCAAACGGTACCCCGCACCCGCACGACCGCGCCCCATCAAGCCTCTCAGCCCGCATACCTAGCCAAAACAGGTATGGCGCACCGCAGTATTCAGTGTGATGAGCGCGAATTCAATACCTGCCAGGTATCAAAAATCCCGCCCAAAAGTATTGGACGCTCCATCTGGGCGGGACGTATAAATCGCCTCAAGAACTTCACCCCCACGGCGTGCCCCATGTCCTCCGTCACCATCGAACGTATCGAAACCCGCCTCGTCGACCTGCCGACGATCCGCCCGCACAAGCTGTCGGTGGCCACGATGCACGGCCAGACGCTGATGCTCGTGAAGGTGTTCTGCAGCGACGGTGTGACGGGCCTCGGCGAAGGCACGACGATCGCCGGCATGGCCTACGGCCCGGAGAGCCCCGAAGCGATGAAGCTCGCGATCGACGCGTACCTCGCGCCGGCGATCGTCGGCAAGGATGCGACGCGCATCCAGACGCTGATGGCGTTCCTCGGCAAGCTCGCGAAGGTCAACCACTTCGCGAAAAGCGCGCTCGAAACCGCGCTGCTCGACGCGCACGGCAAGCGGCTCGGCGTGCCGGTGAGCGAGCTGCTCGGCGGGCGCCGGCGAGATCGCCTGCCGGTCGCGTGGACGCTCGCGTCGGGCGACACGGCCACCGACATCGCCGAAGCCGAGCGCATGCTCGACCAGCGCCGCCACAACGTGTTCAAGCTGAAGATCGGCGCAAAGGCGCCCGAGACGGACATCCGGCACGTGGCCGAGATCAAGAAGGCCGTCGGCGATCGCGCATCGGTGCGCGTCGACGTGAACATGGCGTGGAGCGAAACGCAGGCCGCGCGCGCGATTCCGGCGCTGGCCGATGCCGGCTGCGAACTGGTCGAGCAGCCGGTGGCCTCGGCCGCGGCGCTGGCGCGCCTGATGCGCCGCTTCCCGGTCGCGCTGATGGCCGACGAAATCCTGCAGGGCCCCGACAGCGCGTTCGAGATCGCGAAGCATCACGGCGCGGACGTGTTCGCGATCAAGATCGAACAGAGCGGCGGCCTGTTCGCCGCGCAGCGCGTGGCCGCGATCGCGGACGCGGCCGGCATCGAGCTGTACGGCGGCACGATGCTCGAAGGCGCGTTCAGCACGGTGGCGTCCGCGCACCTGTTCGCGAGTTTCGCGAACCTGCAGTGGGGCACCGAACTGTTCGGGCCGCTGCTGATCACCGAAGAGATCCTGACGCAGCCGCTCGATTACAGCGACTTCGAACTGACCGTGCCGGACGGCCCCGGTCTCGGCATCGAACTCGACGAGGACAAGGTCAGGCGTTTCACCCGCGACGGACTCACCCGCGTCGCGCGGTAGCCCGAGTCACGCACAGCCGTCATTCCCCCCAAATACACGTGGAGACACCATCATGAGCGTCAAAGTTTTCGAAACCCGGGAAGTGCAGGATCTGCTGAAGGCCGCGTCGAACGCGGGCGCGGACAACACGAAGGGCGGCAACGCGCGCACGCAGCAGGTCGTGCTGCGGCTGCTCGGCGACCTGTTCAAGGCGATCGACGATCTCGACATCACGCCCGACGAAGTGTGGGCCGGCGTGAACTACCTGAACAAGCTCGGCCAGGACGGCGAAGCGGCGCTGCTCGCGGCCGGCCTCGGCCTCGAGAAGTTTCTCGACATCCGGATGGACGCCGAGGACGAAGCGCTCGGCCTCGACGGCGGCACGCCGCGCACGATCGAAGGGCCGCTGTACGTCGCCGGCGCACCGGTGCGCGACGGCGTCGCGAAGATCGACCTCGATGCGGACGACGGCGCGGGCCCGCTCGTGATTCACGGCACGGTCACCGGTGTCGACGGCAAGCCGGTGGCTGGCGCGGTGGTCGAGTGCTGGCATGCGAACTCGCACGGCTTCTACTCGCACTTCGACCCGACCGGCAAGCAGAGCGACTTCAACCTGCGCGGCGCGGTGAAGACGGGTGCGGACGGCAAGTACGAATTCCGCACGCTGATGCCGGTCGGCTACGGCTGCCCGCCGCAGGGCGCGACGCAGCAGCTGCTGGACAGCCTCGGCCGCCACGGCAACCGCCCGGCGCACGTGCACTTCTTCGTGACCAGCGACGGCCACCGCAAGCTGACGACCCAGTTCAACATCGACGGCGACCCGCTGATCTGGGATGACTTCGCGTATGCGACCCGCGAGGAGCTGATCCCGCCCGTCACCGGCAAGACCGGCGGTGCCGCGCTCGGCCTGAAGGCCGACGCGTACCAGGACATCGAGTTCAACTTCGTCCTGACGCCGCGCGTCGAGGGCAAGGACAACCAGATCGTCGAACGCCTGCGCGCTTCCGCCACGGCATAACCGCCCGACGGCACGGCGGCGCGCAGGCGCCGCCGCCGGCCGGGTTCCCGCGAGATTCAACCGATTACCGATGCGAGCGTGCTTGCAGGACGCGGCACGCGCATGGGAGGAGCCATCATGTCCGCCACGATCGACCAGGCCAACGACCTGGATCACCTGCTCGCCACCGCCGTGCAGGACGACAAGGAGGCCGGCGTATTCCGCTGCCGCCGCGACATCTTCACGAACGCCGAGCTGTACGAGCTCGAGATGAAGCACATCTTCGAAAGCAACTGGGTGTACCTGGCGCACGAAAGCCAGATTCCCGACAACAACGATTACTACACGACGTGGATCGGCCGCCAGCCGATCGTGATCACGCGCGACAAGACCGGCGAGCTGCACGCGGTCATCAATGCCTGCGCGCACAAGGGCGCGATGCTGTGCCGCCGCAAGCACGGCAACAAGGGCAGCTTCACGTGCCCGTTCCACGGCTGGACGTTCTCGAACACCGGCAAGCTGCTGAAGGTGAAGGACGAGAAGACGACGGAATACCCGGTGCAGTTCAACACGCACGGTTCGCACGACCTGAAGAAGGTGGCGCGCTTCGCGAACTATCGCGGCTTCCTGTTCGGCAGCCTCGGCGCCGACGTGCTGCCGCTCGAGGACTACCTCGGCGAGGCGCGCGTGATCATCGACCAGATCGTCGACCAGGCGCCGAACGGGCTCGAGGTGCTGCGCGGCAACTCGTCCTACATCTACGAAGGCAACTGGAAGATGCAGATGGAGAACGGCTGCGACGGCTACCACGTCAGCACCGTGCACTGGAACTACGCGGCGACGATGGGCCGCCGCAAGGAAGACGGCACCAAGGCCGTCGACGCGAACAGCTGGAGCAAGTCGGTCGCGGGCGTGTACGGCTTCGACAACGGCCACATCCTGCTGTGGACGCAGACGATGAACCCGGAAGTGCGGCCCGTGTACCAGCATCGCGATGAAATCAAGGCGCGCGTCGGCGCCGTGCAGGCCGACTTCATCGTCAACCAGACGCGCAACCTGTGCGTGTACCCGAACGTGTTCCTGATGGACCAGTTCAGCACGCAGATCCGCGTGGTGCGGCCGCTCGGCGTCGACAAGACCGAGGTCAGCATCTTCTGCTTCGCGCCGAAGGGCGAGAGCGAAGCCGACCGCACGACGCGCATCCGCCAGTACGAGGATTTCTTCAACGTGACGGGCATGGGCACCGCCGACGATCTCGAGGAGTTTCGCGCGTGCCAGGCCGGTTATGCGGGCATCACGGCGATGTGGAACGACCTGTCGCGCGGCGCGCCGCTGTGGGTCGACGGGCCCGACGAGAACGCGAGGAAGATGGGGCTGAACCCGCGCATTTCCGGCGAGCGCAGCGAGGACGAAGGGCTGTTCGTATGCCAGCACGAACACTGGGTGAACGTGATGCGCGATGCGCTGAAGAAGGAACGCGGGGAGGTGGCAGCATGAGCTTCGATTACCGGACCCTTTGCGCGGCGCTGTATCGCGAAGCGCGCCTGCTCGACGATCGCCAGTGGGACGAGTGGCTGACCTGCTACACGGAGGACGTCACGTACTGGATGCCCGCGTGGGACGACGACGACCGGCCGACCGACGATCCGCAAAGCCAGATCTCGCTGATGTATTACGCGGACCGCGGCGGCCTCGAGGATCGCGTGTTCCGGATCAAGACCGAACGCAGCGGCGCATCGACGCCCGAGCCGCGCACCAGCCACAACGTGACGAACGTCGAGGTGCTGGCCGAACGCGAGAACGAAGTGGACGTGCGCTACAACTTTCACACGCTGAACCACCGCTACCGCGTGACCGATCACTTTTTCGGCACGATGTTCGTCACGTTGCGCAAGGCGGGCGATGAGCTGCTGATCTCGTACAAGAAGATCGTGCTGAAGAACGACTACATCCGGCAGGTGCTCGACGTCTATCACGTCTGACGCTGTTGTTTTGTCATGAAAGGAAGTGGAGGTGACGCCATGTCCAGCTACAAGATTGCACTGAACTTCGAGGACGGGGTAACCCGCTTCATCGATTGCAAGGCCGGCGAGAAGGTTCTCGACGCGGCCTTCCGCGCGAAGATCAACCTGCCGATGGATTGCTCCGACGGCGTGTGCGGCACCTGCAAGTGCCGCGCCGAGAGCGGCCGCTACGATCTCGGCGACGACTACATCGACGACGCGCTCACCGAAGACGAAAAGGACGGCGGCCTCGTGCTGACCTGCCAGATGGTGCCGCAAAGCGATTGCGTGATCGCGGTGCCGACGTCGTCGGTCGCGTGCAAGACGGGCCAGAGCGGGTTCGCGGCCACGGTGACGAAGGTCGAGCAGCACAACGATGCGGCCGTCGTGCTCGAACTCGACGTCGGCGCGGCCGCGCCCGTGTTCCTGCCGGGCCAGTACGTGAACATCGACGTGCCGGCGAGCGGCCAGCACCGTTCGTATTCGTTCTCGTCGGCGCCGGCCGATGCGAAGGTCAGCTTCCTGATCAAGAAGATCCCCGGCGGCGTGATGAGCACGTGGCTCGAATCGGCGCGGCCCGGCGACACGCTCGAACTGCACGGGCCGCTCGGCAGCTTCTACCTGCGCGACGTGCAGCGGCCGCTGCTGTTCCTGGCCGGCGGCACGGGGCTCGCGCCGTTCCTGTCGATGCTCGAGGTGCTCGCGCGCAGCGGTTCGCAGCAGAAGGTGCACCTGATCTACGGCGTGACGCGCGATCTCGACCTCGTGCTCGTCGATGCGATCGAAGCGTATGCGGCGAAGCTGCCGAACTTCAGCTTCGCGACGGTCGTGGCCGACGCGGCGTCGAGCCATCCGCGCAAGGGCTGGGTCACCCAGCACATCCCGGCCGATGCGCTGAACGACGGCGACGTCGACGTGTATCTGTGCGGCCCGCCGCCGATGGTCGACGCGGTGCGCAAGTATTTCGACGACGAAGGCGTGAAGCCGAACAGCTTCCACTACGAGAAGTTCACCCCCAACGTCACGGCAAAGGCGGCATGATCATGCAACGATTCTCAGGCAAGGTCATCGTCGTCACGGGTGCCGCGCAGGGCATCGGCCGCGGCGTCGCGCTGCGCGCGGCGGCCGAAGGCGGCAGGGTGCTGTTCGTCGATCGCGCGGATTTCGTCGCCGAGGTCGCGGCCGAAGCGACGGGCGGCGAGACGGCCGGGTTCGTCGCGGATCTCGAAACCTACGACGGCGCGCATGCGGCGATCGCGCACGCGGCGCAGACGTTCGGCGGCATCGACATCCTGATCAACGGCGTGGGCGGCGCGATCCGCATGCGGCCGTTCGCCGAATTTGAGCCCGCGCAGATCGACGCGGAAATCCGCCGTTCGCTGATGCCGACGCTCTATACGTGTCATGCGGTGCTGCCGCACCTGCTCGCGCGCGGCGGCGGCACGATCGTCAACATCTCGTCGAACGCGACGCGCGGGATTCGCCGCGTGCCGTACTCGGCGGCGAAAGGCGGCGTCAATGCGCTGACGTCGGCGCTCGCGATGGAATATGCGGAACACAACATCCGGGTCGTGGCCACCGCGCCGGGCGGCACCAGCGCACCGCCGCGCCGCGTGCCGCGCAATGCGGCCGGCGACAGCGAACGGGAACAGGCATGGATGGGCGAAGCCGTGCGCCAGGTCACGGAGTCGACGTATCTCAAACGCTACGGCAGCCTCGACGAGCAGATCGCGCCGATCCTGTTCCTCGCATCCGACGAGGCGAGCTACATCACCGGCACGGTGCTGCCGGTCGCGGGCGGCGATACGGGTTGAGCCGCGCGTCGTCGCGCCGCCTGGCACGTGTTCAGGATGTTCGTCGACAACCCATCCACCTATCCACCCACCAACCGGCCGGCGCGAAGACGCCGGCCACGGAGACTCCCATGCGTGATCGTAAAGCCATCGTTCCGGCGGGAATGGAAGCGGTGTACGAGAAGATCGGCTATGCGCCCGGCCTGAAGGTCGGCGATACGCTGTACGTATCCGGCCAGATCGGCCGCGATGCGGCGATGCAGCTCGTCGAGGATCGTGAAGCACAGATCGTGCAGGCGTTCGAGAATCTGAAGCAGGTACTGAACGCGGCGGGTGCATCGTTCAGCGACGTGGTCGACCTGACGACCTTCCATACCGACATGCGCGACCTGCCGTTGTTCATGCAGGTGCGCGACCGCTACCTCGATGCACACCCGAAGCCGGCATGGACGGCGGTCGGTGCGCACATGCTGGGCGGCGCGCCCGGTTATATCGTCGAGATCAAGGCGGTGGCCGTGTTGACGGCGTGACGCGTGTGGGCGGGAGGCCGGCACGAGGCGACGTGGCCCACGCATCGAATCGACCCGACTCGCCGCGTGCCGGCACGGAACGAGAGACTTCGCGATCCACCGGTCAATCCTGACGAAATGCTTTCTCGCGACGTCGGGCGTGCGTCGTTGCGCCGCGGTCGGCGACAAGTCGCGCGAGTTCGTTTATGGTGCGAGGGAACGCAGCGTCATCTCTTTCCTTCCGTCGAGAATCCGCGATGAAATGCCTGCCACGCGCCGTCTTCGCCGCCTTCGCTTTCACCGTCGCGCAAGCCGCGCTCGCCCAGGCGCCCGCCACGGTGCGGCTCGAAGACATGACCTGGACCGAGCTGCGCGACAGCATCCGGGCCGGCAAGACCACCATCCTGATTCCGGTCGGCGCAACCGAGCAAAGCGGGCCGTACGTCGCGCTGGGCAAGCACAATGCGCGGGTCGCGGTACTGTCCGAGCGGATCGCGCAAGGCCTCGGCAACGCGATCGTCGCCCCCGTCATCGCCTATGTGCCCGAGGGCGGTTATGCGCCGCCGACGTCGCACATGCGCTTTCCCGGCACGATCACCGTGCCCGACGACGTCTTCGAAAAGACCCTCGAGTCCGCCGCCAACAGCTTCCGGGTCCACGGCTTCACGAACATCGTGTTCCTCGGCGATCACGGCGGCTACCAGAACGACATCCGGCAGTCGGTCGCGCGGCTGAACAAGTCGTGGGCCGGCACGGGCGCGCGCGCGTTCGTGCCGGCCGAGTATTACGGCACCAGCTCCGACGGTTACGACCAACTCCTGCGCGAGCACGGTGTGCCGGCCGCGGACATCGGCACGCACGCGGGGCTGGCCGATACGTCGCTGCTGCTGGCGGTCGCGCCGGGCATGGTCAGGGTCGACAAGCTGCGCAACGCCGCGAAGCCCGGCGCCGTCGACGGCGTCTACGGCGGCGATCCGCGTCATGCGAGCGTCGAACTCGGCCGGCTGGGCACCGACGCGATCGTGTCGCGCACCGTCGACGCGATCAGAAAGGACACCGCCGGCCGCTGACGCCGCCGCGCCATTGCGCCGCCTTTGCCGTCGTTCCATGCCATCGAACCGGGACATCGTCATGCAACCGCGCCTTCGCCGTCACATCCGCTTCCCCCGTCCCGCAATCGTCGTCGCGGCTGCGCTGGCCGGCTTTTGCGCCCAGGGTGCGATCGCGGCGTCCGCCGTCGCGGCCGTACCCGGCATGCCGCCCGTGATCAACCCCGACAACCTGTACGGCGAGGCACGGGCCGGCCGCATGAGCGCGGCGGTGGCGGGCGCGCTGCCGCGCATCTATGTGCCGAACCTGCGATCGAACGACGTCTACGTGATCGACCCGGCCACGTACAAGGTCGTCGACCGGTTTGCCGTCGGCCGCAGCCCGCAGCACGTCGTGCCGGCGTGGAACCTGCGGACGCTGTGGGTCGCCAACAATGCGGAAGGGCGCACCGACGGCAGCCTGACGCCGATCGATCCGAAGACGGGCAAGCCCGGCCCGGCAGTGCGCGTCGACGATCCATACAACATGTATTTCACGCCCGACGGCAAGGAGGCGATCGTCGTGGCCGAGGCGCATGCGCGGCTCGACTTCCACGACCCGGGCACGATGGCGCTGAAATCGAGCCTCGAGGTGCCGCAATGCAAGGGCATCAACCATGCGGACTTCTCGATCGACGGCCGGTATGCGCTCTTCACGTGCGAGTTCGGCGGCAAGCTCGCGAAGATCGACCTGGTGAATCGCAAGGTGCTCGGCTACCTCGAACTCGACCGGAAAGGGATGCCGCAGGACATCCGCGTGGCGCCGGACGGCAAGCTGTTCTATGTCGCCGACATGATGGCGGACGGCATATACGTCGTCGACGGCGACCGCTTCGCGAAGGCCGGTTTCATCCCGACCGGCGTCGGTACGCACGGGCTGTATCCGAGCCGCGACGGCACGAAGCTCTATATCGCGAATCGCGGCTCCAATCTCGTCCACGGGCCGCGCCACGGCAAGGGCAGCGTATCGGTGCTCGACTTCGCGACGCGCAAGGTGGTCGCGACCTGGCCGATCCCCGGCGGCGGCAGCCCCGACATGGGCAACGTCAGCGCGGACGGCAAGACGCTGTGGCTGTCGGGCCGCTTCGATGACATCGTCTACGCGATCGACACCACGAGCGGCGCGGTTCGATCGATTCCCGTCGGCATGGAGCCGCACGGCCTGACGGTGTGGCCGCAGCCGGGGCGCTATTCGCTGGGCCATACCGGCAACATGCGGTAGGGCGGCGGACGGGCAGGGCGCCCGTTCGTGCGTTCGCGTGCCACGACAGCGCGCACGCGCTGCGGCACGTCACTCCCACGCGTGCTTGCTGAACTGATAACCCTTGCAGCGGATCGTCTTGATGCGCTTCGGTTCCGTCAGGTCGTCGCGCAGCTTGCGGCGCAGCTTGGAGATGCGGCCGTCGATCGAGCGGTCGAAGCCGTCGAACTCGATTCCGCGTAACAGCTGCGTCAGGTCTTCCCGGCTGACGACCTCGCCGGCGCGGCAGACGAGGGCCCACAGCAGGTCGAATTCGGTCGAGGTCAGGCGCGGCGCGCTGCCGTCGGGAAGGCGAATCTTCCGATCCGCCCGGTCGATCGAAAACTTGCCGAACTCGAATCGCTGCGGCGATGCCGGTGCGCCGTCGACCGGGCGCAAGCGCATCCGTCGCAGGTGGGCCTTGATCCGCGCGAGCAGGATGCGCGGCTCGACCGGCTTGCGGAGAAAGTCGTCCGCGCCGAATTCCAGGCCGAGCAACTCGTCGAACTGCTCGTTGCGGGCCGTCATCATGATGACGATGCCGTCGTACTGCATGCGTGCGTCGCGGCAGATCTCGAAGCCGTCCTTGCCCGGCAGGTTGATGTCGAGCAGCACCAGGTCGGGGCGGCGCGCGACGATCGTGGACACGGCGTCGGTGCCGTCGAACAGCGTGTCCACCTCGTACTGATGCATGCGCAGATAGTCTGCGACCAGCGAGGACAATGGGACGTCGTCTTCGACGAGCAGGATTCGGATGGGCATCGCTAAACGAGGGGGCGAAACGGGAAAGTGGCGAGCGCTCAGGCCCGTCCGAACATGGGGAAGCCGAAGAGACGCGCATGATACTGAGAAACATTCCGGCAGAATGTGGCGAAATCTGCATCGTTCGGTGAGTCTCGCCGCAGGCGGGGCGTCGCCGCGTTGCAGGAAGGCGAACGCACGAAGATGCGGCGTCGTGTTTAGTCGAACGACGTGATGTACGCGTCAACACGTTCGGAGCGGTATCCAGCGTACAACCGGCTGAAATACCGGGCGGGATGTCGTTCGTGAGGAAACGTTTGCGAAAGCGCCGAGCATGTGGGTATCGCGCACGCTCGCCAGAGCAAAACCGGTAAAGATTGCTCTACATATCATTACAAAATATTACCTGCCGGGTGGCGTGCGGCCCGCCGTATCGCCGCGGGAGATTGCCTTCGCGCTACCGTCGGATCGCCTTGCGCAACCGCGACACCTCCTGCTCCGACACCGGCGCCGCACGATTGCCTCACGCGCTGCGTACACCTGACCACCGATGGCGACGCGCAGGCGCGACCGTCGGGCACGCACGTTGCTCGGCTGTGGGCGGCGCCCGCCTGCGGGCGCGGAACCGCGTGCCGTTGCGCACGGCGGGCCCGCGCGTGCGCCGATATCGACATTCGTATCCGGGAGGCGCCATGCGTGAATCGAACGATCCATCCCGCGCCAGGACGGGCCCGGGCGGCCGGGCCACGACCGATCCCCGGGCCGTCACGGTCAGGCACCCCGTCACGCGCGCGTTCGAACGCTTCGCGTCGCACGTGACCGTGTGGGCCGGTTCGCCGGTCGCGTTCGGCAGCGCGGTCGCCGTCACGGCGCTGTGGCTCGTCACCGGCCCGCTCTTCCACTATTCGGATGCATGGCAGCTCGTCATCAATACCGGGACGACGATCGTCACGTTCCTGATGGTGTTCCTGCTGCAGCGAAACCAGAACCGCGACAGTGTCGCGATGCACCTGAAGCTCGACGAACTCGTGGCCGTCACGCACGCGGCGAGCAACCGGCTGATCGGGATCGAGGACGCGTCGGAGGAGGAGTTGCGCGCGATGGCGCAGACCTACCTCGACATGGCGAAGCGGGTGGCCGCCGGGGACGGTAATCCGGATGGCGATCGCGACCGCGAGCCGGCGGAGCCTTCGCCGGAGTCCTGACGGACGTGACGCTGCACGGCTGCACACGATCGGCTCGCGGCCGGCGGACGATTTTTCAACCGCTTGTCATTTCTGTTCATGCAGCGCGGCATTCGCGCGATGAGCGCATCGTGGCGTGCCGTCCGCTGCCGGACGGAACGCGCGAAGCGGGCGGCATCCCGCACGCGCGTGCGGCCGAAGCGTTTCGACGCGATGTCCGGCAACGGCGCTGCCGACGGTGTGCAGTCGAGCATGCTTCCGGCAAAAACGTTCGAGGAATTCCACCGTCTCGAACGCCGCCTGTGCGAGTCGATCCCCCGCCGGGCAAGGTTACTCGACATATCATTACAAAATATTACCGATGTCGCCGCACATCGTTCCCTACAATTTCGCTTCCTGATGCGCGCGCATGATGCGCCGCGATTTCGTCCGTCATGCGGACGGTGACAGGCAACTGACGGGAAGGCGACATGATGCCGTGGCAAGTCGTGCAGAGTCTCGAAGCGCTCACGAACGCGATCGAAGCCGCGGTGGCGCGGGCCGACTGGGCCGAGGCCGTCCGGGCTGCCGAGACGCGTTCGCGGTTCGTGCTTGCGCTGGCGCCCGATCAGCCGGACGAGGTCATGTCGGCGCTCGGGAGAATGCAGGAGACCGATGTCCGGATCTCCATCGTCGCACGCGACACGTTGCAGGCGCTCGTCGCCGAGGGCTGGGCGGCGTTGCACGACACGCGGGCGGCGACGCATGCGTTGAAGGCCGGGCAGCGCGCGCTCGACGCGGACGCTGCGGCATCGCGATGCGCGCCCCGCGCCGACACGCGATTCGCGCTTCGTCATTGAGCGCGATGCAGATATCCGCTTTCTTGGGTGGCAGGATGAGATTCAGAAAACGTACCGCCTACGTCGATGCCACACGATGGTTCGTCGATGGCGACCATGACCGGGTGGCGCGGCGCCACGACACGTGGGCAGTCGCGACGCCGGAAGGCTGGCGTCCGGTGAAGCCCGGCGACTGGATTCTGCTCGACGAAAGCGGGAACTGCTGGCCGATGGACAACGGCCTCTTCCTGCGCTTTTACGAACCGGCCGTGGACTGACGTGACCGACGGGCCGCCCGCGCCTATCGGCGCTTGCGCGAAAACAGCAACGAATCGGCGTCGTTGAAGCGGATACGCTGCGGCTCGCCATAACCCGCCTTCTCCGCGACGCGAATCGATGCAACGTTGGTCGGCTTGATCACGCATACGCTGCGCTCGAACCGCTGCTGCCCGTCGAGCCATGCAAGCGCGGCCGCGAGCGCCTCGGTCGCGTAGCCCTTGCCGTGCGCCCACGTCGCGAGGGCCCAGCCGGCTTCCGGCACACCGCGAATCGACGGCTCGATGAGCCGGTGGAAATCGGCGAAGCCGAGGTCGCCGACATAGCGGCCCGACGCCTTCTCGCGAATCGCCCAGTAGCCATAACCCAGCAGCGGCCACAGCCCGCGATACGCGAGCATGCGCATCCACGAGTCGCGCGGCGCGGACGGCTCGCCGTTGAAGATGTGTTCGACGACCTTGGGCTCGGCCCACATCGTGGCGAGCGCATCGAAGTCGCCGAGCGGATGGCCTTCGAGGATGAGGCGCGGCGTGTCGAGAACGGGCGGGGACGAGACTGGCGGCATCGTGGTTTCCGGAAAGAAGGGGGGGCATGGGACGGCCGGGCCGTCGCACGTCGATGCCGCGCTGGTCGGGGCCCGTTCACGCGCTCGCCGGCAGGTCGGGTGGCGGTGTTGGTCGGTGAGCGGCGGCGTGTGATCGGCGGTACGCGAGCGCGGCACGCTGCGAGCGGGCAGGTCCATTTCGGCAAGACAGGGCGCGGGAATGATAGCAAAACCCTTGTCGCGTCGGGCGTCGCGTCGGGCGTCGCGTCCGGCGGCCTCCGGCGGCCGCGAGTGACGCCGGTGCATCGACGGCGTCGAACCGGAAACGTGCGCGATTGCAGCGGCTGACCGCGCGATAATCGGACTTTCATGCGGCGCACGCCGCACTTCCGATGTGCGTTCACCTCTCGACATGACACTCGAATCCGACTGGCTGAGCCGCTTCATGGCGCTCGTCACGGTCACCGGGAAGCTCGAAATCCGCTGCGCGTTCGGCGCGCCGTGGGCGGTCACGTATGAACGATCGCCTGCGTGCGAGATCCCGTATCACGTGGTGCTGCGCGGCCGCGCGATCCTCGAGAATCCCGACGACGGCTCCGTGCGCGAACTCGGCGGCGGCGATCTCGTGCTGTTGCCGCACGGTTCCCCGCATGTGCTCCACGACGGCAGCGGGTTGCCGCCGGTGCCGGCGGTCAAGCGGCCCGGCGGTCACGTCTTCATCGGTGAGAACGCGGGCACCGGCGAGCGGCTGGACATGCTGTGCGGACGTTTCGTGGTCACGCCGCCGCACGACCGGCTGATCCGGCGCCACCTGCCGGCCGATCTCGTCGTGCGCGCGGTGGCGGACAGCCGCACGGCGGACGCGCTGGCCGCCACCGCGCGGCTGACCGCCCTCGTGGAGCTGATGCGCGCGGAATCGCTCGAGCAGCAACTCGGCGGTCTCGCGATCCTCGACGCGCTGTCGGCGGCGCTGTTCGCGCTCGCGCTGCGCGCGATCAGCGAATCGGGGCAGGCGCCGACCGGCCTGCTGGCGCTGGCCGGCCAGCCGCGCCTCGCGCCCGCGATCGTCGCGATGCTCGACGATCCGGCAAGGCCGTGGACGCTGCCCGAACTGGCCGCGCTGTGCAGCATGTCGCGCGCGACCTTCATGCGTCATTTCCAGTCGAAACTCGGGCACTCGGCCGCCGATCTGCTGACGGATATCCGGATGAGCCTCGCCGCGAATGCGCTGCGCCGGCCGTCGGCCAGCGCGGAGGCCGTGTCGGCCGACGTCGGTTATCAGTCGGTGGCTGCGTTTCGACGCGTGTTCACGCGCTGGGCGGGGATGACGCCAGGTGAATGGCGGCGCCAGTCGTTCGGTGGTCCGCGCGATGCGGCGGCATCGGACGACGGCGTGGCCGGCGATGCGGAGTAAATGCGAAGGAGGCGGCGCCTGCTGCGGTTCGATGCAATCGCAGACGGATCGGCCAGATGTCGGCGCACGGTTCGATGCCGGGCGCATCGCTACGGTTGTCCGGCTCGACGAACCACTCGGCGGCAGCGCGGCACTTCAGGTTTTCCGATCCCCCAGGCAGCGCCGTGGCCGTCATCCGGGCGGCACGCCCGCCGCAGCAATGGAGCCGGCGACGGGCGCGATCGAAACGGCAGCGGCAGCGGCACCGCATGCCGTCCCGATGCTCTCGCAGCCGCGCGACTTACTTCACAGGCGGGAAATCGACGACCGTGTCGTTGATGCGGTTGAACGTGTTGGTGAAGATCGTCAGCGCGATCGCGAGCGAGATTTCCGCGAGTTGCGTGTCCGTGTAGCCGGCTTCGCGGATCGCCGCGAATTCGTCGTCGGTGATCGTGCCGCTCGTCCGTTGCAGGTTCAGCACGAAACGGATCAGTGCATCGCGCTTCGCGTCGCCGGTGTTCGGCTCGCGCGAACGGATCGCTCGCAGTGCGTCGGCCGACAGGCCGGTCATCTTGCCGAGCAGGTTGTGCGCGGCGACGCAGTAGTCACACCCGGTATCGGCGCTGACGAGCAGCTTGATCGTTTCGAGATCCTGCCTGGTCAGCGTGCCGCCGGCGAGCACGCCTTCGGCGTCGAGCACGGCCGCGAGCGCGTTCGGCGCGACATGGCCGACGGCGGCGAACAGGTTGGGGACAGTGCCGCCGGCGACCTTGCGGACTTGTGCGTACACGTCGGCGGTTGCGCCGGTGGCGGTTTCGATGGCGGGGATGGCGATGCGGCTCATGACTGGCTCCTTGATCGGAAGGTTGACGCCCGTTCGTTCGGGGTGACTCCACTTTAGAAGCGCAGGGCGATCCTCATAAGGCACAAAATCGCCATTGTGATGCTCAAAAGGATCAAATCGATCCGCCGCCGCCGGCGGTCTACTTCCGGCTTTTCAGGAAGGTCCGCCCTTCGGCCGTGATCGACGCGCCGGAGCGGCCGTGTGCCGAATGGCTGACGAAGCCCGCGCTGACGAGTTCCCGCGCGATCGACCAGCCGAGCGCGGGCGCATCGCGCCCGTAGCGGACGTCGGCGAGGCGCTCGAGCGCCCAGATGGCGGAGGCCGACAGGTTCGGGGTGTTGGACGTGAAGTTGTCGCTCATCGCTTCCTCGTGAAAAGGGGATTCGGGGTGGGCGGGATGCCGTGACGCCGGGTGGTGCACGAATCAGCGCGCTTGCAGCACGGGCAGCAGCGCCTGCAGCGCCGCCTCCTCGTCGGGGCCGGTGGCCAGCACTTGCGCGGACGTGCCGCCGTGCACCTGCAGCGCTGCGACGGCGGCGCTGTCCTTTGCGTTGCTGCTGATCCCGTTCGCGATCAGCAGGATGTCGCTTTCGAAGCCGCGCGCCGCGTCGACGGCTGCTTTTCGTGCGGCGGCGCCGCGGTTGCGGTTCCACGCGGGGCCGATTTCAACGTACACGACGGTTGCCACGATGTCGGAAAGCCTCTGAACGGAGAATCGGTGTGCGGTGCCAGGCCGGCGGTGCGCCTGGCGCGCGTGAAATACGCTTTCGCGCGACGCCCGGAGAAGCCGGCGGCGAGGCCAGGGTGTGTGCATCCTGCTTGGATGTGCCGGCATTCTCGGGGAAACGGGTTGCAAATCCGGCGAACGGCACGAAAGCGGTGATTATAATACAGCGGTCAAGATATGTGTATTGCATTATAATGCCGTGTGCGCCGACGGCGGTCCGCCGATCCGTCGGCGCGTGCCGTCAGGCCGGCCGGGCGACGCTGCCAGCGCGCCCGGCATTTTTATCGACGACCCAACTCATCCTGAATGGAAGCTGCAATGAACGCCGCCCCCGCCTGCCCGCAATGCGCGATGGAAAACACTTACCCGGACGGCACGCTGACCGTATGCGCGGACTGCGGCCATGAATGGTCGGCCGGTGCCGGCGCCGAAACCGGTGACGAGCCGGCCGGCGACGTCGTCAAGGACGCGAACGGCAACGTGCTGTCGGATGGCGATTCGGTCGTGCTGATCAAGGACTTGCGCGTGAAGGGCTCATCGATCACGCTGAAGATGGGCACCAAGGTCAAGAGCATCCGGCTCGTCGGCGGCGATCATGAGGTCGACTGCAAGACCGACATGGGCGGCTTCATGCTGAAGGCCTGCTACCTGAAGAAGGTCTGAGTGTACCCGCACCAATCGACTGCTTCTTAATCGACAGCACACCATGGCCGAGGAACGATTTTCCTACGATGCGTTCGTCAGGTTCCTGGCGACGCCGCTGAACGACGGCCGGCCGTTCGTGCTGGAGACGCAGCACGCGCTTTCGCTCCATTTCGACCATTTCGGCACGCAGAGCTTCATGTCGCTCCGGGATCCGGGCCGGCTCGAGCTCGGCTATACACGCGTGATGATGGGCTTTCTGCTGCTGCAGCCGGAGCCCGCGCACATCTGCATGCTCGGGCTCGGCGGCGGTTCGCTGGCGAAGTACTGCTACCGGCACCTGCCCGGTGCGGCGATCGACGCGGTCGAGATCAACCCGGACGTGATCGCGCTGCGGGACGTATTCAGGATTCCTGCCGATGACGGCCGGTTCACGGTGGTGTGCGCCGACGCCGCGGATCACCTGGAAAAGGTGGAGGTCCGGACGGACGTGATCCTGCACGACGCGTTCGTCGCGGACGGCATGCGTGGCCGGTGCACGGGCGCCGCATTCCTCGCTGCGTGCCGGGCGCGCCTGAGTGATACCGGCGTACTGGCGATCAACTTCATGGACGACGATCCGGCGTTGCCGCAACATCTCGAGCAACTGCGAGCGGTGTTCGGTGCGTCGTATACGCTGGTGCCGTGCGGCGACGACAACAACTACATCGCGTTTGCGTGGAAGGGCGGCCAGCGGCTGCCGTCACTCCGCATCCTGCTCGAACGCGCACTCGCGTGCGCACAGGCCGGCGAGCTCAAGCTCGGAGCCACGGCGAGACGCATGAAGGCCGGGGAGTGCATCGAGCCGCGGCGGCTGGTGCAGCGTACGCAGCCTCCGGGGCGGTGGGAGATTGGCGCGTAATCGGCATCAAGCGCGGCGTCAAGCGGCTTTTAAGCGCCGCCGCGTGCGTGGCCGGTGCGGCCGCGCTTACTTCACGCGCTTGCCGAGCGCGCTCTTGGTCTTGTACGTCACGCCGTGACGGTCGAGATACTCGCGGATCAGTTGCCGCACGACTTGCGAAGGCGTGAGATCCTGCTCTGCGCAGAGCATCTCGAATGCTTCCTTCTTCGCGGGATCGATCAGGACGGTCAGGCGGGCGGTTTTCGTTTCCATTGCGGGGCGAGGGTGGTCGGTATGTTAATCAAATTATAATCGATGAGCCTTCGGCGCTACTACCGGGCACGCGGGGAAGCGCGGCCGGGTGCGCGCTCAGCGCTTGCTGCGGACCAACGCGAGCAGGTCGTCGATCACCGGTACGATCGCCAGCGTGACGAGCACCGCGGCGAGCGGCACGGTCGATACGTAGCCGACATGCTTGAAGCCGATTGCGCCGGCCAGGCCGCCGATGAAGAACGACGAAAGCATCGTTGCATGAATCCGCAGCTTCGAGCGGTTGGCGACCACCGCATGCGCATCGACGTCGATCGCCGACCGGTTCCAGTAGAACAGCTTCCCGAGTTCGATGCCGAGGTCGGTCACGATGCCGGTCATGTGTGTGGTGCGGATCTCCGCGCCCGACAGCTTCGTGATCGTCGCGTTCTGAAGCCCCATGATGAAGCACAGCAGCGTCACGGTCACCGGCACGAAGAAGGTTTCCCACAGCGCGAGATGGCTGCCGAGCAGCCCGAACAGAAGCAGCAGCGCGGCCTCGACCAGCAGCGGCAGCATGAACTGGCTGTGCAGGCCGCGACGGCGGCCCCAGTTGACGAGGATCGCCGAGCAGCTGGCGCCGATCAGGAACGACCCCAGCGAGCTGATGCCGGCCAGTGCGAGCCGCACGTCGCCGAGCGCCGTCTGGTCGGCGATCGCCGATACGATGCCGCTCATGTGCGACGTGTATTGCTTGACCGCGAGGAAGCCGCCGGCATTGGCCGCGCCGGCGACGAACGCCAGCGAAAACCCGAGCTGACGGTTTGCGGTCGCGCTGCGGTGTTTTCCCGTCAGGTTTCGAAAGTACTGCGCTGGCATGGTGGCTTCGCTCAATCGCCGCGGATCGCGGGCACGGACATGAAAACCGGCGCCGGGCGGCAGGGCGGGAACGCCGCATGCGGACGGGCGCCGGGTCTCTTGAATCATGTGACGAACATGATAATGTCATTATCATACTCTGTCAGCCGCATGGGGCTGACAGTACAATGTCGTGCTGCGCGGACCGGCCGCGGCTTCGCTGCCGCATTGCCGTGCCGCCCGCATTCGCGATCACTTCTGCCCACCGTTTCATGACCCCGATCAAGTTCATCCTTCGCTACACTGCGATCCCGTTCACGGCCATCGTGGCCGTGGTGATCTGGACAGTCATACCATCGTCGAAAGAGATCGATGCGAGACAATATGCGGCGCTGTCGCGCGCGTACGCGAGTTTCCCGCTGCCGTTCCGGCGCGAGATCTCGGAAACGATGGACCACGGCCGGATCAACGACCGGCGCTACCAGGCGCTCGTGCGCGATTCGCTGGGCAACGGCGTCGCGCTGGACTGGCCGGCGTCGGGCGTGGGCGCGCTCGCCGACGAGCGGCAAAAACTGGCCGAACTGATTCAGGCCGATTCAGATCTTCAAGGGCATCACCAATGAAAACTCTGCTGGTTTCCGTGGCATTCGCGATGATCATCGCGAGCCTGATCTTCGCGCTGTATTTCATGAATCACGATCGCGGCAAGTCCAAGCGGATGGCATGGTCGCTCGCGGCACGCGTCGGGCTGTCGGTCACGCTGTTCCTGTCGCTGCTGATCGCTTACAAGCTGGGCTGGATCGAGCCGACGGGGTTGCCGATCGGCCGCTGAACGACGAACGCCCCGTTGCAGGCGGGGCGTTCGCGGATATTCGCTTTTTTCGAGGCGAGTGACGATGCGATTGCGTACGCGGCGTAATGGGCGGAGGGATGACCGGCCGTTCAATCCGGTTGAGTGCAAAGGGGCGGCGGCACAACGGCGGCTCGAGCTTCGGGCATCGTGGATGCGTTACGGCCTGGGGTGCTTCATTTCCTCGGCTTCCATCGCGGCGAGTCGTTCTTCACGTGCGGATACGGACTCCATGGCTTCGTCGATCGAGGCCAACGCATATTCGCAGGCCAGTTTCACTTCTTCGACGGTAGCCTCCGGCGTCTGGTCGTCGCTTGGCGGAGGGGAAAGCATGTCTCCGAGCATCATCGCCAACTCAGAGGTGTCCCACGCTTCGCCCTTTTGCGCCTTCTTCTTTATATAGTGCCGGATTTCCGCATCCTGCTCGGGCGAGAGTGGAAGGTGTCGAAACGTGTTGCCTGGGTTGGCGTCGATCATGATGGTGCTCCCGGGATTGCTCCCTGCAATGCGCGTGCACCCGGAAAAAGAGGGGCGAAGAAGGAGTCGGCTCCTATCGTCGGGAGCGTGAATCCTGAATGCGTTCGAGGCGGGCCAAGAGTTCGTCCACCTGGAGCGAGAGAACCTTGTTGCGCTCGGATTGCGTGCGGAGCTTGTTGAGCTTGACTCTCCAGTACGCTGGATCGTTGACGGTCGATCTGTTGATGAACGCGTGTTGCGCTTGCTCAAGCAGCCCGATTGATCGTCTGATATGGGCCAACTCGCGTTCCGCGTCGCAGTACCAGCTCATGTTCTTCGCCTTCTGATTATGGTTTTCATTTTGACTTGCTGCACGGCGAGCGCACGTGCGCTCGCTCGAAAGGCGATGCTGGAGTCAATTTCGGGCAGCACCACGGCTGCACGGCGTGACGGGCGTACTGATCATCCTTCTTGCTGCTGCGAGGCGGCCGGCCGGCTTGCAGCCTGCGTCGTCCGGCCACCGTAATTCATGCCTGGGGCCGGGATGGCGACGCAAGCGGGCCCCCGGCCGGCACGGCGTGCACGATGTTCCTAGAACATTTTGCGGGGCGGCATCAGGCGTTTCGTCCGCAAGCGCTGCCTGGCAACGGCACTGGCCTTTTTCCGCTTGCGCTCCGTCGTGGGCTTTTCGTAGCTGGTGCGACTGCGCAACTCCCGAATCAACCCGGTCTTCTCGATACTGCGCCGGAATCGTCGCAGCGCGACATCGATTGGTTCGTTGACCTTCAGTGTGATGGTTGTCATGTAACTCCTGGTTGAAAACGGTCGACAGGAAAACTAGCCGAGTCGTGTCATGACGGTGCTTGCGATCTCGTCAGATTCGAATTCCGAATACCCGGCTCCGATTGAAAAGGCACGCACAGCCGCGAACATCTGCAGCTCCTGTTGATGACATAGCGCGGAATGGGTCATTCCAGCGGGCAGGACAGCGTCGCTCCGAGTGACCTTGCACCCTCTGATCAGGTCAAGAAGTTCGTCGACGATCATTTCGTCCTCCAAATTGCTGGAAAGTTACTTTGCCATCGTGAGTCGCGTCAGACGGCGCTCGAAAAGAAGCCCTGCTTTTCGCGATTTTCGTCGATGACACTTTCGGCGTAGCGCAATGACGCACGACGTGCGTCACCGGCGGTATCGAACGGACTGTCGTCGAGAAGCCTGAACGTCTGGCTCTGCGTCAGCGTATCGGTGGTGCCGCGAAGACAAATCTTGACCGCTGCGTCGAAACCGGCATCGTAGTTATGCGGGTTGCCATCCAACGCAGGCACGTGTGGGTAAATCAGTGGATAGATTTCGAATCCACGGTAAATATGCATGCTCATCATGAACTCCCGGCGATCGATTGCGGCGACTCGCAAGGACGAGCGTATACAGCCAGCATCGCCTGATGCATGGCGCGGCGGGTCGGTGTGAAAGGGACAAACGTTGCGAGCGAGGCGGTACGCGACGCAACACGGTGGCGAGTGGAGGGCGAGCGGGCAAACAGCAAACGGGCGCTCGAATGAAACCATCATACGCGCATCGTCGATCGGGTGTCCATCTTATTTCGACCGCGCCAAGGCAACTGCCTCGACAACCGGTCGATGCCGACCATTCATGCCTTATACGGAAAACGACACTTCTCCCGATTCCGCGACATGGGGCAGGGGGCATGCCCCCGACGTTGCTTGCCGGAATTGTGACAACTGTCGAATCGACAGGGAGCCCGCGCCTGGACGTCAGTGCGAAGGCGGCGTCAGTCGCCAGCCGATGCACGCCATTCCGCGATGCGCTCGGTAAGCTGCTGCGATCATTCGACTGGCGTTCCACGAAACGGGATTCGGCACGTAGCGCGCATGCACTCGCAGCCGGGCGTAGACAGAAGGGATGTTGCCAGCGGAGAGGCTGCGCAAAGGCTTCTGCCAACTTTCGACAGGGCCGTCACGACGGGGACGCTCGTGGTCGCGCGTTGTCCGGATCGCGAGTTTGATCTACCTATGGTGGTGTTGTGATAAGAAAACTTATCCCGATGATGTTGATCGGAATGAATCCCATCGGAGGATGGCAGCATCGCCGGCGTGACTGAAACGGGTTCTGGGGCGCCAGCAGAGGCCGTAGCGTGGCGGGCGATGACATTAGCCGCCCGCCCCGCCCGTGATGTCATGTCGATAGGCACGGGGAGAGCAACCCGCGATGCGCTTGAACGCATGTCCGAACGCGCTATCCGAGTCGTAGCCGAGCATTTGCGCGATTGCCGATATCGATGCGTTCGAGCGTCGCAGTTCCCGCATCGCGAGTTGCACGCGCCAGCGCAGTACGTACTCGAGCGGCCCGAATCCCAGCCGCCGCTTGAAGTGCAGCGCGAACGTCGACCGCGATACGTGGCAGCAGGTCGCGAGTTCGTCGACTGTCCAGCGTCGCGCGGGCTCCGCATGAATGGCGACAAGTGCCGTGCTCACCCGGGAATCCGCGAACCCGGCAAGCCATCCGACATCGCTGTTCGCGCCGTCGTCCACGTAGCGGCGCAGGATCTCGACCAGCATCATGTGACCGAGATGTCGAACCATCAGCGACGCCCCCGGCGACGGTTTGCCGAACTCATGTGCGAGCCGCTGCAGCGCCCAGCGCAACACCGCCGCTTGTTCGGAGTCGCCGCTCACGATCACCACGGGCGGCAGGCTGCCAAGCAGCAGCGGCATGCCTTCCTCGTACGAGAAGCGGCCGCCGATCAGAAAGCAGTTCGCCGGTTCGCCATAGTGCGCGATGCCGTGTTCGACGTTCCGGTACACGTCGGCGGCAGGGACCGGCGTAACCGATGGATCGCTCGCCAGTGAAAATGCCCGCGGCGATGCGAGCAGGAAGCAGTCTCCCGTGCGCAGCCGGATCGGCGCCCCGGCGCCGTCGACGGTCAGCCAGCAACTTCCCTCGACAACCGCATTGAACTTGATTCCCTCGGGCGGGGGAATGGCAACCGCCCACTGGCCGCCTGCTCTCAGGCCGGTGAAATACGAGTCGCGCGTTTCCAGCAGCGACAGCACTTCCGACAGGGGATCCACGTTCAAGCTCCGGACGATCTCGACGAAAAATCGGATTCTATTGCATTCACAGTCCGGGGGCGCCGCCGGAAAATGGCCTCGTGCAGTGACGCGACCGACAGGCGGGCGCGTGCTTCACGCATCGTTCCAGGAGCCTTCGATGACGAGCAGGCAACACCCCCTTCATTCCGGATTCGGCGCAGCATCGACGGCAAGCGACGTACTGGCCGATCTCGACCTTCGTGGCAAGACCGCCATCGTCACGGGCGGCCATTCGGGCCTCGGCCTGGAAACGACGCGCGCACTGGCGCAAGCCGGTGCGACCGTCGTCGTCGGCGCACGGCACGTCGATGCCGCGCGCGAAGCAACGCGCGGCATCGACGGTGTGGAGATTGCGGCACTCGACCTCGCCGATCTCGCGAGCGTGGCCGCATTCGCGGCGCGGTTCGTCGATGCGCGCCGCGACGTGGACATCGTCATCAACTGCGCGGGCATCATGGCGTGCCCGGAGACGCGCGTCGGCGACGGCCGGGAAGCGCAGATGGCCGTCAATCATCTTGGCCATTACGCGCTCGTCAACGGGCTGTGGCCCGTGCTCGCGCATGGCGGCGGCGCCCGCGTGGTCGCGGTGTCGTCGCTCGGGCACCGGCTGTCGCCGATTCGCTGGGATGACGTCCAGTTCGCACACGGCTACGACAAGTGGCTCGCGTATGCGCAGTCGAAGACCGCCAACGCGCTGTTCGCGGTGCAGCTCGACGCGCTGGGCGCCCCGTTCGGTGTCCGCGCCTATTCGCTGCATCCGGGCAAGATCGCGACGCCGCTGCAGCGTCATCTGACACGTGAAGAGATGATGGCGCAGGGCTGGGTGGACGAGCACGGTGTGCCGGTCGATCCGACTTTCAAGACGCCGGCCCAGGGTGCCGCAACCCAGGTATGGGCGGCAACGTCGCCGCGCCTTGCGGCGATCGGCGGTATCTATTGCGAGGATTGCGACGTCGCGGTCGTCACGCAGGGAAACGAGGAATCCGGCGTGCGGCCGCATGCGATCGATCCGGATGAGGCGGCGCGTCTGTGGGCGTGGTCCGCGAAGCTGACCGGAATCGATGCCTTTGCGGCGAGCCGCTGACGGCCGGGCGCGGACGAAGGAGGGCACGGGCACCGGCGGAGACAGGGCATGCGGCCGGCGCGAGATTCGCGCGCGGCCACTTGGTCACGCGTCGTGCGAAGCGCGCGGTTCATCTCCGCGATCGGTATCGCGGAAAGCGAGTCGGGGTTCGAGACGAGTGCATCGAAGGCTGATGCGAGCTGGCCGATCGCGAAGCTCGAGAGGGCGATTGATTCCAATCAAGAGGGGGCAGTTCTCGGCGGCCGATTGCCGCCGAGAACACTGTGCATATATCAGGGGGCGGTAAGCAAGATCAGGCCGGTGGTCGCATCCGCCGTGTCGACTGGGTCAGGTTCCGACGCCACCACGGTGCGCCGGCGCCCGATCGGGCGATCGCCCGTCGCGTATCCGTTCAAGTCGCTCGATCGCCTCAGCGTGGCCTCGAACACGAATCAATCCGCTGCTGTCTGCCGATCCGAAGTGGATCGAGTCGTCGCCGTACACGAAACACATGGGTTCGACGCACTGTCGAGATCGAAACCGGCGAGGCGGCCCGCCGTTACCGGGCCGCGACGACGATTGCCCTACTTCACGGGGGTGAGGACCGGTGCGCCTTTGTTCTTGATCAGGAACACGATGAATTTTGCCGGCTTCGTGCTGCTGGCATTTCGCCCGACCGTGTGGACGTCCTCCGGGCCTTCGTGGAACGTGTCGCCGGCGTGGAGCGTGACCTCCTTGCCGCCGTTCAGGCCCATCACGATGCTGCCGTCGAGCACGTAGACGAAGGCGTGCGCGTCGTGACGATGAACGGGGTCGACGCTGCCGGGCGGATAGTCCACGACGATCATCTGGACTTCCTTGCCCGGATACTCGGGCAACGGCTCCGTGGTCAGCGGCGTGACCTTCGCGTGCGGTGCGGCGACGGCCGGCTGAACGGCCATCAGCAGCGACGATACCAGCGGCGCGAGTACGAGCATGATGCGTTTCATGTCGTCACTCCAGGTTGGCCTTGTCGAGCCCGAACATCTTGTCGAACGATCCCGGCGCGATGCGGAATGCGACATTCAGCCGGTTCCAGCTATTGATGGCGCCCACGAGGACGGTGAGATCCGACAATTCCTGCTCGGAATAGTGTTCCCGTACGCATGCGTAGAGATCGTCCGGCACGCCATGCGCAGGGAGGCGGGTCAGTACCTCGGTCCATTCCAGCGCGGCGCGCTCGCGGGGTGAAAACAGCGTCGATTCGAGCCAGATCGCAACGTGGTGCAGGCGCAATTCACGCTCGCCATGAATCTTTGCCATCTTGATGTGCATGTCGACGCAGAATGCGCAGCCGTTGAGCTGCGATGCCCGGATCTCGACGAGCTCGCGCACCGGTGCCTCGATCGTCGTCTTCTGAAACAAGCCGTCCAGCTCGATGAGCTTCCTGGTCAGTTCCGGCGATTGCTGAAAGTAGTTGATACGTTGCGTCATGATCTGTTCTCCTGATCGGTTGAAGCGGTGCCGCCGGCGCGTCGGATGGCGATTCGCCGCAGCACCTGCCCGGCAACCATCGTAATCGTGCGTCCCGGGGGCCAGTAGTACCGGCAAGGTGCGCACTCTGTTGCCGCTTCCGCACCAGTCGCCCATCAAGCCGACACGGCGATGAAACCGCATATGCCTTGTCGTGCCATCTTCGTATAAGGACAGAGACGTTCCGTGTCGCGTACGAGACCTTCCGCGACGGGCAACTCGACACCCGGCATGCGGACGGTGACGTTGGCAACCAGCGCATATCCGCCGTCTACCGGATCGCGGCCGAACGAGACTTCGACGGTGACGGTCGTTTCCCGGATATCGACCCGCGCGCGTTGCGCCAGCAGGCTCAGCGCGCCGTGAAAGCACGCGGCGTAACCGGCGGCAAAAAGCTGCTCGGGATTGGTGCCGCCGCCCGGGCCGCCCAGTTCGGCGGGCAAGCGCAGATCGAGGACGAGACTGCCGTCGTCGGATTTCGCGATGCCCGATGCACGGCCGTGCCTGGATGTGCCGCCAGAGACCGTGACCGTGGTCGTGTAGAGCGGGGCGAATGCTTTCCCGCGGTATTTGTCGAGCAGCGTCAGCGGCGGAGGTTGCAACCTCTCGTTCTCCATATGCCTCCCGGTTGCCGGTATGGCCAACGCGAGCGGCTCTCGAACCTTGGATATCGAGGCGCTGCGTTGTTCTTCGAAGCGAATCAGCGCAACGGCGCAGCGCTTGCCTGCCAGTCAATCCCCACGAGCGCCATCCCGTCGATGGACCACACGTGCTTGCATGCTAGGCAAAGGCGAGCCGGCGCACCAGACCGACTCGGGACGCATGGTGTTGCCCGTTCCGCACCAATGCAGTCGATGGAAGGGTGAGGCGTGCAGGGCGGCCAGCCCCTGGTCCAGACACCGGGTCGTCCGATCAGATGTCCCGCGTGCGCGGGATGACAACGGCCTGGCCGTGCAGTGTGCCGTCGGCGTCGAGTAGTTGCCACAGCGTGGCTTCCTCGATCATGAAGCGCTGGCCTGACTTGGTGACCCGCACGCCCTTGTAGCCCGCCTCGTAGCCGAGCCGCTGTACGCGTGCGAGGAATTGCTGCCGCTCCTCGCGATTCGGGGCCTCTGCTGAAAGTCGGGACGGCAGTCGGGTGATTTCATCCCAGCTGTACCCGAACCGGCGCTGTGCGGCCTTGTTGCCGTAAATAAAGACCGGGTCGGGATCGGTGTTGTGCGCGAGTACCGCGAACGGCGCATGCTCATAGAGCCATTCGGTCGCTTCGTCCACGTGCATGGCCTGAGACACCAGGGGGCGGCCAAGCAGCCGGGCGTAGCTGTCGGCAAGGAGCTGATAGAACGCTGGATTGCGGTGGAGCGGGATCATCTGGACATCTCGACGGAGATCGTGGGGCCCGTCTGCGCGACTGTGGGCGTGCTTACGATACAGCATCTGCAGACTGCTATTCCTGGTTAAATGATTTCCGCAACACGGACGATGACCAACGCCGCCGGAACGAGCGCCGCCTGAGCGCACAGCGTGCCGAGAACTCGCGCCCCGGCGAGTGTCGTGATGGCCCGCCGGAAGCTGTTTTCCGATATCCGGCCTTCGATGACATCGTCGGTCATGACGGAAACCTGCGGGTCGATGACGACGGCCAGCACCACGGTCGCGAAGCCGTTGATGACGGACGACAGGTTCGCGCATGTCACCCTCAGGTCGGGTTTCAGGTAACCCGCATACAGCGACGCGAACACACCGACCGTCCAGATCGCCATGGCTGCCACGTTCAGCACGATGACTTTCCAGGACACGCCGGTGCTCGCGGTCAGTTGCGTGACGTTGTGGCGGGAAGGCAGTCGTGCGCCGACGCGAAGATAGTTGACGCCGGCGCGACTGCAGGCATCCACCAGCAGCCGCGGAATCGAACGGTTCACCTGGAAATGCTCGACGGCGCGGCTGAAATAACGCTGGAAAGTCGGGATCAGGAAGGCGCCGGCAATGCTCGCCACGGTGGCGCTCAGCAGGAAGAGCCGAAAATCGGTGAGCAGCCCGCTGCCCATCCGATGCGCAATATCCATTTCGACCCGTTTCGCGATGAACGGCCCCTGAAAGGAGTTGGCCGTCCGGGAAACCAGCGCGATGATCCCGAACAAGGAAAACGACAAGGCGATCCGGCGCGTTCGAACGCCGGCAATCCGCACCGCATAGGCCAGTGTCGCGATCACATGGATGACGAATGTAAGCCCGCAAATGATCCAAAGCTGACTGTCCATGCTGTGACGGCGCGTGTGGCGGAGGCATGAGTGTACCCGAGCAAAGTACCGGCCCGGTTGTCGCGAGGCGCGCAGTCGCGGGAGCGCAAGGCCCGGTTCGCCGAGGATCGGGGCGGGGGACGCGCGAAGCCGGGGCAGCAAGAGTCGTGATGCCGATTTCGGCCGCCCGCTGCACGAGCCGGGCGATACGCGCTGCTTCGGCGCATGAAGGCGCCATGGCGGTCATTGCGTGGAAAGCTGCTGCCCGGCGGCGCCGATTGCCGTATCGTTCATCGCGATCATCGGTTCCACGTCGAAACCCGCGACACGCCATGCCTCGATGCCGCCGGTGAGCGGCAATGCGAGCTTGACGCCGGACAGCCGCAGCTGCCTGGCCACCGACGCGGCAGACGCTTCGTGCGGACACGCGCAATAGATGACCAGCGTCCGGTTCGTTCCATAGCGCTCCATGATCTGGCGGGGCTGGTGTTCATCGGCGATCAGCGCGCCCGGAATGACAAACGGATCGCGTGTTCTCCACTCGGCGGAACGGATATCGATCACGGCCGGCCGCGGCTTGTTCGCGAGCAGCGCATGCAATTCGCCCGCGCTGATCCGCGCCTTCCCGAGCGCATTTGCCATCATCTGCCTGCGGCAATAGCCATACAGAACGTACAGCACCGGGGCGATGCCGATCACGACGAGTGCTTGCCAGCCGAGACGGGCGACAGTCGCGAAGATCGCATCGATCTGCGAGGCGAACAGCGTGCCGACGGCGAGGCCGATCGATGCCCACAGTGCAATGCCGGCGCAATCGTGCAGGACGAAGGCGCGCACCCGGACGGCCATCGCACCGCAGAGCGGAACGGCAACGAGCGAAAGGCCGGGTACGAACCGCGCAACGACGAGCACGCGAACGCCCCAGCGTCCGAAAAAGCGCTCGGTCGTCGTGACGCACGCTTCGCGCGACGGCGACAGGCCGCAGACGGTGTGAAGCGTGCGCTTGCCATACCGCTTGCCTCCCTGGAACCAGACCAGATCGCCGAGCAGGCCGCCGATCACGGCGGCACCCAGTATCGTCAAGAAATGCAGCAGCGTCGACGACCCGACATGCGCGACGAGCGCGGTGCCCGCGCCTACGGTGATCAACGTCGGTATGGCAGGCAACGGGAGGCCAAGCGAAGACCCGAGCACGTTCAGGAATACGACCCATGTGCCGTACCGCGCGATCAATTCATGCGACATCATGATGCTCTCCTTGAGGCTGCCGCGTAGCCGGTCCCGAGGGCCGGCCTTGGCGCCGCCTGATCCGGTCTTGCAGGGCGGATGCGTCGAGTCGGGGGCAGTACCGGCCGGGCCGCCCGTCACGCGATGCGGGCGCTTGAACTTGAACGACCGCCTTGCTGCCCCGTGGCGGGTGTCGCCGCGCGTTACCTGGCGACGGACGATTCCTGCTCCGGCGAATGTTGCCGTGCCGGCAACGCATCCTTGCCCGACCCGCCGGGTTCGTCGACGTCCTGCCGATAGCGGTGCACGTCCCGCGTGACGAAGCCGATTTCCCGGCTCGGAATCTCGAACCACTCCGGGTGCCCGAACGTACGGCGAATATCCTCGAGGCCGCTTGCCCAATGCTCGCGCATCGTGTCCTTGCTGAACTCGTAGTCCTTGTAGTGCCCCTCGAACGTCTTGTTCTTGTAGATCAGGTGCACGACGTTCACGGCGCTGCCGTCCGCCGTTTTCTGCGCATCGCGCAGCAGCGGGTGGGCAAGCCGAACGTGTTCGGGAATATGTTCGAGCAACGCCTTGATCATCTGGGCGTGTTTTTGGTTCTGCGACATGAACGCGGTGATGGCGCGCGTGCGGCTCGAATACTGAATGTCCTTGGTGCGCTCGCTGACGTCGAGAAAATCGCCCGGCAGCTTGCCTCGCGCGCTCCACAGGTCGAGCTGGAACACGAGCGTGTCCTTGTGCTGGCTTTCCCGGATGATCTCGGTGAGCGGCGTGTTGGACACCAGACCGCCGTCCCAGTAGAACTCGCCGTCGATCTCGACGGCGGGAAAGCCCGGCGGCAATGCGCCTGACGCGATGAAATGCTCCGGCGCCAGACGCATTTTCGAATTGTCGAAATAGACGAGATTGCCCGTTCGCACGTTGACCGCGCCGACGCAGACGCGAATGTTCCCGTCGTTGATGCGATCGAAGTTCGCGTACCGCAGAAGCGTGTCGCGCAAAGCCGACGTGTCGTAATAGCTGACCTGGTCGGGACGCTTCCTGCCGAATCCGGCGAAAGGCGCATGCATGCGCGGAGAGAAGAATCCGTCCTGGCCTTCCATCAGTGTGCGCGTGGCGGCCCATGCGCTCGACCACCTGCGCCCCACGTCTTCAAGCCCCGGCCACGCCGACAGGCACGCACCGATGTGCGAGAGCGGGTCGGTCGGCTGGCTGACGGCGTTCCAGAAGCCGCGCAACGCTTCCGTGCGATCGGCTGGCGCGTTGCCCGCGATGATCGCGGTATTCAATGCGCCGATCGAGACGCCGGCGATTTGCGTCGGTTCCACGCCGACCTCGGCCATGCCTTCATAGACGCCGGCCTGATATGCGCCCAGGGCGCCGCCGCCCTGCAGCACGAGCCCGATTTCGTCATAGGCGGGGAGCTTGATCCGATGGGGCTGCTTCAGCTTGTTTCGCTGGCTCGATTGCATGGTGTTCTCCTTACTGCATGAACCAGCCGTGGCTGACGACGATCGATTGTCCGGTGAGTGCGTTCGACTCGAAGCCGGCCAGGAACGCAACCGTGTTCGCGACGTCGGCCACCGACGTGAATTCGCCGTCGACGGTTTCCTTCAGCATCACGTCCTTGACGACCTGCCGTTCGGAGATGCCCAGGGCTTTCGCCTGCTCGGGAATCTGCTTGTCGACCAGCGGGGTCCTGACGAAGCCCGGGCACACGACGTTCGCGCGGATGCCGCGCGACCCGCCTTCTTTCGCGACGACGCGCGCGAGGCCGAGCAACCCGTGCTTCGCGGTCACATAGGCGGACTTCAGCGGCGACGCTTCGTGCGAATGCACCGAGCCCATGTAGATCACCGAGCCGCCCTTGTTCGACGCGTACATGTGCCGCAGCGCGGCGCGGGTCGTCAGGAATGCCCCGTCGAGATGAATGGCGAGCATTTTCTTCCAGTCGGAAAATGCGTAGTCCTCGATCCGGTTGACGATCTGGATGCCCGCATTCGATACGAGCACGTCGATGCCGCCCAGCCGGTTCACGGTATCGGCCACGCCCGCATCGACGGCTTCCTCGCGGGTGACGTCCATCGCGACCGCCGATGCTTTCCCGCCGCCGGCGACGATGTCGTCGGCGACCTGTCGCGCCGCCGCGAGATTCAGGTCGGCGATCACGACCGTCGCGCCGTCCGCCGCGAGCTTGCGCGCGCACATTTCGCCGATACCGCTTGCTGCGCCCGTTACGAGCGCAACCTTGTCATTCAGTGCCATATGTCCTCCGGGAGCTTACTGGTTGACCGCGAGCTTCAACGGCTCGGCGGGGGCTAGGTAGTCATGGGCGACTTCGCCGATATCGAGTGTGAGATTCGCAATGACGTGACGCGCGCCGATCACCTTGCGAACCGGCAGATCGGCAACCGATGCGAGCGCATGCGGACGCAGCTCGAGCGCGGCGGGCCCCTCCCATGCGCCGATCACGTCGACGTCGCGCAGGAAGAAACGCACCAGTTCGCAGATGCGCGCCGAGCCGTCGACGTGCGGAATGACCTTGAGCAGATAGTTGGGCGTGTCGGCGAGCTTGCGGCGCTCCGCCGCGGTGTCGAGCGCGCGGTACTTGTAACCCATCGTGCCGGTGGCGATGCGCTGCGTGCCGTAGTCGAGCGTGCCGAGCAGCGTGTCCTTGCCGTCGATGCAGAGCCTGGGCGAGGCCAGTTTCTTCGGAAACCCCCAGATCTCCCGTCCGGCTGCGATCGGGCCTTCGTCGTCGAGGTACATCGAGTGCGTGAAGTTGGCCCGGTTGCCGTCCGCGTCGAGAACGGAGATCATCTGACCGCTTTCCGTGTAGTCGCCGAAACCCGACGAATCGGGCATGCGGATGAACTCGTAGTGGACGACGGCATGGTCGACCGTCAGCGGTGCCGGCACGACGGCCCGGAGGGCGTCCAGGTCCGTTTCATACGAGATGATGAAGTACTCCCGATTGACGAAGCGGAAGGGCGGACGCGGATACGCCGGGTTGGGGACGGGCATCGCGAACGCTTTGCTGCGGATATCTTCTTCTGTCACGGATCGTTCCTCGGTAGGTGAGGTGCCGGGGGCACCCGTCGCGACGGCGTTTGCCGGCGCGACCAATGACGCGTGAAGACGCGACGCGGCGCAGATTTGCCGCGTGGTTTCGCGCGTTGCGCTTGCGGTGTCGTCCCTGTGCTCCGGAACGCATCGGGCAGCATGTACGGCCACCGTCAGCGCCAAGCGTAGGCGATGTGGTCGCGCGGCAGTAGCGCCGCGAAGGACCTCACCATGTTGTCTCGGCGACAACAATCGACGAAAGGAGGATTGCCCGGAACAGGAAACAGGCCGGAAGCAGGCAGGGAACGCCGTGCGGCCCGAACGACGGCATCGACGGCGGCACGTGCAGCGTGTATTCGCGTCGAGCGGCGTCGGAAAGGCGCTGAACGCCCTATAGCGCGATGATCGTGCGGCTCGACGATTCGCTTTCGTGTTCTCCGAGCATCGCCTTCAGGTCGCGCTCGATCGTGCTGCACAGCGTTGAAATGGGCACATCGTTCGCGCCGCCTTCAAACGGGTTCTCGGTGCTTTCGCCCACCTGTTCGAGCGATGTATACATCCACGAAACGGCGACGCTGCACGGTACGACCAGCCATACCATGTTGCCGTGCATGAAGCCGCTCACACTGTCGTTCAATCGATTGAATTCGTTCAGAAGACCGAACGGAAGCGAAAGGCAGAAGAACCGCACGAACAGCGAGCTGACGGTCGCGTACTGGCGCGGATAGGGGAAGTTCTTGAATCGCTCCGATTTCGACTGGAGATCGACGAAGTCCCCGATCGTCTTTTGAAGCTCCATGTAAAAACCCGAATTCAGCTGGCCGGCCAGGTAAAGCGTCTTGAGCGACGTACCTTGAAGGCTCAGCAAGCATGTCGTGATGGAGGAGGACGACAGCGCCTGCGCCGTTTCCTCGGGAGACAGGTATTGGGGCAGCAGTTCCCTGATGTCCTTTTCCCATTCGGGAACACGATAGAAGCGGCGGTACTCCGCGTTGTAGCGCTTGGTCGTGCTTTCCCAGATCCGCGGGCGACGCAGGTCGTATCGCAGCGCGGTCAGCCAGGCGAGGTGGCGGTATACCAGCTTTCGGGCAACTTCTTCATCCGCGACGAAGTCGCGCGCAATTTGTCCCCAGCGGCGGCTCTTGCTCAGGATGCCGGTCCAGATTTCGAGCGCGTCCGCTGCACGGTTGTACGTCTGGACGTTCTTGAAGCCGACGATGAACGACGTGGCGGTGCCGAGGAGCACCACGATCGTCAGGGGGATCGACAGCCACGTGATCGAAAAGAACTTGTACAGCACGACCGGAACGGAACCGAAAATGAGCAGCTCGTAGATCTTCCAGCGCGTCCAGATCAGGAATTCCGATAGCTTGTACGATCTTCCGAGATGCATTTCATTTGCCTCATCGACGATTCAGGTGGGTGACGAAGGGGGGCAGCAACGCACGAACTTCGCCGCACATCATGCCTGCGATCGATTCCGGTGACATGCGATCGATTGGTGCTGCAGAGGCAACATCGTGAGCACGGTTGCGGATCTACTGCGCGCGTCCGCATCGCCCTACGATGATTTCGCGCGGCGGATGGCCGCTGTCGACATCAACCGAGGGCAATGATCATGTCGCAGAAAATCCTGATAGTGGGTGCCGGTTTTGCCGGCGTGTGGGGCGCACTGGGCGCGGCTCGCGTGCTGGACGGTGCCGGCGTCACGAGCAGTGACGTTGAAATCACGCTGGTTTCCCCGAAGCCGGAATTGCAGATCCGGCCGCGGTTGTACGAAAGCGGGCCGCAGCACATGGCGGCGCCGCTGCTGCCGCTGCTCGATGCCGTCGGCGTGAAATTTCTCGAAGGCAGTGTCGAGGAGATCGACGTTCGTGAGAAGACGGTCGGTGTTGCTTGCGCCGACGGCGAGAAGCGCCTGATCGCGTATGACCGGCTGTTGCTGACCAGCGGCAGCAAGCTGAGCAGGCCGCCGGTGCCCGGGCTCGCGGAACACGCGTTCTCCGTCGACTGCATCGAGGACGCGGTCGCACTCGACGCGCACTTCGCGGCGCTCGCGAAACTGCCGGAATCGCCGGCACGCAATACGGTCGCGGTGGTCGGCTGTGGCTTCACGGGTATCGAGGTCGCCACCGAGTTGCCCAAGCGATTGCGCGAGTGGTTTGGCCCGGATGCGGAGAGCCGTGTTGTCGTGATCGGCGCGCAGGACGACATCGGTCCCGATCTCGGGCCCAATCCTCGCCCGCACGTCGCCGCAGCCTTCGATTCGCTGGGCGTCGAAGCCGTGCTCGGTTCGCGTGTCGTGTCGATCGCGGCCGACGGGGTTCGCACCGCATCGGGCGCGCATATCGAAGCGATGACCGTGATCTGGGCAGGAGGGATGCGTGCCAGCCCGCTGGCGGCGCAAGTCTCGTCGCATCTCGACGCGCTCGGACGTGTCGCGGTCACGGCCGATCTTCGGGTCGCCGACGCACCGCACGTGTTCGTGGCGGGAGACGTGGCGCGGGCACGATGCGACGACGACGGGCACGATGCATTGATGTCGTGCCAGCACGCGATCGTGATGGGGCAATTCGGCGGACACAACGTTGCCGCGGATCTGATCGGTGTGCCGACGCTGACGTACCGCCAGCCGTTCTATGCGACATGCGTCGACCTTGGCGAGTGGGGCGCTGTTTACTCGGAAGGCTGGGATCGGCAGATCAAGCTGACGCACGCGGAAGGAAAGGCTCGCAAGCAGATGATCAACACGCAGTGGATCTACCCGCCGGCGCCGAATCGCACCGACGCGCTGGCAGCGGGTAATCCGCTGGCATCGTTCGGCTGATCGGACGGCGCCCCGCGCGTGTCGCGAGATGCGCGGCGGGGCGTGCGGGCACGCGGCGGCGGTTGAAGAGTGTCGGCGACCAAGACGCCGCTGCGGCACGCAAGGCGTCGATTCAGTCGACGACGGTCATGATGTTGACGGTACCTTGCCGCGCCATCTTTGCATACGGGCACAGGCGCTCGGCGGCGCGGACCATTTCCTCCGCGAGGCTGCGATCGACGCCCGGCATCCGCACCCGAACGTCGACGAGCAATGCAAAGCCACCGTCCATCGGATCGCGGCCGAACGACACCTGCACTTCCACGGCCGTATCGGGGGCCGCCATTTCGGCGCGTTTCCCGAGCAGATTGAGCGCGCCGTGGAAGCACGCGGCGAACCCTGCGGCGAACAACTGCTCCGGATTGGTCCCGTTGCCGGGCCCGCCGAACTCGGCGGGCAGGCGCAGATCGACCGCGAGATTGCCGTCGTCGGAGCGGGCCACGCCGGATGCGCGGCCGTGTCCCGTCTCGCCGCCGGAAACGGTGACGGTCGTCGTGTAAAGGGGGTGAAAGTCACGGCCCCGATACCTGTCGAGGAGAGACAGCGAGGGGGCCTGCAGCTTCTTGTCATCCATGATGCTTGCTCGAGTTCAGCGACGCGCTTCGACGGTCGAAACGTCTTGCGAAGGGGGCTGCACGCCCCACGCAAATTGCGTCTGCCGCGAATGGTGGGTGTCGAGCGATCGTATGACGAATACGGCAATCGCCCGGTGCAGCCTGATTCCTGGTTCGTCCACGAAAGAACGACGTATCCATGCTAGAGGCGTGCACATGACGACGGTATAGCCGTTCAGGGCGATTGTCTGTTTCCCGTCGGACACCAATCCGGAGCCCGGCGCGACGGGCGCAGCCGCGAATTTCCGTGCGTCAGCGGTCCAGGCACGCGCGCAGCGTGTGCGCGTGACGGTGCGCTTCGGCCGCATCGACGATGTTCGCGAACCCGATGACGAGCCCGCGCGGCGTCTGCGGCGTGTGGCTGTTCGTATACCAGATCGAGAGCGGCAGGATCGCAAGGCCCGCTTCGCGGGCGCGCGCGGCGACGGCGACGTCGTCGACCGGCCCGTCGGGCCCGTCCGGGAACTGCACCGCGAACTGGATTCCGCCGGGCGGCAGCTCGACGATCAGCCGCTCGCCGAACGCCTGCCGCAATGCGTTCACGATCAGCGTGCGCCGCTCGCCGTACAACGCCCGCATGCGCTTCAGGTGCCGGGCAAAGTGCCCCTGTTCGATGAAATCCGCCAGGGCGGCCTGCAGCAGTGTCGGCGAGCCGGCGTTCATGCTGCATGCGACGCGGTCGACACGCTCTATCGCGCGCTCGGGCACGACCGCGTAGGCGAGCCGCAAACCGGGATACATCGCCTTGCTGAAGGTACTGCAATAGATCACGTGATCGCGGCGGTCGAGACTCTTCAGCGCCTGCAGCGGGCGGCCGAGATAGCGAAACTCGCTGTCGTAGTCGTCCTCGACGATCCAGCCCGACGTCTTTTCCGCCCAGTCCAGCAGCGCGATGCGCCGGGCCAGCGACAGGGTGTGCCCGAGCGGGCTTTGATGCGACGGCGTCACCAGCGCGAAGCGCGCGTGCGCGTCAAGCTGCTTGCCGCGCTCGACGTCGATGCCCTCGGCGTCCACCGGTACCGGAACGAGCTGCACACCGGTCTCGGACAGGAAGGTGCGGGCCAGCAGGTAGCCGGGGTCCTCGAACCATACGCGATCGTTCGGCCGCGCGAGGCTGCGCAGCACGAGTTCCAGCGTGGCGCGATACCCACCGGTGATGAACACCTGTTCCGGCACGCAGGTGACGCCGCGCGACAAGCCGAGATAGGTGGCGATGTGCTCGCGCAGCGGGCGGTAGCCGGCCGGATTCGGGTAGCCGAGCAACGCGCGTTCGGCGCTGCGTGCACGTTGGGACACGAGCCGGTGCCACACCTTGCGCGGAAACGCGTCCAGTGCGGGGAGCCCCGGTTGCAACGGGCGCGGCTCGCCGCTCAGCGCGACCGCGATCGGCTGTGGCCGGCGCGGAGGCGGATGCTCGCGCGACTTGCCCGGCACCCGGAGGGGGGCGGCGTCGGGGCGCGATGCCTGTTCGTCGCCGCGCGCGGGCGTCGGCCGCGTCAGCGATTTCGGCAGGGACGGCGAGACGAACGTGCCGGCCGCGCCGCGCATCTGCAGATAGCCCTCGTCGACCAGGATCGTGTACGCCTGCTCGACGGTGCCGCGCGCCGTGTTCAGCTGCGTCGCGAGGCCGCGCAGCGCGGGCACGCGATCGCCGGGGCGCAGATGGCCCGCCGCGATCGCGGTTCTGAATCGCTCGCAGATCTGCAGATAGATCGGCAACTGATGGTGCCGGTCGATTTCGATGGTCAGGGCGGGCGTTGGGGCGGGCATCACGGTCTCGTGGGCGACGGGAGCGGACGGCATGGACCAGTCCGATCGACGATTCTTGGCACTGATGGATAGGACATGATTCTTCCACAATTGCGCCATGCGATGCGACGGTCATGACCGTTTCCATCGGAGGCGGCGCGCGTCACGTGCCGCACGCGTTCCAGTAAAACCCTTTCGTCAGGAGATTTTGCGATGAAGATCGTTGTCATCGGTGGTTCGGGCCTGATCGGCTCACGCGTCGTCACGTTGCTCGGCGAGGCAGGGCACCAGGCGCTTGCGGCGTCGCCGCGCACCGGCGTCAATTCCATCACGGGCGAAGGCCTGACCGACGCATTGACGGACGCCGACGTCGTCGTGGACGTCGCGAACGCGCCGTCATGGGAACCGCAGGCGGTGCTGGATTTCTTCCGCACGTCGGCCCGCAATCTCGGCAAGGCCGAAGTGGCCGCAGGCGTGCGCCATCACGTCGCGCTGTCGATCGTCGGCTGCGACCGGATGCTGGAGAACGGCTATTTCGCGGCCAAGGTCGCGCAGGAACAGGCGATCGAGGCGGCCGGTGTGCCGTACACGATCGTGCGTGCCACGCAATTCATGGAGTTCATCGGCGGCATTGCGGATTTCGGCACGGAAGACGGGACCGTGCGCATCGGCGATGGACTGTTTCAGCCGATTGCCGCGGAAGACGTCGCGGCGCTGCTCGCGCAGATCGCGCTGGCCGGGCCGCTGAACGGCACGGTCGAGATCGCGGGCCCGGATCGCGCGCCGTTCGCGGAGATCGTCGCGCGCTACCTGAAGTCGATCGGCGACACGCGTGCGGTGGTGACCGATCGCGATGCCCGCTATTACGGTGGCCGTGTCGAGGAACGATCGCTCGTGCCGGTCGGGGCAGCGCGACTCGGCAGCATCGGCCTGGACCGGTGGCTCGCGAGAAGCTGATTCGCGTGTCGAAGGTGGGGGGCGCAGGCATACGCCTGCGACGGGCAGTCGGGGTGGGCGGGATGTCTGGGGGCAGCGGAAATGAATCGATCGGATACGTCGGAGCACGGCGTTCGTCGCGACTTGCCAGGGCGCGCCGACGCGTTGTCGGCCAGCTTCAGTGCAAGCTACGCGGGCATCCTTGCGTTCGTCGCGGTGGCGAGCGAGGGGAGCTTCACCAAGGCCGCCGAACGTCTCGGCGTCGGCCGGCCGGCCGTGAGCCGCAACGTCCAGAAGCTGGAGGCGCAGTTGAGCACGCGGCTGTTCCAGCGGACCACGCGCATGACGGAACTGACCTGCGAAGGCCAGCGATTCTTCGAGAACTGCCACCAGGGCGTGGCGCAGATCGTCGAAGCCATGAACGACATGCTGGAACTGCGGGAGGGGCCGCCGCGCGGCCTCATCCGGATCAGCTCGGCGGTGGGCTTCGGCCGGAAGATCGTTGCGCCACTGCTGGAAACGTTTGCGAAAGCCTACCCCGACATCGTCATCGATCTGCTGCTCGACGACCGGCCGGTCGATCTGGTATCCGAACGAATTGACGTGTCGTTCCGCAATGGACGCATCGAGGATTCGAGCATCATCGCCCGGCAACTGATTCCGATGCAGATGGCGCTCTGCGCGTCGCCGTCGTATGTGGCCGCGCACGGCCTTCCGCAGAGTCTGGAGGATCTGGGCCGGCACGAGTGCATCAACTTTCGTTTTGCGAGCGGCCGCATATTCGAATGGGAGTTCAACGTCGACGGCCGCGTGCAGAAATACCTGCCGAAGTCGCGGCTGACGTTCAACGACGCGGACCTGGTGCTGCGTGCGGTCCTGAACGGTTCGGGCATCGCGCAGATGGCGGGTTACCAGATCCGCGACCATATCGCTTCGAGCGAACTCGTCGTCGCGCTGGCGCAGCATGTGCCGGAAGATCGCGGCCACTATATCTGCTATCTCAGCCGGCAACATCTTCCGACGCGCATTCGTATCTTCGTCGACTTCATGACCGAGCAGATACGCGCACTCGACCTGAACTGCATGACCCGGTTCAATCCGGATGTCGCGGTTGCGCCGCCGACCGGGCTCGCGGCGTGACGAGCCGGTGAAGGGCATCCACCACGGGCCAGGGCCGGTTCGTCAGGCATCGGCCGCGGTGAGCGGACGGCACGCGAGAAGCGTTCATGTCACGAACGAGACGATTGCGATGTCGCGGTTGTCACGCAGGGAAACGAGGAATCGGGCGCGCGACCGGCGCGAAACCTGTGCGCGGCCGCTTACCCGCGCCCTGGCCGCAGCGCGCGGCCCATCTCCGCGATCGGCATCGAGACGATCGAGTTCAGCAGGCGCATTTCCCCGGCGTCGGGGCGCGCGACCTCGCGCACTTCGTCGAGCGTCTGCGCGACGCTGCGATCGAGCGGTTCGAGAAAGCGCAGCAGCTCGTTTTCGGCTGCCTTCTCCCTGAGCCCGAGCGCGTGGCCGAACGCGACCAGCGCACCCAGGTCGATGTCGGCGAAGCGCGTCGCCGCGCCGAGCGGCATCGTCAGCTCGCAGTGCGGCCAATGATCGCCGCGATGATCGGGCCGGTGCGTGGGCGTGTGATAGACGACCGTGCTGACGATGTCGTAAAACGGCGCGAGCCGGTAGCCGCGCGCGTCGACGAAGAACGACAGGTTCTTCAGGTGTGCGTCGCCGTTGCCGACCACCACGTTGAAGATCGTCCAGCGGAACACCGACAGGCGCGCCAGCGCGCGCGTGCTGGTCTGCCCGATCGCGCGGCCGAGTTCTTCCGCGTTCGCGCGCTGGTACTTGAAGCCGCGATCGTAGTTCAGCAACTGCATCGCATCGATCGTATGCAGGCGGGCGGCCGGCTCCGATGCGGTATCGCGGTCGAAACGGTCGATCACGTAGCACGCGGACGGCGCGCGCAGAAAGTGCACGTCGGGCACGTCGAGGCCCATCCGCTTCGCGAGCTTCATGCAGAAGAACTCGTTGATCGCCGAATGCGGATAGCCGGCGGCGCGCATGTCCGGTTTCAGCAGATGCATCGACGGTTCGCTGCCGACCGGCTCGAACAGCGTGTAGTCGGGCGCGTCGCCGCGCAGGATCAGCAGCAGCTTCTGCTGCGCGCCGGCCGCCGACATGCGCTTGGGCGCGGTGGCCGTCAGCGCGCGCTCGGGCATCGCCTGGATGCGGCGTTCGAGTTCGTCGAGCGGGAGCGGCTGCATGCTGCCGGCCGCTTCCTGCTCGCCTTGCGCGAGCAGCGTGAGCGCGCCGGCCGATTCGCGCCCGAAGTACGCGAGCAGGCCCCACGCGTCGGCGGCGTCGACCCTGGCCTCGCGCGCAAGCGACGTGCGCATGCCTTCTTCCGGCAGCAGGTTGTCGAAGAACCACTGGACCGGGCGATCGGACGAGGTGTCGGTGAAGGTGCCGGCGCGCAGCGGGAAAGCGGGGGACAGCGGGTACGCGCGTGGCGATGCCAGCCACTGCGCGTCGTAGGTGAACGACCAGACGCCTTTGTCGTCGGTCAGCGCGCCCATGCGCAACCCGTTCGCGGAGGCGATCAGCGTTCTACTCGCCATGGCGGCTCCTGCGGCGTTGCGCGGCCTTCAGCACGTTTGCCGCCGAAATCTCGATGGACGATTGCGCGAGCAGGGTGATGCCCAGTTCGCCGAGCAGCAGCAGGATCTTGCCGACCTGCGCGGTGGGTTTCCCGGCCTCCACCTGGCTGATGAATTTCGGCGAAAGCCCCGTGGCGTTCGCGAGTTCGTCCCGCGTGAATCCCTGCTGGAGCCGGGCCGCGCGGATGAGGTTGGCGAGTGCGCCGATCGTGCCGACGGGCAGGATCTCGTGCATGACGTCCTCCGTGCTTCGTATCTGATCGGGAACAGTATTGCACAACTCGTTGGCGCAGGCATCAATTCGTATCCGAACGGAAACGAATTGATCGTATCGGCAACGGAATATCCATTTCGTTCCCGATCGGGAACCGGATGCGATGAAATGACGATCGTCGACATGTTCGTATCCGGGCGGATACGCGATGGATCGACGGAATGTCCCGAAGAAGGCCGGGGCAACGCACGTCGCCATGGTTAGAATGACCGCCGCACGTCCGTTCATTCCGCGGCCCGTCACCGGGTCGACACGCGCCCATGACCTTGCAAGAACTCGAAAAACTGATGCGAAGCCTGTTCGAGGATGAGAGCCTCGATATCGTCGCCGACACCGGCTACAACCTTTCCTTCGTCGTGCCCGGCAAGGTCCGGGACGTCAAGGCCGCGCTGCTCGCGCGCACCAACCCGGCCGGATGGGACGGCGAGGCGATCCACTGGTTCTACCGGTGCGACGACGAGGACTGGGCGCTGTATCTGCGCTCGGTTCCGCATTCGGTGTACTGCATCGCGACCGTGCAGTCACTGCATGCGCGCCACATGCAGAAGTACGAGGATGCGGCGCGGGTCACGCCGGAGCAGCAGGCCATCTACGACGCCGAGGAGGCGCAGCGCCGTGAGGAGGCGGAAGCGCGGCGGCGCCGCGACACGCGCAACGAGCCGCTTGCCCCGCTCGGCGGGCCGTTCCACAGCGATGGCGAGCGCGTCTGGGCCCGCACCGGCAGCGGGCATCAGTATCGCGCGCTCAACAACTTCGATCTGGGCAGCTTCCGGCACCTGGTCGACCACTTTGCCGTCGATGCGTCGGGGCTGCGCTACTACGCGGGCGGCGCCGCGTTCAGTTACGACGACGCAGGCGAAGGGCTCGTTGCCGACGGCGATGCCGCCACGCTGGAACCCCTGGGCGGCGGCTGGTATCGCGATGCACGGCAGGCTTACTACTTCGAGCGCGACATCTACGATTCCGGCCACCTGACCGTCGTCAAGGCCGACGTGGCCAGCCTGACGCATATCGGCGGCGCGTACGCGCGGGATGCGAAACACCTGTTCTGCGCCGGCGTGCGCAAGCGCGGCATCGACGATCCGGCCGGCGTGGTGAGCCTCGGCTACCGGTATGCACGGCTCGGCGCGCAGATCCTTTACGACGGCAAGATCGTGACGAAGCCGGGGCGCGTCGACGTCGAGACCGCGCGCGGCGTCTTTTACGACGTGCTGATCGACGCCGACGGTCACGTGCTGTGGGGGAAGAACTACCGCAAGCCGTTGCCGGGGATCGACGCACGAAGCCTGCGCTTTCTGAACGGGGCCTTTGCGGTCGACGACCGGCGCGTGTACTACCGCACCAATACGAACCTGGCCGTGTGCGAGGGCGTCGACCGTGCGAGCGTGGAGGTCGTGCCGCCGATCCGCATCCGCGACAAGCACGGGCTGATCGACATCCGGTATCCGGAGGGCGTCGTGCGCGTGCCCGACCCGTCGACGGAATCGTGACCGTCGCGATCGGCCGGGTTCGGGGGGCGCCATGCGCGACCGCCGCCGCGCCGGGGTATCGCGCAATGGCGCAATGGCGCGATGGCGCGCGACCATTCCCTGCACACGCATAACAAAAGCTGAAATCGGCTTTTCACGCACACCGAGGGCGTCCCTATACTTTGCGGTGCCGTATGTGCGCCGGTTCGCGGATGTCGCGATCGCACCGCGCAGCGGCATTCCCGAACTTCTCGTACAAGGAACCGCAGAATGACCGCCCGTGATGCCGTCGATCCGCGCGACGCGTTGCGCGACGCGCTCGCAGCACTGCCCGATCTCGCGAACGCGATCGGGCAGGATGCCGCGCAACGCGAGGCGCGTCGCGAATTGCCGTTCGACGGCTTTGCACACTTTCGGCGCTCGGCGCTGGGCGTGCTGCGGATTCCGGTCGCGCGTGGCGGCCTCGGCGGCACGCTGGTCGACCTGTTCGACACGATCGCGACGCTGGCCGCCGCCGATTCGAACCTCGCGCACGCGCTGCGGATCCACTACGACCAGACCGAGACGCTGCGGCTGTCGCCGCGCACGCCGTTCAACGACGTGCAGCTCGAGCGGGCACTGGCGGGCGCGATCTTCGGCGGTGCGTCGACCGAGCGCGGCACGTCGCGGCCGGGCGAGAACACCACCGTGCTGCGCCGGGACGGCGAGCACTATCGCGTGACGGGGCGCAAATACTATTCGACCGGCACCGCGTTCGCCGATTTCGCGCGCATCAACGTGGAGAACGAGCAGGGCGACGCGGTCGCCGTGATCATTCCCGTCGCGCGCGACGGCGTGCAGGTGCTCGACGACTGGGACGGCATGGGCCAGCGCATGACCGCGAGCGGCAGCCTGCTGCTCGACGACGTGCAGGTGTTCGCGGACGAAGTGGCCCCGCGCGACGGCTCGACGCTCGTCGGCCGCCATTGCGGCGCGCTGCGGCAGTTGCATCTCGTCGCGACGGGCGCGGGCATCGTGCGCAACGTGGTTGCCGATGCGCGTCGTTATGTGCTCGCGCACGGCCGCCCGGTGCTCCACAGCCCGGCGCCGACCGCGCGCGACGATCACTTCATCCAGCAGGTCGTCGGCGAACTGTCCGCGCACAGTCACGCGATCGACGCGCTCGTGCGCGAAAACGCGCGGGCGCTCGACCGTTCCGCCGACGCGATCGAGGCCGGCGACGCCGATGCGGATGCACGCGTGCTCGACAGCGCGCTCGCAACCGCGCGTACGCAGCTCATCGTCAGCAAGCTCGCGCTGCACGCGGCCGAGCGGCTGTTCGAAGTCGGCGGGGCATCGGCGACGGCGCGCGAACACAATCTCGACCGGCACTGGCGCAACCTGCGCACGATCTTCAGCCACAACCCGCTGCTGCACAAGGCGCGCGTGATCGGCGACTACGACCTGAACGGCGTGACGACGCACCTCACCGAAGGCCGCGTGTTCTGACCACGCCGTGCCGAAACCGTGAGTGCCGCGGCGGGCGATGCGTCCGCGGCCCGCGTCAGCGCCGCAAGCCGGCGTCGCGCAGCAGCGGCAGCACGCGCTCGCCGAAGAAGTCGAGATCCGGCTTGAAATCGTAGAAGCTCAACTGGATGCCGTCGATGCCCGCGCGGTGCAGCCGCACGATGGTGTCCGCGACTTCCTCCGGCGAACCCGTGATCGAGATGTTGCCGCCGATCGCGCGCGCGTCGGCCTGCGCGCGCTGTTCGAAGCCGCCTCGCCACGCATGCGCGTCGCTGTCGAAACGGTGGAAGCTGCCTTCGTCCGCATGCGCGACGATCGCATCGCGATACGCGCGCGCTTCGGCTGCCGTTTCGCGGCAGATCACGAGCGGGTTGAGCAGCGTGCGGATCGTCCGGCCGTGCGCAGCGGCGGCCGCCTTCACGCGCGCGGTATGCGCGGGCAGGGTGTCGATCGCGCGTTCGGCGTCGGGGCCGGCCGGGCTCGTGACGAACACGATGTCCGAATAGCGCGCCGCGAACTCGATGCCCGCGTCGGAGCCGGTCGCGTTGATCAGCAGCGGGCGGCCGTAGCGTGGTTTCGGCGTGACGAACGCGCCGCCCAGCCGCCAGCCCGACAGCGCGGGCGTGTAGCTGAAATTGTCCGGTTGCGCCCACAACTGCTGCACCGCGTCGACGAACTCGGCGGCCATCTCGTAGCGCCGGTCGTGCTCGATCCGGTTCCAGCCGAACATCTCGTGCTCGATGGCGCGATGACCGGTCACGACGTTGATGCCCCAGCGCCCGCGCGAGATGTGATCGAGCGTCGCGGTGAACTTCGCGAAATGCAGCGGATGCCACGGCCCGTACAGCACATGGCTCGTCGCGACCAGGATGATCCGCTCGGTGCGTGCGGTCAGCGCGGCCAGCGTCATGAACGAGTCGAGCGCGTGGCCGTCGAACACGCCGCCGTAACCGCCTTTCGGCAGCCATTGCGACAGCGCGAATACGAGATCGAAGCCGAGCGCTTCCGCGCGCGCGACCAGCTCGGCGTTGTAGTCGAACGTCCAGTCGGTCGTGCGCGGCAGCGTCGATGCGCTCCAGCCGCCGGCCTGGATCGGCAGGAACAGCCCGAGCATCAGCGGCTGCGCGAGCACGCGCGACACGGGGCTGTCGGGGAAGTCCGCCGGCGAGCGGACGTCGACGAACGGTGACGTCGCGACCGGAGCGGCGACGGAGAGGGCGCTCATGATGGCTTCCTTGCGGGTTGGGCACGCACCGCACGGCAACGGCGGGTACGTGCGGCGGTGAATCGCCCGGGTGCGATGCCCGACGTGCCGGCGAGCCGACGCAGTGCCGCGCACCGGCTGCTGCGCGGCGCGCGGGGAGGGAGGCGGTCATCGTCGAACGCGTATCGTGCCTGCGGGCAGCACGCGGGAAACACACGGGAAACGCCCATTCTCGGCAACCGGGCACGGCGCGGCAAACAACGATTCCCGCTTTGCTTATCGCTCCGCACCGCACCTGCTGCGCATGCGGTCAGAACTTCACACGCAGCCCGCTGACGAGCGCGACCTGGCGGTTCGTCGACGACGCGCTGCCGATGTTCGAGATCGCTGCGATCCTGCGATAACCGCCCGCCGTCGCCGTGCTCGCATCGCCGGCCGCGAGCTGGTAGATGCCCGACACGTAGATATCGGTGCGCTTCGACAGCGCATAGTCGAACCCGAGCGTGAACTGGTGCCAGCGCGGCTTCAGCGTCTGGCCGCCGGTGCCCGGCAGGCCGCTCGCGCGCCCGTCGGTGAACGTATAGACGCCGATCAGCGTAGCCGCCGGCGTGATCTGGTAACGCGCGTTCACGTCGTAGTTGTTGAACTTGCGCGACGAGCCGTCGAGATAGTTGAGCTGCGTGTGGCTCCACGCGAAGCCGAGCGTCGCGCGGCCGAGCGCGTAGTTCGCGCCCGCCACGCCGATCTGCTGCTTGAGCACGCCGCCGTTCAGCCCGTAGAAGAACGCGCCGCTGTAGTCGTTGCCGGTGGTCGAGGTCGCGCCGCCCACCGCGCCGGTCGTATTCGACGTCGCATTCGGGTGATTGAGTCGCACGTAACCACCGCCGACCGACAGCGGCCCGTTCACGTAGTTCGCCGACACGCCCCACGCATTGTTGTTCGAGAAGCCGGTGCCGGCGCCGCCGTTCGCCTGGTTGCTGAACGCATAGAGCAGGTCGGCCGTGAAGCCGGCGATCGTGTCGCTGCGGAACTTCACCGCGTTGTTCAGGCGGAAGCTCTGGTTCATGTTGTCGTTGTCGCCCACGTGCGTGGCCGGCGACCAGAAGCCGGACCCCGAGTACTGCGCGACGAGATCGGTGATCGGCTCGTACTGGCGGCCGAAGGTCAGCGTGCCGATGCCGGACTTGGCCAGGCCGACGTACGCGGAACGGCCGAACAGCCGACCGCCCTGGCCGAGCCCGCCGTCGCTCGGCCGGAACCCGCTTTCGAGCGTAAAGACCGCCCGCAGGCCGCCACCGAGATCTTCGACGCCTTTCAGGCCCCAGCGGCTGCCGCTCAGCTTGCCGCTCGTCTGCTGGATGTTGCTCGCGCCGCCCTGGTTGTTCGTATAGGCGAAACCGGCATCGACGACGCCGTACAACGTGACCGAACTCTGCGCATGCGCGCTGACCGAACCGATCGAAACCAAACCCAGGACTACCGTTTTTTTGATCATGACTTTCCTCTGTTTTTATGAGTACGACAGTGAGGAGCACGATGCTATTGACGCGGGTTGAACCGGCGAACGGTCGATCCGTGGTTTGTAAATCGCTGCGCGGCCGATTTGTAATGTGCGTTGCTGCAAGTCCGGCATGTGCGTCGCGATCGCGTCCGGCACCCCTGCTGCGGCGAACGCATCGCTCGAACGGCGAACGTCGGGCGTCGGCTACCCGCGGCCGCCGTCATATCGATCGATGAAATGGTTCGATATCCGCAATGTCCGCGCTGCAACGGGCGATGCATTTACGCAACGGCCGTCTGTGCGGCGCACGATCGATGCGCTACGCGCGCCGGCATATCGATTTCGCAAAACGTTGGTAGGGCGGTGCGACGCGCAACGGTAGAGTCGGGCATCCGGCCGCGGGCCGGCCTGCTCCGGGACCACGACGGCGCCGACGTGCGCATGCGTCCCGGCTGAACAACGAACACGGGAGCCGTTTGACATGAGTCGCGATGTACTGTTTTTGCTGGAACCGGGCTTTGCCGATCCGAAGCATCCGGGCCAGCGTTTCGTCTGTCCGCACGGACTGTCGATCGAGGGGCTGCTGGCGAGTGCGCCCGAGCAGGCCGGCCGCATCGATGTGAAGCGCGTCGGCTTCGAGCGGCCGCGCCACGCGGTGATCGAGGCGCTCGACGATGCGCACCAGGGCTTGCCGGTCCTCGTGCTCGGTCGCGACCAGCCGGCGCCGGACGACGCGCAGACGCTCGGCGACGTGCGGTTCGTCACCGACGCGCGCCGCATCCTCGAACTGCTGGCCGAGCGCCACGGATTCCCGGTGCTGCATTGATGCAGCCGCACGGGCTTTCGCTCAATTCGCAACCGATCGACAGGAGGATTCGATGGCGTCAACGTCGGCGGCGCGCCGCCGCCTGATTCTTGCCGGCGCCGCGGCCATGGCGGCGCCGTTCGCCGCGAAGGCCGCGTTCGCCACGCCGGCCGTCAACGCCGATCTCGCCGGCACGACGTTGCGCGTCGCGACCTACAAGGGCGGCTGGCGCGCGCTGCTGCAGGCGGCCGGCCTCGGCGACACACCGTACCGGATCGACTGGCGCGAACTGAACAACGGCGTGCTGCACATCGAGGCGCTCAATGCGGACGCGCTCGATATCGGTTCGGGCAGCGAAATTCCGGCCGTGTTCGCCGCGCGCCAGAAGGCCAGCGTCCGGCTCATCACCCGCGTGCGCGAAGACCTGAACAACCAGGTCACGCTCGCACGCAAGGACACGTCGATCCGCAGTATCGCGGACCTGAAGGGCAAGCGCGTCGGCTACGTGCGCGCGACGACGTCGCACTACTTCCTGTATCGCCAGCTCACGGAAGCGGGCCTGCGCTTCGACGACATCCAGCCGATCAACCTGTCGCCGACCGACGGGTTGTCGGCCTACGATCGCGGCGACATCGACGCGTGGGCGATCTACGGCTACAACGGCCAGCTCGCGCGCAATCGCTACGGTGCGCGCGTGCTGAAGACGGGGAAGGGTTATCTGTCGGGCAATTTCCCGGTGTACGCGAACCCGCGCACGCTCGACGATGCGCGCCGTCGTGCGGCGACGGGCGATCTGCTGCTGCGGTTCCGGCGCGCGTATGCGTGGGCGAACGGGCATTTCGGCGACTACGCGCGGGTGCAGAACCAGGAGACGCGCGTGCCGGTGGCCGATCTCGTCGCGATGTTCGACCAGCGCAGCGAAGACTATGCGCTGCTGCCGGTGACGCCCGACGTGGTGGCGCAGCATCAGCAGGTCGCGGATGTGTTCGCGCGGATCGGCGTGCTCGACGGGCCGGCGAATGTCGCGCCGTTGTGGGATACGTCGTTCAACACGCTGGTGGCATCGGCGTGACGCGATGCGCCGGGAAGACTTGCTCGTGACCCGGCGGCTTCAGGCCCGACGCAGGTTTCGTCGGGCGCGCCGGTCCGGCGGGATCAGGCGAACGTCGTCGCGACCATGATGCCGAACACGAGCCCGAGCGCGATCCCGCAGAGCCGGCCGTAGATCGACGCGCGCACGTTGTCGTCGAGCACGAACGGCGAGCGCTTGTGCTTCCACACCGTGCTGAATGCGACCGGGCGGGTCAGCAGCGCAATGCAGGCGAGCAGCACCGGCGTGGCGATCAGCATCGCGATGCGCTGCCCGTTCCAGTCGACGCCGTGCATGGCGAGCGACACCAGCGCGGCGAGCGGCACCTCGACGCACAGGCCCAGCAACGAGCCGTTGACGAATGAATCTCCCGGGGTCTGGAACATGATCGGTCGTAGCGTCCGGATGAAATCGGCGCCCCGTTCAGGCACCTGGAAAATGAAAGCCACGGCCGGAGTCCAGGGGCGGTCAACCGTGATCGGCGTCAATCGAGATGACGGCCGGATGTTAAGGCAAATTGCCGACCGGTTGTCGGTCATTCAAGCTATTTAACAAATGTTCCGAATCGCGACGCATTTTCGGGTCGCGCGGGAATATCGCGTCGTGGTAAAAATCGAGCATCCATTTTCTGGCGAACGGCCCCGGCGAGCGGGGCCGCCGCCGAATGGATATCGCTCGCAATCGTATGACGATAACGGGTATTCGACTGCCTTCCGATAATCGGCGTCGCGCGTAAAGGAACACCGGCAGCCGGACCGATCGGAACGACGGACTGACCACTCTCACCACACGCATGAACACGTCCGACAACAACGAGACCGACCGCCATCAACTCGTCGCGTTCGCGATCGACGACAACACGCAGGCCTGGTACGAAATGGTCATCCCGTTCATCGTCTCGCTGCGCGCGACGGACTACCGGGGGCGCATCGGCGTCATCGGCTACGGGTTGTCCGACGAGAAGCAGCAGCGGCTGCGTGCGAACGGGATCGAGGTGTACGCGGCGGCGGGCGTCGGCGACCTTGCCTGGGACCGCTACATCTCCGCGGCCGCGATCTTCGACGCCGATCCGGCGTTGCAGACGCTCGCGCTCTACGATGCCGACATCTGGTTCCCGGGGCCGCGGTTCGACATCTTCGACGTCGTGCCGCACGACGAGGCCCTTCACGTCGCGCCCGATGCGCACTTCTGCGCGTTCGTGATGACGCCGCTCATCGGCGAACGGCGCGACGCGCTGATCCACCAGTGCGTGCAGGACGTGCTCGAGCGGCTGGGGCAGCCGCTGCAGGCGGGGCTCGTGGTCGGCGGCCGTGAGCCCTGGGCGCGATTCGCGCGGTTTGTCCGCGAACAGGCCGGCAGGATCGGCGAGGACTTCGTGGCGATCTACGGGCTGGACACGACCTTCCTGCATCTGTGGGGCGGCCTCGGCCACGTGCGGCTCGTGGGCTGCGAGCAGAATTTCGTCACGAAATGGGGGCTGCACGAGCGGCACGATTTCGACGCAGTCCGCATCGTGCTCGAGCATCAGGGCAAACCGATCCGTGGCCTGCACATGACGGGCGACGTGCGCTTCCTGAACCACTGGCGCTACCTGGCCCGTCATGCCGAGCATGCGATCGCGCTCGGGCAGGCGTTCGCGCTGGCGCCCGAAGCCGGCAAGCGGGCGCAGCCGGCCGATCCCGGCCTGCTTCAGCCCGAACGCTTCGTCGCGAGCGGGTTGTCGGTGCTGGCCGCGCACGAGGACGTGCTGGCGAACGTGCCGCGTCTGGCCGCAGGGCCGTCGTTCCGCAACCCGCAGGGCCATGCACTGAATGCGTGGGCGGCGCACACGGTCGAATTCGCGGTGACGCGCGACCGGTTGGTGCTGGACATCTGGCTGTCGCATCTGAGCGGCCAGCCTGCGGCGCCCGGCGTGCAACTGGAGCACAACGGCGCGACGGTCGCGCTGCTGGCGCCGCACAAGTTCAGCGTCGCGACGCAGCAGGGCGATCGGGTGGTGCTGCGCGCGCTGACGCTGCCGGGGCAGGCGTGTCATACCGCGTGGGATATCGTCGTGCGCCACGCGTGACGGGCCGGCCCGCATGCGCGATCGACCGAAGCGGCGTGCATCGCCGGACGGTCACGCGCGCCCCATGATCCGCGTGCCGAGCGAGATGCCGAGGTTGGACAGCGATGCGTTGGTCGCGAGCTGACGCTTTTCCCAGCCCGCCAGCGCGGCGTCGAACGCGGGGCCGTGCACGACGCCGCGCAGCGCCTCGGCGAGCCCGACCGCATTCTCCGCCGCTTTCGCGACGCCCGCGGCCGTATGCGGCCGCACGAGGCAGGCCGCGTCGCCGAGCAGCACCGCGCGGCCGAACGCCATGCGCTCGACCGAGAGATCGAGGATCGCCTGCGCGAACGGTGCCTGCGTCGCGTCGACGAGCGCGGCGAGCGTGGGCGCCAGCATCCGGCGGCCCGCGTCCACGAGTTCGAGCCGGTTGTCGTCGCGCATCGCGCCGGGCGGCAGCGAACCGTCGCGCTGCGTGCCGTCCTGCGCGAGAAACAGCGACGGCAGGCTCGCCGGCGCGAGCCGCCGGTACCAGACCCAGTTCACGCGCCGCTTGCCCGGTTCGATCGCGCCGTCGCGGCCGGGAACCAGATAGGTGAGGAACAGGTGCGCGTCGCCTTGCTGGAACGTGAAGCGGTCGCGCAGCACGTCGAGCACCGGGGCCGGCAGCAGGTGCTCGTCGACGAGCCCGCGCCACGCGACATAACCCGCATACGCGGGCCGCGCATCGGGCAGCAGTTGCGCGCGCACGTTTGAGCGGCCGCCGTCGGCGCCGACCAGCAGGTCGGCCGGCTCGACGCGGCCGTCCGCGAAGTGCGCGATCACGCGGTCGCCCTCCTGCTCGAAGCGCTCGAACGACACGCCGCCATGCACGACGCCGGCGGGCAGCGCGCGCTTCAGCGCCGTATAGATCACGTTCCACGCGGTCTGCGTCTGCGGCATGGCCAGGCGCTGCACGATCCGGTCGTGCTCGTCGAGATAGATCCGGTCGCCGGAATCGACACCCGCATCGTGCGGCACGGGCACGCCGCCGAACGCGAACGCGCGTTCGATCGGCGTTTGCAGCACGATGCCGCCGCCGCGGCTGTCGAGCTCGTTCGGCGATTGCTCGAAGACCTTGACGCGCCAGCCGGCCGCCAGCAGTGAAGTGGCGGTGAACAGCCCGCCCACCGATCCGCCGATCACGACCGCCAGCGGGCCCGAAACGTCGCTCATGTTGCCGGCCTCCCGATGGTTCGTTGCGCGCGCATCGAATCAGCACTTCCCAGTGCTGCAGGAAGTCGAGCAGCAGCGCGTTCACGCGCTCCGGCTGCTCCTCTTGCGGCAGGTGCCCGCACTGTGCGATCGGCTCGGCGCGCAGGTCCGTCGCCATGCTTTCCCACACGGATTTCATGTCGAACATCTTGCCGACCGCGTAGAAATCCTCGCCCCAGAGCGCCATCGTCGGGCACGCGATCTTGACGTCCGCGTCGACGAGATCCTGCTGCACGTCCTCGGCGTTCGCGCGATAGTCGGCCAGCGCGCCGCGCACGGCGCCCGGGCGCCGGTACGCGCGCACGTAGGTGTCGAACGCGTCGCCGGAGATCGCGTGCGGGTTGTAGCACCAGTCGGAGAAGAAGTGGCTGAGCCACTCGGCTTCCTTGCCGGCGATCAGCGCCTCGGGAAGATCCGGCACCTGGTGGAACAGGAAGAACCAGTACGCGCGCGCCGTTTGCGCGGTCATGTTCTGCGCGACGATGCGCGTCGGCACGTTGTCCATCACGACGAGCCGGTCGACGCGCTCGGGGAAGTCCTTCGCGAAACGCGTCGCGACGCGCGCACCGCGGTCGTGCCCGACGAGCGCGATGCGGCCGATGCCGAGCGCGTCGAGCAGCCCGGCGACGTCGCGCGCCATGTTGCGCTTGTCGTAACCGGCGGCCGGCTTGTCGGTTTCGCCGTAACCGCGCAGGTCGGGCGCGATCATGCGGTAGCGCTGCGCGAGCGCGGGGATCTGGAAGCGCCACGCGAAGCTGGTCTCGGGGAAGCCGTGCAGCAGCACGACGGCAGGCCCGCTGCCGGCGTCGATGTAGTGCTGGCGGATGCCATTCGCGGTGACGGTGTGATGGGTGATCGAAGGCATGGAGTGGGTCATGGGGCGGTCGCTGTTCGGTTCGGCCCGCGCGAAACCGGCGCGGCCGCAAATGCCTTTCGAGAATAGGCGAATCGTGCGGCGCGCCGGATAAATTGTTCTGAATTCGCGTGATTGCGCGCACGGCCGGAACCGGCCCGCCGGGTCACGGGCCGGCCGTGGCGGGCGGTTCCCGATCCCCGTGTGATTCACTCGGCCGGTGGCGTCCCGTCACGTGCGGGCCTGACGAAGACGCACGAGCGTGAACATGCCGGACGACGATTCGACCGTCGTCGTCCGGCATGCCTGCCACCCGTGTCAGCCGCGCCGGCGCCGCCGCGCGGGTGCGTCCGACGTGAGCTGCTTCAGCGCGGCGGGCGTGCCGTGCAGGAACGCGTCGATCAGCCGTTCGATCTCGGTGTCGAGATCGTCGGGCACCGGCAGGCCGTAGACCCACTTGCGCACGCCGAAATAGAAGATGCTCGCGTGCAGGCTCCAGACCAGCTCGACTTCCGCATTGCGCTGGGCCTCGGTGGTGGGCGTCGCGATGTCGTATTCGTGCCGCAGCTCGCGCAGCACCGGCAGGAACACGCGTTCGCGCAGCCGCGACAGGTAACGCGTGTTGAACCCCTCGCGGCTGAGCCCCGCGAAGATGAACGTGCGGATCCATTCGCGTCGCAGGATGGTTTGCGCATAGTCGCGATAGAACGCGACGAGCCGCTCCTGCAGCGACACCGTGCGGTCGCCGATCAGTTTTTCCCAGTCGGGGTTCCACGTGTAGATCTCGTCGTACACGCGGTCGATCAGCGCTTCCTTGCTCGGGAAGTACCGGTACAGCAGCGGCTGGGTGACGCCGATCTGCCGCGCGAGCTCGCGCGTGCTGCCGGAAAAGCCGTGCGTCGCGAAGTGCTCGATCGCCTTCTCGACGATCTGCCGCTCGCGCGCTTCCGGCGCGAGCCGGCGGCCCGGCGTGACGGCGTTGCCGTCGGCGTCCGTCCCGCGCTCGCGGGCCGGCGTGCTGCGTTTTCTTTCGGTCATGCATCGGCTCCCGATGGTGCGCCTGCGTTAACTATCGATCGAAAAATAGCACGATTGACAGGCCGCATGCCGTGCGCGGCGCGGCTTTCGGCGCGCTGTGGGGCCGGTGCGGGGCGCAATCCGCGTCGTGCCGGCCCGGCTCCCCGGCCCGGTGAGCCCGCCGCCGATTCAGAAAAATTCAGGCGGGCGCCATGACATTAAGGTCGGCCTTCACTAGTCTGGCTTCCGAACCGCCGCACGGGCCGGATGCCAGTCGGCAAGCCGGGCCGGTCGGCGCAACCGGAGCGGAACATGCGTTATCAGATCTCGCCGGGCGCCGGCGCCACCATCCAGGAAACCGGGTCATGCCGTCGCAGCCGGTAACCGCGGGCGCCGTGCCCGACCGCGTGCGCGGCGAGGACGTGTTTCTCGCGTCGATCGCGGGATATGTCGACACGCTCGGCTTCGTCGCGCTGTTCGGCCTGTTCACCGCGCACGTCACCGGCAACTTCATCCTGATCGGCTCGGGCCTGGCCGGCGTCGGGCAAGGGCTCGCGATCAAGTGGCTCGCGTTTCCGGCCTTCATCGCGGGCATCGTCGTCGCGCGCGTGCTCGACCACCGGATGCGCCAGCTGGGCCACGGCGTGCGCGCGCGTTCGCTGTATGCGCTGCAGGCCGTGCTGCTGGCCGGCTTCATGCTGGCCGGCGTGATGGCCTCGCCGATCGCCGATGCCGACGCGCCGAGGACGATCCTGTGCGGCCTCCTCGGCGCCGCGGCGATGGGCGTCCAGAACGCGCACGCGCGGCTGACGGCCCGCTCGGTCGTCGCCAACACGGTGATGACGGGCAACGTCACGCAGGCGGTGATCGATGCGTTCGACTGGCTGGTGCCGCTCGCCGCGCCGGCCGAACGCGAGGCCGCGCGCGTGCGGCTGCGGCGCACGCTGCCGCCGGTCGCGGGCTTCGCGCTCGGCGCCGGCGCGGGCGCGATGGCCTATCTGTTCGCGGCGTTCTGGGCGCTCGCGCTGCCGCTCGCGGTGCTGTGCTTCCTCGCCTATCAATCCGGTCGGCCCGACGAGCGGCCGACGTCACGCTGAATGCGCGCGCGGCATGTGGCCGCGCGTGCCACTTTCTAGGAGAACCCGATGATCGCACTGAAATTGCAACAGGCATGGGGGCTGACGGCCGCGTCGGCGGCCGTGCTCGGCGCATTGCTGGCCACCGCGCCGGCCCATGCCGACGAGACGCGCCTGCTCGAGACGACATCCGCGAAGGTGCCGGCCGTCGCGGTCGGCCCGCAGTACGACACGACGCACGTGTGCGTCGCGCCGGAAGATTTCGACCGCTTCACCGACAGCTTCGTCGCGACGTTCGGCGGCAAGAAGTCGCAGCAGGGCGTGTTCCAGGTCACGCCGACGCCGAGCCAGACGATGTCGCAGCTCGTGTTCACGCCGGCCGGCACGATCTCGGTGTTCGGCTTCAAGACGCCGATCCCCTATCCGTTCTGCCAGGAGCGCACCGGCTACCTCGTCACCGACATGGACGTCGCGATGAAATCGGCGCGTGCGCACGGCGCGGACGTGGTCGTCGACACGTTCCCCGACCCGATCGGCCGCGACGCGATCATCCGCTGGCCGGGCGGCGTGAACATGCAGCTCTACTGGCACACGCAGGCGCCGAAATACGACCCGCTGCAGACGGTGCCGGAAAACCGCGTGTACGTGTCGCCGGAAAGCGCGAGCAAGCTGGTGCACGACTTCGTCGCGTTCTCGCGCGGCAAGGTGGTGTCCGACGTGCGCAAGGCGCCGGGCATCGAGATCGGCCGGCCGAACGATACGTATCGCCGCATCCGCATCGAATCGGGTTTCGGCAAGATGACCGTGCTCGCCACCGACGGCCATCTGCCTTACCCGTTCGGCCGCGAGATGACCGGCTATGAAGTGCCGGACCTGGCCGCGACGCTGAAGCAGGCGCAGGCCGCGGGCGTGACCGTGCTGGTGCCGACGTTCACGTCGGACGGGCGCGATGCGGCGCTCGTGCAGTTCCCGGGCGGCTACGTCGCCGAGATCCACGCGCGGTCGAAGTGATGGAGCGCGGGTCGATGGGGCGGGCATGGCGGCGCGTGCTGCCGGCCGCCGTGCTGGCGGGCGGCGTCGCGGGCTATGCGGGTACGGCGGCCGGGGCCGAGGATGCCGCTTCGGCGTCTTCGGCGGCTTCGACAGCTTCGCCGGCCCCGGCCGCCGGCACGACGTGTACCGCGAAGCGGCCCACGGTGCTGTTCAACCGCTGGCAGGAAGACTGGTCGGTGCTCGCGAACCCGTGCGTGCCGCGCCAGCCGGGCGATGCGCTGAAGTACATCCCGCTCGGCGGCGACCCGTCGACCTACCTGTCGCTCGGCGCGAACCTGCGCGAGCGCTTCGAGCTGAACAACGCGCCGCTGTTCGGGCTCGGCGCCGCGCACGACGACAACTACGTGATCCAGCGTGCGACGGTGCATGCGGACCTGCGTTACGCCGGGCATGTCCAGGCGTTCGTCCAGTTCGTCGATGCGCGGCCGTTCGGCAAGGACACGGTGTCGCCCGTCGACAAGGATCAGCTCGACATCGAGCAGGCGTTCGTCGCGTATGTCGACCAGATCGGCGGCGGCACGTTCAAGGCGCGGATCGGCCGGCAGGAGATGGCGTATGACCTGCAGCGGTTCGTGTCGGTGCGCGACGGTCCGAACGTGCGCCAGGCGTTCGACGCGCTGTGGGCGGATTACGAAATCGGCAAATGGCGGCTGATCGGTTATGTGACGCGCCCGGTGCAGTATCGCAATGACGCGTCGTTCGACGACGTGTCGAACCGGCACCTGCGGTTCGACGGCGTGCGTGTCGAGCGCACCAACACGGGCCCCGGCGACCTGTCGGCGTACTGGTCGCGTTATACGCGCGACAATGCGCGCTACATCGCGGGGGCCGGCACCGAGCGACGCGACGTGTTCGACATGCGCTACGCGGGCAAGTCCAGCGGGTTCGACTGGGACGTCGAGGCGATGCTCCAGACCGGGCACATCGGCCAGGACACGATCGGCGCGTGGGCATTCGGCGCGCTGGGCGGCTACACGTTCGCGAAGACGCCGGGCACGCCGCGCGTCGGCATCCAGGTCGACGGCGCATCGGGCGACAAGCATCCCGGCGACGGACGCATGGGCACCTTCAACCCGCTGTTCCCGAACGGTTATTACTTCACGCTCGCGGGCTACACCGGCTACAGCAACCTGATTCACGTGAAGCCGTCGCTGACGTTCAAGCCGTCGAGCAGCGTGACGGTGCTGACCGCGGTCGGTTTCCAGTGGCGCGAGACGACGGCCGACGCAATTTACGGGCAGGGGATGTCGGCGGTGCCCGGCACGGCCGGCAAGGGCGGTTCGTACACGGGGATGTATGCGCAGGCCCGCGTGGACTGGCTCGTCAATCCGAACATGGCGCTGGCCGTCGAGGCCGTGCACTTCCAGATCGCCGACTCGATCCGCGCGCTCGGTGCGCGCAATGCCGACTACGTAGGCGTCGAAGCGAAGTTCGGCTGGTAGCGCGCGCCGCGCGTCGCGCGGCACGCCGCCGGACGGCTCAGTGCGGCGCGCGCACCAGCGTTTCGACGAAATCGATGAACGCGGTCACGCGTTTCGAGCCGCGCTGCGTCGGCAGATAGAGCGCGGTGACGACCGAGCGGGCCGTGCCGGGCGTCACGTCGTATTGCTCGAAGAGCCGGCGCAGGCGGCCCGACTGGACGTCGGCCTCGACCAGCCAGTCGGGCAGCAGCGCGATGCCGGCGCCGTCGAGCGCCGCATCGCGAAGCACTTCGCTGTGGTTCGATTTCAGGCGCCCGGCAACGCGCACCTGCGCCATGCCGTGCGCGTCGACGAACGACCACGCCTGCTGGTCGCCGCCGAAGTGAAAGCGCAGGCACGCGTGATCGACGAGCTCGCCCGGCGCGGCCGGCGTGCCGTGCGCGGCGAGGTAGTCGTGGCTCGCGACGACGTAGCGCTGGAACGTGCCGAGCGTCCGCGCGACGACTTCGGCGGACGGCGCCGCTTCGCCGAGCCGGATCGCGACGTCGATGCGGCTCGCGACGAGATCGACGCGTTCGTCGGTGAGCTGCAGGTCGAGGTCGAGCTTCGGATGGCGCGCGAGGAACGCCGCGACGTGCGGCGCGATGCGGCGCACGCCGTACGCGACCGGCACCGACACGCGCAGCGGCCCGGACGGCTCGTCGCCGCGATCGGACACCAGCGCGTCGGCTTCCGCGAGTTCCTCGAGCAGCTGCTTCGCGCGCGCGTAGTACATGGCGCCGGCATCGGAGAGCGTGACCTGGCGCGTCGTGCGGTTCAGCAGCACGGTGCCGAGCGACGCCTCGAGCGCATCCACCGCGCGTACCACCGACGATGCCGCGAGGTCGAGGCGGCGCCCCGCGCTCGAGAAGCCGCCGGCTTCCGCTACTTCGACGAACGCGCGCAGCGCGGAGAATTTGTCCATGTCGTGCTCTTCGAGTCCTTGTGCCTTTGTGCAGGCCGCAACGATGCGTTGCGTGCCGTTCGCATTCTATCGTCGCCGCGCAAGCGTTATCTTCCGGACTGCAATGTACAGGAGATGACGATGAAACCCGTCGAAGTAACCGTGACCTACGACCTGATCTGCCCGTGGTGCTGGATCGCGGAGCACCGGCTCGCGGAGGCGATCGAAGCAGCCGGCCTGGCCGGCGCCGTGAACGTGCGGTTCGTGCCGTTCGAGCTGAACCCGACGATGCCGGCCGGCGGCATCGACCGCAAGGCGTACCGGAGCGCGAAGTTCGGCAGCTGGGCGCGTTCGCAGGCGCTCGATGCGCACGTGGCCGACGCCGGCCGTGCGGCGGGCCTCGTGTTCGACCACGCACGGATCGCGCGCACGCCGAACACGCGGCTCGCGCACCGGCTCGTCTGGTTCGCGCAGCAGCGCGGCAGCGCGGTCGCGCTCGTCGATGCACTGTTTGCCGCGTATTTCCGCGACGGCCGCGATATCAGCGATGCGGACGTGCTGGTCGAGGTCGCGGCCGGCGCCGGCCTGGCCGGCGACGCGGTGCGTGCATTCCTCGCATCCGGCGAAGGGCTCGACGCGGTGGTCGCGCTCGAGGAGGCGGCGGTGCGCGACGGTATCGCGTCGGTGCCGTCGACGCGCATCGGTGCGACGGTCGTCAGCGGCGCGCAGCCGGCCGACGTGTTTCGCGCCGCGTTGCTCGACGCGCAGCGCGCGCGGGATCGGGCCGCGTAAGCCGGGCCGGCGCCGGCGGGTGCCGGCTTTCAGAACGATTCATGTCGCGCTCAGGATTATTGCGAAACCGGCCGGTAAGCTCGGTGTCGCGCGCCTGACCGGCCGGGCCGGCACCGCGCGCAATATCTCGATACGCAACCGGGGAGCGGACATGAAGAACCTGAACTGGCGTACCGGCGGCATGCTGGTCATCGCGTGGTGCTTCGGCATCCTCGCATCGGCCGCGTGTGCCGCCGAACCGGGCGGCGCCGATCAGGCGCCCGGCTTCTATCGGCAGCAGCTCGGCAGCCTGCGGATCGTCGCGCTGTCCGACGGCACGCATCCGTTTCCGGTCGACACGGTGTTCCGCGACATCTCGAAGGACGACATCCGGCGCGATCTCGACCGCGCGTTTCTCGAGCCGCCCGTGCAGGGCTCGATCAACGCGTTCCTGGTCGATACCGGCACGAAGCGGATCCTCGTCGATTCGGGGGCCGGCGTGCTGTACGGCGATTGCTGCGGCAAGCTGCTCGCGAACCTGCGTGCGGCCGGTTATGCGCCGGAGCAGATCGACGAGGTGCTGCTCACGCACCTGCACAAGGATCATGTCGGCGGCATCGTGACGAACGGCAGGATGACCTTCCCGAACGCGGTGGTGCGCGTGAACGAGATCGAAGCGAACTACTGGCTCGATCCGGACAACAAGGCACAGGCGCCGGCGTTCCTCGCGTCGTTCTTCGATGCGGCTGCCGCGTCGGTCGCGCCGTATATCGCGGCGGGCCGCTTCAGGACGTTTCGCGGCGAAGCGACGCTCGCGCCCGGCATTCGCGCGGTGCCGATGCCAGGTCATACGCCGGGCCATACCGCGTACCTGATCGAGAGCGGCGACGCCGGGCTGCTCGCGTGGGGCGACATCGTGCACGTCGCGGCGATCCAGCTGCAGGACCCGGACGCGACGGTCCAGTACGACAGCGATGCGGACGCGGCGCGCCGCACCCGGCGCGATACGCTGAAGCGCGTCGCGGACCAGCGTTACCTCGTCGGCGCCGCGCACATCGCGTTTCCCGGGCTCGGGCATTTGCGCAGGGACGGGGAGCAGTACGACTGGGTGCCGGTCAATTACGACGCGACGCCGCTCCGGTGAGCAACGGGCGATGCGTGCCGTGATTTGCCGTGAGGTGCCGTGACGCGCGTGACGCGCGCGTAGCGGCGGCGCGCGGCCGCGTCAGCGCGTCAGTTCGCGCCGCCAGGCGCCGGGCGGATGGCCGACGATGCGCGCGAACACGCGGTTCAGGTGGCTCTGGTCCGCGAAGCCGCAGGCGGCCGCGATTTCCGCGAGCGACATGTCGGTCGTCTCGATCAGTTGCCGCGCGCGGATCACGCGCTGTTCGAGCAGCCATTGATGCGGCGTGCGCCCCGTCGTGCGCGAGAACGCACGAATGAAATAGCCGCGCGACAGATCGCATTCGCGCGCGACTTCCTCGATCGACACGCCGAGATCGGCCTTCTCCATCAGCAGCTCTTTCGCGAGCGCCGCCTTCGCCGGCGACAGCAGGCCCTTGTGCCGCAGGTCGCGCGCGTCCGCGTTGCCGTACTGGCGCGCGAGATGCGCGCCGATCGCGAGCCCCATCTGCTCGACGAACAGCGCGTTCAGCACGCCGGGCTCGTCGAGGCTGTCGGCCACCGCGTGCGCGAGATGGCCCAGCACCTCGTCCTGTACGTCGGGCGCGCAGGTCAGGCCGCCGATTTCGGTGCCGTCGTGCTCGCGGCCGAGGCCGTCGAGATACGCGTGCGACAGCTCGACCAGCAGGAAGTCGAACTTGCCGTACAGGTCGGCACGGAAATTCCGGGAGAAGTCGCGAATGTAGATCGAGTTGTGCTGGAACCGCCGCTCGAAACGGGATTGGCCGGTGCCGCCGTAGATCGTGCGCCGGTGCCCGTCGTTGAGCGACACGCCGATCAGGAAGCCGCGATCGCTGGCCGACATCTCGATGCGCTCGAAGTGCTCGTCGCGCATGCATTTGCGATGGAGCGTGAGCCCGCCGACCGAGCGTTCGATGTCCTTGGACAGCAGGCTCGACAGGCAGCCGAGCGTGTCTTTCGGCCGTGCGGCCGGGGGCGCGGCGAGGGAATCTGGCATGGCGGAACAATCCTTCGATGGGGGGCGGCGCGCGAACATATTTACGCGAAGTTTAAACGGTGCACTCACCCGGCCCAAGTTAACTTGAATAAATGTCCACTTGCTGACGAAATGCTTGCCAGCGGCCCGACCCGCACCGCGCGGGCTTCGACGGGCACGCGAGCGCGCTGCCGTGGCCAACGCGGGGGCGATGTCACCCCATTTTCGTTCGGCGCAGCGCCTGACCACGGGCGCGCCGGTGAGCGGGAGGCCAGCGCATTTTCCTTCAAGATTTTTGTTAATTCGGTGTTTACACTCAGTTCACATTTTGAGACTTTGCGCCCGGCCGGCAGCGCTGGACGGGTGTGCATTCCCGCTCTGGTGAACGGCCGTGTTCACATGGCGGTCATCGTGGGGAACCTGGAGGCGGCCATGATCCAGATCGGGACGTTGTCGGTGGATTTCGAGCAGCGGGACATTCGCCACCACGGCGCGTCGCTGCGTATCGGCGCACGCGCGCTTGACATACTTGAAGTGCTGCATCGTGCCAACGGTTCCGTCGTGTCGAAGGACGACATCATGGATGCCGTGTGGCCGGGCCTGATCGTCGAGGAAAACCGGTTGCAGGTCCACGTCGCGACGCTGCGCAAGGCGCTGGGCGCGGACCGCGACCTGATCAAGACGGTGCCGGGCCGCGGTTACCTGCTGATCGCGCCTCCCGCCGTCGCGCACGAGCCCGCGCCGCGCGCGGCCGCGTTGCCGGCCGACCCCGTCGCGGCGGCCCGCCCGGTTTCGCTCGTCGGGCGTCAGGCGGAGATCGGGCAGATCGTCGACATGATCGAAAGCGCACCGGTCGTCACGCTCGTCGGGGCGGGCGGCATCGGCAAGACGAGCCTGGCCGGCCGCGTCGCCCACGAGCTGCGCGAGCGGTCCGGCGAACGCGTGCTGTTCGTCGCGCTCGCGAGCGCCGCGACGCGCGACGACGTGCTGCTCGCGATCGCCGCGGAACTCGGCCTCGAGGCCGACGGCGTGCCGGGCATCGACCGGATCGCCGGAGCGTTCGCGGCGTCGCCGGCCCTGATCGTGCTCGACAACGCGGAACACGTCGTCGATCTGGTGGCCGATCTCGTCGATACGCTGACGTCGCGCGCGCCGTCGCTGCGCGTGCTCGCGACGAGCCGCGAACCCCTGCATATCTCGGCCGAAGCCGTGTTTCGCGTGAGCCCGCTGGCGGTGCCGGACAGCGACGCGCCGCTCGACGAGATCGTGCGTCATTCGGCCGTCGAGCTGTTCCTCGCGCGGATCCGCGCCGCCACGCCCGACTGCGCGGTCGATGCGGCCGGCGTCCGGCTGATCGGCGACATCTGCCGGCGCCTGGACGGGCTGCCGCTCGCGATCGAGCTGGCTGCCGCGCGCGTCGCGACGCTCGGGCTCGAGGCCGTCGCCGCGCGTCTGGACGACCGGCTGAACCTGCTGACCGGCGGGCTGCGCTCGGCGCTGCCGCGCCACCAGACGTTGCGGGCGACGTTCGACTGGAGCTACGTGCTGCTGGATGCGGCCGCGCGCGCGCTGTTTCGCCGGATGGCGTGCTTCATCGGCCCGTTCACGTTCGATGCCGCGCGCGAGGTCGCGATGGATCCCGGGATGTCGGCCGCCGAGACGATCGCGGTGCTCGGCGAACTGGTCGCGAAGTCGCTGGTGACCGTCGAGTTCCACGGCGCGCACGCGCGTTACCGGTTAACGGAATCGACGCGCGCGTACGCGCTCGAGAAACTGCGCAACGAAGGCGAATTCGACCTCGTCGCCGGGCGTCATGCGTGTTACGAGCGCGAGCAGGGGGAGGTGCGGATGCAGGCGCTGGCGCCGGCCGCGGATCTCGCGAGCCCGCGTGTCGCCGCGGACGCGCCGGCGCCGGCGCCGCGCGAGCCCGTCGCGGTCGAGCCGCGAGGGCACGAAGCGGACGCACTGGCGCTCGCGTTGCTGGAACCGGCGCGGATGCGCGAATGCGCGCAACCGGCGCGGCGTGCGCTCGACGCGATCGAGGCCGGCGGAACCGGCGATGCCGGCGGCATCGACGCGGCACGCGAGCTGCGCTTGCGCGCGGCCTACGCGACGGCGCTGCTGCATACCGACGGCGATACGCACGCGGCGGCCGCGATGTGGGACCGGACGCTCGTGCTCGCGGGCCGGATCGGCGACGAGGCGTTCGACGCGTGCGCGCTGGTCGGGCTGTGGAACACGATGCTGACGCGCTCCGACATCCACGAATCGCTGCGCTACGCGACGCGTTTCGAGCGCGCGGCCGAACGGCGCGGCGACCGGCCGCAGCGGCTGCTGGCGAACGCGATGGTCGCGACGTCGCTGCATTACTTCGGCGAACACGCGCAGGCCCGCGAGCGGCTGGAGGCCGCGACCGCCGGGCTGGCCGTGGCCGGCGAGCCGTCCTGCGCGGAAGCCGCGCTCGGGGTCGACGTCGCGACGCTCGGCCGCACGATGCTGATGCGGCTCGTCTGGATGCAGGGCGATCCGGAATACGCGATGCGGCTGGCCGCGCAGGCGGTCGAATCCGCGCGCCGCACCGGGTCGGGGCTGGCGCTGTGCGTCGTGCTCGGCGCCGCGGCTGTGCCGATCGCACTGCGCTACGGCGATCACGACGTGATTTCCGACTATCTCGGCACGCTGCGCGCGACCGCGGAGGCGAACGGGTTCGACATCTGGCTCAGCCACGCGGAAGGCCTCGCCGGGCAGTTCGACATGCAGGCCGGGCATCCCGGCGCCGGTCTCGCGCGGCTCGAACCCGCGCTGCGGCGCATCGAGGCGAGCGGGTTCCGGCGCCTGCTCGCGCCGCTGGTCGTCGCGTACGCGGAAGGGCTGACGCGCACCGGCCGCGCGGCCGAGGCGTGCGCGAAACTCGACGCGACGCTCGCGCGCTGCCGCGCGCACGGCGAGCACCTGTTCGTGCCGGAACTGCTGCGCGTCCGGGGGCTCGCGATGCTCGAGCAGGCCCGCACCGCGGAGCCGGATGCCGCGCTCGCGTACGAAGTCGAAGGGCACCGCCATCTGCTGACCGGGATCCATACCGCGAACGGGCAAGGCGCCGCGATGTGGGCGCTGCGCGGCACGCTCGATCTCGCCGATCACCTGATCGAGCGCGGGCGGACGGGCCAGGCATCGTCGCTGGTGGCGAACCTGTCGGGGCATTTCGATCCGCAATCGCGCGCGTTCGATGTGCGCCGGCTCGCGCGCCTGCAGAACTTCGTGCGCCCGGAGCCGGCACTGCCGGCGGGCCGGTCGCGCATGCGGCACGAGGCGGCGGATGCGATGCAGCAGGTGGCGTAACGGCATGCCCGGTTCGCGCAGGACGACACCGCGCCATCGCGCCGCGGCCCGTCGGTCCGATCGTTCAATGTTCAAGGGGGAGTGGATGGTCCGTGTATCGTCGAACCGGAGGCAGGCGGCATGCGGCCGCGTGCCGGCTCACGGCACAAGCGGAGGGCCTGACGGTGCTTAGGGCGACGGCATCCGCCGGGGCGGCGGACCTCATCGTTTGCAACGGCAAGATCGCGACGCAGGACGACCGGCAGTCGTTCGTGACCGCGCTCGCCGTGAAGGACGGTCGGATCCTCGCGGCCGGCAGCGGGCACGACGTGATGCGCCATGCGCATGCCGGCACGCAGTGCATCGACCTGAACGGCCGCACCGTGATCCCGGGGCTGAACGATTCGCACCTGCACATGATCCGCGGTGGCCTGAACTTCAACCTGGAACTGCGCTGGGACGGCGTGCCGACGCTGGCCGACGCGCTCGCGATGCTGCGTCGCCAGGTGCTGCGCACGCCCGCGCCGCACTGGGTGCGCGTGGTCGGCGGCTGGACCGAATTCCAGTTCGCCGAAAAGCGCGGGCCGACGGCGGCCGAACTGAACGCGATCGCGCCCGATACGCCGGTCTTCATCATGCACCTGGGCGACAGCGCGCTGCTGAACGCGGCCGCGCTGCGCGCGATCGGCTACGGCCGCGACACGTCGAACCCGCCCGGCGGCGAGATCCAGCGCGACCGCCTCGGCCGGCCGACCGGCCTGCTGATCGCGCGCCCGGACATGGCCGTGCTGCACGAGGCGCTCGAACGGGCCCCGAAGCTCGGCCACGACGACCAGATGAATTCGATGCGGCATTTCATGCGCGAGCTGAACCGGCTCGGCGTGACGAGCGCGATCGACGCGGGCGGCGATTTCCAGGCCTTCCCGGACGACTACGGCGCGATCCTGGCACTCGCGCGGCGCGGCGAAATGACCGTGCGTGTCGCGTACAGCCTGTTCGTGCAGCATGCGGGGCGGGAGCTCGACGACTACGCGCACTGGGTGACGCTCGCGAAACCCGGCGACGGCGACGCGTTCCTGCGGATGAACGGCGCCGGCGAGCTGCTGGTGTATTCGGCCGCCGATTTCGGCAATTTTCTCGAACCGCGCCCCGATCTGCCGGCGGCGCTGGAGGCCGAAATGGCCGCGGTGGTGCGGCTGCTGGTGCGGCACCGCTGGCCGTTCCGGCTGCATGCGACCTACGACGAATCGATCGGCCGCTTCCTGAACGTGCTCGAAGCCGTGAACCGCGAGACGCCGTTCGACGGCCTGCGCTGGTTCTTCGATCACTGCGAGACGATCACGGATGCGAACATCGCGCGCATCGCCGCGCTCGGCGGCGGCGTGACGGTCCAGCACCGGATGGCGTTCCAGGGCGAGTACTTCATCGCGCGTTACGGCGCGCAAGCCGCGATGCGCACGCCGCCGATCCGCGCGATGCTGGCGGCCGGGCTGCCGGTCGGCGCGGGCACCGACGCAACGCGCATCGCGAGCTACAACCCGTTCGTGTCGCTGTACTGGATGGTGTCGGGGCGCACGGTCGGCGGCACGGCGCTGTATCCGGAACGCAACCGGCTCGGCCGGATGGAAGCGCTGCGCTGCTATACGGTCGGCAGCGCGTGGTTTTCCGGCGAGGACGACTGCAAGGGCGCGCTGGTGCCCGGCCACTACGCCGATTTCGCGGTGCTGACGGACGACTACTTCACGATCGACGAAGCGCGGATCACGTCGCTGTCGTCGGTGCTGACGGTCGTCGGCGGCAGGATCGTGCATGCGGACGACGAGTTCGCGTCGCTCGCACCGCCGACGCCGGCGGTCAGCCCCGCGTGGTCGCCGGTCGCCGAATTCGGCGGTGCCGGCCGGCGTCGTTCGGCCGAGTCGGCTTCGCTGCGCGCCGCGGCCGGCGCGGGCCCGCAGGCGGCCGGTGCCGCGCGGGGGTTCGGGCGCGCGTTCGTGCAGCGCCTGCATGCGGCCGCGATGGAAACCGCCGAGCAGTGCGAAGCATCGGGTTACCCCGGTTTCGCGTACTAGGCCGACGCCGTACCGGCCGCCAGCGTGCCCGCGCCGGCTGCGTCGGCGCGGGCCGCGCGAGGCATGGACAATTTTCCGCCCCCGGCGAGGGGCAGAAGGAGACGAGATGAGTTCTGCGCACACGTGCGCGTCGGCCGACGACGAAGTCGCCGGCGTCCGCATTCCGCGGACGCCGATGGCGATCGAAGCGGCCGAAGCAGCCCGCGCGTCGCTGCCGCGGGCGATCACCGGGCATGCGAGCCGGGTGTTCGTGCTCGCGTCGCTGGCCGCGCAGCGTGCCGGCGAAACCTGCGATGCCGATGCGCTGTATGTGGCCGCGATGTACGCGAACATGGGACTGAGCACCGCGTATGGCCGCTCGGCCGTGCGCTACGAGCTCGACAGCGCCGATGCCGCCGATACGTTCCTGCTGCGCCACCAGACGTCGCAACGCCTGCGCGACGACGTGTGGCACGCGATCGCGCTGCATACGACGCCCGGCGTGGCCGCGCGCGTGTCGCCGCTCGCACGCGTGCTGGCGGCTGCCGTCTCGACCGACCTGATGGCCACCGATTTCGACGCGTATTCGGCCGATGAGCGGCGCGCGCTGCTCGCCGCCTACCCGCGCGGCGAAGGCTTCGGCGACGCGTTCCTCGATGCGGTCGCGCGCGGCGTCGCGCACCGGCCGGCGTCGACGTTCGGCACGTGGAGCGCCGACGTGCTCGAACGCGCCGATCCGGATTTCCACCGGCTGAATTTCTGCGGGCGCGTGCTCGGCGCACGCTGGCAGGACGCCTGACGGCGTCCTGCGGGTTCCGGCTGGTTCCGGCGGCGTGCGCCGGGTGCACAGGTGCTCGCGCGCCTGCGCACCCGGGCGCTTACGCACTCACGCCCGCCGCATCGTGACGCGCATAGTCGACGTAGCCCGCGCGGTCGCCGCCGTACCAGCCGACCGCCTTCGGCGCGGCGAGCGGTGCGTTCGCCGCGAGGCGTTCGACCAGATCAGGGTTCGCGATATACGCACGCGCGAACGCGACAAGATCGGCGTCGCCCGCGTCGATCAGCGCATTCGCGGCATCCGGCGCGATGCCGCCGTTGACGATCAGCGTGCCGCCGAAATGCTTGCGCGTGTTCGCGACGATGCGCGGCAGGTCGGGCTCGCCGCTCCAGCCGTTGGTGTCCGCCGCGTGCACATAGGCGACGCCGGCTTCGTCGAGCATGCGGCCGACGTACGCGTACGTCGTATCCGGATCCGCGTCACGCACGTTGTTGTATTTCGCGTACGGCGAGATGCGCACGCCCACGCGACTGAGCGGCATCACGGCGCCGACCGCGTCGACGATCTCCTCGAGGAAGCGCGCGCGGTTCGCGACCGAGCCGCCGTATCGGTCGTCGCGGCGGTTCAGCGTCGACGACAGGAACTGGTGCGGCAGGTAGCCGTTGGCCGCGTGGATCTCGACGCCGTCGAAGCCGGCCGCCATCGCGCGAACGGCCGCGTCGCGGAATTCGTCGACCGTGTCGGCCACCTCGTCCGTCGTCATCGCGCGCGACGGCGTCGCGTGAATCTTCGTGTAATAGCCGTTCTGCAACTGCGCCCACACCTGCAACTGCTCGAGATCGTCGTTCACGCCGGACGGCGACAGCGGCGCGTCGCCGCCGAGCAGCGTCAGCGAGCTCACGCGGCCGCCGTGCCACAGCTGCGCGAAGATCCGCCCGCCGTTCGCATGCACGGCGTCCGTGACCTGCTTCCAGCCGGCCGCCTGCTCGTCGGTGACGAGCCCCGGCGTCAGTTCGAACGCGGCGGAAGCCGGGCTGACGTTGGTCGCCTCGGTCACGATCAGGCCGGCGGACGCGCGCTGCGCGTAGTACTCGGCCATCAGTTCGGTCGGCTGGCCGCGCGACGGCGCGCGCGAGCGCGTCATCGGCCCCATCACGACACGGTTGGGAAGCGGCAGGCCGCGCAGGTCGTAGTGGCTGAGCAGGGAAGACATGATGGATTCCTTTTTGCGTGAGGCAGGGCGGCGCCGCGTGTCGCGTGGTGGCGACCGGTCAGGCGGCGGGCCCTGCGGAAAGTTCGGGAAAGACGGGGGTAACGTGCCGGCAGCGTTCCGGCGCGCGAGCGGCCCGGAGGGCGCCGCGCGTGAACCGGTGCCGGTGCCGGTTCAGGACTGGGCGTGGCGTCGTGCGTGCGGACGCCCGATCGCGAGGTAGTGGGCGAGCGCGACGACCGGGAACGCGCCGGCCACCGCGGCCACGAGCGGCCAGCCGCCGTGTTCGTACAGCGGGCTCGCGAGCGCGGAGCCGATCGCGCCGCCGACGAAGATGCTCGTCATGTACAGCGCGTTCAGCCGGTTGCGGCTTGCCGCGTGCAGCGCATAGATCTCGCGCTGGCCGAGCACCATGTTCATCTGTACCGCGAAGTCGAGCACGATGCCGGTGACGACGAGGCCGTACAGGCCGGCGCCGTGGATCAGCGCGACCGCGTATGACAGCGCGCCGGCGACCAGCGCGATCAGCGTCGCCCGCACGCCGTGGCCGGCATCGGCGAGGCGGCCGGCGACCGGAGCCGACGTCGCGCCGATCGCCCCGACCAGCGCGAACAGGCCGATGGCCGATTGCGACAGCCCGTAGTGGCGCGTGAGCTCGACCGGCACGGCGGTCCAGAACAGGCTGAACGACGCGAACATCAGGCCCTGGTAGAACGCGCGATGGCGCAGCACCGGCATCGTGCGGACCAGGTGCAGCAGCGAGCCGATCAGCTCGAAATAGGTCGCGCGGTGATCGGGCTGGCGCGACGGGATCGTCAGCGCGAGCACGGCGGTCACGAGCGTCATCAGCACCGCGGCGGCCGCGAACACGAAGCGCCAGCCGAACGCGTCGGCCACCACGCTCGACAGCGGGCGCGCGAGCAGGATGCCGAGCAGCAGCCCGCCCATGATCGTGCCGACCACGCGGCCGCGCGAATGATCGGGCGCGAGGTGCGCGGCGAGCGGCACCAGGATCTGCACCGCGACCGAGCTGAAGCCGATCAGCAGCGAAACCGCGAGGAACAGTCCGGGCGTCTGCACGACGGCCGCCGCCGCGAGGCTCGCGATCGACACGACGGCCGTGACGATCATCAGCTTGCGGTTCTCGAGCAGGTCGCCGAGCGGCACGATGAAGAACAGGCCGAACGCATAGCCGATCTGCGTCAGCGACACGATCAGGCTCGCGGTTGCGCCGGACATGTGCAGGCTGGGCGCGATGAGTTCGGTGATCGGCTGCGCGTAGTACAGGTTCGCGACGATCGCGCCGCAACTGAACGCGAACAGCAGGATGAGGCCCTGCGTGAGCTTGGCCGCGTGCCCGTGGGCCGCGAGCGGGGTGGATTCTGCTGACATGGTCGACTCCTTCGAAAGAGATGTCGGGGGCCCGGCTGTCGGGCGGGCGTGATGGGATACGGGTGTTCGGTCGTTCCGGTGTTCGCCGCGGCGAAACGCAAGCCGCCGCATTGCCGTCAAGGTTATTGATCGATCGATAACAAGGGAATACGGTCGGCGCGCAATCGAGCTTTGCGTGCCACGCAAAGGGGTCGGAGCGCGTGCGGGTTCATGTAAGGGGGCCGAGGCCGAAGCCGGTCGTGAGCCGCATGCCGGCAAGGGCGAGGGCGGCCGTTGCGATGCGGCGCGTGGCCGCCCACGACGCGGTGCGCGGCGCGACGTCGCGCGCGTCGGCCGGCAACGCCTGCGCGAGCGTGGCCGGGGCGGCGAGCGCCTTCGACATGCCGGACGCCGGATGCGGGCGCATCGTGCGGGCCGCGTCGCCGACGCGCGCGATGCGCCCGTGCGCGAGCGCGGAGCCGAGGACATCGAAGACGGCGTTGGCGTCCTGGACGGACGGGCCGGCGGTCGCGATCGTCATGTCGGGCCTCTCGAAACGGGCCTCCGGCGCGGATATCGCGGATCGCAAGGCCCCTGAGAGCAGTCTGGATCGAGCGGACTGAATAGTCCTAAACCGCGCCTTAATTCACTTGATCGATGCGGTGTGCGCGCGGGCACGAACGCGCGGTTTCAGCGACGGGCATCGACGGCGGGCGTCAGCGGCGCTGTCCCTGCAGCGTCGGAATCTGCGCGAACAGCCCGGCGAGCCAGTCGACGAACACCTTGAGCTTGACGGGCGTATGCCGGTTGGGCGGATACAGGATCGAGATCGGCCGCGGCGGCGTGTTGAAATCGGTCAGCACCTCGCGCAGGCGCCCCGATTGCAGGTACGGCTCGACCAGGTACAGCGAGGTCTTGATCAGGCCGATGCCGGCGAGGCCGCATGCGATGTAGGTGTCGGCATCGTTGACCGCGACGGTGCCGCACATCTGCATGATGCGCGTTTCGCCGTCGACCACGTAGTCCCACGGCCGCGGCCGGCCCGTATCGGCCGACATGTGGCTGACCGCGATGTGCTGCGCGAGATCGTCGACGGTTTCGGGCGCGCCGCAGCGTTCGAGATACGCGGGCGCCGCGCACGTGCAGGTGGTCAGGCTGCCGATCCGTTTCGCGACCAGCCCCGAGTCGTCGAGCGCGCCGATGCGCACGACGCAATCGACGCCTTCGCCGACGAGGTCGATCTGCCGGTCGGTCACGCCGAGTTCGACAGAGATGCCCGGATGCGCGGCGAGAAACTCGGGCAGCGCGGGCACCATGATCTGCTTGGCCATCGCCGGCGGCAGGTTCACCTTCAGGCGGCCGCGCGGCACGTTGCGCGCCTGCGAGACGGCCGCCTCCATGTCGTCGATCTCGCGCAGCACGCCGACGCAGCGCTCGTAGTAGGCCTGCCCGTCCTCGGTCAGCGAGATCCGGCGGGTGGTGCGGTTCAGCAGCCGGCAGCCGAGATGCTGTTCGAGCGTGCTCAGCAGCGCGGAGACGCGCGGCGTGGTCAGCCCGGTCGTGTCGGACGCGCGCGTGAAGCTGCCCGTTTCGACGATGCGCGTGAACACGCGCATCGAAAGCAAGGTATCCATCGTTCGGAAATCTCCAGCCTGTTCGTTGCCTGCGCCGGTGCATGCCGGCGCGGCTTTTATGTCGAGGTGCCGCCGCTACGCGTCGATGCGCTTCCTGAGCCCGTCGCCCGCGAACGGCATTTCGCGCATCCGCTGGCCGGTCGCATCGAAAATCGCGTTGGCCAGCGCGCCCGCGGTCGGCCCCATCGACGCCTCGGCCGCGCCGAGGAACGGCGCGCCCGGACGGTTGATCAGGTGCACCTTGATGCTTTGCGGTGCCGCGCCGAAACGCAGGATCGGGTAGCTGCTCCAGTCGAAGCTGCGGATGCGTTGCGTATCGTATTTCAGCGCCTCGTACAGTGTCCAGCTCGCGGCCTGCACGATGCCGCCTTCGATCTGGTTGCGGATGCCGTCCGGCGACACGACCTGGCCCGCGTCGACGGCTACTTCCGCGCGCTCGAGCGTCACCTGGCCCGTTTCCGGCACGACCGTGATCTCGACCGCCATCGCGACGTAGGCCATCAGGTTCTTGTATTTGCCGAACGCGAACCCGACGCCGCGATTGCGTTCGCGCGGCGGCCGGGGCCAGCCGAATTTCGTCGCGGCGAGCTTGATCACCTGGCTCGCGCGGTGATCCTGCAAGTGCCGCAGCCGGAATTCGACCGGATCGACACCGGCGGCGTGCGCCAGCTCGTCCATGAAGCTCTCGATCGCCCACACGTTGGTGTGCGCGCCGAGCGAGCGCATCGCCGAGGTCTGCAGCGGCATCGTCGGCGAGAAGTTGTTGACGATGTGCATGGTCGGCAGTGCGTACAGCGGGATCGCGTTGCGATCGCCGCCGCCCTCGGGCTGCAGCATCGGCGTCGACGGCGCGGGCACGAACGGCGGCTCGAGCATCCGCGCGGGCAGCAGCCGGCCCGCATTGACGATCCGTTCGTTGTGCGAGCTGCTCCACAGCGCGTAGTTCCAGTCGACGATATGGCCGCTCGCGTCGAGCGACGCGCTGAGCTCGGTGACCATCGCGGGCGTGAAGTGGTCCCACGTATGTTCCTGCTCGCGCATCCATTGCACGCGGATCGGCTTGCCGGGCAGCGCCGCCGCGATCAGTGCCGCATGCGCGGCCACGTCGTCCGCACCGTTGTGCCCGTAGCAGCCGGAACCCTCGGTGTGGATGCAGCGCACGTTCGCCTTCGGCATCGACAGCATCTCGGCGAGCGCGTCGCGCAGCGGATACACGCCCTGCGAGTGGGTCCACACGGTCAGCATGCCGTTCTCGAGATGCGCGACCGAGCACGACGGCCCGATCGAGCCGTGCAGCAGGTAGTTCTTCAGGAACGTCGCGGACAGCGTCTTCGTGGCCGGCGCGGTGGCGCCCTTCGTGTTCGCGATCTCGATGCGCTGCGTCGCGATCCGCTTCAGGTCCTGATGCACGGTGCCGCGCTCGGGCAGCGTGCGGCTGGGCGACCAGCGGCTGCCGGCGGCCAGCGCGCGCTGCGCGACGACCGCCTGCCATTCGCCCTGCGCGACGACCGCGAGCATGCTGCCGTTGCGCACGATCCGCACGACACCGGGCATCTTCAGGATCGCGGCTTCGTCGAACGACAGCAGTTTCGCGTCGTACACGGGCGGCATCACGACACGCGCGTGCAGCATGCCGGGCAGTTCCATGTCCTGCACGTAGCTGACGCCGCCCGTGACCTTGTTCGGAATGTCCACGCGCGGCAGCGACGTGCCGATCACCGAGAACGTGGCCGGCGGCTTCAGCGGCGACGTCGGCGTCGCGTTGCGGTGCAGGTCGACCGTGCGCACCGCGTCGCCGTAGCGCATCGTGCGGCCGTCCGGCGCCTTGATCACCGCGTCGGCGACGGTGAGCGTGTGCGGGTCGACGCCGAACTGCTTCGCCGCGCCGTCGACCAGCAGCCCGCGCACCTGCGCGGCCGCGTTCAGCAACGCGGAGCCGCTGTCGGCCATCGTGTGGCTGCCGGCCGTCAGGCCCTCGTCCGGCGACGCGCCGGTGTCGGCGGTCAGGAACGTGATCAGCGAGGGCTTCATGTTCAGCTCCTCGGCCGCCACCTGCAGCAGCGCGGTTCGCACGCCGGTGCCGAGCTCGACCTTGCCGGTGAACACGGTGACCTTGCCGTCGGGCGTGATCTTGATCCACGCGTCCAGCAGCGGGTTGGTCTTCAGGCTGCCGGCCAGCGTTTCGGTCGCCTTGGCGACGTGGACGGCGGCGCCTTCGTCCGCGATCACGAGCTGCGCGGCGGCACGCGTGACCGGCGCGAGGCTGAACGCGACGAAGAGCGCGCCGGAAACCATGAAGTGCCGGCGGCCTTCGTCGATGTCGTCGGGTCGGTTCATCAGAGTCCCTTGCTGATCATGACGGGCGCGGCGGCCGGCTCCGGGTCCGGCAGGCCGGCGACCTGGCGGATCGCCGCCAGGATCCGCATGTGCGTGCCGCAGCGGCACAGGTTCGGTTCCATCTGGGTGCGCAGTTCGCGTTCGGTGGGTTTCGGGTTGCGCTCGAGCAGCGCCTGCGCACGCATGATCATGCCCGCGATGCAATACCCGCACTGCGCGGCCTGGTGATCGATGAACGCCTGCTGCAGCTTGCCCGGATGCCCGGCGGTGCCGAGGCTTTCGACGGTCCGCACGCGGCGCTCGCCGAGCGCGGCCACCGGAATCAGGCACGAGAACATCGGCTTGTCGTCGACGATCACGGTGCATGCGCCGCATTGCCCGAGGCCGCAGCCGAACTTCGCGCCGTGCAGGTGCAGGTCGTTGCGCAGCGCGTACAGCAGCGGCGTGGACGGATCGATGTCGAGCGTGTGCCGCACGCCGTTGACGGTGAGGGTGATCATCGCGCGCTGTCCTCCTTTCTGAGCTTCGCGGCAAGGGTGTCGACGCCGCTCCACGCGGGACGATCGGAATACGTTTCCCGCAGGTACGCGGCGAGGTCCGCGATCTGCGCGTCGTCGTACTGGTCGATGAACGACGGCATGTAGTTCAGCGTGTCTTCGCCGTGCCAGCCGATCCCGTTGAACATCATCTGGATCGCGTTGCGCGGCGTATCGGCGGCGATGGCCGTGCTGAACGCGAGCGTCGGCCGCTCGCCGATCGACTGCATCGGCGCTGCCGGCCCGTGGCACTGCGCGCACGACGCCTGGAACAGCACCGCGCCGCGCTGGCCGGCGGGCGTCGTCGGGCCGTGTCCGGCACCGGCCGTCGCGGGCCGGGCGGCCGCCGGCTTCTGGATCGACAGGATGTACGCGGCGATCGCCTCGACGTCCTCCTGTGGCACGGTCGCGAGATCGCGCGTGACGGGCAGCATCGGCCCGGCCGCCGCGCCGTGCTCGCTCGCGCGGCCGGTGCGCAGGTAGGTGACGAGCTGCGCCTGCGTCCACGGCTTGACCGCGCCGCCGAGCGCATTGAGCGGCGGCGCCTCCCAGCCGTCGACGATGCCGCCGTCGAACGCCTTGCCGGCCTGTTCGCCGCCGATCGCATTGAGCGGCGAATGGCACGACGCGCAGTGCCCGAGGCCGTCGACGAGCAGCTTGCCGCGATTCCATTGCGCGGATTGCGACGGGTCGGGCCGGTACGCGCCCTCGCGCAGGAACAGCACGTTCCAGAACGCGACCAGCGGCCGGAAGTTCAGCGGAAAGATCAGGTCGTTCGGCGGCGTTTTCGTCCGCACCGGTTCGCGGGTCATCAGGTACGCATAGGCGGCCGTGATGTCGTCGTCGGACATCCGCGTGAAGTGGATGTACGGAAATGCCGGGTAGAGCGGATGGCCGTCGCGAGCGATCCCGCTGCGCAGCGCGCGTGCGAACGCGTCGCGCGACCAGCGGCCGATGCCGGTGTCGGCATCCGGCGTGATGTTGGTCGCGTAGATCGTGCCGAACGGCGTCGCGAGCGGCAGCCCGCCGGCGAACGGCTTGCCGTCGTTCGCGGTGTGGCACACGACGCAATCGCCGAGCGCGACCACGCGCGCACCGGCGCGAACGAGTTGCGGATCGAACGACGCGCGGGCGGGCGGGTCGATCGGCGCGATCGACGGCTTGACCATGATGCCGATCGCGACCGCCAGGCCGACGACCGCGATGCCGGCCGCGCCGAACCAGAGTCGTTTGTGCTTCATGCGCGCTCCACGCGAACCGGTTCGCCTGCGATCGTTCGAGCGGCGGGGCAATGGCGCGGATGCCGGCCGCGCGCGACGGCGCGGGTTCGGCTGCCGCGGCACGCGGGGCAGGATGGAAGGTCGGGCTCGCGCGTGCCGGCGGCGGTCGTTCCGGTCGGCGCGGCCGGATGACGGCGGCGCATCGCCGGGCGATCCGGCCATGGCGAGGCGGCCCGGTGGCAGCGGTTCGCGGCGGAGATCATGTCGTTGCTCCAGGTATGGGGAGGCCGCGCGGGCAATGACGCAATCGCGTCATCGTGTGCGAGGCGGATGATGGAGGGCAGTCTACGTGGGCGTCGGCGGCATTTCCTGAAACTGCGCTGAAACGTTCTGAACCCCGCTGCGACGCGGCCCGGCGCGGGCGCCGCCGCGTCAGCGCGGCGTGCCGAGGCCGAACGCCGCGGCCAGCTGCGGGCCTTTCTCGAGCAGCGACGTCACTTCGTCGCGCCGTCGCGCCGACCATTGCGCGAGGCGCGCGACGACGTCGGCCGCGTCCGCCGGCAGCGCTTCGGCGAGCGACACCGCATCGCTCGCGGCCTTCGACGTGCCCGATGCGGTATGCGGGCGTACGGTGCACGCCGCATCGCCGATCAGCGCGACGCGGCCATCGACGAACGCGGGGCTCAACGCATCGAAGATCGCCTGGTTGAACGGCATGCGCGTCGCGTGCACCAGTTGCGCGAGCAGGGCCGGCAGGCGTTCGCCGGCGAGTTGCCGCAGCGTCGCGACGACGTCGTCGGCGAGCTGTCCCGGATGCACGGACGCGTGATGGACGTGGCCGGCCCGATCGGTCAGGTGGTGGCGCAGCGCGTCGCGATCGGCTTCGTTGCGATACCACAGCCAGTTGAAGCGGCGCGCGCCCGGCACGAGCGAGCCGTCGAGCGCGGGAATCAGGAACGCCATGAACAGCTCGCCCGGCGCCTTGTGCAGCGTCATGTTCTCGACCAGCGGCGCGATCGACGCGGCGTCGAAATCCGCTTCGTCGATGATCCCGCGCCACGCGAGGTAACCGGCGAACGACGGCGCATGACCGGGAAAGAGCTGCGCGCGCAAGGTCGAGCCGGCCCCGTCGGCGGCGATCAGCACGTCCGCGCGGAGGCGCTCGTCGCCGAGGTGGACGTCGACGCCGTCCGCGTCCTGGTCGAAGCCGGTGACCGTGCGGCCGTACCGGATGCGCCCGTGCGGCAGCGTTTCGCACAGCGAACGGTAGACGGCGTCCCACGACGAAAACGGCAGCATCTCGGGCTCGTCGCGCGTGACGATGCCGTCGCGATCGATCCAGCGCCGCCGGCGTGTCGGCACGCTGATCGCGTGGCGGCAATGCCGGCCATGCTGTTCGAGAAACGCCATCATCCGGCGCAACACGGCCACGCCGCCGCCCTGGCCGCGCAGCGGCGACGGCGAGCGTTCGCAGACCGTCACGTCGTGTCCGACGCAGTCGAGCGTCAGCGCGGCCGCGAGACCGGCGATCGATCCGCCTGCAATGACTATCTTCATCGTGGGTGACTCCGGTGTGCGGCCGGTGGCGTGCGCCGCCGGCCAGGCGTCGTGATGCACGGCGCCGCGCGCCTGCGGCCACGGCTGCTGCGGATCTTGCCATGTCCGGCCGCGGGCTGCGCCGACGGTGCAAGCGCGGCGGGCCGGCCGCCGTGCGCCTGCCCGCTAGATCCGCAGCAGCTTGCCCGCATTGCCGCCGAGGATCATCGCGCGCTGCTGCGCACTCAGGTCGACACGGTCGAGAAAGCGCACCGGCTGCTCGTAGCCCATGTCGAAACAGTAGTCGCTGCCGAGCACGAGCCGGTCCACGCCGACGTTCTCGATCAGGAAGTTCAGCACGGGGCCCGAATGCGACACCGTGTCGTAGCTGAAGCGCCGCAGGTAGCTGCTGGGCTTCTGCGCGAGCCGGCGCGTTTCGGGCCGCACGGTCCAGCCCGCGTCGAGGCGCCCGACGAGGATCGGCAGCGCGCCGCCCGCGTGCGGCAACGTGATCTCCAGCGTCGGGTAGCGGTCGAGCACGCCGCCGAGGATCAGGTGCGAGCCCGCGATCGCGGTATCGAACGGGTTGCCGAGCAGGTTGCTGAGGTAGAAATCGCCGAGCCGCGCGCCGCCGACCGTCTGCTGCGGATGCAGGAACACCGGCAGGCCCAGTTGCTCGATGCGGGCGAACACGGGCGCGAACCGCGGATCGTCGAGATCGCGGTTGTCGATGTTGGTGCCCATGTACACGCCGCGCACGCCCGGCAATTGCGCGGCGCGTTCGAGTTCGTCGATCGCGTCGGCCGCGTTCAGCATCGGCAGCGTCGCGAGCACGACGAAACGCGTCGGGTGTCGCTGGTAGACGCGCGACGCCGACGCATTCCAGTCGCGCGCGAGCTTCGCGTTGAACGGCCGGTCGCCCCAGTACGCCATCGGCACGCTGAGCGACAGCGCCTGCACGTCGACGCCGGACGCATCCATGTCCTTGAGCCGCGCATCGATGTCGATGAACTTCATCGGCAGCGGGCCGAGGCCGCCGGCGGGCGTGCGGAACGTGAACGACGTGTCGTCGCACACGAACGAGCCGCCGAAGCGCTTGCCTTCGCCGCCGACCAGGTCGCAGAAGCTCTCGGGGTAGTAATGCGCGTGGATGTCGATCGAGCGCGGCCGGTGCGGCGGCAGCGCGGCCGGGGTGCCGGCGCTGCCGGTGGCCGACGCGGACTGTCCGGCGACGGCGGTGCCCGCGAACGCGGCAAGCGCGCCGAGCAGGCGGCGGCGTCCCGGCGACGGGCAGCAGGTGCAATTCAGCATGGTGTCTCTCATGGTGTATCGAGGGTGCATGACGTGCGGTTCAGCCGCGTTGCGTGATGGTCGTCGAGATGCCCGCCGTGGTGCCCATCTCGCACGCGACGAGCTGCGTGTCGAACTGCGCGCGTTCGCGTTGCGCGCGTGCCGAACGATCGGTGACGGAGAACAGGACGACACCGGCGAAGGCCGCCGCCATCGAGAACAGCGCCGGGTATTCGTACGGATAGACCGCGTGCGCATGGCCCAGTACCTGGACCCACACGGTCGGGCTCAGCACGGTGAGCGTCACCGCGGTGGCGAGCCCGAGCAGGCCGCCCAGCACCGCGCCGCGCGTCGTCAGCCCGCGCCAGTAGATCGAGAGCAGCAGCACCGGGAAATTCGAGCTGGCCGCGATCGAAAACGTGAGGCTGACGATGAACGCGATGTTCTGCTTCTCGAACGCGATGCCGAGCAGGATCGCGAGCACGCCGAGCACGACGGTCGTGGCGCGCGCCACGCGCATTTCGTCCCGGTCGGATGCCTGCCCGCGCCGCAGCACGTTCGCGTAGAGGTCGTGCGAGATCGCCGACGAACCCGCGAGCGTGAGCCCGGCGACCACGGCCAGGATGGTCGAGAACGCGACCGCGCAGATGAAGCCGAGGAACACGTTGCCGCCGACCGCGTGCGCGAGGTGGATCGCCACCATGTTCGCGCCGCCGGCGATCGCGCCGGACGCGTCGTGGTACTGCGGGTCCGACGCGACGAGCGCGATGGTGCCGAAACCGATGACGACGATCAGCACGTAGCCGGCGCCGACGATGCCGGTTGCGTAGAGGATGCTCTTGCGGGCCGCCTTGACGTCGCCGACCGTGAAGAAGCGCATCAGGATGTGCGGCAGGCCCGCGGTGCCGAAGATCAGCGCGAGGCCGAGCGACACGGCCGAGACCGGATCGGACACCAGCCCGCCGGGGCGCATGATCGCCGCGTGTTTCGGGTTGACGAGAATCGCCTGCGCGAACAGCGCGTCGAGGCTGAAGCCGAAACGGCTCAGCACCATGATCGCCATGAACGCCGCGCCGGCGAGCAGCAGCACGGCCTTGATGATCTGGATCCAGGTGGTGGCCAGCATCCCGCCGAAGAACACGTAGACGACCATCAGCACGCCGACGACCAGCACCGCGACCGTGTAGTTCAGGCCGAACAGCAGCTCGACCAGCTTGCCCGCGCCGACCATCTGCGACACGAGATACAGCAGCACGATGACGATCGAGCTCGACGCCGCGAACGCGCGGATCGGCCGTTGCCGCAGGCGATACGACACGACGTCGGCGAGCGTGTACTTGCCGAGGTTGCGCAGCGGCTCGGCGATCAGGAACAGGATGATCGGCCAGCTCGCGAGAAACCCGACCGAATAGATCAGCCCGTCGTAGCCGCTCGTGAACACCAGCGCGGAGATGCCGAGCAGCGACGCGGCCGACATGTAGTCGCCGGCGATCGCCCAGCCGTTCTGGAACGCGGTGATCTTGCCGCCCGCCGCGTAGTGGTCGGCCACGCTGTGGTTCTTGCGCGCGGCCCAGCGCGTGATGAACAGCGTCGACGCGACGAACACGACGAACATGCCGATCGCGACCGGATTGTGCCCGTGCGCGAGCGTGGCGGGGCCGGCCGCGAACGCCGGTGCACAGCCGCCGGCGGCGAGCAGTGCGGGGAGCAGGCGTTTCATGATGCGTCTCCGTGGCGAAGGGCCGCGACGACCGTGTCGTGCACCGCATTGGCGCGGAACACGTAAAGCGCGACCAGCGCGAACGTTGCGACGAACATGCCGAACCCGACCGGGATGCCCCACGGAGTCGGCCGGCCCGGCACGATCGGCGTGCCGAGCAGCGTCGGCGAAAACGCCAGCGTCAGGATGAACGCGAAATAGAGGGCGAGCATGACGAACGTCAGCGACCAGGCGAACAGCCTTCTGCGCCGGACGTGCTCGCGAAATCGGGCATCGCGCAGCAGCGGATGCGTAGGGTGTGACGGTGCGGCCGGTTCGGGCGCGGTGCCGGCGGTGGCCGGAAGCGGGTGGTTCACGGTGTCTCCTTCTCGTCTGGAATGGCCTGGCATGGCTTGGCGACGGGCGCCGCGCGTGTCGCGCACGGCGCCCGTGCGTGCTCAGAAATGCGGCGGGACGGCGGTTTCCCGCATCACGACTTCCGGCGTGCGATAGCGCTCGGCCATTTCGCGCTCGGTGTCGTTCTTCAGTTGCGCCTGCATGTAGGCGCCGAGGTGGCGCGCGTGCTCCACGATCGCCGCGCCGAACGCCGTGCGCGTCTCGCTGTATTCGCACAGCGCGTCGAGCGTGTCGGCGCGCGTGGCGAGTGCCGTGACGAGCGCGAGGGCATCGCCGGCGGCCTTCGTGACACCCATCCCGCAATGCGGCCGCGCGACGAACGCGGCGTCGCCGAGCAGCGCGATCCGGCCGAACGCCATGTTCGGCACTTCGAGGTCGTAGATCGGCTGGAACAGCGGCTGCGTCGCGCGTGCGACGACCTCGGCGAACTGCGGCGCCAGCAGCGCGTGGGCGGCGTCTTCCATGTCGTCGAGCACCTCGCGCCGGATCAGCGTCGGCGGAATGCCGCCCGCCCACAGCTTGCCGGTCGCGTCGGTGAGCAGGTTCGGCAGGTCGGTGTCCTCGCGGGTCGCGCGATACCACACGAAGTTGTAGCGGCGCTCGCCCGGCTTCGTGCTGTTGCCCTGGCCGGCGACCGGATAACCGAGGATCTGTTCGTGCGGCGGCAGGCCGAACGCGAAATTCCCGAGCAGCGTCGCGTGGGTCGCCTCCGACAGCCCGGGTTCGTCGACCAGCCCGCGCCACGCAACGTAGCCCGCATACTGCAGCCGCGCGTCCGGCAGGAATTTCTCGCGGATCGCCGAGCGGAAGCCGTCGGCCGCGATGACGAGGTCGGCATGCACGACCGAGCCGTCGGCGAGCGTGACCGACGCGTGCCCGGGGCCGTCCGCGACGTCGGTGACGACCGCGCCCGCGCGGTAATGCTGGTCGGGCAGCGCCGCGCGCAGCACATGGTACATCTTGCTCCACGCGGTGAGCGTCTGCGGCATCCGCCGTTCCGATACGACGGTGCCGTCGCGGCCCAGCGTGATCCGCGACTCGACCTTCACGCCGATCGATGCGTCGATGCGCACGCCCGCGGCGCGCATCACGTCGAACAGTTCGGGGTGCGTGACGATCCCGGCGCCGCGGCCCGACAGCGCGTCGGGCACCCGTTCGAACACGTCCACGTCCCAGCCGTTGCGCAGCAGGAGGTTCGCGGCAAACAGGCCGCCCAGCGAGCCGCCGACGATCGCGGCCTTGCGTTTGGTCGAAGTGCCGTGGTTCATGTCAGTCTCCGTGTGCTTGCGAGTCGCCGGCCGGTACGGCGGCGGGCAGTGCCAGCCCCGCGACTTCGGCGGCGGGGAAGTTGAGTTCGATCGTCACGCCGGACGGGTCCTCGATGAACACCTGGTGCAGCCCGAGGCTCGGCACGGTGCGATCGCGCCACGCGACGTGTTCGGCGCGCAGCGTGTCCCACATCGCCTCGACGCCGGTCGCGAGGAATGCGATGTGGTCGACCGTGCCGGTACCCGACGCCGGCAGCGTCCTGTCGCCGAGGTAGGCCGCGAGCCCGTCCGGGTTGGCCGGGTCGACGCCGATGATGTGGACCGTGCCGTAATCGCTTTCGTCGCCGCCCTTGTAGAGCCATGCGCCGGGAAAGTCGAACGGCGGCCGGTAGCCGCGCCTGAAGCCGAGCACACGTTCGTAGAAGCGGCACGATCGCTCGAGATCGAGCGTGCGGATCGAGTAGTGCGCGAGTCTGGATACCGTCATGACGAACCTCTTGTTTATCGACAGATAAGTTATCGTTCGATAAATACTAGTCGAAAAATGCGGCGAGAAGAAGCCGCGAGCGAACCGTGTATACCCTCGGTCGAGAACGGTGCCGGATGCCGGTGCGCGGCGGGTTACGGCGTGATTTCGCCGGCCATCACGTCGTCCGCATAGCACCAGACCCAGCGCTCGCCGGGCTCGATCGAACGGGCGAGCGGGTGCGTCGTTTCATGAAAATGCCGGCTGGCGTGCCGGTTCGGCGACGAGTCGCAACAGCCGACATGCCCGCAGCTCAGGCACAGGCGCAAATGCACCCATCGGCTGCCGGACTTCACGCATTCCTCGCAGTAGTCCTTGTCGGTGTTCAGGATGCGCGCTTCACCGAGATGGGTGCAGGTCGTGGCCATCTGCCGCTCCGATGCCGGCGCCGGGGGGCGCTCGCGGCGCGGCCGGCGCGAAGCTGCGAGCGGGGGAACACGATTCATTGTGGACGGCGCGCATCGCGCGCGGACCTTAATTCTTATGAAACGCGGCGGCCGCGGCGGCGATGACGACGTACAGTCACACGTGCGGCCGGCGCGGGAACCGGCCGGGATCCGACACGCGGTCAACGGGAGACGCTCATGGCGCAGTCGCAGCATGTCAAGGTCATCGGCCTGCCTCACAGCAAGGAGGCCTACGCGATCCGCGACTTCCTGAAGCGCGGCGTGGTCGAGTACGAATGGTGCGAGCTGACGTCCGACACCGATTGCGTGCGCGAGCTGGGCATCGCGCCGCTGCGCGACGTCCGGCTGCCGGTGGTCGTCTTTCCGGACGGCACGTGCATCTACCAGCCGACGCTGCCGGAGATCGCCGCGAAGCTCGGCTGGGTCTCCCGGCCGCGCTTCATCGAGTACGACGTCTCGATTTACGGCGCCGGCCCGGCCGGCCTGTCGGCGGCCGTCTACGCGGCGTCCGAGGGGCTGCGGGCCGTCGTGATCGAACGCGACGCGATCGGCGGGCAGGCGGGCACGAGTTCGCTGATCGAGAACTACATGGGCTTTCCGGACGGCATCCCGGGCGCCGAGCTGGCGGAACGCGCGCGCCAGCAGGCGGTGAAGTTCGGCGTCGAGTTGCTGATGATGCGCGAGGGCGTGCACGCGACGTTCGTCGACGGCAAGATCCGCGTCGACATGGCCGACGGCTCGATCCTGACCGCGCGCTCGAACATCTGCGCGACGGGGATCGAATACCGCAGTCTCGGCCTGCCCGACGAACCGAAGTTTCTCAACGCGGGCCTGTACTACGGCGCGGGATCGAGCGAGGCGCCGATGTGCGAGGGCAAGCACGTGTTCATCGTCGGCGGCGGCAATTCGGCCGGGCAGGCCGTGATGAACTTCGCGCGGCACGCGCGCGAAGTCACGATGATCGTCCGGGGCGCGTCGCTCGCGGCGACGCTGTCGCGCTACCTGATCGACCGGATCGAGCGCATGCCGAACGTGACGGTGCGCTACGGCACGACCGTCGACGCGCTGCAGGGCGACGGCCGGCTCGAGGCGATCGTGCTGCGCACGGAAGACGGCGCGCGCGACGTGCTGCCGGCCACGCACCTGTTCGTCTGCATCGGCGGCGCGCCGAACACCGAATGGGCACGCGACACCAACATCATCCGCAATCCGGGCGGTTACCTGGTGACGGGCAGCGACCTGTACGACTGCCCGGACTTCGCGCGCGTGTGGCCGCTCGAGCGCCGGCCGTACTACCTGGAAACCAGCGTGCCCGGCTCGTTCGCGGCGGGCGACGTCCGTTCGGGGTCGGTCAAGCGGGTGGCGTCGGCGGTCGGCGAAGGGGCGATGGCCGTGACGTTCGTGCACCGGTTCCTCGGCGAGGACGCGCACCGGCCGAGCGGAACCTGAATCGCGCGGCGCGGGTGACGGCCCGCGCCGGTCGCTTGCGTCAGCCCGCCGTCGACACCGGCAGCCGGAACGTCAGCACGGACCCGCCGTCGCTGCGCGGCGCGGCTTCGAGCGTGCCGCCGTGCGCTTCGACGATCGAGCGGCAGATCGCGAGGCCCATCCCCATGCCGTTCGATTTCGTCGTGAAGAACGCGTCGAAGATCCGGTTCGCGATCCCGGCGTCGATGCCCGCGCCGCGGTCGGCGATGGATACGGTCGCGTAGCCGTCGCCGGCCTGCGACGCGATGTCGAGTTCGCGCGATGCGGCCTGCCCGTCCATCGCGTCGAGCGCGTTGGTGACCAGGTTCAGGATCACCTGCTGGATCTGCGTGCGATCGGCCATCACGCGGATCGCGGCGCAATGCAGGTCGACGCGCAGCGCGACCTGCTTCGCGTCGATTTCGGTCGCGGTGAGGTGCAGCATGTCGCGGATCAGGTCGTCGATCGCGAGCGGCGCGAGCGCGGGCGGCGCCTGGCGGGCGAGCGAGCGCAGCGCGCGCACGATGTCGGCCGCGCGGACGCCGGACGCGCGGATGTCGTCGAGGCTCGCGAGCGCCTCGTCGAGATCGGGCGGGGTGCCGCGCAGCCAGCGCATGCCCGCGCCGGCGCTCGACACGATGCTCGTCAGCGGCTGGTTGATCTCGTGCGCGATCGACGCGGCCAGCTCGCCCATCACGGTCATGTGCGCGGTGCGCGCGAGCTCGGTGCGCGCATGCCGCAGCGCCGCCTCGGTTTCGAGCCGGCGCGCGTTTTCGTCGATCAGTTCCGCGTACAGCCGCGCGGATTCCAGTGCGTTGGCCGCCTGCGGCGCGAGCATTTCGAGCATCGCGATGCGGCGCGGCGAAAACACGCCGTTGCTCAGCGCGTTCTCCAGGTACAGCACGCCGATCAGCACCCCCTGCTTCAGCAGCGGCAGGCAGAACAGCGAACGCGTGGGGTGCGCGCGCAGGCTGTCAACGTGGTCGGGCAGGCCCTCGCGCTGCGCGTTCGCGAGCACGACCGGCTTGCGGGTGCGCGCGACGGTGTTCAGGATCGACAGCGGGACATCGTGCTCGGTGGGTTCGCTGCGGGCGATCTCGACGACCACGTCGCTGTCGACGATCCGCGCGGCGGCCTCGATCGTCAGCCGGTCGTTGCGGGCGAGCAGCAGCAGGCCGTAGCCGGCGCCTGCGTACACGATCATGTTGCGCATCAGCGTCTGGATCAGGCGCTCCAGCACGATTTCCTCGGATAACGAATGGGATGCGCGCATCGCGAGCGCGAAATCGAGGTCTTCGCGCGCGGGCACGGCCGCGCCGCCCGGCGGCGGCTCCATCACGAGGAACGTGTGCTGCGCTTCCAGCGCCTGCGCCTTGCCGGTCGCGCCCCAGCGCCGGTAGCACGCATGCGCGAGCCGCCACTGATGACGCGCCGGGCCGGTGAGCCCGAGCGACATCGCGTGGCGCGCGGCCAGTTCGTGCGCAAGCGCCTGTTCGTGCACGAAACCGCGTTCCGCGGCGAGGCTGGCCGACGCGTCGTACTGCTGCATCGCCGCGACGTGGTCGCCGCGCACGCGCGCGAATTCGGCGTCGATCAGCGCGAGCTTGTTGCGGAACGTTGCCGGATTCCGCTCGCTCCAGTCGGCGAAGCGCGCGCGCTGCGGCGCGAAGCGTTCGAGCAGCGGCCCGGGCGGCGTCGCGGCGCCGTCGGCCGCGATGCCGGCGAGCACGCTGAACAGGTGGAAATCGGACGTCACGATGTGCGCGGGCGTCGACCACGCGCTTGCCGCGGCCGCGTCGAGCGCCGCGCGGGCCGCGGGTGCGTCGCCGAAGATGAACGCCGCCTGGCCCGCAAGCACGTCGGTCCAGAACTGCAGGACCGACATCGGCGTTTTCGTCGACACGCGCATGCGCCACGTGCCGACCGGCCGGTCGTAGCCGAACTGCAGCGCGTCGACGAATTCCGACTGGGTGGACACGAGGTCGACGATGTCGTCGTAGCGCGCGCCGCGCGCGATCGCGAGCAACGGATCGATCTCGTCGCGAATCGCCGGCAGCGCTTCGCCCATCGACAGCAGGTCGCTGACGATGTGGTTGCAGCTGTAGCACATCCAGCGCAGCTCGGCGCTCGCATTGCCGGCCGCTTTCGCTTCACGCGCGCGCTCGAGCGCGTACGACAGCGGCCGGGTCCACACGCTCACCTGGTCGAGCGCGATCAGCGTCGCCGAACGGTAGCGCTCGAAGCCATGGCGATCGACCAGCGCGAGCGCGACCTTCGCGAATTCGAAGCCGTCTTCATACGCGCCGTGATGCTCGGCAATGCTCACGCCGTACCACGCGAGCCCCTGCACCGATGCGGCGGTGACGCCGTGCTGCAGCGTCAGCCGGACCATCGTCGCGAAATGCAGCAGCGGCAGCCCGCCGCTCGGGTAGAACATCGCGGCTTCGAGCGCGGTCAGCAGGGCCATCGTCGCTTCGACGCGCGTGTCGGTCATCACGGGCAGCCCGACCAGATCGCCGATCGCACGGCCGGCGAGCGCGTCGCGCACGGCGTCGCCGGCCGCCGCGAGATCGGCGGCGGTCGGCGCGGCCGGCAGCGTCACGCCGAGCAGCGCCAGCCCCTGCAGCGCGACGTCGACCGCCTGCCGGTAGCGCGACTCGACCGTGAGCTGCGCGGCCTTCAGCCGGTGGGCCTCGGCGCGGTCGGCCGGCGTGCGCGTGCGCGCCATCAGCTCGTCGATCGTGCTCGATGCCTGCGCGGTCGCGCCGGTCGCGAGCAGCAGGCCGCCGCGCAGCATGCCGATGCGGCTCGCGAGACCGTAATGCTGCGCCCACGCATGCGGGCCGAGCAGCGTCTGCGCGCACGCGAGAAACGACAGCGCGCGATCGCGCGCGGCGACCGTGGCCGCCGCTTCCGCGGCTGCGACCAGCGCGTCCGCGAAGGCGAGCGCGAGCGTGCGGTCGAGCGGCGCGGTGCGCGCCTGCTCGATCTGGGCGGCCAGTTCCAGCAGCGCTTCGGTCGACCGGGCGCCCGGGCGCGCCAGCATCGCGGCGGCGATCCGGGCGTGGCACTGCGCGCGCTCCGCCCGCCCGGCGAGTGCGTGAACGGACTCGATGACGCGGTCGTGCACGCAACGCCAGCGGTCATCGGCGTGCGACGCGAGGCCGGCCTGGCGCACGGGGTCCATCCAGAACGCGAGTTCGGCGCGCGTCTTGCCGGCGGCGGCACACAACAGCGCGACGTCGGCATCGGTGCCGATGCAGGCCAGCAGCGACAGCAGCGTTCTGGATTCATGCGGCAGCCGCTGGATGCGGACGGCAAGCAGGCTCACGACATTCTCGGCGAGGTGGTGCGCGTCGAGGTCGGCCGGCTGCCACTGCCATGTCCGCCGCACCGGGTCGTAGGCGAGCAGTTGCTCGTCGATCAGCGTGCGCACGAACTGCTGTACGTAGAACGGGTTGCCGCCGGTCCGCCGCGTCACGATGTCGCCGAGCGCGGACAGCCGGTCCGGCGCTTCTCCGAGCAGCCCGGCCAGCATGTGCGTGACGCCGGGCGCGTCGAGCGGCGCCAGCGTCAGCGCCGACACGCGCGCGGGGGCGAGCTGCTGCAGGAAGCGGCGGAACGCCGGCGGGTGATCGTGCTGCGACCCGCTGCGATAACCGGCGACGAGGCAGACGTGGGGCGGTGGATCGAGCGCGACCGACGCGAGGAACGCGAGCGTCGCGTCGTCGGCCCACTGGACGTCGTCGAGCGTCATCACCAGCGGCTCGGCCGGTGTCGCGAAGGCGCGGAACGCGTTCACGACGATCCGGCACAGATGAAACTCCGGGATCGCGTCGGTATGGCCGAACGCGACGGGCTCGACATCGAGCAGCCACGCGATCTCCGGAAAGATGCCGGACAGCAGGCTCGCCTGCGGGCCGATGCACGCGCGCAGCCGTGCGACGATCGCGGCGATTTCGTCGTCGCGCCGGGCGAGCGCGCTGCCGAACAGCGCGCGCAGCGCCGCCAGCACCGGCGCGTAGGGCCGGGCCGGCTGGAACCGGTCGACCTTCGCCGACGTGCACCAGGCGGTGCGCGATGTCGCGCGCGACGCGCGCATGAAGTCCTCGGTCAGCGCGGTCTTGCCGACGCCGGCCGGCCCGTCGACCAGGACGATGGCCGCCTCGCCGGTCTGCAGGACGGCGGCCAGCGCGGCCGCGAGCCGGCGGGATTCGGCTTCCCGGCCGACCAGCCGGTCGGGCGTGCGCAAACCGGCGAGCGGATTGCTGCCGCCGAGCGCGAACGGCTCGACCCGGCCGGCTGCCAGCCAGTCGCGCCGGATGCGTTCGAGATCGTGCTGTACCGCGTCGCAGGACGGGTAGCGCTCGGCCGGCTCCTTCGCGATCAGCTTCAGCAGCAGGTCGCTCAGGATCGCGGGCAGGTCGTTGCGCAGCCCCGTGGCGGGCGACGGCTGCATCGCGACGTGCGCGTGCACCCATTCGGACGTCGACGCCGCCTTGTACGGGAGTGCGCCCGTCAGCAGGCGGAACAGCGTGATGCCGAGCGCATACAGGTCGGAGCGTTCGTCGATGTCCGCCCCCTCGGAGACTTCGGGGGCCGCATACGCGGCGAATTCCGCGCGTAGCGGCTCCGCCGCGGCGTGTTCCGTCCGACGATTTCGCGCATGCGCGAACGCGCGCAGCATGACCGTGCCGTCGGGCAGGGCGACGAAACTGGCCGGTTGCAGGTCGCCGTGCAGCCAGCCGAGCCGATGCAGCGCGCCGAGCGTGCGCACCGCGTGGATCGCCGTGTCGAGAAACGCGTCGAGCGGCAGCTGCGCGTCGGCGAGCGTGTCGAACGCGCGCCCGTCGACACGCGGAAAGACGAGCACCGGGCCGTCCGCCGCGCGGATCAGCGCAGCGGGCAGCAGCGCCCATGCCGGATCCAGCACGCCGTTCAATGCGTACTCGCGCTCGAATTGCCGGCAGCGCTCGTCGGATTCCCAGCCGGTCCGGCACGCGGACCACACGCGTCCGGTCCCGGCGTCGGTCAGGTCGAAGCACAGCACGTCGTCTGCGCGGACTGCGTTCGACAGGCGGGCGCGTGCCAGCCAGTCGGCATCCATTCGGTTCGTGTCGTCGGGGTTACGCAAGGGTTGGTTCACGATGAGGGCAGGCTGGATGGAACGGGACGCAACGGCATGTCGGCAGGCAGCGGCCGGGCACGATCGCACGCGCGGCATGCCCGGGCATTGTCCGACAGCCCGCGGAAATCTGCAGGACCCCCTCCCTGGGTTGCCGGCGCGCGGGTGGCGTCCCACTAAACCAATAGATAATGGCCGGCACGCGCGCCACCCCATACGATAGGGTCATGCCTGCCGGCCCGCATCGATGCGACCGGACAGGCGGAACAGGGGGTGTCGCCTCGCTGGGCGGCGCACGATGCGGAGCAGCATAAGGCGGGTGCGGATCATGTATACGTTCGGGCGGGTGACGGTTTCCCTTGAGTGCCGCGAAGTCTGCGTCGACGGGCAGCCCCGGTATATCGGTGCCCGGGCATTCGAGATTCTCGAGCTGCTGGTGAAGGCGGCCGGCAAGCTCGTGTCGAAGGACGAGATCATGGAGGCCGTGTGGCCGGACACGATCGTCGTCGAGAACAACATCCAGGTGCACATCTCGACGCTGCGCAAGCTGTTCGGCGGCAAGCACGGCTGGATCCGGACCGAGTCGGGCCGCGGCTACCGGCTCGCGCCGCCGGTCGATGCCACCCATGCAGCCCATGCCGGACGCCTGCCGGACGCGCTCGAGCCGCTGCGCGGCGTCCGCACGGGTGCCGCACCGCGCAAGTGTCCGTTGATCGGCCGCGAGCCGGAAGCGGCCGAGTTGCACGCGCTGCTCGAACGCGAGGCGTTCGTCACGCTGGTCGGCCCCGGCGGCGTCGGCAAGACGCATCTTGCACTGGAGGTCGCCGCCGCGTGGTCGGCCGTGCGCGGCATCGAGATGGTCCGGATCGACCTGGCCGGCTGGACGGGAGGCGCGACGCTGGAGTCCGCGGTGCTGGGCGCGCTCGGCCTGCCGGGCGGCCCGGCCGCCGGGCAGGCGGACGTCGTGCGCGCGATCGGCGGGCAGCGCGTGATGCTGGTGTTCGACAACGCGGAGCAGCATGTCGGCGAACTGGCGGACCTGTGCGAAGCGATCGCCGACGAGAATGCCGGCGCGATCCTCGTCGTGACCAGCCGCGAGCCGCTGCGGGTCGCCGGCGAGCGCGTGTATCGCGTCGGGCCGCTGCCCGTGCCGCCGGCCGGCGCGACCGAAGGCGAGATCGTCGCGTGCGGGGCCGTCCGCATGTTCCTGGCGCGGGCGCGCGCGATGGGCACCGACGTGCCCGCGGATGCGAAGACGCTGGACGCGATCGCGACCGTCTGCCGGCGCCTGAGCGGCCTGCCGCTCGCGCTCGAACTCGGCGCGGCACGCGTCGCGCTGCTCGGGATCCAGGGGCTGGCCGCCGATCTCGACAAGTCGGTGCTGTCGTTGTCCGGCGGCCTGCGGACCGCCCATCCGCGCCAGCAGACGCTGCGCGCCACGATCGAGTGGAGCTACCGGCTGCTCGACGACGCGGAACGCACCGTGCTGTGCCGCCTCGCGGTGTTCCCGGATGCGTTCCCGCTCGACGCGGCGTGCGCGCTCGCCGCGTGCGACGAACTGGGCGGCGCACGCGTGCTCGACTGTCTCGTCAGTCTCGCGTCGAAATCGTTGCTGGTCGTTCATTCGGTCGGGCTGTCGAAGCGTTATTCGCTGCTCGAGGTCGTGCGCGCGTATGCGCTCGAGAAGCTGGCGGAATCGGGGGAAGCGGGCCGCGTGCATGCGCGGTGCGCGTCGTTCACCGCCGCCGAACGCGCGGATTCGCGTCCGCCGGCGCCGGCCGCGTCCGCGCAGCCGCTGCTGGCCGCGGCGCCGTGGGCATGACGCACGGATCGCGGGAGCGGGGCGGGGCAACGCCCGTCGACGCGGCCCCGCGTTGCATCACGCTGTACTGGATTGACACAATTTTCAGGTTCTCATTTCATGGCCCTTGTTTGCATCATCGATGACGATGCGTCGGTCCGTAAGAGTCTTGCCAGCCTGCTGAAATCGGCTGGCCATACTGCATTGCCGTTTGCGTCGGGCGAGGAATTCCTGGCGGCCGATGCGCCGGCCGGCGCGATTTGCGTGCTGGTCGACCTGAAGATGAAAGGGATGAGCGGGCTCGACGTCCAGCGTCAGCTGATTCAGCGCAACGCGACGCTGCCGGTCATCTTCATGTCGGCGCACGGCGACGACGAATCGATCCGCCGCGCGCTGGCGCAAGGCGCGATCGCGTTCCTGCGCAAGCCGTTTCCGTCAGACGACATGCTCAACCTGATCGACCAGGTCGCATCCGGCACGCCGCCCGCGTGAGCGGCGTGCCGCCAGCCGGCCGCGCCGTCCGACGCGCGGCGGTTCCGCCCGGCATTTTGTTAGTTTATCATTTGATAATGAAGCGGATGCCTACACAGGGAATGCAATGGCGAGTACGCCGGACATGACGTCGAGCGGCAACGGCGGCGCGGGAGAACCCGCGCCGATCGTCTATGTGGTCGACGACGACGAAACATTGCGGCGCGCGTTGAGCGCGCTGTTGCGTTCGGCGGGATTTCGGGTGGAGACCTTCGCGTCGTCGCGTGCGTTTCTCGCGTTCGAGCGGCCCGACGTGCCGAGCTGCCTGATCCTCGACGTGCGGCTCGCCGACGAGAGCGGGCTGGCCGTCCAGGAGGCGGCGGCGCGTGCGGGCCTGAACGTGCCGATCCTGTTCATGACGGGTTACGGCGACGTGGCCACGACGGTCAAGGCGATGAAGGGCGGCGCGCTCGATTTCCTGACGAAGCCGTTCGACGACGAGGCGATGCTCGATGCCGTCGGCCGCGCGCTGGAGCGCGACCGCACGCGTCACGCGGTGCGCGGCGCCTATGCGTCGTTGACGCCGCGCGAGCGCGAAGTGATGAGCCAGGTCGTCGCGGGCCTGATGAACAAGCAGATTGCCGCGAATCTCGGCCTGCAGGAAATCACGGTGAAGGTGCATCGGGCCCAGGTGATGAAGAAGATGCGGGTGCGCACGCTGCCGGATCTCGTGCGGCAGGCCGATGCACTGGGCGTGCGCCCGGCCGGCGCGCGCGACTGAGCGCGCGGGGCAACCGTGCGGGCTTCGACGTGGCGGGCCGCGCCGCGCCGCGACGATGACGACGACGGCGCTCAAGCGGCCACCGTGTTGTCGGCGGCCGTGGCTTGCGTGACGGCACGCGCGTCGTGTTGCATGGCCGGCCGCGCGGCCGGTATCTTTCAAAACCGGTCGTCGCGTTGCGCGATGTTTTGCGGTGCCGCGGAGGGCGGCGTCCACCCGCCGCCCAGCGCGCGCACCAGATCGACCGTCGCAATCGCGAGCGCCTGGCGGCTGTGGATCAACTGGCGTTGCGCGTTCAATGCGTCGCGGTCCGCGTCGATGACCTCGAGATAGCTGACGTAGCCATGTGCGTAGCGGCTCAGCGACAGCCGCGCGGCCGCTTCGGTCGAGCGCGCGGCGCTGTCGTAGCGCACGATCCGCTCGTTCTGCGCGGCGATGTCGTTGAGCGCGTCCTGCACCTCGCGCAGCGCGCCCAGCGCGGTCGCTCGATAGTTCGCGTCGGCGAGCGCCGTGCCGGCCGTCGCGGCGGCTACCGCGGCGTCGCGCTTGCCGCCGTCGAACAGTGTTTCGGCCACGCTCGCCCCGAGGCCCCACAGCGAACTGTTGCGCTCGAGAAACGAGCCGAGGTCGCGGCTCGCGAACCCGCCCTGGGCCGTCAGCGTCAGCGTCGGTAGCCATGCGGTGCGGGCAACGCCGGTTTCGAGCGATGCCGCGTCGACACGGCGTGCCGCCGCATAGACGTCCGGCCGTTGCGCGAGCAGCACGGACGGCAGGCCGGGCGGCACCGCCGGCACGCGAATCGCGACGGCGGTCGGCGCGACCGTGAAGCTGGTCGGCGACACGCCGGTCAGCACCGCGAGTGCATCGACGAGGTTTTCGCGCAGCCGCCGGCTGTCCGCGAGATCGGCGCGCGCGGTATCGAGATCGGCCGCCGCGCGCAGCGCGTCGAGATCGCTCGCCGCGCCGGCCCGCACGCGCGCGGCGATCACGTCGAGCGCGGTGCGGCGCAGCTCGATCGCGCGGGCGAGCGTCGCCAGATCCTCCTCGACGAAATGCAGCGTCAGGTAGTCGCTCGCGACCTCGGTCGCGACGCGCAGCCGCACGGCCGCGCGATCGGCGTCGGCCTGCAGCACGTTCTGCCTGCCGATCTCCGCGTCGCCGCGCAGGCGGCCCCACAGATCGACTTCATAGCTCGCGTTGAACGGCACCGACCAGTTGTGCATCAGGCGCTTCGGCAACGCATTGTCGACCGTGCCGGACACACGCGAACGGTTGAACGACGGATCGACGCCGACCGTGGGGGAAAGCGCGGCTTCGCGCACGCCGAGCAGCGCCTGCGCCTGGTCGACGCGCGCGGCGGCCGCACGGATGTCGAAGTTGCCGGCGAGCGCCGCATCGACGAGCGCGACGAGCGGCGCATCGCCGAACGACGCGGGCCATCCGGCGAGCGACGTGGCCGGTTCGCCGGGCGCATCCGCGTGGCGGAACCGGTCGGTGCCGACCGGGACGGGCGCGAGCGGTTGCGGCGCGATCGTGCAGGCGCCCAGCAGGCCGGCGGCGAGCAGCGCGGCGAGGCGGCTCATGGCTGTTCCCGGCCGGCTTGCAGCGTGACGACGACCGACAGGCCGGGCCGGATGCGCGGCTCGGCCGACGCCTGCCCGTCGAGCAGGATCTTGACCGGCACCCGCTGCGTGACCTTCGTGAAGTTGCCGGTCGCGTTGTCGGGCGGCAGCAGCGCGAACTGCCCGCCGGTCGCGGGCGACAGGCTGTCGACGTGCCCGTTGAAGGTCAGGTCCGGCAGCGCGTCGAAACGCAGCCGCACGGCATCGCCGGCGCGCACGTGCCTGAGCTGCGTTTCGCGGAAGTTCGCGACGACCCACGGGTGCGGTTCGACCAGCGTGAGCAGCGCCTGGCCCGGCGCGACGTGCTCGCCGGTCTCGACGGTCTTCTTCCCGACGCGGCCGTCCGACGGCGCGACGACGGTCGTGTACTGCAGTTGCAACTCCGCATCGCGCAAGTCGGCGTCGCCCTGGTGCGACACCGCGTCGGCCGCCTGCCATGCGGCCTGCGCGCTGCGCTGCTGCGCTTGTGCCGCGTCGATGCGGGCACGCGCGGACTTGCGCGCCGCGTTGGCCGCATCGAATTCCTGTTGCGACAGCCCGCGCGGCGTCTCGCGGGTCAGCTCGCGCGCCCGTGCGTAGTCGAGTTCGGCCTTCTCGGCGTCGGCGTGCGCGGACACGAGCGTCGCGTCGGCCTGCTCGACCAGCGCCTTCGCGCGCATCGCATCGGCGCGCGCCTGCGCGACGCGCGCACGCTGCAGCGCGACGCGCACGTCGAAATCGCGCGGGTCGAGCCGCACGAGCGGGTCGCCCGCATGCACGAACTGGTTGTCGTCCACCAGCACGCGCTCGACGGTGCCGGCCACGCGCGGCGAGATCACGTGCAGGTGGCCCGTCACGTACGCGTCGTCGGTGCCGCGTTCATGCGCGTCGTATTCGTAGACCAGCAGCGCGACGAGCCCCAACGCGGCGCCGGCGACCAGGACGATCGGCCATTTGCGCGAGCGTGCGGGGGAGGCGGGCGGCGGGTTCGACGCGTTCGTCGGGTTCGTGCTCACGATCGGGTAACTCCATCGAACGGACAGGGTTCTTCACATCGCGCTATGCTTGCGCGAGCCTCAAATACGGGAGCCGCACGACGATGAATACCACGTTCGCCCCCGGTGGCGCGACACCGGGGCCGGCTGCGCCGGCCACCGACATACCGACGTTTCGTTCCATCGCCGCGATCGCGGCCGTGCTGCTCGGCGCGATCATCTCGACGCTGACCTCGCGCATCACGTCGCTCGGGCTCGCCGACGTACGCGGCGCGCTCGGCGTCGGCTTCGACGAGGGCGCATGGATCAACACCGCGTTCACCGCGTCGCAGATGTTCGTCGGGCCGCTCGCGATCGCTGCGGCCTTCGTGTTCGGCACGCGCCGCGTGCTGCTGGCGGGCGCCGCGGTATTCCTGGCCGTCGAAAGCATGCTGCCGCTGTGCACGGACTTCGGCACGTTCATCGCACTCCAGAGCGTAGCCGGTTTCGCGTCCGGCGTGTTCGTGCCGTTGACCGTCGGGTTCGTCGTTCGCACGCTGCCGCCGCGGCTCATTCCGTTCGGCATCGCCGCGTATGCGATGAACCTCGAGATGTCGCTGAACCTGTCGGCGACGCTCGAAGGGTGGTACAGCGAACACCTGAGCTGGCGCTGGCTGTTCTGGCAGAACGCGCTGCTGACCGTGCCGTTCATCGTGTGCCTGATGCTGTCGCTGTCCAACGAACCGGTCAAGCGCTTCGCGTCCGGTATCGACACGCGCGGCATGGTGCTCGGCGCCGGCGGGTTCGCGTGCCTGTGCGTCGCGCTCGACCAGGGCGAACGGCTGTTCTGGTTCCAGTCGCCGCTGATCGTCACGTTGCTGTGTGTCGGCATCGTGATGGTGGCCGCGTTCCTGATCCACGAGCTGGCGTCGCGCAGCGCCGGGCTCGATCTCGGTTACCTCGCGCGGCCCAACATCGCGTGGCTGATCGTGCTGGTCGGCCTCGTGCGCTTCACCGTGCTCAATACGAGCTTCATTCCGTCGGCGTTTCTCGCGAGCACCTACGGGCTGCGCCCGCTGCAGATCGGCGACACGCTGCGCTGGATCGCGATCCCGCAGCTGCTGTTCGCGCCATGCGTCGCATGGCTGCTGCAACGCGTCGATCCGCGCCGGCTGATCGTCACCGGCTTCGTGATGGTGGCGTTCGCGTTCGCACTCGGCGCGCGCCTCACGCCCGTGTGGGCCGAACCCGATTTCATCCCGTCGCAGCTGCTGCAGGCACTGGGCCAGACGATGGCGCTCACGTCGGTGATCTTCTTTTTCGGCAAGCACGTGACGGCCGAGCACGCGTTGACGTTCGGCGCGGTCGTGCAGACGACGCGCCTGCTGAGCGGGCAGCTCGGCACGACGTCGATCGCGGTGATCCAGCGCATCATGGAGGCTACCCATTCGAATCTCGTCGGTCTGCATGTCACGCTGTCGGATCCGCAAACGCTGGAGCGGCTGCGGGCCGGCGCGGCGTCGCTGGTCGCGCACGGCGCGACCTTCGCGGCCGGCGACCAGGCGACTTACGCGCTGCTCGACCGGGCGGTTCGCGTCCAGGCGACCACGCTCGCGCTGGCCGACAACTTTCGGGTGGCGATGTCGTTCGCGATCGCGGGCGCGCTGATCGGCTTGCTGCTCAGGCCGGCGCGTACGCCGTGAGCGCCGGCCGCCGCGGCGATCCTGGCGACGGCGCATGCGGCATGCGGAATCGCGCCGACCTGAAAATTCCTGAAAAATGCTGAAGGGCGCGCCGGCGTGACGGTGTGACGGCCGGGCGCGCCGTGTCGCGCGGCTTACGCCTTCAGGAATGCGAGCAGTTCGGCATTGATCCGTGCGGCATCGACGACGCACATGCCGTGCGAGCCGCCCGGGATCACCTTGAGTTCCGCGTGCTTCACGATCTTCGCGGACAGCCGGGCCGAATCGTCGATCGGCACGATCTGGTCGTCGTCGCCGTGCAGGATCAGCGTCGGCACGTCGATCTTCTTCAGGTCTTCCGTGTAGTCGACCTCGGAGAATTCCTTCACGCACAGGTACTGGCCGTGCACGCCACCCATCATGCCCTGCGCCCAGAACGCATCGATCGTGCCTTGCGACACCTTTGCCTGCGGCCGGTTGAAGCCGAAGAACGGCACCGCGAGATCCTTGTAGAACTGCGAGCGGTTTTCCGCGACGTTCTTGCGGATCCCGTCGAACACGTCCATCGGCAGGCCGCCGGGATTGGTCGCCGACTTCACCATCTGCGGCGGTACGGCGCCGATCAGCACGGCCTTCGCGACGCGCTTCGTGCCGTGCCGGCCGATGTAGTGCGCGACTTCACCGCCGCCGGTGGAGTGGCCGACGAGCGTGGCTTCGTGCAGGTCGAGCGCATTCATCAGCGCGGCGAGATCGTCGGCATACGTGTCCATGTCGTTGCCCTGCGACGGCTGGCTCGAGCGGCCGTGACCACGGCGGTCGTGCGCGATCACACGGAAGCCGTGCTGCACGAGGAACAGCATCTGCGAATCCCACGCGTCGGCGCACAGCGGCCAGCCGTGCGAGAACACGACCGGGCGGCCGCTGCCCCAGTCCTTGAAGTAAATCTGGGTACCGTCTTTCGTCGTGATCGTGTTCATCGTGTGGGTTCCTGGATGGGTGGAAGCGGCGTGTTTGGGGGCAGCCGCGGCGGCTGCCGGCAGCGCGGCGGCTGCAACGGCGGTCGCGCCGGCGAGCAGCATGTCTCGGCGGCGTGCCGAGGGAACGGCGTCGGTATCTGCGGGACGCATGAAGTCTCCTTGAACGTGCGGTATATCGATGCCGCGTTGGATGGTGGGTTCGGATCTGCCCGCAGGCGGCAATCCAGCGGGCAGCCGGCGTGCGTTCGAGCGGCCGCGCGCAGGCCGGCGCGCGAACGTCGTGAACGAAAGCCGACAGGAGCCTATCCCGCGGTCATGCAGGCTGTACTGAAATCGCGCTGAATTTTCGTGAAGCCGTATGTGGTGCACGCCGCGCGACGCCTGCGCGCACCGGCCAGAAAAATTAAGTCTCGAATCAAGACTCTTCAGCGGCGGCCCGCTATCGTCAGTGTCAGGTCATCCCGTCGCGGGCCGGTGCCGGCTCGCGCGGCGGATGACGATCGCGTAGCGGGCGGGTGCGAGGCATCCGGCCCGCCTCACCTGCCTGGATCTGCCATGGACGCATTCGATCGCTGGGAGCACGTGATGACGCTGCTCGACCCGTCGCCGGCCGCACGCCATTGCGCGCCGTCGCTTGTGCGCGACCCGGACACCGCGCGCCGCCGCCATTGCAACGACGCATCGGCCGCGTCGAGCGGCGGCGTGCGCCGTCGTTGCGCGATCATCGCCGCCGAGCGGCAGACCGATTCGTCGGTCCTGGTGTCGTGGAGCGACCCGACGCGCTGCCGCTACGACGAGCAGCGCTGGATCAGCGCGAAGTCGCGCGCACTCGCGCGCTGCGCGCTGACCGGCACGACGATTCGTCCCGGCGACGCGATCTACAAGCCGCAATGGCGCGGGGCCAAGCGTCCCGCGAATTACCGGGAAGTGATCCTCGCGGCCGAGATGGACCGGTTCATCGGCCGGCTGTCCCGGTCGTGACGGCCGACGCGGTACCCCGTCCGCCGGCCGACGCCGGCGCGCGCCGCTTTTTCACCACTGAGGAATCCGTATGAGCACGTTCACGACCCGCGACGGCGTGTCGATTCACTACAAGGACTGGGGCACCGGGCGCCCGGTCGTGTTCATTCACGGCTGGCCGCTGAACGCGGACATGTGGGACGTCCAGATGCATCACCTCGCGTCGAACGGCCTGCGCGGCATCGCCTACGACCGGCGCGGCTTCGGTCGCTCCGGCCAGCCGTGGACGGGATACGACTACGACACGCTGGCGGACGATCTCGCGACGCTGATCGACACGCTCGGGCTGAACGACGTGACGCTCGTCGGCTTCTCGATGGGCGGCGGCGAGGTGGCCCGCTACATCGGCCGGCACGGCACGCGGCACATCGCGAAAGCCGTGCTGATCGGCTCGGTGACGCCGCTGGTCGCGCGGCGCGACGATCATCCGGACGGCGTCGACGTCGCCGTGTTCGACGGGATTCGCGCGGGTATCGTGGCCGATCGCGCGGCGTTCCTCGAGCAATTCTGGCCGCTGTTCACCGGGTCGAACCGGGCTGCTTCGACGATCTCGCGCGCCGCGCTCGACTGGACGTCGTTCATGGCGCTGCAGGCCGGGTTGAAGGGGACGCTCGACTGCGTCGGCGCGTTTTCCGAAACCGATTTCCGCGCGGATCTCGACAAGTTCGACGTGCCGACGCTCGTGATTCACGGCGACGACGACCAGACGGCACCGCTCGCGCTCACGGGTGCCGTCACGGCGCGGCGCGTGCCGCACGCGACGCTGAGCATCTACGAGGGCGGCCCGCACGCGTTGTACCTGACGCATGCGCAACGCCTGAACGACGAACTGCTGGCGTTCGCGCGCGCATGATCCGGCGATGGCGGCGGTGACGTGGCCGCACGAGCCCGGCCGGACGGCCGGCTCACTCCGCCCATTTCGACCCGAGCACCAGCCCGCAGAAATTCGTCCGACGATAGTCCGGGTCGCAACGATCGAGCACGTCGGCGGACACGTTGCCGAACGCGGCAGCGGGGCGATGCGCGGTGCCCGCGGCGAGCGCTTCGAGAAACAGGTCCTTGAAGCACGGGCCGCGCGGCCATGCGTGCACGATCGCGTCGCGTTCGGACAGGCTCACCTCGTCGAAGTGATGCGCGAAGAGGTCGGTCTCGACGCCGGCGCCGAGCAACGCCGTCAACGGCGTCATGTACGGGTGGATCCCGAACGTCGCATGCAGCGCGATCGCGCGCCAGACCTCCGCCGCGTCGTCGGCGGCGACGCCGTATCCTCGGAGGAATGCGTGCGCCGCATTCGCGCCGTCGATCTCGAAGCGCCGGCGCGAATGCCGGTAGCGCTCCGTCAAGCCGAAGTGATGGAACAGCGCGGCGACGTACAACAGCTCGGCGTTGAACGCGATGCCGCGACGCAGCCCGATGATCGATGCAAACGCGAACACGCGCATCGCGTGCCGGAACAGCAGTTCCGGTTCGCACGCGCGTACGGTGTCGGCGGCGTCCCGTGCGAGCGGGGCGTCGGGAATCCTGATGCCGGCGATACGGTTGCCCATGGTCGTGTTCCTCACGGCGTGGTGAAAGTCGCTCGACGCTGGCGCCATCGACCCATCGTTGCGCGCCGCGCCGCTGAATGTCCTGAGCGGCGCCTGAATCGTTATGAACGGAAAATCCGACCGACCGCCGCCCGCGAAATCGGTTACACCACGTCCGGCATGTCTTTTTTACCCGGTCTTATCCGCAAATCCGGCGTGCGGTTATATTTAATTGATGAGTCGAAGAAGTTAATTCCGGCAAATCGCAGGTTTTATCCTACGAAACAGATTCATGGATGAATCACTGTTTCGCGTGCAGTGAGCGCGGGATGCCGCACCGCACTGGGGCAGCGGCGCCCGCACGCGGAGACGCCGGGGAAATCGTGGTTTTCATCGATTCAAAAAATTTGCTCAATAGCTTCTGATAATTTGAATCATCTCAAGAGGCAAATGCCGTAGCATGAGCGTCCAATCGATGTCATTTTTGACAGGGCATCGATGCACGCTATCGATTGAAAATTCTCATGATCCGAATTGGAACGCTACACGTATTTCTTGACAGGCGTGAAATTCGCTCGAACGGCAAACTGCTGCGTATCGGCAGTCGCGCATTCGAAATTCTCGAACTCCTGATTCGGGCAAACGGCGCCCTGGTCTCGAAAGACGAGATCATGCAGCGTGTGTGGCCGCACACGGTCGTGGAGGAAAACAACCTGCAGGTGCACGTCGCCGCGTTGCGCAAGGCGCTCGCCGATGATCGCAACCTGATCGTGACGGTGCCGGGGCGCGGCTATCGGCTGGTCGGCGGCCGGGCGGAAGTCGCGGCCCCCGTGCGCGCCGTGACGTCGCGGCTGACGGCCGCGCCGACCGCGCTCGTCGGCCGCGAGCAGACCGTCGCCGAGGTGCTGGCGGCGCTCGACACCGCGCGCGTCGTCACGCTGGTCGGGGCGGGCGGCATCGGCAAGACGCGGGTTGCGCTCGAAGCGGCCATGCGCGCCGAAGCCAGTTTTCCGGACGGCGCCGCGTTCGTGTCGCTGGCCACCGTCGCCTGTCCGCAATTCGTGCCCGACGCGCTGGCGGCGGCGTTCGGCATCGCGCAGCCGGCCGGATCGCTGACGCTCGAGGCGGTGCTGGCCAGTGTCGCGAACCGCCGGATGTTGCTGGTGCTGGACAATTGCGAGCATCTGCTCGACGCGGCCGCGCGGATCGCGAGCGCGCTGACCGAATCCGACGCCGGCTTGCGCGTCCTCGCGACCAGCCGCGAGGCGCTGCGTATCCAGGGCGAGCGGCTGTGTCCGATCCCGCCGCTCGAGGTGCCGCGCGAAGGTGCCGACGATGCGGAAACGCTGGGCGCGAGCGCGGTGCAGCTGTTCTCGGCGCGTGTGCAGGCCGCCGATCCGCGTTTCCCGCTCGACGAACGCAGCGTGTCGCTGATGGCATCGGTGTGCCGGCGCCTCGACGGCCTGCCGCTCGCGATCGAACTGGCCGCGGCTCGCGCGGCCGTGCTCGGCATCGACGTGCTGGCCGCGCATCTCGACGACCATTTCCGGTTGCTGACCGGCGGGTTTCGCACGGCGTTGCCGCGTCATCAGACGCTGCAGGCGATGTACGACTGGAGCTACCGTCTGCTCGGCGATGCGGAGCGCCTGCTGTTGCGATGGCTCGGCGTATTCCGCGACACCTTCTCGATCGACGCTGTGCGGGAGATCGTCGGGGCCACGCGGCTGGCCGATGCGGACCTGCTCGACACGATCGCCGGCCTCGTGTCGAAGTCGCTGCTGAGCCTCGAAAGCGCGCACGGCGCACCGCGTTACCGTCTGCTGACGACGACGCGTGCGTATGCGCTGCAGCAGCTCGAGAACAACGGCGAGTGCGCGGCCGCCGCCCGCGCTCACGCGAACTACTTCCATGCGCTGTTCCGGCTCGCGCCGGTAGACGACGGCGGGCCGCTCGCCGAATCGCGGCTCGACGTGATCCGGCGCGAGCTCGGCAACCTGCGCGCGGCGCTCGACTGGGCGTTTTCGCCGAACGGCGATGCGGAGATCGGCATCGCGCTGGCGGCCGTGGCGGTGCCATGCCTGTTCGACCTGTCGCTGGTCGACGAATGTCGCGAACGCGCGCGCGCGGCGCTCGATTCGATGCGCGACATGGACGAGACGCGCACGCGCGACGACGCGCGCGTGCGCCTGCTGGCAGCGTATGCGGCCGCGCTTGCCCATACCGCCGGATCGACGCAGGTCGCGGACGACGCGTGGTCGGTCGTGCACGCGCTCGGGTTCGACACGGGCGAGAGCGAGCTGCCGCCGCGCGAATCGTAGCGGCGCGCGGCCGTCGCGGCTTCAGAACATTTCAGCTTGAACACATGACCGGGCCGGCCGGTGCGTCTACATTGGACGCACGGACCGTCGACGATGCGCGGGCAGGCGGGCAGGCCACCGGCTCGCGCTGCAGCGTCGCGCGGTCACGGCGCCGCTGCATGCCGGTGTGGCGCGGCGGCGGCCACACGTGCCGCCTCGGCGGCTTCGCGCGTCATCGAACGACTACCGCATGAAACCTGTCCAGTCCGACCTTTCGCGCCACGATTCGCCGCCCGCGGCCACACGCCGGATCGGGCGGTCGGCGATGTGCGTGCGCGGGTTCCGCGCGCGTCGTGTGTCACGCTTGCCGCCCGCTCCATCATGCTGAACCTTTCCGCCACGGTTGCTTACGGCGCACCGATCGTCATTGTCGATCTCGTCGCATGGCGGTTGCTCGGGCCCGGCCGTTCGACGGCGAAGGCGATAGGGCGCTGCGTGTCGTTCGCCGCGCTGACCTATGTGCTGTTCGCGACCGGCGTGAGCCCGCTCGCGGTGCCGCCGTCGCCCGACCGGCTCGACCGGCTGGCGATCCAGGTGATCGGGGTCGCGTGGTGGCTGCAGTGCGCGCTCGTATTCAGCCTGATGCTCGACCACCTGCTGCTGCCGCGCGCGTGGCGCACCCAGCGGCTGTTTCACGACATCGCCGCCGGCGCCGTATTCGGCGCGGCCGCGGTGGCCGCGCTCGGCTACGTGCTGGGCCTGCCGCTGAGCGGGCTGGTCGCGACGTCGGGCGCGGTGGCCGTGATCCTCGGGCTGGCCGTCCAGAACACGCTGAACGACGTGTTCTCCGGCCTCGTGCTGAATACCACCCAGCCGTTCCGGCTCGGCGACACGGTGGCCATCGGCGAGCTGGAAGGGCGGATCGTCGAAAGCAACTGGCGCGCGACCAAGCTGATCGACGGCCTCGGCAACCTGGTCGTCGTGCCGAACAGCACGGCGGCGAAGACGACGATCGTCAACCTGAGCGAACCCGAGAACGTGCACGGCGTGACGTTGAAGATCGAGATCGATCCGGAAGTGCGGCCGGCCATCGTCGTCGATGCGCTCGACCGCGCCGCCGCCAGCTCGCTGGACGTGCTGACCCGTCCCGCACCGGTTGCGGTGGTCAAGGCGTTCCGTACCAATTCCGTCGAATACGAACTCGTCTGCTACGTCGATGCGCTGCAGAAGAAGATCGCCGTGCGCAACCAGCTCTACGACCTGGCCCACCGGCACCTGGCCGCCGCGGACATCGCGTTGCGCCCGCTGGGCGGGACGGCCGCGACGCACCGGCCGGTGTCGCGCGGCCAACGGCTGCTGCGCGCGGTCGAACTTTTCCGGCAGCTCGGCGACGACGATCTGGCGGTGCTCGCCGATGCGCTCGCGTCACGCGTGTTCCACAAAGGGGACGTGATCTATGCATCGAATGCCGATACGCGCCTGCTGACGATCGTCGGGGCCGGTGTCGCGTCGGTGTTCGTGCCGGGCGCGGCGGGGGACATCGAGGTCAGGCGGATGGCGCCGGGCGACGCGATCGGCCAGTCCGTCGTGCTGGCCGGCACGCAACTGCACGCGAGCGTCCATGCGGTGACGACGGTGACGGCGTTTCAACTGAGCAGCGGCGACCTGTCGCCGCTGATCGCGCGCAAGCCCGAACTCGGGCGGCTGATGTGCGAATCGCTGTCCGAGCACATCGCGACCGAGGAGAAGATGATGATCCCGCCGGCCGCGAGTGCGCACGCGTCGTTCAACCTGATCGAGTGGCTCGAGAAGGAGATGAAGCGCCTGCACGATTCGTTCGGCTGAGGCGGGGCGGTGGCCTGCGGCGGGGGCCAACGCGAGCCGCGGGCGGTGGAATCAGACGAGCGCGGTAAACCGGTCGACGAGATCGGGTTGAGCGAGCTGGTCGACCCACCAGTGCAGCGCGCGTCCGGCTTCGTCGCCGCGCCACGCGAGATAGCACTGCGTCGTGTCGCGCATGCCGGTCACCTCACGTGCGACGAGCCTGCCCTGCTCGATCGCGCGTGCCGCGATGCAATCCGGGAGCGTGCCCACCGCGAGCCCTTCGCACTGCGCGGCCAGTTTCGCGGCGAGGGTGGGGACCGCGAGATACGGCTGCCCGGCATCGATCGCGACCGAGCGCGGCTGCAGCTCGCGCGACGTATCGCTGATCACGGCACCGCGATACTCGACGACGGACGCCATCGACAGCGGTTCGGGCAATGCCGCGAGCGGATGGGTGGGCGCGATGGCGAACACGTGCCGGAGCGAGCCAATCGGTCGCGCGACGATGTCCGGCAGTTCCGGCGGCTCGCCCGTCGCGCCGACGACGAGATCCGCGCGCCGCGAAATCAGCGCATCCCACGTGCCGCCGAGGACTTCGGTGGACAGGCGCAGCCGCGTGTCCATCTCGAGCCCGTAGAACGCATGCACGTATGGCCACATTGCCTCGAAGGGCAGGATCTCGTCGATGCAGATGCGCACCTCGGTTTCCCAGCCTTGCTGCGCGCGCTGCGCCTTCAGTTCGAGCTGCTCGGCCGCATGCAGGAGCCGGCGGCCTTCCTCGACGACCACGCGTCCCGCGTGCGTGAGCTTCGCGCGGCGTCCGCTGCGGTCGAACAGCGCAACGCCGAGATCGCTTTCGAGTTTTTGCACAAGATAGGTCAGCGCGGACGGTACGCGGTGCAGCAACTCGGCGGCCTCGGCGAACGTGCCGGTGCGGTCGATCGCGTCCAGTGCCTCGAGCGCTTCGAATGAAAGCTTCATGATGAATTCCACGGGGGCATCGGGCTGCCATGTTATCGCCAAGCACGCCCGGCTCCAACACGGTTCGCGACCATTCAGCCGCGTACGCGATCCGGGCGCCCGCGATCGGCGCGCGTCAGGCCGGTGTCGACGGCCCTTTCTTCGCGGCGGCCCGGGTGGCCTGCGCGCCGGGCAGCGTGCCGAACATGTGCTGGCCGCACTTTGCGTCGCTCCACGCGGTTTTCAGCTGGATCCCGGACAGCACGCGGCGTGCGACCGGCAGGATCTGTTCGCCGGCGAGGATGCCCAGCAGGCCGACCAATGCGACGGTGGGCGGCGCCGGCGATGCAACACCGATCAGCGCGTAGACCGCGCCCGCGAGGATGCCGGCCAATAACGATGCAATATAGGACGTCATGATTCGGATAAGGGAAATGACAACCGTGTGAAAAATACGGATAAATACCGATCGGTCGATGATCGGAAAATCAATTTGGAGCGTAGCAGGTCTGCTCCGGAGGCGCGTATTTAATTCGGGGCTTTTAAGATCTTTTAAGGCCTGAATTTAGGGTTTTTATTAATCAAATCGATTAATTGGCGCTACGATGAATTCGCGTGTTGAATGACACCGGCTGGTAGGCGAACCTCCCGTCACAGCGCAGTGGGCGCCTCCCGGTTCGCCGGTGAGGCCGGCTCTCTCTTTTCCCGCGTCAAAGGATATGACCGCCATGAGCAATCCGAAGCTTGAAGTACTCACTCCCCACAACAGCCAGATCATCTTCATCGACCAGCAACCGCAGATGGCGTTCGGTGTGCAGTCGATCGATCGCCAGGTGCTGAAGAACAACGTCGTCGGGCTCGCGAAGGCCGCGAAGGTGTTCAACATCCCGACCACGATCACGACGGTCGAGAGCGACAGCTTCTCGGGTTACACCTACCCCGAACTGCTCGACGTGTTCCCGAACCAGAAGACGCTCGAACGCACGTCGATGAACTCGTGGGACGACCAGAAGGTGCGCGACGCACTGGCCGCGAACGGCCGCAAGAAGGTGGTCGTGTCGGGCCTGTGGACGGAAGTCTGCAACACGACGTTCGCGCTCTGCGCGATGCTCGAAGGCGACTACGAGATCTACATGGTCGCCGATGCGTCGGGCGGCACGTCGAAGGACGCGCACGACTTCGCGATGCAGCGGATGGTGCAGGCCGGCGTCGTGCCGGTGACCTGGCAGCAGGTGCTGCTCGAATGGCAGCGCGACTGGGCGCACCGCGAGACCTATGACGCGGTGATGGCGATCGCGAAGGAACACTCGGGCGCGTACGGGATGGGTGTCGACTACGCGTACACGATGGTCCACAAGGCTGCACCGCGCACGGCGACGCCGCACGAGTCGATTCCGCCGGTCCCGGCGAAGTAATCGCGGGCAGTTGCGACTGCCCGTGCCGATGCCGCGTGTCCTGCACGAATACGCGTCATCGGCTCCATGAAAATCGCGGGCGGCTGCCGTGACTGCTTCACGGATGTCGCCCGCGCCTGTTTTCCAGGACGTAGAGCCTGCATTTCAACCTGACCGGGACATTGATCGTATGGAACCTTATCTGGTTTCCCTTGGCGCGGGTTTGCTGATCGGCGTGATCTACAGCGTGATCAAGGTCCGCTCTCCGGCGCCGCCGCTGATTGCCCTTGTCGGGTTGCTCGGCATGGTGATCGGCGTGCAGGCCATTCCCGCCGTCAAACAGCTTTTTGGCTTCTGATCGATACGAGGTGACGCACATGACCGCAACCGAGTCCCAACCGGATCTGATCCTTCACAACGGAAGGTTCACGACCCTCGACCGCGCGAACCCCGTCGCGACCGCCGTCGCAATCAAGGACGGCCGCTTCGCCGCGGTCGGCCACGACGCGGACGTGATGCCGCTCGCGGGCCGCGCGA